>Ga0265780_10008886_pt1 | contig 12147 bp, 14 predicted proteins | sample P1T30metagenome_FD_192432 | JGI IMG/M metagenome (GOLD analysis project Ga0265780, IMG submission 192432) | Plant litter microbial communities from East Loma Ridge, Irvine, California - P1 T30 | ecosystem: Environmental > Terrestrial > Plant litter > Unclassified | place: USA: California... | reverse complement strand
TCTAAAGCTAAAGCCAAACCTGTATCCAATCAGAAAGGCTAGTAACAACAGAACAAGACCTTACTTCATAAAAAAAGCCTGCTGAAAAGAACAGCAGGCTTTTTTTATGAAGAATACCACAGGCACAAAAAAAACCTGTCTGCAATACAGACAGGCTTATTATACTGTAGTATAGAATTAAACTCTTTTAGATTTAATTCTTGCAGCTTTACCAGTTAAAGCACGAAGATAAAATAATTTAGCCCTGCGAACTTTACCATAGCTGTTTACTTCCACTTTCTCAATGTTTGGAGAGTTTACAGGGAAAATACGCTCTACACCAATACCATTCGACACTTTGCGTACAGTAAATGTTTCTGTAGCGCCAACCCCGTTACGCTGAATAACTACCCCCTGATAAATCTGGATACGTTCTTTATTCCCTTCGCGAATTTTATAGTGAACGCTAACTGTATCCCCAGATTTGAATGCAGGAACTTCTTTCTTAGCGATCGCCTGCTCTTCAACAAATTTTACTAAATCCATGATTTTAAGCTCTTAACACGATTTTTATCCCGTAAAAATCGGAATGCAATATTAGGAAAAAAAAATCGAATTGAAAAGTATTATTTATTTTTTTCCACAACCTCAAAGATTCTATAAACATAAAGCGATTATAAAAGGTCGGGACGTCTTGTTTTTGTTCTCTCCAGCGCCTGATCATCCCGCCATTCATTAATAAGAGCCTGATTCCCGCTCAGAAGAACATCCGGAACTTTATGCCCGTTCCAATCGGCAGGCCTGGTATAAACAGGTGCATCCAGCAATTCGCCCTGGAAAGAATCAGAAAGCGCAGATGTCTCGTCTGATAAGACTCCAGGGATCAGGCGGACTATAGAATCGACCAGAACAGCGGCAGGCAACTCTCCGCCGGAAAGCACATAATCGCCGATAGATATTTCACGGCTCACATAAATATCCCTGATTCGCTGATCTATACCTTTATAATGCCCGCAAAGAATGATCAGGTTCTTTTTTACTGAAAGGTGATTAGCAAGCGACTGTTTTAAGGTCTCGCCGTCAGGAGTCATGAAAATTACATCATCATAATCACGCTCAGCCTTAAGTTTTTCTATGCACCTTGCAAACGGTTCGACAGACATCACCATTCCGCTTCCCCCTCCGTATGGATAATCGTCAACACTTTTATGCTTGTTAGCGGCGTAATCCCTCAGATTATGAACAATAACTTCAACCTTACCCTTTTTTTGCGCCCTTTGCAGAATAGAATGGGCAAAGGGGCTTTCCAGCAATCCGGGCAGAACGGTGATAATATCAAATCGCATCATTACAAAGTTAGATTTGCTGATTGAAATGTATCAGCATTATTGGATTATTAAAGCAGCAAAACGGCTGTCCTGTTATTCATTAATATAAATATCAATCAGCCCCTCAGGCAGCACCACGTCAAGCCTGCCTTCCTCCTCGTCAATAGAGGTTATGATATCCTCATTAAGCGGAAACAGTATTTCACGGAACTTATAAGGAACAACTGCCACATATTGCTGCGGATATTCATGTACCTCAATGATCTCACCCAGTTCACCGAACTTTTCGTCATAAACGATAAAACCTTTCAGGTCGGTGTAATAGAACTCATCATCGGCACGAACCGGCTTCTTGGCCAGCGGCAGGTAAAGCTTCTTCCTCAGGATTTTCTCTGCTTTCTCAATAGTATCCACATCTTCCAGGAAAAAATATCCTGTGCTGTTTGACTGAAGTTTGTATGATGCTGTAAAAAAAGGAATGAGCTTGTTATTGATCTCTATAAATACAGAATCAAGATCAAGCTGCTCATACTCATCAAACTCAAAAAAGACCTGAACTTCTCCCTTCAAGCCCTTGGTCTTCGTTATATATCCTATATAAAAGCAATCTTCAGTCTTCATAAGCTTTTAAAAAAAAACGCCATTACGATAACTCGCAATGGCGTAAAATTAGATCTTTTAATTTTATTCTTCTCCGCTTCCTTCAGCGACTTCTTCAGTAGCTGTTTCTTCAGTAGCAGCCTCTTCTTCTGCAGGAGGAGTATTTTTAGCAGCAATCGCCGCAGCTCTATCCTGTTTTTTCTTCGCTTCAGCAGCTAAAGCAGCTTTTCTGGCTTCAGCTTTAGTCGAAGTCAAGCCTTCTTTCTTGCCTTCAATCTTTGCCTGCTTAGATTCCTGCCATTCAGCAAATTTAGCATCTGCCTGTTCTGCAGTTAATGCACCCTTCTTAACACCACCTTCAAGATGTTTCTTATAAAGAACACCTTTGTAAGATAAAATTGCACGACAAGTATCAGTAGGCTGAGCACCTTTGTTAACCCAGTCTAAAGTTTTATCGAAATTAATATCGATAGTTGCAGGATTTGTGTTTGGGTTGTAAGAACCTAAACGCTCAATAAAGCGACCATCTCTTGGAGCGCGTGAATCTGCCACCACTACATAGTAAAAAGGTTTTCCTTTTTTACCGTGTCTTTGCAATCTGATTTTAGTTGCCATTTTTTTGTTTTAAATATATGTATTCAACATAGTTCCCGGAGTCTCCTACTGCGGGGCTGCAAAGATAACATTTTTATTTATTTAAATAAATCAAAAACAATCAATGACTTAAGATACTATTTGTGCCCCACTGACTATTACAGCCCCTGTTTTATTTGAAAAATATTTGTTAACTTTCTTAATATTTTATTGACTAACCTAGCTAAACCGGAGGCCTGTAATGAAGGATTTATTAAAAATATTAACATCACTTAGTGATGCGGTATGGTCATTTGATATGGTAAGCAAGCAATTTGTATACATTAATCAGAATATGGCCGATCTTTTCGGCTACTCTATAGAGAAATTAAAAAAAGGCCCCGATTCCTGGTATGACTGCCTGCATCCTGATGATTATGAGTCAGTTGTTGCCGAAAATAAAAAATTATCAGCTAACAAAAATCTGGATCTCGAATACCGCATAATCGTAGATGGCAAGATTAAATGGATATCCGAAAAAAAGGTATTACTGATTGAAAACGACAACCCTCAATTGGCGACGGCGATCTTAAAAGATATCACGGAGACAAAAACCGCCCATCTGAAATTGTCAGAATCAGAACAAACGTATCGTTACCTGTTTACCAACAATCCTAATCCACTCTGGATATACGACCTCGAAGACCTCCGCTTCCTGGCAGTAAATCATGCAGCAGAAATTAAATACGGGTATACAGAAGAAGAATTTTTATCTATGACACTGGCAGATATAAGGCCAAGCGAAGACATCGAAGAGCTCATTAAAAGTGTAAAAAAAACAGACGAAACATACCGGAATACAGATAAAGTATGGCGGCATATAAAAAAGAACGGCGAACTTATCTATGTGAATATAGCGGGCCATGGCATTACCTATCATGGAAAAAAGGCCGAAATGGTAATGGCCCATGATATTACTTCCGAAGTTGAAAACAGGAAAAAAATAACATTAGCTAAAAGAAACCTGCAGGTGCTCATCAACAACCTGGACCGTTCTATTTGGTCTATTGACATAAATTACCGCATAATTACGGTAAATAATACTTTCAGGAAAACTGTTGAACCAACCATTGAACGTAAGATCGTTCTCGGAGAATCCGTTTTCATGCCCGAACTCGGGCCCGAAAACAAAAACAGGTGGAGATTATATTACTCCAGGGCACTGCGTGGAGAGTCGTTCTCATTTATCGAACAGATCAGGCAGCCTGACAATACGCATTTTTTTGCTGAAACCACTTTAACTCCGATTAAGAACAACGACGAGATCATCGGAGTGGCCTGCATCTCAAACAACATACAGGAGCTCCTGGAAACTCAAAAGAGAATTGTCGGGCAAAACAAGAAACTGCTTGAACTCATCTCCATCACCTCTCATGAGATGCGGGGCCCTGTGGCATCTATACTTGGTTTAACTCCGCTTTTCAACCAGGAAAATCCATCAGATCCTTTTAATGCCGAGATCCTGGGTTACATAGAAGATCTGGCAGTCCAGCTCGATTCAGTTATCCATACCATCGTGGAAAAGACTTATTCCCTGCAACAGGAAACAGCTCCTAGACATTCCTTTCAACAAAATCAATCAGAGAATGAATCACTTTAATATGAATCTCCTGCGCACGGTCAGCATATTGTGATGCCGGAGCCCGAACTTCAGCGTCGCACACTCCCGCCATTTTTCCCCCGTCCCTTCCGGTAAGGCCAATGACCTTCATACCCCTGGATCTGGCAGCATCAATTGCTTTAAGGATATTCTCCGAATTACCGCTTGTACTAATAGCCAGCAGCACATCGCCTTCCTGCCCTATGGCTTCGACCATTCTGGAAAAAACAGCGGAGTACCCGTAATCATTCCCGACACAGGAAATATGTGATGGGTCTGAAATAGATATGGCAGCTAAAGCCGGCCTGTCGTTCCGGTAACGGCCGGAAAGTTCTTCCGCAAAATGCATAGCATCACACATAGAACCGCCATTGCCGCAGGAAATTATTTTCTTTTTATTTTTCAGAGCCTGTACCAGGATTTTGCCCGCCTGTTCAATCTTCCTGAAATTTTGATCATCTGCAAGGAAATTTCTCAATACCTCGCCGGCTTCTAAAAAATGTTGTTTTATATTTTCCATTATATATTAAGTATCATGCTGTCGCCAGTATTATTGCACCGGCGGCAGCATGAATCTTCGAATGATGTATTTAAAGATATCTTACAACGATAAGATATCGACAATCCGTAATAAATTAGGATTCACTTCCGATATATGCTTAATCGCATTATGAAACGGCGTATAATGAATATTGTTATTTACACTTCCGATCATCTCGCCCTTCCGGCCTCTCATTAAAGCTTCTACGGCAGCAACACCAAGCCTGCTTGCCAGCACCCGGTCCATACAGCTCGGCCGTCCGCCCCGCTGTATATGTCCGAGAATAGATAACCGGGTATCATATTTAGGAAATTTTTCCTTGATCATGGCGGCAATCTCGAAACCACCTACAGTATCACCTTCGGCAACAATGATAATCTTAGAAGATTTATCCTTTCTTCCTTCTTCCAGACGTTTGAACAATGAATCGATATCGGTTCTTGACTCAGGCAGCAATATCGCTTCTGCTCCTACCCCGATCCCGCTTCGTAAAGCGATAAGTCCGGAGTCCCGTCCCATTACCTCAACAATAAACAGCCGGTCATGAGATTCTGCAGTATCCCTGATCTTATCTACGGCATCAACAACCGTATTAATAGCCGTATCATAACCTATGGTAAAATCTGTCCCGATCAGATCATTGTCAATCGTACCCGGCAAACCCACTACAGGGAGGTTAAATTCCTTGATAAAAAGACTCGCCCCGGTAAAAGTACCCTCACCGCCGATAGCTACCAGTGCATCGATATTATTTTTTTTCAGCTGCTCAAAAGCAGTTTGCCTCCCTTCCTGTGTTCTGAAGGCTTCACTCCTGGCCGTTTTTAAAATCGTGCCTCCCCTTTGAATAATATTGGCAACAGATTTCCTGTTCATAGGTATAAAATCGCCCCCGATCATTCCTTCATACCCCCTCATTATACCAACTACATCCAGATTATAATATAATGCCGTACGTACTACTGCACGGATTGCTGCATTCATTCCCGGCGAATCGCCACCTGAGGTAAGAACTCCAATAGTTTTAATGTTGCTCATATCTTTTGTCCACTGAAAAGCGATTTGACGCTATTCAAAAACCGAATTATTATATCTTTACTTAGAAGCAGAACAAACATGTCCTTTGGCTTAATTGTTAATAACAATACCTGCCGCTTATTAGTTTAACGTTTTAGTGAAAGCTTCTGCATTTCCGCCTTAAAAATCTTAATTTTTTTAAGCTTTCAGAATTTAATTTTCCTTTTTATAAATCAAAGGGAGTTGTATCAGTTACCGGAAATTACAAATGAAATCTCACGGAATGCATAAAGATGAGCCTGTCCCTCCGTTTCGATCCTGATCCGTCCGTCGTCAACTACATCTACAATGCGCCCTGACCTGACGATCCCCTCTATTTCGAACAGATGATCTTCGTTGAACCTGAACAGGGAGGCCTGATATTCGGCCATATGCTGAACTGCGCCGTTTTTAAGCTCTTCATAGCGCAGGCTCAACTGCCTGCAGATATTGTTCAGCAGCTCATATTTATCATAATCTGTCGTCAGAACATCTTTCAAAGAAGTGACGGCTTTCAGATTGGCAGGAAATGACGTCTGATTAACATTTATTCCTATGCCAGCTACAGAATATTTCCATAAGCTTCCGCGCACAATGTTTTCAATGAGAATACCTCCGAGCTTAGCATCTCCGAAATAGATATCGTTAGGCCATTTTATTTTCAGTTTATCTCCGAGAATGGGTTCCAAGGCATCTCTGATAGCTAAACTAACCGCTATGTTCAGTTTAAACTGCTGCCGCGGATCAAGGAAAACCGGACAAAGAAGAACACTGAAGGTCAGATTTCTGCCGGGTTCAGTTACCCAATTGTTCTCATGCTGACCTCTTCCGGCAAATTGTTCTTCTGCCATTATAACAGTACCTTCAGGTACTGGCGCAGATTTTGCCAATTTATTTTTTAAGTAATTGTTAGTCGAATCAACTTGCTGTAAAGCAACTATATTTTGTCCAACAATTAATCCCGAAAAAGTGTTATTTTGCAAAATAGAGGAGAAGTAATTAAAATTCATCCAAAACTAATTTTTTTTAATGGTAAAAAACAAAGCAATTAATGAATCTACCTATATTTCTGAGCTTGTTATACATGGCATCCAGGAAAAAAAAGGGAATGAAATTGTAAGATTGGATTTAAGAAACATACATAGCTCTATGGCAGATTACTTCGTGATTTGCCACGCAGAGTCATCAACTCAGGTCAGAGCAATAGCATCAAGTATCGAAGAAGAAGTTTTCAAAGCCTCTGGCCAGCTCCCGGTAAGAATAGAGGGGCTGGAATACAGCGAATGGGTACTTCTTGACTATGTCGACGTTGTAGTACATGTCTTTAAAACCGAAAAACGCCAGTACTATGGCATTGAAGAATTGTGGGGAGATGCGGAGATGAAATATTATAAAAGTGCCTGATAAGGCTTAAAGGTTAAATCAATGATGAAAGAAAAAACTGATAATAATAAAAAGCCCTTAAAAAAACGCAGCACCAAAAAAATTGTACCTAAACCGCCCAGGTTTAATATTATGTGGCTGTATGCTGCTATAATTATAGGGCTGTTTGTGGTTCAGTATCTTTTTAACGGCTCGAATGCAACAAAGATAAATTACCAGCAGTTTGAAAACACGATGCTGCGGCCGCGTGATGTCGAAAAGATTGTCGCTTACAAAAGCAACGACCTGGTAGTAGCAGAAGTTTACATTAAAAAAGACAGGCTCAAACTGTCTAAATATAAAGATGTAAAGGGCGAAGAGAACTTCAGCATGTCCGGAAATAATCCTCAGTACTTTTTTACAGACGGATCATTTGACGGTCTTCAGGCAAAACTGAAAGAAGCTGAAAAAGATATTCCAACAGAACAGAGAACACCGCTGACCATCGAATCCAGGGAAAACTTCTGGGCGAGCTGGTTTATGTCTATCATCCTGCCGGTACTGCTTCTTATAGGGTTCTGGATCTTTATCATGCGCAGAATGGGCGGAGGCGCCGGAGGAGGTGCCGGAGGCCAGATCTTCAATATCGGAAAGTCCAAAGCCACGCTGTTCGACAAAGAATCGCAGGTTAATGTAACATTTAATGATGTTGCCGGCCTTGAGGAAGCAAAGCTGGAAGTTATGGAAATCGTAGATTTTCTTAAAAACCCTAAAAAATACACCAACCTGGGTGGTAAAATACCTAAAGGTGCGCTATTGGTAGGCTCTCCGGGTACTGGTAAAACCTTGCTTGCGAAAGCAGTAGCAGGCGAAGCGCAGGTGCCGTTTTTCTCATTGTCTGGATCAGATTTTGTTGAAATGTTTGTCGGCGTGGGAGCGTCAAGAGTACGCGACCTTTTCCGTCAGGCAAAAGATAAAGCGCCCTGCATCATATTTATAGATGAAATTGATGCTATCGGCCGGGCCAGGGGAAAGAATAACATCGTTGGCGGCAATGATGAACGCGAAAACACGCTGAACCAGCTGCTCGTGGAAATGGACGGATTCGGTACAGATTCAGGTATCATCATTATGGCAGCCACCAACCGCCCTGATGTACTTGATTCTGCATTACTTCGTCCGGGGAGGTTTGACAGACAGATATCGATCGACAAACCCGACCTGGTAGGCCGCGAACAGATCTTCAAAGTTCACCTTGCTCCTATCAAACTCGCTGAAGAGGTTGATCCTAAAAAGTTATCTGCGCAAACTCCCGGTTTCGCCGGAGCTGAAATTGCAAACGTTTGTAACGAAGCGGCACTAATCGCTGCAAGGAAGAACAAACCTGCAGTAGATATGCACGACTTCCAGGATGCTATAGACCGCGTAATCGGAGGTCTTGAGAAGAAAAATAAAATCATTTCTCCTGAAGAGAAACGCATCGTAGCTTATCATGAAGCGGGTCACGCTATAGCGGGCTGGTTCCTTGAACATGCCGACCCATTGGTAAAGGTGTCTATAGTACCCCGCGGTGTAGCTGCTCTTGGATACGCACAGTACCTGCCAAAAGAGCAGTTCCTGTACACTACCGAACAATTAATTGACGGAATGTGTATGACCATGGGCGGCCGTGTTGCCGAAGATATTATATTTAATAAAATATCTACCGGTGCACAAAATGACCTGGAACGGATTACCAAGCTTTCTTATGCAATGATTACCCTTTATGGTATGAATCCTAAAGTAGGAAATATCTCATTCAACGATCAGCAGGAGCAATTCAACAGGCCATATTCTGAAAGGACTGCTGAGCTTATTGACGAAGAAGTAAGAAACCTGATAGGTTCTGTATACACCCGCACCAAGCAGCTGCTTACAGACAAACAGGAAGGTCTTGAAAAATTAGCTCAGAAACTGCTCGAAAAAGAAATTCTTTTTCAGAGCGATCTTGAAGAGATCCTTGGCAAGCGGCCATTCAGTCACCGTACTACCTACGATGAGTTTGTAAACGGTGATGACACTGGAAATCAGCTGCCTGTAGCAGAGAATCTGCATCCCGAACCCGTAGGTGATTCGACAGAGCCGCTGAAGAGTACGGAATCTGATAAACTATAAAATAAGAAAAAGCCCTGAAGTTTCAGGGCTTTTTCTTTGAACTAATAATCTGATACACGACTTTTGTGCCTTAGCCGGGAAGATGAAAGAAACTACGTCAAAAGAAAAAATGCTTAAAAAGATACGGAAAGCCTTACTCGAGAAGCGCGATAATCCGTATCCTAACCTGGAGGAGGCTCCTCTATACGAAGATTATGACGATTTCCTTGAAGTACTGTTCGCCGAACAACTGAGCCTTGTAGCCGGAAAATTTATTTTCTGTGAAGATGAGATCCAGTTCATAGAAAATCTGCTCCTGCTTGCTGATGAAAAGAACTGGCGCAGGATCTACTGCTGGGAAAAACCGCTTCAGGAGACATTGTCTCTTTATGAGTTTCCATTTTACAGTACAGATACAGACTTTATGCAGGCAGAAGTGGGAATAACACTATGCGAATCTCTGATCGCCAGAAACGGCAGTGTGCTTTTATCTAATGGCAGCGCTGCCGGCCGTCGCTTAAGCATATATCCGCACCATCATATAGTAATAGCTTACACCTCCCAGCTCGTTCTTGATCTGAAGGACGCCTTTAAGTCATTAAAGAACAAATACGGCGAAAAGCTACCCAGTATGATATCAGCAGTTACCGGGCCGAGCAGAACAGCCGACATCGAAAAGACCCTGGTATTGGGAGCACACGGCCCTAAAGAACTTATAGTTTTCCTGCTGGAAGGATAAATAATCAGGTATAAAAAATTCAGTCCATAAAAAAAGCCGGTTTTAGCCGGCTTTTTCTTTTTAATATTTTCAGTCAGAATCCTTATAACTTCTCTCTGAGAGATTCGATCAGCCTTCCGCCTTTATAATAATATCTTTTCCAGTAAGCTTCATTGAGATTGCTGATCATTACGCCGCGGCTGCTTGAAGCATGAGCAAACTTATCATTTCCAAGATAAACGCCAACATGAGAGATCGCCCTGCTTTTGATCTTGAAAAACACCAGATCTCCTTCTTTAAGTTCCTCCTTGTTAACGGGATTTACCATACTGAAGATGTTCCTTGAATTATCTCCGATAACGGTATTAAATACCTTGTCATAGAGCTGAAATGCAAAACCAGAACAATCTATCCCTCTTTGAGTATCTCCACCTAAGCGGTATGGAGTACCTAGCCAATCGTACACAAACTGGTATAACTTAACACTTTCAGTAGCTGATACCGCTACTCCCATTATCTGTGAAAAATAATCCTTTGCAAGATTATCCGGATCTTCAGTAGTTTTTTTGGTTGTCTGCGCCTGGGAAGACACAAAGCTTAAAGATAATAATATACCTATCAGGACTTTTTTACCCATTCTAACTCGTTTATCAGTTAAACAACAATTACTTATAAACGCCCTCTTTACCATTTTTTGGTGCGAGCATCACAAAAGTAGAAATTTATATCACTAAAAAAAGCAAATTCTGCCTCTTTTTACACTTTTAACATTTCATCTGTTTTACAACAAGATCATTGTTAACGCTTTGGTATACGACATAGTTTTTTAAATGGTTTCAAAAGAATCTAACCAATTTGACCCCTGCCTGCATCCCGATATGAATAAAGCTTATCCCATAACGGCAGTATTACATTATTATTATAATTTCTCTAAAGCTTCCAGTATGCCCGGGATAAAGTCGCCCCGGCTTTCCACAACAGCCGAAGCGCTATAGTAAAGCATCGCATTAAAACCTTTGGTATCTCCGCTGTGGCGGATATCTGTTCTTACAAGCACCACAGGTTTATTTTTTGCTACAGCATACCCACACTCCCAGCATGTGCCGCTATCGGCGTCAGCGCCGTCAAGAATAGCCAGAATCGCGTCCGAAGCATCCACCCCGGTCTTGCAGGTATGAAAGATATCTTCCAGCTCTTTTCCCGCGCATTCCTGCTGAGGCAAGAAAACATGATACCCTTTCTCCGTCAAAATTTTATAAAGCTCCAGATTAAACTTGATTTCCGCCGCAGTAAATAATGGCCCAGCCAGATAAATAGATTTCATATTATATGTACAAACTAAAAATAAGTAAAGAACAAGTATACCCATCCTTAAGCAGGCAAGATACATAAAACAACAGCGGAGCATAATGACTCAAATCACTAATCTCACAGTGTCAGGCCTTTATTTATACACCCCGAAAAGAGGCTTGATTTTAAAAAAAAAATTGTTTTTGAAGCGCGAACGTTATATTTGTGACCCCGATAATCGAAGGACAGACCAAATGTCCATCACACTGATTATCACCTTCGGGATGTAGCGTAGCCCGGTATCGCGCCAGCATGGGGTGCTGGAGGTCGTCGGTTCAAATCCGGCCATCCCGACTTGAAAATAAGGACTTATGATTTTCAAATCTAAGTCCTTATTTTATTGGTCAGACCCAGGTCTGATATCTATCAATAATATACCTTCACTTCTTAGCGATTATTTATTAGTTTTATAATGAATTAAGCCGATCCTAACTATCAATGAAAACCCTCACCCTGACCATATTATCGTTCATCTACGCCATCACCTTATCGGCAAAGGATATAGTCATCAATCAGCCTTCCTTCGAACTTACTACAAGTGGCATTTACCATATAAAAAAGATTGAGCTGACCGGCAGAGAAACGAAGCTGTACATTCATGCCACGTTTATTCCTAAGTGGTGGGTAAAGTTCTCTAAAAAGACTTTTATACAAGATGTAACCTCCGGGGAGAAATATTACCCTACTGCTATAAAGGGCGGCGAATTTGAAAAGGAAATTTATATGGGACCTTCAGGAGATTCAAGTTTTGTTCTCATTTTTCCGGAATTGCCTAAAACTATCAAAAAGCTGAATTATGGAGAAGAAAATGTCGTTACCATTTTCGGAATCTCAATTGATCAAAAAGCTC
>Ga0265780_10008885_pt1 | contig 12148 bp, 5 predicted proteins | sample P1T30metagenome_FD_192432 | JGI IMG/M metagenome (GOLD analysis project Ga0265780, IMG submission 192432) | Plant litter microbial communities from East Loma Ridge, Irvine, California - P1 T30 | ecosystem: Environmental > Terrestrial > Plant litter > Unclassified | place: USA: California... | reverse complement strand
ATCTGTGCGGCATCCAATAACGCTCATCAGCGCGCTTTTGCGTCCTGTCGCAACCTGCCATTCTGTCAGCCTCGCTCGAAAAGTTTAATATTTTAACGAGTCGGCAAATTTGCACAGCAGCATCCAATACGCACTAAGTCACTAAAAGAACGTCGGCTTACTGTGTTGGTTATCTTATCCCAAACATACTCCAAAGCCCAATCGAGGTCGCTTTGATCGCGCCCATGCCTCTTTTCTCCCATCGACTTCCCCAGATCCATGATGTAAATTGTAGCTTCTTTGCCCGCCATGTTTGCGACTAGATGAGGTCGCGCAAACCGTCTTGGTCCGTTAAAGGTCCGGCGCGATTAACGGATGCAGCAAAATTGGATCGGCTTTTGGTTTGTAAAGAAAAGAGGAAATATGGAGAGCGAGCAATGGGATGAAAAGGGATTGTTTGTTAGTGTGGACGTTGAGGTAGCCTGGTGTACAACTAGGCAAACGCGGGTGCACGGACGCAAGCGCGACGCGGGCTCATGTGACGTGGAGCCGCCACCTCTTCCACCTCTACAATGTCGACAGACATCTGCTTCCAGGCGCGGAGTTGTCGTCCTTATTGTAGCACTACGTCGGTATTCCCTATCTCCGGCTGCACTAACCAGTCTCATCGTTGGGCTGATGGACACACTTTGAGCTCCTCACCACCAGGCTCCCCAAGACGCGTCGCTGCGGAGCACTCCAAGGCCGACTCCCCCGTACCCAGGAAATACGCATGAACAGAGACCCAAAGTATTTGTTTGTAGCAACATTCATAACTTCTCTAACAAGGTCGCAAGCCGGCAAAGCCACTGGTCATAAGATAGCGCCGTGTTGGTAGCGATGCCCTCGCGGCTCCAATTCCCAACATCGAGGCCTCGGAGCTTGATGGTGCCGTATTAAGTCCTCACCGTCCGTACGCCGGACACAATCCGAAGTTGGCTTTGCACTGCTAGTTCCCTCCCATGACAGACTTTCAAGGCTCTTTGCCCACTTGTTTTCGCTCACTTCAAAAACAATCAATAGTCTCATAGAAAATTTACTATTCAGGCATGGAAATGCATTGCTCACGGCGCCCACGTATCTATCTCCTAAGAACGTATGCATCGAGATCGAGTCGATCGATAGTATGCACAGCAGCTCCGCAGCATCCAACCGCCACAAACCCCGATGTGAACCATATCGCATGCTGCATGTTCGCACCCACAACGGAAAATGACAAGGGTAGCTCCAAACCGAACTCCCCCAAAGTGATCAGCAAATTGCTTAACCACGTAGACGAAAATGTAACTTCTCGCTACACCTTCTCAAAGTTTTTACGTCTCTAAGACTGTTTTAATGGCCGACTTGTCATCACATACCCCTGCAGCACCCCTGTTACTTTTCGCCGTATGCTTCGACCTGTCGTGCCTACATAGTGACACAGCATCCTCCTATATTCCTTCCACCTTATCGTCTGGTAACCAGCACCCACGGCTATGAGCAGCCGCTTCACTACGTATCATTTGTTCAGGTGGAGTGCACACGGTCCGCGAGACGAGGTTTGCCATGTGCCACATAGATCGGATATATCTACGATCTGAAAGCTCGTATGGAGGGTAGAGATCGGTGATGCTTGCAATGTTGCTGATGCTCATGGGGTTGATGACAGAGTCTGCAGCGCCGTTGGTCGAAGCACCATTCGGTACAATGCAAATAGTTCCACCAAAACTTCGATCTAGGCGGAGCCCCCCTCAGGCGCAACAACTTCAAACACTCAACTCTGCTTCTCAAGTCATACAACCTAGAGCACGAGTGTCGGGGATTCCAAGCCGTCGCTTCGAATAACTCTGCGCCTTGAACCGTCCAAGTGCCACTTTATCCCACCAAGGACCCGACAGAGCTTGATTCAGATACCCTCCACCCTGGACCGACCCCCAACATCCCGTGTTCTGCTTCCAGTCAAGCCTGAACCTTATCTACCAAGCATATGATGCCGTGGCCTATCTGCTGGAACACGTCAATCTGCGCCTAGAGCGGGTCATCTTATCCGAGAGACCAGCGCGCTGTTGAACAAGTTACGAACAAGTAGGGCGTGAGCATTCCAGATACGAGACATGTTCTGAGTACCACACAATGCACAGCTCTCGCCAGCGAAATGTCACACATGCAAGTGTGTACCGACTGCGATCATATATTTGGCAAACTCACGCCAACGGACATCTACACGCTCTTGGGGCGCCGTTTCGACCCTGAAAAGCGGGTTCTTGGTGGGATTAGATTATTTTTTGTCCCTACATGGTGCCTAACTTTTTCATTCGTCTGTTCCTCATTGTGTTAGCATACTATACTTTATATAACCACATGACCAAGCAGACGATGCGTTCATAAGGGTGCGTTGATCCAAAGATTGTCCAGGCCAAAAGAAGTGCTACCGTACCCGTTCGCATGCCCATTGTTACACAGTATGCACCACCCCTTCATCCATCCACCCACCCCTCCACACTCATCGCTCAATACGTAGACAGCCACCATCTATGTCCTCCGTGTCGGGCATCAGCAGAGAAGCGGTCATCAAACCTCCCTCCAGCTTCTTTCCAACTACATAATCCAAACAAATTGGCATCAACTTCGATCTAGGCGGTGCCCGCGCAAACCCACCACACTCCAAGTCAAACCCGAGTGTCCGGGTCCGAAGTCCCAATCCAAACGCCACTTTGACCCCGTCATGCGCCGTGAACCGCCCAAGTGTCACTTTTATTCCACCAAGAATACCACCTCTTCTCGTCTCGTCGCCAAAGACTCCCGCCTCGCTGTACGGTTCCCCTCCATATCCCAAGTATCGCCACGCCAGAGCAACCCAGAAACCGGACGCGATCCAGATCCAGCCCCTGAAGAAAGCTCTGTACGACAAGGCCTGCATCGCAATGATTGAAAATCCTGGCACGACTCCTGAGCATACAATATCGGGATTGCCACGTCAAAGCCAGACCTCACAGTACTGACATCCATGCACTCTGCAACGAAAGAGCTTCTGCTTTCATCAACGAAGATGACACCTGCCAAGCTGGCTACCGGGAGTTCTTGCGTCACTTCGACGACGCGCCAACTTCGCAAGGGGGCATCATCCAATGTTAAGCCGTTAACCCGCGCCAATCGTCGCGTACACTACGACTCCGGCATGAAGAAGGTGAATCGCCAGCGCGCGAACTACACCCGTACATCTGTGCTGAAAGAGCGGAGATCAATACGCAGCAAGCCGGAGTCAGAACTGGCGGTGCTAGGCCTTCGGACAAAGATCCAAGCGATATCCCAGGCAAAAAAGGATTCAAATATCCTACGAGCGGTGCTGGGACTCGGGGTATAAACGCTACTTCGATACCTCGAGCTCTCTCTTGGTGGAATGTATTTATTCTTTCTGCTCTTTCCTCCTTGCTTGGTCACTTTTATTTTGTAAGGCACTATACGCGCGAGGTGGTTAAATGCAGTGACGCAACTTTTGCGTTCGGGGCTTCTTCTGGCGTGACTGCGCAAGTCCATCCATCTCGGCCGTCGACCATCAAAACTCTCATCAGACATAGCATTACACTGTACACATCACAGCGCACAAGCAGCAAGTGTCAAGGAAATAGGAATTTCATTTCACTATAGGAAAGAAGCAACTTATGCCAAAGAAATCAAGAACCCCTTTCTTGCACCGTGGCGCCATGTCGCGCCCGATTCCGTCGAGGAGAGTTGTGTACCTTTCTTGCCAAAGGAGTGTGTTTCGCCGATACAAAAGCCTTACGCCGTAGAATTCGTACTAGTCAAATCGATTGGCGAGAAAAGAAGGGAAACAAACCTCGGTATACGTCCGCTTGTCCTGCGGAGCCGCATCCGTCACTGCACACCGTCTCGACCATGTTGAAATCCTACGGGTAGCATGCCTTGTCTGCACCGCTCAAGGCATCTCCTCGTCGCTGGCATCGAGAATGTCGTACTCCTCGTCGGTCATGAAACCGTCGTCGGACTGCAGAGCTACGCTCTCGGCATCTTCGAAGAACTCGTCATCAGAGGCAACGGTAACGGTACGAGCGATAGTGCTCTTCTCCGACTTTGGTGATTCAGGCTGGGCAGTTGTGGTGCTCTCGTAGGTACTAGACTCCGGCGACTCCTTGTCAAGCTGAGGGAAGATCATGCCGGAAGACTTTGGCTCTGGCGAACGTTCGACGAACTTCTCTTCTACGGGGAGCTCAGCTGCGTCGGCCTCAACCTCCTCGTGCTCGATGGTGGCCAATGCAGCCTCGTTTTCACGACGACGGCGATCGAGTACACGCTCCACAGCAATCTTACGGAGACGCGCAATGCTTGCCATCTGCTGCTGCTCAGCGCAAAGTGACTGCTGGGCCGCCTTCATCTTGTCGAGTCTAGCCTGGAGCAGGCGCTCGTAGAGTGGGTGCTTGGCTTGTGCAGACTCGGGCGATGCGCGGGGAGAAGGCGATGGACGAGCAACGACGTTGATGTCGCACCAGAGGCGGTGGCCGAAGGGAATGCCGTCGGCAGTCTTGAGGCGCCAGTAGGAAATAGCGGTACCCTCACGATGAGGTGCCTTCATGATAACGCGGAAGGCAATCTCTTCGCCAGCCTCAACAGGACGACCAATGACGTTGCTCTCGCTAGCTTCGGCGAGCTCAGCTTGGCTCAGAGGGCGGTTGTTGTCAATGTTGAGCATGTTGTCACCTCCAACGTGTCGCACACTGCAACCAGCTGGCCAAGCATTAGGTCCAGGGTTGCGCAGGGTCCAGACCTGGACGAACTGGTGGTCGACATTGATCTTAGAGCCGTCAATAATGGTATCGCGGATAAAGTGAGCATCCAGGCCCTCATTCTTGGAGTCGCCGATGGAAGACTTGGGCTTGCTCTCGTCCTCGGAAGGAACGACTACCTTCTCCTGTACCGGCTCAACGGAGTCTACGAGAAGATCGCGGATGGCAATCTTCTCCTTCTTGATCTGGGTCTCTTCCGAGGGCTTGAGGTCAACGACTGTCTGGACTTGAGTGGCGGCATTTGCGGATGGAGCGACTGGAATCGTCTCGGTAGCAGTTGATCGCTGGGGCTGGCGATCGCCGAGCTTGGCCATGGCTTGTCCGCTCATGTCATCGTTCATGGTTGTAACGCTGACGCTACGGACAGGGGTCTTGAACTTGATGAGAGGGTGGGTGTGGTTGTGACGGTTGCTCGGGTGAGCCTCGCAGTGCTGGCAGAAATCGGTGTCGTGGCACACAACGCACTTGTAACGAATACCTTCGATGTAAGACAGGTTCTCCTTGTCCTTGCACAGGGGACCATCACAGTAGATGCCGTAGTGGCGGTTGCCGCTGTTGAGAGGCTCGGCCAGTGGCTCGTAGATGGGCACAAAGCGATGGCGGGGATGGATGTGTTTCGCGCTCTTGACACAGTTGGAGCAATAGTCCCAGTCTGGGCAGTTCAAGCACTTGTGACGGACGCCATAGATGAACTTGTCGCATCCGTCGCAAACAGCGGAGTGGCGCACATTGCGTCCCGAGTTGCAAAGGAAGTCTGCCAACGTAGGAAGGGCAGCATCAGACGCAGCAGCGGTGAAAGCATGGCCGGGGTGGTGGCCGTGCTTGTTGCCGATGTGGCAGTCCATGCACAGGTCGTAGTCTTCGCAGGAAAGGCAGGTGACGAACTCCTTCTCGGGGAGGCTCTTGACGCAGCAGTTGCATGTGCGGGTAGGCTCGTCATCAGAGACGACCGATTGCTTCTCGTCAGTGTACGCGCCAGGAACTTCGCGCGTCTCCTCGGCTTTGATCTTGGGAGGAATGCGCTGGGTGGTGCTGTTCACGACGCAGCCATTCTTGACGAAACGCTTGACCATCCAGTGGCCGGTGCCAGGGCAGTGAATGCCGGTGTCCACACAAGCGGGGCAGAGGTCGTAGTCGCCGCCATCGCAGACGCCGCAGTGGAAGTGCTCGTCTTCCATGGGGTGGTTGCAGTTGTTGCAGTACACGACCCACGAGGTGCAGGCGCTCGGCTTGGGGCGGAATGCGAGGTCGGCATTGTAGGAGTTGCTTGCCAGGTTGTGGAAGAAGCCTGCTCACACGGTTAGTCGTTGCTCTAAGGCAGTCACTGCGTAGTCTTACTCTGGCGGGTGGTGAAGGGGCGCGGCAATGGAGCCTCGCCCTCGGCATCCACCGGCTTCGGCGGCGACACCGGGCTGATTGGCTCAAACTTCGCAGGCGCAGTGTTACCTGCTGGCGAGCGCACGATGACGGGCGAAACTGGTGCGACGGTCTGGGGCCTCAATGTGTCCGCGCTCATGCGGTGCAGGGACGGGACGAAGCTGGGGATGGCCTCTGGCTTGGCAGTAGGCGCGAAAGTGGGCGCCTCGATCTGCTCGCCAGGAATGGTGGCACGCAGACGGAGCTTGAGCTTTGCCTTTGCAGCTCGGAACAGCGTCTTGTAGACCTGCGGCTTATCCGAGTCGAGGGTGACGTAGGATGCTGACGAGTCCGAGTAGCGCTCGAACACGACATGTTCGTCAGCAGTCACCTGGAGGATGCTGCGAAGCTGCACAGAGCGACTAGAGTTAGTTTCAAGCTAATATCAGAGCTTCCGTCGCATGCCTGAGCTCAGTGCCAGGCTGACACTTGCCCGAGGCTGCGGTCTGGGGGCGACGAACCTTCTCTGGGAGAACATGGGCGCCGAGGTCCTTCAGCGGTAGCTTGAACTTCTTGGTCTGGCCACGGAACAGGATCTTGACCACGATGGGCGTGTCCAAAGTCACGGGCACGTTGGTTGTCGCCATGGCGGGCAGGTGAGGCTGATCAACGTGATCAGTGGCGTTGGTGGGTTATAAGGCAGCTGCTGCGAGCTCGTTGCCGCAGTGGTCAACCAAGGGAGTGCTGCAGCTAGGAGAGGTTGATGTGGAGGAGGTTCTTGATGGGGATGCGGAGGAAGATGTAGGGGGAGGTGGAGCAGGTGAGGGTCATGGTCGTGTCGTAGCTGCCTTGAGCGGGGGCCAATGCGCACCGGCCGCCAACTCCACACCGGAACGAACAAGCTCCAAGCTCCAGATGGCGCACTCTACTCTAGTCGGCCCACTTTCCCAGAGGCATCAGGTAATTGTCGTCACCTGTTGCTTATTCACGGACAGTAAGAGTGCCGACGAGGACTTGTCGTATCTTACTTGACATGCTGCTGAAGGGGCGAGCAGACGAGAGTGAGGCGCGCAGCAGCTCCACGTGATGACGATATCGTTTCACTATCCAAGCGCGCTAGTATAGATAAGATCAATGGCAACGTGACGCAAGCGCTTCCACACTTTACATCGACTTGCGGTTAGCAGCTGTCTGGATGCGAAGTCTGACCGCTACACGACCGTTGGACAAGAGATCTGCCGTGTGCCAGCTGCGAGTTGGCAAGTACACAGTACGAGGCGACAGCTCAGTTCAAGTGCACCTTTGATTGTCCTTCTTACATTAAAGTTCTGGCGAAAGGCCCCTAGAATAACCAGATGAAATATGTGTAGTAATGCTGATGTTGGGACGCGGTCGTTGAACCGTACTGGGTACCTACTACCCTGCAGTTCCACGGTATGAGGGATGACCGGCCGAGCATGCACATGTGACTATTAGACCGTGTTGCCGGGATCTCACTAGACGTATCTGAAGCTCTGGCATGCAAAGCTGCATGGCTCGAATTTCACCAAGACCCAGCTCGATGGTATGTAGTCCCATCTTCAATAAGCTAGAGACCAGTCTGCAGTCGAGGTCGTGAAGGTTGCTGCGTGCTAGGATCATGACTAAGCCAAGGGTCCACTTCTAGCCGCACGCTAGTAAATTCCGCGCTGCATGAAAAAGTTCGAGAACACGAACCTGCAAAACAGCATCGTATACAATGTCGAAACATACCAAGGAAGACTCGTCCGAAGAGGTGGAGATTGTGAAGAGGTCTGAGCGCAAGGAGAAGAAGGAAAAGAAGGAAAAGAAAGACAAGGAGCGGTCGAAATCTAGAAAGTCGAAATCTGAAATCACTGAACCCACCGCTACCGACGATGCGCCCGCGACAGACACACCCGCGAAGAAGCGCAAGCGCGAGTTACTCCCCGATGAGATTGAGATTGATGTGAGCGCACCGGAGCCCGCATCAAAAAAGGAGGCCCGCAGATTGAAAAAGGCCAAATTGAACCCTCCCACAACCAGCGGCACCGAAGGAACCACAGACGGAAAAGCGGCGGCCGATGCCGAGGACAAGGACAAGTCGGCCAAGCGATCAGACTTCGGAGTCTGGATAGGCAATCTGCCGTGGTCAGCAACGAAGGAGTCGCTCAGGAACTTCCTCATGGAGAACACAGAGATGACGACGGAGCAAATCACGCGAGTGCACATGCCGCCGCCCACAAAGCCAGTGAACCCCAACTGGTCCACAAAGCCCCTCAACAAGGGCTTCGCATACGTCGACTTCTCCACCGAACTCGCCATGTACTCCGCCATCGCATTGACAGAGACGAAGATGGACGGCCGCGCACTGCTCATCAAGAACGCAAAGAGCTTCGAGGGACGCCCAGACAAGCCCAAGGAAGAGCAAGAGCAAGACACCGGCCGCGGCGCCAAAGGTGCCGTGAAATCCGCCCACCCACCCAACAAGCGCGTCTTCGTCGGCAACCTCTCCTTCGACGTGACCAAGGAAGACCTGCAAGCCCACTACAGCCAATGCGGCCCGATCGAGAACCTCCACATGGCGACCTTCGAAGACTCGGGAAAATGCAAGGGCTACGCATGGGTCACGTTCGGCGACGTCGAGGCCGCCACGTCCGCCGTCAAGGGCTTCATCTTCAAGACCGAGGCCGAAATCAAGCGCGAGAAGAAAGGCGCCGCTGCCAAGGACGACGACTCAGAGTCTGAGTCCGATCTCCCCAAGGCCAACAAGAAGCGGAAATGGCTGCTCAACCGCCTCAACGGGCGCGAAATGCGCTGCGAATTCGCCGAAGATGCGACGATGAGGTATAACAAGCGATATGGCAAGGAGAAGGAGGCGGACCCTGTCGATGGTGTGAATCCCGCGAGGTGGAAGAACTTCGGGGGTGGAGACAGGGGAGGCGGTGGCGGTCGTGGCGGAGGATTTGCGGGCAAGAGGGAGTGGAAGCCCAGGGAGAAGGTCGATGCGAGGACGATTCCGAGTGGAAAGGCGCATTCGAGTGCACAAAGGGCGAGTCAGGCTATTGTTGAGTCGCAGGGCAAGAAGACGACGTTTGAGTAGGAGGTGCGGTTTAATGATACCATTTTCTGGCGCCACATGAACCACTTGGCCCATGATGTGCTATGTGCTATTCTGTCCGTTCTCAGAGCGTGTTTCGAGCGTGCATGTATAGTGGAGTCCGCGCGAATGAAGGCCCTGCGCTAGCACGTGGTTTTGAGGAAGGAGCTACCCAATATCGCCGCACTGCTGCACGTCTTCTTCCACCTTCAGCCACAGACTCTTACTACAAGTCGAATCGATCTTTCCTCGCCGCTCTACATTTCCCTAACTCTTGTAGCTGACTTTACCCATCCCACAGCGCCACAGGCCACGCGTGCGAGGTGCTGCGCCTGGTTACTTGCATGAAGAGCGTCGGCTAGCTACGTATGCTTCTTAAAACGCTATTCTCTGAAGTTCCGACACCTCTGAATCGCGATATTGTTTAGGGTTCTGTAGCTTCTCTCTGCCTGCTCTATAGTGGCCGAGCACAAAGGATACGAAAAGATGTAAGACACAATCAATTAGACGTCTTTGCTTCAAAACTCATCACTTCAACCTATTTTTTGTCGACTATACCACACAGGAGAGAATCATCCATACTGTTGATAGAATACTATTTGAGGACTTCCCTCTTGCTTGCCAACTGTACCAACTTTTAAATAGCATTTAAAAGTTGATTGTAGCATGGAATCTGCTTCTCCCCATGTGCTCAATGCCACACTCCTCCTAAGTAGCAAACCTAGATCTCCCTCGCAACGCGGCTTCGAAGCGCTAGAGACAAAAGAGACCGACGATGCAACCCACGGTCAATCCCGTAAGTGGCCTGAAGCTCCGTGTAGCCCCGAGATCATGGTATAAAGGCTAGGCAAATGGTTTTGTGGATGCAGCAGCGAGCACCGATCGAGCAAAGTCGTTTCCAGCGAATATCGACACTGCGTATGCCGGATATTCAAAAGGAAGATAAAGATACATGCACTGCAGGATCACGATCATGCCGCCGCTTAATATCGCCACCCCAAAGGCCGAAAAGATCCAGTGAATGTCGGGCGTGGCTGTCCAGGCCAATATAAACAGTATGATTGGAGAAAGAAACGAAGCGATGAGTGCGGGAACAAGGCGATCTTCAGGCGGACCAATCCGGCGCGCACAGCGGGTTCGAACGTCAGCCGGATGAAGATTTAAGACGAAATCATGCCGATGAGGACTCCGACGCCGATTGTTAGATGTACTAGGCCTTGCTGGCTGGGCGGCAAGCTGTACCCGTCGCCGTAAACAAGGTGGGGAACGTAAATGAGTAGTATACGCTGTCAATCAAAGAGATGCATAGAGCTGTGGAGCTTCGAAGACAACTTCCCGGGCGCGCAGTTTCGATTGATTGATCCCGCCCTGACTCTTGAAGAAGAGCTGGCAAGCGCGTTTCCGCAGCCGTCGAGCGTGCTAGAATATAATTTTAATCGCCAAAATCTCGACGACTAATAAGAACATGCCAATCAGATTTGGACCGCTAAGCCACAGCATCTCTGAGGATGTCTAGCGGCAATTTGTTGCAAGTACCCTGTAGCCGGATACCAGAGGTCTAACAGCCGTTCCGCTCGTTGCAACGAATGCCCAGATTGACATGGCATATAGAAGTTTCTGGAGAGAAAAGTGTGTCCGAGAGAAGCTGGGCTGGTGGCAAGGCATATACTTCTGACGAGTTCTAAGGGAAAGCGCAGGTTGAAGAGGCTGGAAATTTGTTGATTAGTGAGATAGGAACGAGAAGAACGACGAATATTGCGAGGGTTATGGTGTAAGGAGGTCCTCGTCCAATAGAAGGAATGTCGGTGAGAGGTGAGAAGAGCATCGGACCCAGTCCATCGGCGAGGACGTACATAGATAGAGTCATAGAAGCGGCTTGTTGAGAATCGTCGAATTGCTCAACGACCAACCGTAGCTTGAAGTGGAGATGGAAGAGCGCAGGTTAAGAGCAAAGTTGCAGACGATGCAGATGCCAACTGCCTGCTAGGGTATCGAGATAGGCTCTTCAAAAGCCCCGGGAGAGGAAATAGTGTTGAAGCTGACTAACATGGCTTTCAGCAAACTACGTGCAGTGGATGCATACAAATCCTTTTCCATATCAGGGCGCGATTGAAGATAGCCAGTGAATCCGTTGGGGGGCATGAGCATTAGATCTGTTTGATCCAGACATCTAACTTCCACTTGCTCATCAGATCTTGAGGCATCATCGAGTAGCGATGCAAAATGTTGGTAGTCATACATACGTGCATCGCTGAAGGCCTTCCTGACAACTATTGTCGTATTGCCATCTCCTAATAGCACAAATACCCAGGGAGCGACCCGCAGTCGGTGAGGAAATGGTAGATTTCAGCATCTAGCTAGCTTTTCGATAGTTGTCGGTGAGGTTTTGAGCCCTCAGGGTGATCCTATCTAATATACTGGCTGCTTACTTCATCATCCGATTACGTGCGCAACTACTACACCACACTATGGGCTGTTGGAAAACCTCGCCAGATTGATCCGCGTTGACAAAGTCGTCTGCGAGGTGATGCAAAACATCTGAGTCCGCTTTAAAAGTCTCAGAACCAGGGAGCAGGCTTCTGTTTGCCGATGCCGACCAGATACGAGCCCATTGGGTCTCAGGAGAAAGCAACTGTAATCTCAATCTTCACTGTTCCCCAACGTCGGCACCTTGTCTTTTAATAATAGATGGCAAGAGCTTGTGATATCCACTAGTACTTCGGTCTGATAATCAAGCTCGGTCATACTTGTGGGGTGAAACGACTGGAGAACGCGGGCATCTCGATAGCGCCCGTTATTCCGGTCGAATGAGGGTGCAGAGAGGAGTGACGGTGATCGCATCGTGGGCTCCACTGCAGCTTCGACCAACCTGGAGGTATCTTTTTATGGTATAATT
>Ga0265780_10008884_pt1 | contig 12148 bp, 10 predicted proteins | sample P1T30metagenome_FD_192432 | JGI IMG/M metagenome (GOLD analysis project Ga0265780, IMG submission 192432) | Plant litter microbial communities from East Loma Ridge, Irvine, California - P1 T30 | ecosystem: Environmental > Terrestrial > Plant litter > Unclassified | place: USA: California... | reverse complement strand
CAACGGTACCCCGTAAGGCACCGTCTTTTTCTATGACTGCCATAAGATAAAGGTGTTTAATAATAACCTGACCGGGATGGGCCGCAAACTCGGTGTTTCAGCTGTACCGGATAAGGAGCAATTTACGAAGAATGAACGGGGATTACAGAAGGTTACAGGGTGAAATCTGAGCAAGGAATGAAGATTTGTAAAAATGGTAAAAGGGCTTCGACCGCAGGTATGAAAATGGCAGTGATGGGGTATAACAGAGAGGTAGAATTCGTAAAGGGACGCTGGCCACAGGGAGGCAATATTCCGGGCATCTTGTACTATCTGTCAGAGAGGTTGCGCGTCAGTCTCCGGGCAGGCATACAGCAGCCGCGCTTCAAGCTCAGCCCAAGCCAGAAAAGAACACCCGGAAACAATTACCTGTATCAGCCGTAAGTCCGCCTTCCCTTATAAATGGCGGACTTATAATGGCCTCAGCAAAGATTTCACAAAGCATCATATCGAACCTGGCAATACCTCTTCCCAAAGCTTTAGCGATCCTTAGGAAAATTGTTTTTAAATGTAAACACGATCATTTGGGTAATAAAGCTGCCGGGTCATTATCAGGACCATCAGGTATAATGACTCGGCGTAAACAAAACTGAGGAGCCGTAACTTGTAAATACAATCCATGGATTATAATTTTGTGCAATGAAAATTGAAGAAGAAATACATCACCACTTCGTTAATCCGCAACAGCGTGTGGTTACTAATATTATCTTCACATCAAACTGGCTGCTTAATAAGCTCTCGGGCTCTCTCCGTCTTACCGGGCTCTCCCTGCAGCAGTTTAACGTTTTAAGTATTCTGCATGGACAAAAGGATCATACCGCAACCGTTAATCTGATTAAAGACAGGTTAATAGATCGTATGCCTAACGTGTCGAGGCTGCTGAATAAATTATCAGACAAAGGATTAGTTGAAAAGCATAGAAACCACAACGACCAGCGTGTGGTTTACGTTAAACTGACGGAGAAAGGCCTGGAGCTAAAAAAAAGGGCGCGGATAATTATCGACAATGAAACTGTAAATCTCAGTGACCAGCAAGCCGATATTCTTAACGACCTGCTGGAAAGAATAAGAGAATAAAATTTGATCAGATTACATCCACAGAATTATCCGGAAATTATCGTTAACCGGAACCCGCAGCTATTCCATGATCTTTTCGAGGAGAAAAACGATAAAAAGATAGTTGTAAAAGTCTAAATACTAACATATAATAAATAAGAAAATGTTAAACTTTGAATTTAAAAATCCAACAAAGATCATATTCGGGAAAGACCAGATAAAAACGCTGGCAGCACAGTTGCCAAAAGATGCAAAGATCCTCATGTTATACGGAGGAGGAAGCATTAAACATAACGGGATTTATGAACAGGTAACTGATGCGCTGAACGGATTTGAGTTTCGCGAATTCGGCGGAATTCCTCCCAATCCTGAATATGAGGTATTGTTGCAGGCGCTTAGAGTAATCAAGGAAGAACAGATCACTTATCTGCTTGCGGTGGGCGGCGGTTCAGTTATCGACGGCACCAAGTTTTTATCTGCAGCTGCATTTTACGAAGGTGAAAACCCCTGGGATATTCTGACCAAAAGCATAAGGACAGAAAAAGGAATGCCATTCGGCACGGTTCTGACCCTGCCGGCGACAGCATCAGAGATGAACTCGGGTGCGGTTATCACGCGAGCTGAAACGCAGGAAAAATTTTCTATGGGAGGTCCCGGATTATTTCCTGAATTTTCTATTCTGGATCCCCAGGTAGTGGCATCTGTGCCGAAACGCCAGCTCGCTAATGGAATTACAGACGCCTTTACCCACGTATTGGAGCAATATATGACCTTCCCGGTTGGCGGTTACCTGCAAGACCGTTTGGCAGAAAGCATTATGCAGACCCTGATTGAAATTGCACCCCGGGTGGTTAAAGATCCGGCTGATTATGAAGCCGCAGCCAATTTTATGTGGTGCTGTACAATGGCGCTGAACGGATTAATCCAGAAAGGCGTTCCGGGCGACTGGGCCGTGCATGCTATCGGGCATGAGCTCACAGCCTTGTTCGGTATCGATCATGCCAGAACGCTGGCTGTAATAGCGCCAAGCCACTACCGGTTTAATTTTGAAGCAAAAAAGGAGAAACTTGCCCAGTATGGCAGGCGCGTATGGGGGCTGACTGGCGATACGGATTCAGCTGCAAAAGCTGCGATCTCCAAAACTGAAGATTTTTTCCATTCGCTGGAAATCGATACAAAGTTGTCTGCTTATACCCCGGAGTATGAAGGAACTGCTGAAAAGATATTCAAACGTTTTACTGATCGTGGATGGAATGGCCTGGGAGAACATAAAAACCTCAAACCTGCAGATGTACAGCAGATTGTAGAAATGAGTTATTAAACGTTAGAATATAAGAAATAGTCCGCTGAACTTTTTTTAGTATCAAAGAATATGGACGGGCATCAGGCCGCAGGTTTAAAAGCACATTGGATGTGGATTTGGAACCTGCGGCTTTTCTGCAGAGGAATAAACCTATTCGCTGCGTAAAGATTTTACCGGATTTGCAAGTGCTGCTTTCACCGACTGGAAGCTAACTGTACAAATCGCAATAAATACGGCCAGCATGCCTGTGAAAATAAATATGTGCCATTCAGTGCCTACCCTGTAATCGAAATTTTGCTGCCATTTGTCCATAAGAAACCAGGCTGCCGGACATGCGATCAGAAAAGCAATTCCAACCAGCTTGATAAAGTCCCGGGTCAGAAGCGCTGTAATCGCAGACACCGAGGCTCCGAGCACCTTCCGCACTCCAATCTCCTTCCTGCGTTGTTCTGCTATGCAGGCAGTAAGGCCGAATAAGCCAAGACAGGAAATCAGGATAGTTAAACCTGAGAAGATTGTCGTAAGTATAGCGGTATGCTGCTCATTTTCGAATTTAGCAGCATATTGTTCGTCTGCGAAATGGTATTCGAAGGGATAACCCGGATTATATTTTTTAAAGATCTTCTCTGTCGTATTCAGTGCTCGTTTTAGCGGCATCAGCTTATTCATTTTGATATGAATTGTTTGCAGGGGATATGCTGGCCCGGAGATCAGCATCGGTCCGATCTTGTTGTAAGGAGAATCGAAGATGAAGTTCTCTATTACGCCTACGATCTTCCATTCAGTAGTACCGTGTTTTATCCATTTCCCCTGCGGGTTCTGAATGTTCATGGCTTTCAGTGCAGCCTCATTCACAAGCATTGCATTCGAATCTGCCGGATACTTCCTGATGTCTATATCACGCCCTTCCAGCAGTTTCAATCCCATAGTTTTTAACAGGCCGGCATCAGAGGAAAACTCGTAGAACATAATGCTGCTGGTACCGCTGCCGTTCCGGTCCTGCCAGGTAAAACCATTTCCCATACTTGCCATCGCTGTTACCGGCGACATGTTCCTGCTGGTTTCAACGGCAGCACCGGATGAGATTAATTCCTGCCTTATCAACTCATAATTGCTGGAAATAGCACCGTTCAGAGCATGGTATATCAGCTGCTCCTTATTGTATCCGGCACTCCGGTCTTGTGCAAAAGAGATCTGCCGCCTTACAACCAGTGTTGAAATGATGAGAGCAATAGCAAAGCTGAACTGTATTACAATGAGGACCTTTCTTGGCGATAAAGCAGGCCCTGTAATATTAAATGTCCCTTTTAAAACAGAAGCAGGTTTAAATGATGAGAGAAAGAAAGCAGGATAACTGCCAGCCAGTATCCCGGTAAGTGCTATAAAGCCCGCAAAGCTCATCCAAAAGGTGAAACTTGTGTAAGGGAGCTCTGCATGTTGTCCGGTGAAGTTATTAAAATAAGGCAGTGCGGAAGCAACGAGTAAAAGTGCGATACACCCTGATATAAATGCAAAGATGGCTGATTCCATCATAAATTGCGCTATAAGCATTTCCCTTTTTGCGCCTGTCAGTTTCCTGATGCCAACTTCTTTTGCTCGTTTTTCACTCTGCGCGGTACTAAGATTCATGAAGTTGATACAGGCGATGAGCAGTATAAAAAATGCGATGGTGCTGAATAGCTGTACAAGGAGAATACGGCCGCCTGCAGCTTTCCCGTTCTCAAAATCAGATTGCAGATGCCTTTGGGTCAGCGGCATCATCGAGATGTCTATGGCTGCATCTTTTTTGTAGCTGTAAAGAAAGTGTTTTATTTTTTTATCGAGCTTTTGTAAATCTGCGTTTTTTGCGGTTTTTACAAATGTGTGGGCTTCAAAAGACTCCCAGGTATCGTTTGCAGTTCCGGTATGCCTGGCGAAATTCCAGGGCAGCAGAACATCAAAATGGAAATCGGTATTGGCCGGAAGGTCTTTGAGTACAGCTGTTATACGCACCAAATGATCCTTATCCAGTTGAATAACCTGGTTCAGAGGATCCCGGCTCCCAAATAAGGATGTGGCAACCTTTTCTGTCAGGATTACACTATTCGGATTTGTAAAAAAAGTACCTGTACTGCCCGCTGCTAAAGGAAAATCGAAAACCTTGAAAAAAGAAGAGTCTACAAACGCGGCGATTTGATTGAAATGCTTTTCATCTTTTGTAAATAACATCTGGCCATTCGGCATATACCGCGTTGCCTGGGTAATTTCCGGGAAAGCTTTTTTTAAAGCCGCAGCGAGTGGCTCAGGTGTGTAATTAAAGCTGGCGATTTTCCCGTCGGCCGGTGCATGCAGCCAGATCTGGCTAATCTGCCCGGGCTCTTTAAAGAATTTCTCGTAGCTGAGTTCATGTTTCACCCATAGCAGGATCAACAGCGCGCCTGCCATTCCAATAGCCAGGCCGGTGATATTTATGATGCCATAACCTTTTGATCTTAAAAGACTGCGACAGGCAGTTTTAATATAATTTATGAACATGAGTGCTTTTCCTGCTTATAAGTTCATGTCCGCAACAATATTTCTGCCTTAATTGTAATTGTCTGGCAGATAGTTGTTTGTGTTTTTTAAGTATGACAGAGATCGTCCGCTTCCGGACGGTCTCTGTTCGGTATTCAAACAGCCTGTCTAAGCTTCAGAGCTCAGGTATTTTATAAACTATTGCATTAATATTCACCCCGGCGCCTACAGCCGCGAATACAATATAACTACCTTTTTTCAGCGTATGATTATCAATCCGGCCGGTAGACAGCAGGTTGTATAATGTGGGCAGAGTAGCTACCGAGCTGTTGCCAAGCCAGGATATGGTCATAGGCATAACATTCTCGGGTACCTGTTTTAGGTCATAAAGCTCATATAATTGTTTAAGGATAGCTTCGTCCATTTTATTGTTGGCCTGGTGTATCAGCACCTTGTCAATATCGTTAATGGAGAGTCCGGCTTTTTCAATACTATCCTTTATTACAGATGGTACAATTTTAAGGGCAGCTTCGTAAAGCTTCCTGCCCTGCATCTTTAGAAACAGCTGGTCGCCCTGGAAGCCGGGGTTGTATGACTTGTCCATCCTGAGCAGATAAGCAAGTTCGTTGGTATAAGATCTTACGCTATTGGATAGAATACCTGCAGGTGTTTCCTGATCAGAAGCTGTGAGGATAAGGGCTCCGGCGCCGTCGGCATAGATCATGCTATCCCTGTCGTGCGGATCGCAAATACGTGAAAGTGTTTCTGCTCCGATGATCATCGCCTTCCTGGCACTTCCTGATCTGATATAGGAATCGGCCTGGATAACTCCCTGCAGCCATCCTGCACAACCAAAAGGAAGATCGTATACTATGGTATTAGGGTTGACGATACCCAGATGATGTTTCACCCTTGAAGCCAGTGAGGGTACAAATTCACTTCTGCGGTTCGACTCGCTTATATCGCCGAAATTATGCGCCACTATGATATAATCCAGTGATTCCGGATCTGTACCTGAAGATTCTAAGGCGTTTTTTGCAGCATAAAAAGCGATGTCTGAAGCAACAAGGTCGTCCGTAACATACCGCCGTTCGTAAATACCTGTTATCTGATCAAACTGCCTGATAATGTCTTCGTTCTTTTTCGGAAGCCTGACGCCGTCCTGCCCGTAAAATGTATTGTTTAAAAAATCTTCGTTTTTTATTACGCGGGCAGGAATGTAACTGCCACTGCCTGCAATAATGGAATAGTTCTGGGTACTCATTGTCTTTCGTTCTAAGTCTGTATAGTCCGAAAAACAAAAGGGCGGCCAAAGTCACCCTTTTTTAGTCTATTTATCCGGAGAATAAGACAAACAATACTACAAATTATTTCGCATAGCAGACCTTGTGATTTGAATTTTGAAGGATGCCCGTCTTTTAGAGGCTGAATTTTGAGGGCCGATCTGCTTAAGAACACAAATCGTAAGCTGAGATTTCGAATGTCATAGTTGTCAGTTAATTAGAATGAATCTATTTAAATCCCTTTAACGTTGATTTAAATCCGTTTTGCGTTGATCCTGCATCGATTAAACAGAGCACATTTGTATGTTATTTATAATCATTCTAAATATATTACCTATGTGTGAAACACGAGTAGTTAGTCATAAAGGAGATACCCTGATAAGTTACTGTATCTATTGTAAATCGTTCTACATCTGGCATAAAAATATTGTGCTCAATTTTACTGCAGTGCAGTTCTCCTCATTCAGGAAATATACCGACGGGCTTGAATTTGAAGATTCTGCTTTTCCTTTTCCTGATGGCGAAAACCGGGCAATGCTCAATACACCAAGTAAGGAGATCAGCCTCGCCTTTTCGCGCGACGAGTGGGACGACTTTAATGATGCTATGGATGAGGCCGAGCTGATGAAAGAATATTATTTCATGCTTCAAAGAACGGGAAGCTAAAGTAAAACGGCGATATCGACCTCTAAGCTACTTATCGTCCGCATTTGCCATGCGGATGTAGCGAGATCAGCGATTGTATCACGTTAAAAGATCTTCATTCCCGTATTGAACAAAAGCATATAAGCAGACAGATACACAATAACGAAAGAGAGCGAAAGACCGAAATACCTGATCAGAATGAGTTTCCCTTTCCCAAACGGAGCGAGGAAAATAATATTAAAAAGGATGACCAGCAGAGCCACGGCAAAGTTAATGGCAACAAAAACGGTGCTGAACGCAATGGTAAATAAGGCGGGCTGAATAATAATGCCGGAAACAAGCCCATATAATGCTCCCATGATCATGCTGATCAGGAATACATAGAGTGCATACCTGAATCCTTGTTTCATATTATAAACAAGATGTTGCCAGGCTGCCGGCTGGGGCCGTACATCTGTTACATTTAAACGATGTTTAATAACGGCCTCCGGTTTAGCAGCCTTCCTTTTTTGTTTTCTGAACCTTGGCCACCAGATAATGAAACCGGTTATGAATAAGGTGAGAGGCATCAAACCAGTGATCAGGGCAATGATCTGCGTAGGCCGGCCGCCGAAACTGCCGTAGTGGACAGGCGTGAGCCAGCTTAAATAAGCATTGCCGATATCCGGGAAGTCTGTCCGGCTATTGAGCAGTACCTTTCCGGAGTACTGGTCGATGATCAGCATTTCTCTCTTCCCTGTTTTTATAGCAGCATCACTCACTAAATCCAGCCTGTAGTTGCCTGTTTTGCCGGCGGGAAACGCGATTGCGGCAACGCGGGCTCCGGGCATTTCCTTACCGGCAATCTCTACAATATCCTTAACCGGAAGCTGTGCTGCTCCGGCGGTGTATACAGATGGTGCTCCCAGCAGTTTCCTCACCCCCTGAGGAGATTGTCCGTTGAAGATAAACAGGAGAGGGACTACGAATCCTGAAAAGGTAATGCATAAACCTGTAAGTGATAATAAGGCCACCACCGGCGATGAATAAAATCCCAGGATATTATGCCAGTCGTAGTTCTGCCTTTTGAATGATCCGCTGAACTTTACAGTAAGCGATGTGCGGACTTGTTTCCATTTTTTTGGTATCCATAAACGCAGGCCCGAAATGGTAAGTATAAGCAGGCATAAAGACGCCAGTCCGACTATATAACGCCCGGCTACAGGGATCAATAATGTCCGGTGAAGCTCTGTAAGTATATGGATGAATGAGCTTTCGTATATTCTTTTACCGCTGATCTTGCCGGTATATGGGTTTATAAAAGTTTCTACCTCTGTTTTGAAGTTAAAAAGGCGGTATGCCTGTACCGGGTTTTCAGGATTATCATCCATCAGGTAGTCAAACTTAAGATCGGGATACCGCTGTTTAATCAGTGGCACGATCTCAGCAAAGAGCATTTTCTGCTCCCCTGCAATTACATTGAACAATTCAGGATTCAGAGCCCTGTCGATTTCATCCTGGAATACAAGCATGCTGCCTGTAAACCCGACGAAAGCCACTATCGCACCGGCAATAATTCCAAGATATATGTGCCATTTTCCAAACCAGCGTTTTTGGTGTTTGCCCCAGGAAGGGGAGGAGATCCGATTCAAAAGGGCTACAGATAACATATAAACTTTTTTCATATAGCCTCTATTTGGATTAATTCTAAAGAGTGCAAATTAATAAAGCATTTTTTATTTATGCAAGCTATTTTGAATTATTCTAAATGGAAAGCAGGATAGGTTTAAGATGATGCAGAAACAAAAAGGCCCGCATTGCTGCGGGCCGGGACCCCTATTTCTGTAATGGGTATACCGGCCAGAAGGAGCGGCCGGTAAGGCCCCGCATTACAAAGTCTTCGCCTGTCTACGGCAATAAGCCTCGACAATTAATGCTGCGAAGCTATCCGTTAAAGATGAAGTAAGAATGAAGATCGGGTATTAACCTTAATTAAATAAGGTTAAACGCTCTTGCATATTGCGAAAGCTCGTAAGAGGTATACGCATTCAGCTTTTGTCTGATATTTCTGCGATGTGTATCTACAGTAGAAACGGAAATAAACAGGTCTCTTGCAATTTCGGGTGAGCTTTTTCCGAGCGCCAGTAGTTTAAGGATAAAACATTCCCTGTCGCTGAGTTTTGAATAATTGGAATGTTTGGCCCTGTGGAAATTGTTTTCGTCAAGGAGCCGCTGTACTTTCAAATTGATATGGCTGTCAGGATCTATCCTTATAGTGTATGTAACGGTTAGTACAGGCTCACCATTTTCATCTCTCATAAAAAGCTTAACATTACTGGCATACCAACCCCATTCGGCATATTCGTTTCGCCTCACCTGCTGGAAAAAGGTAACACTTTCTTTCTGGTTCGACGCCGAAAGTAATTCCATGATCCTTGGTACATATTCTTTTGAATCTTCAGGATTGAAGAAACGCTCGTGATAGCGGCCCCCCATTTCCTTTAGTTCCCCTAAGGTAATGCCCAGTTCTTCAAGTCCGCGCGGCGACATATACTCCACACAATTCGACCGTATATTATAAATGATCAAAATGCCGGGAAGATCATCGGCCATTTCATGCACTGCCGCGATTTTTCTTTGTATCTTTTCTTTCAGATCTTTACTAATTATCATTTAAAATGAAACCTCTGGCAGGTTGTCGGCCGGCTAAGGATTTTATGCAGATAATTTAGTTAATTTAATTGCAAACTAGCTGGCTTCTTTGCAATTAAGTGTGATAAGATACGTCTAACAGCGTAAAAATGTATGTAAACGTCCGGGAGTATTCATTAACTGCATTAACAGATTAAACAGGATGGCGTCTGCTGCTGTTTTTTTCTATTGCGGCCAGTAATTTCAAAGCTTCCGATGCTGCCACCCTTCCGGAGATAATCGCAGGCGGCACGCCCGGGCCGGGTATGGTAAGCTGGCCGGTGAATAACATATTATTGACCTTTGCAGCACGCATTTTTGGCTTGAGAAAGGCAGTCTGCATCAGAGTGTTCGCCAGGCCGTAAGCGTTGCCTTTAAAAGAGTGGTAGTCTGCAATAAAATCTTTCAGTGCATAACTTCGCTTAACGGTAATATTCTGACGGATGCTCTCGCCTGTAATGTTTTCAAAGCGGTCCATCAGTATATTAAAATATTTTTCCCGTATCTCTTCGGTATCGTCCAATCCCGGGGCAACAGGAACCAGGAAGAACAGGTTCTCTCCGCCTTCCGGCGCTACTGAAGGGTCGGTTTTCGAGGTACAGGATACGTAAAACAGCGGCTTCTCGGGCCATTCGGGTTTATCATAGATCTGTTCTGCATGTCTTTCAAAATCCTCGTCGAAGAACAGGTTATGGTGTTTAATTCCCTGTATCTTTTTATTAACACCGATGTAGAAGAGCAGGGAGGAGGGAGACATGGTCCGTTTATCCCAGTATTTCGGACTGTAATTGCGGTGTTCACTGTTTAGCAGTGACTGATCCGTATGTTCATAATCTGCGTTAGATATTACCAGGTCGGCTTCAAAAAAGCCTTTGTCTGTTTCGATACCTGTGGCTATTTTGCCATTAACCCTTATTTTCTTTACTTCATGCTGCAGCAGGAACTTTACACCCTGTTCCTCTGCAATTGCGGTCATCGCACCGGCAATTTCATTCATGCCTTTCATCGGGTACCAGGTGCCCAGTGCGAGGTCTGCATAATTCATCATACTATATAGTGCGGGAGTGTTCTGTGCTGTACCTCCGAGGAACAGCACCGGGAATTCCAGCAGTTTGATAAGCCTGGGATTTGAAAAATATTTCCGGATGTGTGAACCTATATTTACGAACATCTGTATCCTGAAGCTTTCTGCAAGCAGTTTCAGATCCATGTATTCCCTGACGGAATGTGAGGGTCGAAATACATACTCGTTCATACCCTTTTCATATTTATATCCCGCCTGTTTAAGAAATTCATCCAGCCGTTCTGCCGAACCGGCTTCCATTTGTTCGAACAAGTCCCTGAGCTCCTGCATCTGAGCGGGGATATCAGTATAGTCATCTTTTCCCCAGTAGATGCGGTAAGAAGGATCGAGTCTTTCGAGCTGATAGAAATCAGCAGCCTTTTTGCCAAACAGGCTGTAGAAGTTTTCAAATACTTCAGGCATCCAGTACCAGCTTGGTCCCATGTCAAAGCGGAATCCGTCTTTTTCCCATACTCTCGCCCTGCCTCCCGTCTGGTCGTTTTTTTCGTAAACGGTAACATCATGACCCGCTTTTGCAAGGATGGATGCTGCTGCCAGTCCGGCAAAACCGGCTCCGATAACCGCTATTCTGGATTTGCTCATATGGAGGTAAATGTAATGATAATTGATAATTTTGAGGCGAATGCTGATTGGCAACAATCAATTGAACATAACGTTTAATAACATCAATGAAATTATTTCTCCTGCTTATAATCGCCGCTCTGCCCTTTAATATGCTTCAGGCTTACGACCTTAAACAACTAAGGCTGGAATTTTACGCTGCAGTTAAAGACGAAACTGCTGCCGAAAGTTTGTACACCAGGTTAAAGAAGGAAAAATCTCCCGATCCGCTCCTGCAGGCTTATTTCGGATCGGTAGAAGCCCTCAGGGCAAAACATTCTTTTAATCCCTACAACAAGATCGCTTATTTAAAAAGAGGGTCGCAAACGCTTGGCAAAGCGGTAACCCGCAGCCCTGATAACCTGGAGATCCGCTTCCTTCGGTTCAGCCTTGAGCACTATGTGCCTGCGTTCCTGGGTTACAGTAAAAATCTGGCTGCAGACAGGGAAAAGATCGTAGATCTGATCAGGAAACAACAAACCGGCGGACTAACCAACGGTTTACTACAGAATATTGCTGCTTTTATGAAAGAATCCGGGCGCTGTTCAGCGAAGGAAATCCTTATCTTGGAACGGACACTGAAAAATGGATAAACATTATACATACCTGCTCATTAATTTTCTGACGGTATTTTTCCCTGTCGCGCTGTCATTCGATAGTCGTGTTCATTTCTTTAAAAGCTGGAAATACATTCTTCCGGGACTGCTGTTAACGGGAGCATGTTTCCTTGTCTGGGATTACCTGTTCACCATTTTTGATGTATGGTCTTTTAACAACGACTATGTACTGGGCGTTTATTTCCTGAATCTTCCGCTGGAGGAGATCTTGTTCTTTATTACCGTTCCCTTTGCCTGTATTTTTATCTACGCCTGTTTGAATTATTATATAAGCAAGGATTTGTTAGGCCGGTTCAGTATGTTCATAAGTGTTTTGCTGCTGCTGTTTTCTGCTGTAATGCTCGCTTTTTTTTATGAC
>Ga0265780_10008882_pt1 | contig 12149 bp, 29 predicted proteins | sample P1T30metagenome_FD_192432 | JGI IMG/M metagenome (GOLD analysis project Ga0265780, IMG submission 192432) | Plant litter microbial communities from East Loma Ridge, Irvine, California - P1 T30 | ecosystem: Environmental > Terrestrial > Plant litter > Unclassified | place: USA: California... | reverse complement strand
AGGAAGACAGCATGAGCATCGAGATCCCCACCGACTACGTTCCCACCCGCGAGGAAGTGGAGGCCCGCATCGTCGAGCTGACGACCGCGGCCGACAAGATGGCGGAGAAGTCCCTCGCCTGGTCCGAGACCGCGCAGGCCAAGCTGGATGATGGTGATCGTCCGGGCGCGATCGAGGCGAACAACGAGGCGGCCCGGTTCGCGGGGTACGCGACCGACGCGGAGAACGGAGCGAAGCACCTGCAGGACGCGCTCGACCGTGCCGACCAGGCCGCGGCGGAGGCCGACAGTGAGTGAGTGGCGGATCCCGCTGGTCTACACCAGCCCGCCGTTGACTTCGAATCAGCGCATGCACTGGTCGGAGAAAGGGCGGGTGACGAAGCAGGTCCGGAACGTGGCTCGTGCTGTTGCTCGTGATGCCGGCGTCCCGGTCCTGGGGCGATGCGAGGTGGGTCTGATCTGGCAGGTGACAGACAAGCGCCGCCGGGATGCGGACAACCTGGTCCCGACGCTCAAGGCACTGTGCGATGGTCTGGTTGATGCCGGAGTGACAGCGGATGACACCCCGGACTTGATGGCTAAGACGATGCCAACCATCGTGCAGGGCGACAAGCCCCAACTGATCCTGACGATCCGAGAGCTGTCGTGATCGGGGAAGAGCCGCGGCACCCGAACCGGGCGGTGTACCTGGCGGGCATGCTGGCGGAACTGCCGAACGCGGTCGTCGAGCACGACATATTCGACCCGGACGGCGTGTTCCTCACGTTCCCGAATGGCATGTTCGGCCGCCGCGGGTACGAGATAGCGGACCTGCCGCCGTCTGTGATCCCGAAACTGGTCGAGATGGACGTGCGGCAGGTGCGGGCGTTGCTGCGCGGCGATCTCTGAAGTGGTGATGAACGGCCCTCGTCTTCGGACGGGGGCCGTTTGTCGTGTCCGGGGTTATGCCGACGTGCCCGGGATGCGCTACACTTTCAGGGTAGGGCAGACGCCCTGCAACCCTCCACGAAAGGCAGCACCATGCTCACCCCCGCCGAGATCGCAGACCTGCGCATCGCCATCGCCCACCTCAAGTCCACCGCCAGCCACGGCAGTCATGCCGACCCCGATGCACTTGCCACCGCCGCCGCACTGCAGTCGATCCTTGACCGCAACTACCAGCAGCAGGACGCCGAGACGACCGTGGAGTGGGAGGTCATGTCGTGACGTTCGTGGTCGAGACGTACAACCCGCGCACGGGTGACATCTTCACCCGCATCATGCGCGCCGACTACCTCATGGCGCACCTTGATGCCCAGACGCAGGCAAACATCCACATGCGGCCGTCCCAGGTCGAGCGACACCCGGCCGCGGTGCGCCTGTACTCCGACAAGCTGCAGCCGAACAGCAAGCTGACGTGGGCGGACGCGCACGAGGTCCGACGGCTATGGGCGCGCGACGGCATCCGTACCGAGGTGATCGAGTCAAAGGCAGACCTGGCACGCCGGTTCGACGTGTCTACCCACACCATCACCGCGATCCTCGACAACAGGTCGTGGAAGATCGAGGAGTACCAGCCGTGAGCTACACCATCATCGAGAAGACAGGTGCCGGACACGAGTGGCTGGACCAGCGCCGCCGTTTCATCGGCGCGTCTGAGGCCCCAGTCGTGTGCGGACTGTCGCCGTACATGACCGAGCACGACCTGTGGGCAACGAAGGTCGGCGGCCGAGTCACCGACGACGACATAGACCTGTTCTACTTCGCCCACCGACTCGAAGCACCCATCGCGGAGCGCGCCGCCCAGAAGTGGCCCGACGAGTTCGGATCCCTGACCGAGTCCCCCGGCCTGATCGTGTGGGACCAGCACCCCGCCCTGGCTTGCACCCCGGACTACGTCCTGGGCGACGGTGTCCCGTTCCAAATCAAGACCGTGGGGCCGTACGCGCGTGCCGCATGGGGGCGAGCGGAGACGCAGACGGACGTACCGGACGGGTACCGCATCCAGGTCATCCAGGAAGCCGCGATCCTCGGAAAGGACCACGGGTATATCGAACCGCTCTTCGGGCTGGCGGACCTCGCGCGCCCAATCCGTATCGACGTGGACGAAGAGTTCTTGGCCTGGTACATCGAGCGGGCTGAGGCGTGGCACGACCGGCACATCGTGCAGGGCACCGAACCGGACTTCACGGTCGGTGATGACCTCGTGCAGCGGTGGCCGGGCAACAAGGGGCAGGAGATCCAGGCCACCCCGGAGATCGCTGCTGCAGCCCGTGCCGCGGCTGAGTGGCGTGCCGGACCCCGGAAGGCCATGGAGGACGAGGACGCCCGCCGGAAGCACGAGCTGCAGACGTTCATGCAGGACGCGACCGAGCTGGTCGACCCTGAGACTGGTGATGTCCTCGCCACCTGGCGGCCGCGCGCGTCCGCGCCGGTCATCGATCTCGCCGGCCTACGTCGTGCCCACCCGGGCATCGTGGCCGAGTTCACCCGCCCGGGCAAGCCGTCCCGCGCGTTGCTGTTCAAGTCCCAGAAGGGGGACAAGTGATGTCTGATCTCGTGCAGCGCGCAGCTGCAGCTACCGGTACCGCCCGCACCCGTACGGGGGGTGAGCAGTGGGTATTCGGTATCCGCGACGAGGTCGCGGAGTTGCTGACCGGGTCCGCGTACAACGTGGACAGTTACCTGCAAGCCGCGTGGCGGGTGATCAAGGACTCCCCGAAGCTCACGCAGGCTGCGCAGGAAGCACCGGAGACGATGCTGGGCGCGATCATGTTGGGCGCAACCCTGCAACTCCCGATCGGTGGGCCGCTGGGCCAGTTCTACCTCACGCCCCGGTCCGAGAAGGTCAACGGGGGGTGGCGGACCGTGTGCGTCCCGATGATCGGGTACCGCGGGTTCTTCGAGCTGGGGTACCGGTCGGGGCGGGTCGGGAAGTTCGACTACCGCATCGTCCGTGAAGGTGACCACTTCCGTGAATGGGCCGACGCTCTGCACGGGAACCAGTTCGAGTGGTCCCCGCAGGAGGACGGCGATGATGACCGTCCGCTGACCCACGTGATCGCGATCGCGAAGCTCCTGAACGGGGAGGTGGCATTCACGGTGATGTCGAAGCTGCGCATCGACAAGCGGAAGCCGAAGAAGACCGAGCGCACCCCATGGGAGGGGCCGCACGCTGAGGCGATGTACGTGAAGACCGCGCACCGCGAGCTGGCGAAGTACCAGCAGTTGACGGTGTCACAGGCTCTCGCGGTCGAGGCGGACGAGAACATCTCGGAGTGGAACCGGACGACGGAGAACCTGTCCACGGTCCACGACAACGGATCCCAGGCTCAGATCGACGCCGCGGCCCCGCCAGAGGACGCGCAGGAGCCGCCCGCCCACGAGTCCACCGGAGAAATCCTGACCCCGCAGACGGGCGCACAGGAGATGACGGAGGAGGAGTACGCAGCGCAGGAGGCAGCTGCGTTCGCCGCGCACCAGGCGTCCCGCGGATGAAGCAGGAGCCTCTCAGCCGGTCGCACGGCACGTGGCGGGGGTATCGGACGTTCAAATGCCGGTGCCCAAAGTGCCGGGCGTTCCGGTCCGAGCAGAACCGCATCGAGCGGGAACGCCGCTTAGCCCGGCCGATCCCGCCAATGGTGCATGGCACGTACAACGGGTACACGAACTACGGTTGCCTGTGCATGCCTTGTGGTCTCGCGGCGAAGGCGTACGTGAAGATCGAGAACGCCCGCTACTACCGCGAGGTCCGCAAGCCTCGTGGGAAGTAGCGACTTCGGCCCGGAGGTGCGTCAAGCGACGCGGCTCCGGGCCGCTGGCCGTTGCGAGGCATGCGGCAAGCCGGAACCGAACCCTGACCTGCATCACCGGAAGCTGCGCTCACGAGGCGGGACCTCGTCGGGGTGCAACGCGGTGGCCCTGTGCCGGGGATGCCACACGTGGGCGCACATGAACCCGGAGGCCACAGTGCTGGGGTTCACGGTCGCGTCGTGGGATGACCCGGCGCTGATCTCGATCCCGTCGCGCATGTTCGGGCTGCCGGTGTACCTGCTATCGAACGGAGATACGATGTTCGATCCGCCGGTTGCGTAGAGAAGTTCGCCCGCGTAGAGTGGAAGTACGAAGCCCCCGCCGCGCTGATACGCGACGAGGGCCAACCCACTCCCACCCGAAATAGGAATGGATCTATGACAGATCGTACCGACAGAGCGAGAGCCGTGACCGATCTCCTCACGGTCAAACGCGTACTGCACCTCGCCACCGAAGGCCGGCTGACGGCCGTCCGAAACGCGCGAGACGCGGGCATGACCTGGGCCGAGATCGGCTCATGGCTGGGCGTGAGCGAAGCCGCCGTCCGGCAACTCATCAAGCGGAATCCCGATCGTGCAGCATGACGTGGTTCCGAATCGACGACGCGTTCTGGTCGCATCCGAAGACCGTGGCGCTTTCTCCACAGGCTGTTGCCCTATGGATTCGTGCCGGGTCGTACGCATGCGCTCACCTCACCGATGGGTTCGTAGCGCATCACAGTTGCGTAACGGTCCTCCAAGGAACACCGAAGGCAATCGCGGAACTCACTCGTGTCACGCCGGGCCACGCGCATGCGCTCTGGGCCAAGGTCGACGGGGGCTACCAGTTTCACGACTGGGGGGTGTACCAGGAGAAATCCCAGGTCATCCTGCAAAGGCGGAAAGAGACTGCCGAACGGACCGCGGCATGGCGCGCTCGGCGTAACGCTGGTGGTGACGCGTCACAGAAAGTGTCACCAACAGAGCACGTACGCGATGAGTACGCTCTCCCCGGTCCCGGTCCCGTACCCATAGACCAAGACACACACACTCATCGTCAGTCCCATACCGCGAGGGCTAATGCGGATGATTCATCCACACCTGGGGATAAGTACCAGAAGGCCCTCGCCGCCACCGCTGGTCGGCTCTCGAAAGAGGCAGGCGAAGAGGTCAGCATCTTGCAGGCTGGCGTGGTCGTCGATCACATCCTCGGCAAGGCCCGCGGCGACGTGAAGGACCCCGCCCGGTACGTAGCCCGCTCGATCAGCGGCAACGTGAACGGGTGGGTGAACTTCATCCACACCGACAAGCTCCCCACCGACTAGCACCATCCATCAACACCGACTCCACAGGAGGAACAACATGATCACCACCCCCCAAACCGAAGGCGACCCGGACGTGGCACCCGTCCGGAAGCTCGTCGCCCGCAACGGCCGCGACACCTCATGGGAAGCCGCCGCCGCCCAGACCAACGGGAAGGTCGCGCAGCTACAGCGGCTCATCTACGACCACCTGCGCCGCTACGGCGCGAAGACAGACGACCAGCTGCGTAGGCACTTCACCCGCCTCAGCATTCCGCACTCGCGGTCGGGTGTCTCGGCTCGTCGTGTCGAGTTGGAGCGTGCCGGCTGGGTCCGTCCCACCGGGCAGAAGCGCCTGTCGGATGCGGGCATGCCGATGCACGTGTGGGAAGCCGTCCCCGAGGGCACCCCGTTCGATGGGGACGACGCACCGAGGCGCACGCACCGGACCACGGTGACGCAGGCACGCCAGGACGCAGCCGCCGACGCGATGGATGAGCTGATCCGTCATGTGTTCCTCGGCCGCGCCGCAGCGGCAATCGTTGCCCGCGCTGGCGAGTACCGCAGCGGGGAGCGGAAGGCATGAACGACGACGGCATGGGCATCCTCCACATCGTGGACGACGAGGAATGGCACATCGAGGACGGCGAGACCCCGGCGCTGCTTCTCGCGGCGCAGCTGTTCATGTCACCCATCGCCGGACGGCCGCCGATGCGTGAGGGCATGTACCCCATCTGGGTGGAGCACGACGGGAACCTCGGCATCGGCACCCAGATGCGGGTCCACACGTTCGAGATCACCACGAACCGGCTCACCGGGCAGGTCACAGTGCGCCCTGAGCGGCCGGAGGATGCGATCTCCGGCGCTGGGAGTGGCGTCCGCTGGTTCCTGGGCGCAGCAGCACTCACGACCGCTCTCGTCGGCGCATGGCTGGTGCTCGCATGACCGACCCCACCGACGCGCAGGCTGAGTTCGAGGCAGCACTCGACGCCACCGCCCTCGACCGGGCACGCAAAGCCATGCTGAAGCTCCGCACCTACGGGCCAACCATGGGGCAGCACTTGCCCGCGCTCACTGCACTCGCGGCGACGGAAGCGCAGATTGCGCAAGCCGAAGCACTGCAGACCATCGCCCACGAACTGATCATCATCAACGACAGGCAGGACACGAAGTGACCCACACCACCTTCGGGAGGCTCAACGCCACCCACCACGGCAAAACCGCCCGCATCATGCAGACCATCGCCGGCCGCACCATCACCGCCGAAGGCGTCATCGAGGACATCGGCCACTACCTGCCCCAGAACACCACGTCCGTCCGGTTCATCGGGGAGAACCAGGGCATCTTCCGGCCGCATGACTATGCGATCGAGATCACCGACCACGGCGACGCGCCCGACGACGCCGTACTCGACCTGACCGGGGCCATCGAGGTGGCCGGCCTTGCCGTTCCCGGCATCCGGAAGGACGCGCTGAAGGGCATCGTCGAGTCCGCCAGCATGGAGATCATGACCATGCTCGCAGACCGGTTAGATGCCATGACCCCCGAGCCTGACGTAGACAACCCGGGCGACTACACATGGGTGCAGCACGATTCTCTCCGTGAGGTTGCCGAGTGGCTGCGCGAGATCCGACCCGCGGAGTAGCCAATCCTGGACAGAACACCGGCACACATGTAGTGTGAACATCACCGCGGGGGACCGATCCTCTTACCCGGCCGATCGGCACCCCGCACCCACCTCCACGCAGAACAGGAACACCATGACGAACGACGCCCGCTTCCACCCGCTTTACCTCGCCGCACACCCCGGCGTGGCCTTGGCCCTGAAGACCGGCCTGATCGAAGGTGTCTCATTCGTCGTCACCGGCGGCGGACGGGACATCGAGCCGGGCGACACCTACATCGCTGAGCGCAACTCGGGGCTGAAGCTCCTCACGTGCCGCGACCGCAACGACGAGGGCGGGTGGATCAACCCGGTTGAGATCGCATACCCGTACGACACCCACGAGTGCATCCGCATCGAACTACTGATCGACGACGAGGCCAACTCGTGAGCGCGGCCACCGCACGCGCAACTCAGATCCTCCTCGACCGGGGCCTCACCGACATCGACACCGTCCACGTCGAACACATCATCACCCTCGACCCCAACCGGCCCGCACGCGAAGGGAAGTCGGCCGTGCAGGTGCACCACGCCATCGCGTACACCACCCACACGCGCCCCGACATCAACCTCATCCACGTCACCAAAGCCGTCTGGGACGGCACCGAATGAACACCCACAGCACCACCGGAAGGAACACCATGCCCCTCAACAACGAAGACATCTACCGCACCTTCGACGAAGCACGAAGTGCAGCCAACGTCACGCCTGCGCAGGGCGGTGCGCTCAAAGCCGACCGGGTCGGCATCGACGCAGTCGTGGACCTGGTTCTCAAGTACCAGCGAAACGCCCTCAACATCGACGGCAAGACCCCGGACGAGGCATACGCCAAACTCGTCGAGACCGCACGCGCAACCGCCGGCAGCGCACGCCACACCACCGACCCGCACACCTACGCCCTGAACCACCTCGTCAAGCGGGCACAAGAGATCGGATACGCAGACGGCATCGCAGCCGGACAGCCCAAGCAACTCCCCACCACACCGGGATCCGTCATCCTCTGGACCAACGACTTCGACGACAGCCGCAACCACCTGGTACTAGACAGCCGCGGCGCATGGGGCAACGCCGCATACACGCCGGCAAAGAGCAACATCACCGACTGGACCCTCATCCACGACGCCGGCCAGGAGCAGAACGCATGAGCACCGACACCCTCACCCAAGACATCCTCGACGCGCGCCGCAACCTGCCCAGGTTCATCCCCGACGACCTACTGATCATCACCAACACCAACGCCGCACACGACCTCGCGGAGCACCTCACCACCCGGGGATGGCAACAGCAGACCACCATCACCGAACTCAGCGAAGTGCAGGCACTCTCCGAAGGGACCGTGCTCCGCGGTTTCGGCCTGTTCCCCCCGGTTTACCACGCAAGCGACGCTCCTCACGAGATCCGAACCTGGTACACCGCCGGCAGTGAGTACCCGGTCTACGACCAGGGCGTCGAGCTGCCAGCCCGGGTGCTGTACACCCCCGAGGAGCAGTGATGGAGCGCCTCTTCGTCCAGCTCGACAGCCGACGCCGCGTCTCCCTCGGGAAGCTCGCCAACCCCCACGACCGCTACCAACTTGAGGTGTTCCCCAACGGCACGATCATCGCCACCCCCGTGATCGAAGTACCCAGTGAGATACTGGACGAGTCACCGGAGCGGACTCCGGCCGGGTAGAAACCCACGACACCCAACAACCGAAGCAGGACCCCCATGAGCGGACGCACACCCGACCCAGAAGACACCAACGCCGAGAGCGTCAAGCAGCAGCGTTCCTCAGTCACCGAAGAAACACGTGCTGACGTTCGCCGGCTGCATGGTCTGGGTCTGGGGCGGAACGAGATCGCGAAAGAGATCGGGTTCAGCCCTGCAACGGTGACGAACATCTGCAAGGCAGAGGACCCGCCGTTGGAGTTCGCGCGGACGCAGACGGCGTTGGCGGTGCGGGCGAGGCAGCTGGATCTTGCGGAGGCGCGGTCGGATATCAGTCGGATGATGTTGGTGCGGGCGAAGGAGCAGCTGCACGCGATGGATCAGCCGTATCTTGCCGGCCAGTTCGGCGGGAAGGACAACATCTGGTCTGAGGAGCTGCTGGCGAAGCCGCCGGTTGAGGTGCAGCGGAACATGATGACGATTGCGGCGATTGCGGTGCAGCGTCATGCGGACCTGGTAAAGATCGATTCGGGGCGTGATGTGGAGGCGGCGTCGTCTGTCCTCGAGCAGCTCGCGTCTGGTCTCACGGCGGCGGCGTTGGCTCTGAAGGCGGGTGGTGGGAACGATCCGACGATCCCGGGGACGGACCCCGAACTGAAAGACCTGAACCCGGAAGGAACCAGCGATGAGTGACCCGAAGTGCAGTTGCTACGTGGTGGACAATCCATGGGCGTATCACGGGATCGTCGAGCCGGGTGGTGCGATGCATCCGAACCCGGATTGCCCTGTCCACTTCCCCAACGGCACGGACTAGATGTAGGCTGGGTGGACACCCTCCACAGAACAGCCAAGGAGCACCACATGCCGCTATCCAGGACTCAAAGCATCTACCAGATCCTCGAAGCCCTCAGCAACGCATGGCAAGCACACCCCGACATGGAACTGGGGGCACTCATCACCAACGCCCCCTACTTCGAAGCTGACGGGACCAACACCGGATACGCGCCGCCGCCCGCTGTTGTCTCCGACGCCCAGATGCTCGTCGGCCTCAACGGCATTACACGAGCCAAGTAACACCCTCCACAGAACAGGAACCACCGTGACCGATCGAACCATCCCTAGAACCCGATGCTGGGTCATGTCTGACGGCCTGACGTGCGGCATCGAACAGGAAGACCACGAGGGCGTACACATCACGACCCTCGGGACCCCGTTCCGCACTGACGCTGAAGCCGCCGCGTTCATCGAAGCGAGCGAGTGGGAGGCCGGCGCATGAGCGACACCATCACGATCCTTAGCCCCCTCGATTTGAAGCCCGGCGCGACGAACCCGCAGGGTCAGGTGGTAGCGACCGCCACGCTTTACGCCAACGGCCCTACCGTCGTCGTCGGCGGCCGATACACGGACGGGGAGCTGTTCGCGTTCCAGTGGCCGTCTGGCAGCGGATGGACCGTGAACGGGAGGACGGGCGCATGACCGCGACGCCGCTGTTTCATGAGACCGCCCGGCAACTCTGGGTCAACGGGCAGCTGTCACGCGAGAGCATCAACCGGTTACTCGGATCGCCTCCGCGTCAACCCGTCTGGACCCAGGCTCAGATCCAACGCATGATCCGCACACAGGCTCGAATGCGGAAGATCGAGTGTGCCCAGTGCGCAACCGCGTATGTAGAGTCCCAGGGTCTGAACGCACGCCTGGACCGGCTCGGATGAGACCCACAGGATGGTACGTCCCCTTCAGGCGGATCATGTGCTTCATCGCCGGCCATCGAGTGGGCCACGCCTACTGGAACCTACGAACGCTAGAAGGCCAAGCCACATGTTCACGCTGTGGACACGTCGGACCAGCCAACGAGTGGGGACAGCTCCGATGAGCCTGACCCCGGACGACCCCCGCCACGGCAAAGCGTCCACGTACCGGTACCACCGGTGCCGGTGCGACCTGTGCCGTGCAGCGAACGCCGTGCAGGCGAAGATCGACCGGGCCAAGCGCCTTGCCAACCCGATCCCACCCATGGTGCATGGGACCATGAACGGGTACGGGAACTACAACTGCCGGTGCAACGAATGCCGGCTCGCGAACAGCATGTACGAACAGGACAGGAAGGCGAGAAGATGAGGTGGCTCCACGGAATCGCATGTCGTGTCAGAGGGCACAGGTGGGTAACTGACCATTCGCGATCCATGCTGTGGTCCTGCAAGTGCGGATGCCGGATGTGGGGGAGCACCGTCTACCTGCCTCACGAACAGCTCTAGTGCCGCGTAACGATGTGCTCGGGGCGGCAATGTCCGGTCTCCTGTCGCCCCGGCAGCTCGTTTCCGTTATCCGGTCGAGGGAACGCACCCTCAGCCTGTGGGTGGGTGCTGTGTCCGCGGGGAAGACCATCGCGTCCCTGTTCGCGTTCCTCCTCGCCCTCATGGTCGCCCCGAGGAATGGTGACATCGTCATCATCGGGAAGACGCTGCAGACCATCGAACGGAACGTGGTCGGGCAGCTGCAGAACCGGAAGCTGTTCGGCCCCATCGCGGATCAGGTCATTCACACCCGTGGTTCCAATGTCGCCGTGATCATGGGCCGTGTCGTCGAACTCGTCGGGGCAAACAACGTGACCGCGGAAGAGAAGATCCGCGGTGGCACGTTCGGTCTCGTGTACGTGGACGAGGCCACCCTGCTGCCCCGTGTGTTCTGGGAGATGCTGACCACCCGCCTCCGCGTGGGCGGTGCGAGGCTGATCGCGACGACGAACCCGGCGTCGAAGAACCACTGGTTGCGGACCGAGTACCTGCTGCGGCCAAACGAAACAGACCTGATCGCGTTCCACCTCACCATGTACGACAACCCGTTGTACTTCGAGGGCGGAGATCCTGGCCCGTCGTACATCCAACGCATGGAAGCGACGTACACGGGGGTGTTCTACGACCGGTTCATCCTCGGCCTGTGGACCACCGCCGAGGGTGCCGTGTACCCGGACTGGCGGCCCGACCTCGGTGCCGGCCACGTCGTCCGGTGGGAGGACATGCCACCCATCCGCCGTGTCCTCGGCGTCAGCCTCGACTACGGGACGACGAACCCGACCGTGGCACTCATGCTCGGCCTCACGGACGAGCGGGTGGCGGGCAGCTACGACCCCGCCCCACGCCTGGTCCTCATGGACGAGTGGGTGGACGACCCGAAGGTCACGAAACGGAACCGTGCCCCATCCGAACACGCACAGCTCCTCCGTGCGTGGCTCGGCAAGCAGCACACACCCGCGAACGTGGGGGTCCTCGACCAGTCGTCGAAACCGTTCTACATCGTCGACCCTGCGGCGAAAGCATTCCGGGAGGAGCTGGCACGCCCCGTCCAAGCCCTCGACGGCCGGCAGGTGAAGCCGATCAACACGACCGCGGCGGACAACAGTGTCCTGGAAGGCATCGGTGATGTCGCGTCCCTCATCAGCCGGGAGCACCCCAACGGGGGGTACCTACTCCAAGCCACGGACCGGTGCGAACGGTGGAACGCCGAAGTCACCGAATACGTGTGGGACGAAGACGAATCCGCCAAGGGAGTCGACGCCGTCGTCAAGGTCAACGACCACGCCATGGACGCCGGTAGGTACGGGGTACGCACCACGAAAGCCCTGTGGCTGCCGTCGTTCCGGAGTGCCTACCAGTTCACCGCGGCTGCGTAGTACCCTCGACCCAGCCGGTGCTATGCCGGGACATGAAGGTGGCGTTATGCCGCACGTGAAAATCAACTACCCCCGCCCGTTCGTCCCCACCGCAACGCT
>Ga0265780_10008881_pt1 | contig 12150 bp, 8 predicted proteins | sample P1T30metagenome_FD_192432 | JGI IMG/M metagenome (GOLD analysis project Ga0265780, IMG submission 192432) | Plant litter microbial communities from East Loma Ridge, Irvine, California - P1 T30 | ecosystem: Environmental > Terrestrial > Plant litter > Unclassified | place: USA: California... | reverse complement strand
AAACAAAAAGAAATCGTAGAAATTTCAGGAGTTGCTATTGAGGGGCAGTATCCGACCATTACTTCCATCTTTTATAATTGTTAAATAACGTTAAAATTTGGATAGTCAGCAGATAAAATGTGCTTGCCAAAATAATGTTTTAATAGTTTGAGTTATGCAGAATTAAATTTTGCCAAAACAACTCAGATAGTCGTTTTGATGTAGATATTCGTGTCATTAAATTGTCATTATCTGATGTTAATTGCACAAAAAATTATGCTTGCATACCAAAAAGGGTATATTTAACCAAATTATTAACTAACCTAAATTTTTATTTTTATGAAAAAACTTTTACAAAGTTTGTTCATATTGCTGTTCGTCGCTGGAAATGCGATGGCGCAAGACCGAACAATTACTGGTACAGTTACTGGAAAGGATGATGGCAAGCCACTTCCAGGAGTGACCGTTTTAGTGAAGGGTACTAAGAATGGTACCCAAACAGGTTCAAATGGTAAATACGCACTAACAGTGCCGTCGAGTGCAACTCAATTAGAAATTTCTTATTTAGGTTATCTGACTCAAACTGTGGCTATCACATCGAATGTAGTTGATGTTAGCTTGGCCGGCGATTCTAAAGCGTTGTCTGAGGTCGTGGTAACCGCATTAGGTATTTCACGCGAGAGTAAAGCGCTTGGATACTCTGTCGGTAAAGTAACGCCAGATCAGATTTTACAAAAATCGGAGCCTGATTTATTGAAAACCTTACAAGGTAAAGTAGCTGGGGTTGATATCCGGACTTCTCAGGGAACACCAGGTGGTGCTACAAGAATCCAGATTAGGGGTAATTCTTCATTTTTTGGAAGTAACCAGCCGCTGATTGTTGTGGATGGTATTCCTTATAGCAATGACCAGATTACAACTAGCAGTCAGACTTCAGGAGGTGGCGCTTATGGAAGCGGTATTGCCAACCTGGATCCAAATGATATCGCCAGCATGGAAGTTTTGAAAGGTTCTGCAGCTGGTGCTTTATACGGTTCCCGTGCATCTAATGGTGTATTGTTGGTTACCACAAAATCTGGTAGTGTTAAAAGAAGTAGCAAAGGGTTTGAAGTTTCTTATAGAAGTTCGGCTTCAGTAGAGCAAGTAGCGAATTTACCTGAGTATCAAAATTTGTACGGCGCTGGATCGCAAGGAAATTATTCAGCATCCAACGGTTCATGGGGTCCTGCTTTTTCTTCGAGATCTACAATCCCGGCTTGGGCTCCTTACGTGGCTGCTTTTCCTGAGCAGTTCCCTGTAGGCTCAACCGTTCCTTACGTAGCTTATCCAAACAACGTTAAAGATTTGTTCAAAAATGGATCTTTGTTTGAAAACTCAGTTACTTTGAACGGCGGCGATGAGAAAACAAATTTCTCGATGACTGCTTCTAACTTAACGCAGGACGGATACATTGACAATTCTACTTACGATCGTTCCAATATCAGTTTGGGAGGAAGTACTAAACTGGAAATGGGATTAAACGTGCGTGGTAACTTAAGTTATACCAGATCAAATCAAAATGGCGGGGTCTTTGGTGAAAACCAAGTGGATGGAGCAGCTTCACAGTTTGCAAGAACTTTGTTCCTAGCCAGAAACTGGGATCTTAACCTGCCATTTGAAGATAAACTTGGAAATAACCTGGAGCCACTTGGTGGAGGTCAGTTTGACAACCCTAGATGGTCGGCCAAATACAATACAGCAAATACTGCTGAAGAAAGGATTATCGCCAATATGCATGCCGATATGAAAATCGTTGACTGGCTAAAAGTTGACTTCTCATTGGGAAGTAACGTAAATTACTTAAAAAGAAGAGAGATTACAGAAATTAGCTCAAGAGCAGCAGAGGGATTGGGTCGTATTGTATTGGATGAGTACAGAAAACAAGAGATCGAATCCAACTTGTTCCTGACAGCTAATCCTAAGGTAATTTCTGATGATTTTAGTTTGCGGGTAATTGCTGGTCTGAACTACAATCAACGTAGTACTGACAGACAAACCAACACTGGAAACAGGTTCATCAACCGGGGTATTTACAAACTGAGTAATACTGCACAGCAGGCTTTTGACAGAGATGCTTTTGGAAGAAGGAGATTAATGGGTGCTTATGGAGAGGCTAGTTTAGGTTACGGTGGTTACGCTTATGTGACCGTAACTGGTAGAAATGACTGGTCTTCAACCTTACCGGTAGACAACAGAAGTTATTTTTATCCTGGTGTATCGGGAACCTTAGTGTTTACAGATGCGCTTAAACTGGAAAGTAAAATATTGGACTTTGGTAAAGTAAGAGTTGGCTATGCTAAGGTGGGTAGAGATGCTGATGAATATAATTTACAGGATGTATTTATCAATGGTACAAACTTTTTAGGTCAGAGCACTTCTTATTTAGATTCAAGATCTCACGATCCTAATCTGAAACCAGAGTTCACCAAAGAGTTCGAAATTGGTACACAGTTGAGCTTCTTTAATAAATTGGTAGAACTTGATTTCACTTACTACGATAAAAATTCGACCAACTTAATTGCGCCAATTTCTACTGCTCCTTCATCTGGATTTGAGGAATATTATACCAACTTTGGAAAGATCAACAACAGAGGTCAGGAAGTTGAGTTGACCATCAGACCAATAAAAAACGGTACTTTTACATGGGAACTAAACAGTTCTTTTGCTAGAAACAGAAATGTTGTAAAGCAAACAGCTGAAGGTCTTAAAAGATTTTCTCTTTCTGCTGCATTAACCACAATCGGCCCATATATAGAGGCAGGCTTGCCTTACGGGTATCTTAGAGGAACGGTTTCAAAGCGTGATGCAGACGGAACACTCCTGATCAACCCGGCAACAGGTGGTATGATCGAAGATACTGAGCAAGCGATGATCGGAAATCCAAATCCTGACTACAAATTGGGTCTAACAAACACTTTTAGTTATAAAGGTTTAAGCCTAGGGGTATTATTTGATTTCACAAAAGGTGGAAGCATCTATTCGACAACAATATCCAGTGAGCTTGGACGTGGAGTTACACGTGATACAGAAGATCGTACTGGAACTTGGGTGATTCCTGGAATTTATGCGGATCCGATTACCGGAGCCCCGATCCTTGACGCAACAGGCAACAAAATCCAGAATTCAACACGTTTGACACAAAACGATTTGTGGTTCTCCCCTAACGCGACTTTAGGACAAACTTTTGCAATCAACACCGCTACAGAATGGAATGTGTATGACGCGACAGTATATCACCTGAGAGAAATTAGCTTGTCTTATGTGATTCCTAAAAAGTTCTTTAAAAAGGTGCCTATAGGTTCATTAACTGTTAGTGCAACTGGCCGTAACTTATGGTATTTTGCTCCTGGTATGCCTAAATATACACGATTTGATCCTGAAGTTAATAGCTACGGTGCGAGTAATGCTCAAGGTATCGAGCTATCAGCTGCTCCTACAGCAAAAAGATATGGTTTCAATCTTAGTGTAACATTCTAAATATTAAAACTACTTGATATGATACGAAAATTAAAATATATATTGCCAGCCGTTTTATTGTTTACGGCTTGTAAAAAGCAATTGGATATCAATACCGATCCAAATAACCCGGCTGAGGTTGCGGTATCGAAGTTGCTGCCAAGAGTTGAGCAGAGCCTGGGCAATAGCCTGGTCTCGGGATCAACTGATACGGAGTCCGGACTTACACAAATTCTGGGTACCTATATGCACCAGTTTTCCACCCGGGAAAATCCAGATCAGTACGGTGCTGTTGGTTCAGACTTTACGCTACAGACATCCTGGACAACGATGTACGGATCAGTTCTTGCAAACGCAGATAACATCATCACTTCGTCTACAGCTGCAGGGAATTTAAAATATGCAGGCATTGGTAAGATTTTGAAAGCATATGCTTTCAGCCAGTATGTAGATGTTTTTGGTGATGTTCCTTATTCAGAGTTTAATAAATTAAAAGAAGGAATATTGAACCCTAAATTCGATAAAGGTGCAGATATCTACCCTTCTTTAATGACTTTGCTTAATGAAGCAATTGCTGATCTGAACAACACTACTGCGACTAATGTGTTGGTTCCCGGAGCAGATGATGTGATTTATGGCGGTAAGATTGCGAATTGGGTCAAAGCAGCCAATACAATTAAACTAAAGCTTTTGATTCAGCAGCGCCTTGTCAAAGATGTTTCCACTGAGGTGAAAGCATTACTGGCTGCTCCTGCTGGGCTGATTTCCAAAACAGATGAAAGTTTCTTATTGCCTTACGGCGTGAATGGCTCAACAGATGACAGAAACATCGGTTTCTCTGATTATTATGCATCTCAGAGAGGTCAGTACATCAGCCCATGGTTTTATGAGATCCTGAAAGGTTATAACAAATATGTAAATACAGGGATAACTGATCCACGTATTCCTTATTACTTTTTCAACCAGTTGAAACCTACTCAGAAACCAGAAAGTGATCAGCTTGTTGAATACAGAGATAACGGTTTCGTCTCTATTTATTTTGGATCAGTTGGTCCGGATAGAGACAGGACTCAACAAAATAACATGACACTAGTGGGTATGTATCCTGTTGGTGGCAGGTATGATGATGGACAGGGGAAAGACGGTGTTGCAGGATCAAAAATTTCCGCATCAAGTGCTACAGGCGCAGCGCCTTATCGTTTTATTACTTACGCGGACAGGTTGTACCTTGAAGCGGAAGCAATAAGTGTAGGAATTGCTACAGGAGATGCCAAAGCTGTGTTTAAGTCTGCCGTTGAGGAGTCCTTTAAACAAGTTGATTATGTAATATCAACATATGTGAAGTCATCTCAAACCGTACCTGCATTGGTTGGAACGGCTGCTGTAACAACTTATGTCGATAATGTGCTGGCTAAATATGATGCTGCACCTGCAGGGGGTAGTCCTCCAACTACTGTAACAAAACTTGGGTATATCATGACTCAGAAATGGATTTCAAGTTTCGGAAGTTCGGTAGATCAGTATACGGATTACAGAAGGACAGGATACCCTATTCTTTTCAATCCTAAGGATGAAAACATGGCCCCAGGCGGATTTGTACAACCTCCGGTTGCTGGTAATCCTGTTAAAAATCCTCAAAATAAAGTTGAGGTTCAATTGAACAGGAATTTTCCACTTACGTTGCCATGGTATTCAACTGAACTGGAGACAAATAGCAAAGCTCCGGCACAAAAAACCGATCCGTCTACTTATAAACCTTTTTGGTTACCTTAATTGTAAAATCACATGAAAAAAATTATTATATATGGTTTCATGTCGCTAATGGTTATGGCTGCTTGCCGTAAGAGCGACAATGAAAGAGTGCCTGAACTGACTAAGGTACCTCTTCCCTTATTGAAAAAAGTGAGTGGAAATGCGACTATTTCCGTTTTGGAAGCAGATAAGTTTACGGCTACCTTTAGTGTTGGGTTATATTATCCTGATGCAGATAAGCCGGCAAAGTTTGATGTTGTTGTGAGAAAGAACTCAAATAATGCGACCACCAAAGTAATAAAGGCAGATGTCACTACTTACCCATCAGAAGTAACTGTAACAGGGCCTCAATTGATCAGTCTTTTTGGTAACACAGCCATTAAGTTGGGGGATAAATTTGACTTTGGTGTTGATGTAACTTTAAGTGACGGAAAGAAATTTCTTGCCTTTCCTACTGTAGGCGTACCATTCAGTTCTGGAGGAGCAAGTGTTGCAGGATCAGCACCTAGCATAGCTTATGAAGCTGTCTGTGCCTTCAAAATGTCGGATTATGGTGCTATCGGCTCTACCGTAGATTTTGTGATTGCTTCGGATGCCTGGGGTGATTATGTTAAAGGGGATGTTATTCCTGTAAAAATCATCGACGAGACAAGCCTTTCATTTGAATATCCTGCTAACAATGCTAAGCCGATCGTCATCAAAATTGATCCGGTTACAAACGTAACAAGCGTTGCACAGGTAACGTTTGGTGATTATGGTTTACCACAGTATGGAGATTTTATAACAAAATCTAAAGCTGGTAGTGCCGGAAATACTGTAACTCCTTGTGAAACGGGTGTTAGTGTAGAACTGGAATTTACCTCATCAAAAGGATTCAGTTTCCAAGGTGGTGTGATTAAATTCAACAAAAAATAATAGACTACAAAATGCAGAAAAAGCCGCTCCCTTAATTGGGGCGGCTTTTCTTTTGTTATAGGGTGAACGAACTGCCTATTTTCATCGCTCTGTTGTCGTCAATATGCCCAACAGGAAAATTAAGACATACCGGATATCCGTATTCTTTGACCACTTCCCAAATGATCTCCTCTGGAGACTGTCCAAACGGAATTTTCTCAACTGGTAATTCGTTGAACGCGCCAACGATCAGGCCTTTTAATTTTGCCAGTTGGCCGCTTCGTTTGAGCATGCGCATCATGCGGTCGATAGCAGCAGGTCTTTCGCCAATGTCTTCAATAAATAAGATTTTGTCGGTGTAATCCATTTCAGATTCCGAGCCTTGCAACATAACTAACAAAGTAAGATTGCCTCCAATCAATACGCCATTGGTTTTGGCTGGCGGGTTTGGGGTGCTGGTATTGTTTGTCGTGTCAAGGCGGGTATCGTAACCGATTTCTTCGCCGAATAGTGCCTTTCTTAAAGATTCGAGCGATTCTGGAGTCGCCTCTTCGAATGTGTAAGGCATTTGGGCATGGATACTCTGTATGCCGAATCTTGCGTAGATGTGCGATAGCAAAACAGTGATGTCACTGAAGCCGACAATCCATTTGGGATTTTCAGTGAAGGCGGTAAAATCAAGATCGTCAATAATTCTGATCGTGCCGTATCCTCCTCTTCCGGCAATGACGGCACGGATCTCGGGATCGTCCAAATGTTCTTGAAGATCTGCCGTTCTCAATGCATCTTCGCCTGCAAACTGGTGATGCGCTGCCTTTACCGTTTTACCAATCACAACTACCAATCCCCATTGCTGAAAAAGGGCAATTGCGCTTTCAATTCCTCCTGGTAACCTGCTGGCCGGACAGACGATCGCAATTTTATCCCCCTTTTTTAAATACGCTGGCTGTTTAATCATTCGTAAAACGCTTATCTTTGACAAAATAATAAAAATAGTTTTGGATAGCAGTAAAATAAAAAGATATACCGTTACGGCCGCTTTGCCCTATACAAATGGCCCTGTACATATTGGTCACCTTGCTGGAGTTTACCTTCCGGCTGATACCTACGTGCGGTATCTGCGGTCAAATAAAAGGGATGTAAAGTTTGTTTGTGGGTCTGATGAAAACGGCGTCCCGATCACTTTGAAAGCCAAAAAGGAAGGGGTTTCCCCTCAGGTTGTGGTCGATAAATACCATAAAATCATCGGTGATTCTTTTAGAGAATTCGGGGTTTCGTTTGACATTTATCACCGTACTTCTTCTTTGATGCACCACCAGACGGCTTCTGATTTTTTTGAGACGCTGTACAAAAAAGGCGTGTTTACCGAAGAGGTAACCGAGCAATATTACGATGAAAAGGCACAGACTTTTTTGGCTGACCGGTACATTACGGGAACTTGTCCGAAGTGCGGTAATGAGAATGCTTATGGTGACCAGTGCGAAAACTGCGGAAGTACTTTGAATGCCACTGATCTGATCAATCCAAAATCAACGCTATCGGGCGAACCTCCGGTACGCAAGGAAACTAAGAACTGGTTTTTGCCTCTAGATAAATATGAAGATCAGCTCAGGACTTATATAGAGAGCCATAAAGAATGGAAACCGAATGTTTATGGACAGTGTCAGAGCTGGCTGAATGCAGGTTTGCAGCCAAGGGCGATGACGCGGGATCTGGACTGGGGAATTAAAGTTCCACTAAAAGACGCTGAAGGTAAAGTACTTTATGTGTGGTTTGATGCGCCTATAGGATACATCTCTGCAACTAAGGAATTGTTTGATTATGCCCGTCTGGATGTGTGGAACCCAAAGGCTGAAGAATATTACATCAACCAAAATGAAGTAGAAAAAGGGAACTGGGAGCCATACTGGAAATCGGACGAGACCAAGCTGGTGCATTTTATCGGTAAGGACAACATCGTATTTCATTGTGTTATTTTTCCGGCGATGCTGATGGCTCATGGAGGCTACACCTTGGCAGATAACGTACCGGCCAATGAGTTTTTGAACCTGGAGGGACAGAAAATTTCGACTTCAAAAAACTGGGCGGTATGGTTGAATGAATACCTGGTAGAGTTTAAAGACCAGCAGGACGTGTTGCGCTATGTATTGACCGCAACTGCTCCGGAAACTAAGGATAACGATTTTACCTGGAAAGATTTTCAGTCAAGAAATAACAATGAGCTGGTTGCCGTATTTGGCAATTTTATCAATAGGGTGGTGGTGCTGACCCATAAATATTTTGAGGGAAGGGTGCCGATGTGCATGGGCATTACGGCTGAAGATCAGTTGGTGATCGATGAACTGGCTGCTTTTCCGGCAAAGGTGAGTGCTTCTATTGAAAACTTCAGGTTTAGAGAAGCTTTGTCCGAGGTAATGAATGTCGCGCGTCTTGGTAATAAATACCTGGCGGACAATGAGCCCTGGAAGGTGATCAAAACCGACGAAGACCGTGTGCGGACCATTTTGAATATCAGTCTGCAGATCGCCGCGACTTTGGAAATCCTGATTGAACCATTTCTGCCTTTTACAGCCGATAAATTGATGAAGATGCTGAATTATGGCGGTCACCAATGGGAAGACGCTGGTAAAATTAACCTGTTGCACAGAGGTCATCAGTTGAACGAGCCGGTCTTGCTGTTCTCCAAAATTGAAGATGAAGAAGTTCAGGCCCAGATCGATAAATTGAACCAGAGCAAGGTGGATAATGTAGCTGCTTCAGCTGTTGTATCGCCCGCGAAGGAAAACATCGATTTTGACCAGTTTAGTGCAGTAGATATCCGTGTAGCGACAATTATCGCTGCGGAGAAAGTAGAAAAAACAAAGAAATTGCTAAAGCTGACGCTTGACACAGGAATTGATCAGCGAACTGTTGTGTCCGGCATAGCCGAATATTATAAACCGGAAGAGATCATTGGTCAGCAGGTAAGCCTGGTGGTGAACCTGGCACCGCGTGAAATTAAAGGAATTCTTTCTCAGGGGATGATCCTGATGTCTGAGAATGCCGATGGAAAATTGGCTTTTGTGGCGCCGGTTGACAAGCATGGGAATGGCAGTGTGGTCAGGTAGTTTTAAAATCCATCGGTTGCCAATTCTCGCTTACTGATGGATCAGCGACTCCGTCTGTGAGGAATGCTTTCAATATGGCTGAGGGGTTGAACGATTTGCTGTTGACGACGGAATTACCGGCAAATGTTTTTTCATAATACTGGATTGCGATACTGATGATATAGAGGCATCCCGGTTCTGTGTGAAAACTGAATTGTTTGGCTGGAACTATTGCAGGCTGATAATTGTACTTTATCTCCGTTGTCTGGATCTCCTGCGAATTGTTGTATTTGCCATGTTGCAGATCGAACAGGGCAATCTGAAAGCCTAAGACGCCATAGCTGCCGTTCTCATGGAATTTCAAATCCTTTGGAATCTGCATTTCCGGCAGATCAATCTGCAAGAGGTTGTTTGTTGTACTGACTTGTGGCTGAACAAAAAGTTGATTCCTGACTGGTGAGGTTGCATTGAATTCGAAGCCATTGAGCCTGCTGAATGCTGCTGAAGTAAAGTCGAAAGTCTGACTTTCGGGATTTAAGGAGCTATGGGCAATCTGGTTGACTTCTCCGGTGAGCCTGGAGATCATGGTACCATCGTAAAATCCTATGGATGCATTTAGCGCTGCCCTGATGTAAGCAGCCAGGTTACTTGCCCTTCCAAAAACAGTCGCCGCTTTCTTGGTTTCGGCAGACTGGTCTGTTTTGGCTTTTTTAGATTTCCCTTGTACAACCTGCTGTCCGCGGACTTTTTTAAAAATCACATCGCCAACGGCGCCGCGAAGATATTTGCCATCAAATTTGCCCATCAGTATCATTATAAAGTGTGTTGCGCAGATTGTTTAGTAACGGCTTAATCTTCCGGAAATATGAATTTAGTTAACTTTAGAGATATCTCCAAGTTTTAGCTGAAATATATGGATCTGACCTGGAAGAGAGCTGGACCTGACATGGACTTTGCTTTTGTTAATGTGCAGGAAAAGTGAGTTGGGAGAATGTGATTAAGATTTGTTTTTTAGCAATTCGATTTTCTCACGCTCGCTTTGGAGGAGACGTTCTAGGAGGGCTACTTTTTCATTGTAAAGTTCTACAACTTTATCTATTGGATTGAATGAGCATTGTGCATTGATGGCATTCAATGTTGAACTATCATTGCTATTGAAAGTGTTGGAAATGATGTTAAAAACGGCGTCTTCGTTAAAGTTTTTAATTGCTTCAATGCTAATACCCAAGGCTGCCGCGATCTTTTCCAGAGTTGAATCTTCAATATCTTCACTTTGTTCAATCTTCGAGATGGCTTGCTGGCTAACGCCCAATTCAAGTGCAAGGATGTCTTGTTTTATGCCCCTGATCTCACGTATTCGGCTTATTTTTCGTCCTATATGCATCTTACTAGCATTCGTTTTCGCTTCCATAAGAACAAATATAATTAAAAGCAATGAGAGTAAATAACTTGTGTATAGTTGTAAAATACATCAATCTGTGGTTCGGTACGCAGTAACGCTTTTGGAGATTTGGCCATCATAAAAATCGAATTAAGATGGATTTAAAAAATGAAAAGCCAGACAGCGCACACTTAGCGCATGTTAGAAATATGATCGCAAAGCTTGTTCAAAAATTTCAACCGCTACAGATCATCTGTTTTGGCAAGCGTACTTTTTTAACAGAGTGTTCAGGTAGCTTTATTCCCCTAGCTGCAAATCTGGAGGGAAATTATTGCCTGCTGATGGTTACGGAAGGACCCGCTCAAAATGCTCACGAAGTACAGGATTTTGCTAACGCCCATTTTAAGCAGGGATGGATGACTATTTTATGCCATAGTCAAGAATCGGTTTCCGAATCTATCGAGTTGAACAGCAGGTTTTTCATCGGAGTCTATACTCATGGACAGCTGTTATACAGCAGGGATGGTTTGTCTAATTTTGATTTTGCTTTTAGGTTTGATCCCCGCCTTGCCGCAGCTAAATCCCTAAAGCATTTTGAAAATAGAATTGCTCTGGCAGATGGATTTTTGCAAGGGGCTGCAGAGTGTTTCGCAAATCGGCAATACAATGTCAGCACATTTATGTTGCATCAGGTGGTTGAGCAGTGCTGCATTGCTTTACTGCGCGTATATCTGGACTATCGGCTTCATATCCATAATTTGCACCGGGCGTTGAGGTTATGTGGTTGTTTTTCGGACCGGCCTTTAAAGTTGTTTGATTCAGGTGGCTTAAATGATCCTCGCCTTCTGGACCTGCTGATTAAAAGTTATTCGCAATCGCGATATAAGGATGATTTTGTGGTCATCCAGGAGGATGCGGACAGATTATATGACCGTGTCTGTTCTTTTGTTGACCTGACAAAAGAAATGTGTAGAGATAAAATTGAATCTCTCAAAACAGAGGTGTTTTGAGCGCGAACTACTTTTGAGAGAAATTTGCTGTGCGCTATTTAAGCAACGGCTTTTATTGTTATATTTGCGGCTGCTTTTTAAGTGTTGATGTTTAAAAAGTTACTGGTTTCGTAGTTCAACGGATAGAATAGAAGTTTCCTAAACTTTAGATATGGGTTCGATTCCCGTCGAGACCACTTCACGGGAAAGGTGTGAAATCTTAGCATCTTTCCCGTTTATATTTTCACGTAACCCTCTGTTAATATGGTATATTAGGCGTGCTGCTTCATTCAATCTTGGGGTTCGATATTTTTTCCCGTCAAATTTCAATTTTTCCCGAAAAATACAACCTAGCACCTCTTTTTTAGTGGTTGCATCTCCATCGGAATAGGTCTTTTTCACGTTTGAGAGGGCATGAATGGCCTTTCCTATCATACGATCGATGCTCATCGGGTTCGATTTCGGTATCGTCAGGGTCGAAAGCCTTAATTCAAGCCGTTTGAGCTGATCTTCACATTCTCGCTTCATTATTTTAAAGTCGGAAGGATCGATTTTATCATCCATTAGTAACGCC
>Ga0265780_10008879_pt1 | contig 12154 bp, 13 predicted proteins | sample P1T30metagenome_FD_192432 | JGI IMG/M metagenome (GOLD analysis project Ga0265780, IMG submission 192432) | Plant litter microbial communities from East Loma Ridge, Irvine, California - P1 T30 | ecosystem: Environmental > Terrestrial > Plant litter > Unclassified | place: USA: California... | reverse complement strand
AGGCGCAGTTCAAGCCCGCACCGGCCGGCGCGGTGACGCTGAAGGCGATCGGCAACCAGTGGTTCTGGAGCTATCAATATCCGGATCACGGCGGGATCGAGATCACTGCCAATATGCTGAAGGAAGGCAATCAGGTCGCGGCCGGCGAGCGCGCGCGCACCGCCGCCGATGGCCCGCGGCTGCTGGCGACCGACAATCGCGTCGTGCTGCCGGTCGGCGTGCCGATCCGCCTCATCACCACCGCCAATGACGTCATCCACAGCTGGGCGGTGCCGGCGTTCTGGATCAAGCTCGACGCGATCCCGGGCCGGCTGAACGAGACCAGCTTCACGATCGACAAGCCCGGCCTCTATTTCGGCCAGTGCAGCGAATTGTGCGGCGCGCGCCACGCGTTCATGCCGATCGCGGTCGAGGCGGTCACCCCGGCGCAGTTCGCGGCCTGGGTGCGCGCCAAGGGCGGCTCGATGCCGGCACCGGGCAAGGCGTCCGATGCCGTGATCCCGCAGCCGGGCGCGGACAATTCCGCCGCCGCGATGGACGAGGCGGCGGTCGCCAATGCGATCACCGGACCGACCGAGAACGGGACCGACACTCCCCCCACTTCCCCGCAGGGCGCCACCGGCAATCCGGGCGGCGTCGGCGAAGCCGGACGCTAAGATCATGACCGACACCGCGCTCCACCCGTCCGCCTTCGTCTCGCACGACGATCACCACCATCACGCGGACGCCGATCACAAGCCGGCGTTCTTCGCGCGCTGGTTCATGTCGACCAACCACAAGGACATCGGCACGCTCTACCTGATCTTCGCGATCGTCGCGGGGATCATCGGCGGCGCGATCTCGGGGCTGATGCGCGCCGAGCTGATGCATCCCGGCATCCAGTATCTGCCGCACTGGGCATCGATGCTGCACGGCGGCGAGGAACAGTCGTTCGACCAGGCGCTGCACCTGTGGAACGTGCTCGTCACCGCGCACGGCCTGATCATGGTGTTCTTCATGGTGATGCCGGCGATGGTCGGCGGGTTCGGCAACTGGTTCGTGCCGCTGATGATCGGCGCGCCCGACATGGCGTTCCCGCGCATGAACAACATCAGCTTCTGGCTGCTGGTGCCGGCGTTCCTGCTGCTGCTCGCCTCGCCGTTCTTCGGCGGTGCCGGCACCGGCTGGACCGTGTACGCGCCGCTCTCCACCTATGGCGAGCCGGGGCCGTCGGTCGACATGGCGATCCTGTCGCTCCACCTCGCGGGCGCCAGCTCGATCCTGGGTGCGATCAACTTCATCACCACGATCTTCAACATGCGTGCGCCGGGCATGACGCTGCACAAGATGCCGCTGTTCGCCTGGTCGGTGCTGGTCACCGCCTTCCTGCTGCTGCTCGCGCTGCCGGTGCTCGCGGCGGCGATCACGATGCTGCTGACCGATCGTAACTTCGGCACCACCTTCTACGATCCCGCCGGCGGCGGCGACCCGGTGCTGTACCAGCATCTGTTCTGGTTCTTCGGCCACCCCGAAGTGTACATCATGATCCTGCCGGGCTTCGGCATCATCAGCCACATCGTCGCGACGTTCAGCCGCAAGCCGGTGTTCGGCTATCTCGGCATGGCCTATGCCATGGTCGCGATCGGCGTGGTCGGCTTCGTCGTCTGGGCGCACCACATGTTCACGACAGGCATGAGCGTGAACGTGAAGATGTACTTCACCGCCGCGACGATGGTCATCGCGGTGCCGACCGGCATCAAGATCTTCTCGTGGATCGCGACGATGTGGGGCGGTAGCTTGCGCTTCCCGACGCCGATGGTCTGGGCGATCGGCTTCATCTTCATGTTCACCGTCGGCGGCGTCACCGGCGTCGTGCTCGCCAACGGCGGTGTCGACGATTACATGCAGGACACCTATTACGTCGTCGCGCACTTCCACTATGTGCTCAGCCTCGGCGCGGTGTTCTCGCTGTTCGCGGGCTTCTATTACTGGTTCCCGAAGATGTCCGGGAAGATGTATTCGGAGCTGCTCGGCCAGTTGCACTTCTGGGTGTTCTTCGTCGGCGTCAACCTGATGTTCTTCCCGATGCACTTCCTCGGGTTGCAGGGTATGCCGCGTCGCTACCCCGATTATCCGGACGGCTTCGCGCATTGGAACAATGTCGCGACGATCGGTTACATGATCATGGCGACCGGCATGGCGATCTTCTTCGTCAACCTGATCTGGTCGCTGATCGCGGGCAAGAAGGCGCCCGACAATCCGTGGGGCGAAGGCGCGACGACGCTGGAGTGGACGCTGTCCAGCCCGCCGCCGTTCCACCAGTTCGAGACGCTGCCCAAGATCGACTGACGATCGCGGCGATGCGCATGCAGGACGGCGGGGGAGCATCGGCTCCTCCGCCGTTCTCGTTTGTGGGCCAGGCGTTTGGTCCGCGCGGCGGCACGGCGCGCGAGAACCGCGCGCGGCGCGGCGGGCATGGCAGCGGGCGAACGTGGGACGGACGTCCGGTGGTTATGGCTAAGCCTGATCCGGCAAAACCGGATCAGCGGCAGCACCGGCCCGCTCTCACGTAAGTGGGCCGAACTCTTTCGGTCGGGGCAGGGGCCAGTGCGGGGCAAGTCGGCCGTGTGGCGGGGCGTCCGGCCGATCCCGACCGGCGCCGCGCTTCCGCTTCCTCTCCGCCCGGCCTGCTTACGCCGCCGCGCGCATCCGTGTGGCGGCGCTGACCACCCAGCCCAGCGCGATCAGCAGCACCGCGGCCGAGCTCAGCGCGATCGTCTCGGTGAGGCCGTCGAGACCGAAGAGCCGCCCCATTTGGTCGACTCGCCAGAGCAGCAGGTAGCCGGCCAGCCCGATCCACAAGGACGCGCCGCGCTCGCGGAGCAACAACGGCAGCGGGACGAGCAGCACCGTCAGATCATAGGTGTGAACGCCGACGAGGCCCGAGACGACCAGCGCCGCGGCGGCCGTCACATAGGTCGTCTTGTCGACCGCGGTCAGCCGCGTGGTGCGACGGAGTGCGAGACCGAGCGCCAGCGCGACGACGCTCGCGACCAGCAGCCCGGCGCCGACCGACAGGTCGACCCCGGCCAGCAACGCCATCAGGTTCGGGAGCCCCACCATCGAGATCGGACGGTTCACCAGCACGTCGCCATAGCCGGCGGTGGCGTTGCCGATCATTCCCACGATCTGTCCGGCGACGCCGCTGATGAGCAGCGGCGGCCCGGCCAGCGCCGCGGTGAGCACGCCGCCGATCACGCACAGCCGCAACCCGCCGGGGGTGGTCGCGAACAGCAGCAGGATCGGGATGCCGAATTGCGGCTTGAGCGCGAGCAGCACGACGCCGGCCAGCTTCACGCCATCGCGTCCCGCCGCCATGCCATAGACCAGAACCGTAAAGCCGAAGACCGACAGCAGCACCGGTTGCCCGAGTTGCACCAGCCCGGCCAGCGGGGTGAAGGAGCTGGCATAGACCGCCAGCAGCCCGATCGTCAGCCAGCCTGCCCGCGCGCCCAGCAACGTCGCCGCGCGCAGCGTCAGCACGCTGCCAGCCGCCAGCAGCAGAAAGCTCGCGACCTGCCAGACCCGCAGCGCGGCGAGCGGCGAAAGCAGCGCCAACGGCCGCGCTATCCAATACCATTGAAAGGGATAGACCCAGACGGACACCCGCCCGGCTTCCCCGAACTTAGCAACGCTGCGCGGGATGTAATCCGCGCCATATGGATTCAGCCCCGAGGCCCAGAAATCGCCCGCCAGCCAGACGTAGCGCAGATCGGTGATCACGAGCGGGCGCACCGCAACCTTGAAGATCTGGAACGCCAGCAGCGCCGCCGCGAGCAGTCCCAGGGCGACGAGCGCCGCCTTCCCCGATCGCTGACGTTCGTCCGGCCGCATGGTCCCCACCCTCGCTGTCTCGCGATCCGCTTAGGCGGCAGGGGGTTAAGCGTCTATATCGCCATGATGAGGATCGCGCCGCGATGATACAGGCGAGGCTTCCCACGCCCGCCGGTCGGGAGTAGACGGGCGCGTGCCGATGACACCCGCCGCCCCCCTGCTGCCGCCCGCCGACTGGCGTGATTTCCTGGCGTTGACCAAGCCGCGGGTGATGACGCTCGTCGTGTTCACGGGGCTGTGCGGGATGCTGGCCGCGCCGGTCGCGATCGATCCGGTGCTCGGCTTCACCGCGATCCTGTGCATCGCGATCGGCGCGGGTGCGGCAGGGGCGCTCAACCAATGGTATGAGGCCGATCTCGACGCGGCGATGAAGCGCACCGCGCAGCGTCCGTTGCCCGCGGGGCGGATGGACCGCCAGTCGGCGCTGCATTTCGGCGTCGGACTCGGCGCCTTCTCGGTGATCCTGATGGGGCTGGCGGTCAATCTCGCCGCCGCGGCGATCCTGACCGTCTCGATCCTGTTCTACGTCCTGATCTACACCGTATGGCTCAAGCGCCGCACCCCGCAGAATATCGTGATCGGCGGCGCTGCCGGCGCGTTTCCGCCGCTGATCGGCTGGGCCGCCGCGACCGGGCAGATCGCGCTGCTGCCGTTCCTGCTGTTCGCGCTGGTCTTCCTGTGGACGCCGCCGCATTTCTGGGCGCTCGCGCTGTTCGTGAAGACCGATTACGCCAATGCCGGCGTGCCGATGCTGCCGGTGGTGGCCGGCGAGGCGGCGACGCGGCGGCAGATCGGGCTGTACACGATCCCGATGGCGGCTGTGGCGATCGCGCCCTGGCCGCTCGGGCTGACCGGCAGCGTCTATGGCGTGGTGGCCGTGGCGATGACCGCGGCGTTCGCGGTGCTGGCGGCGCTGGTCACGGTCGGCGCAAAGCGCGCCGCAACGCCGATGTTCTACGAGAAGCGCCTGTTCGCTTACTCGATCCTGTATCTTTTCGTGATGTTCGGCGCTTTGGTCGTCGACCGGTGGGTGGCATGACCGAAGACGAGCAAAATCTGATCCGCCGCCGGCAGAAGGCGCGCGCGATCGTCGTCGCTTTGTTGCTCGGCGCGTTCGTGGTGCTGGTGTTCTTCATCACCATCGCGCGCATCAAGCAGGGCATGGCGCATTGAGCACGCCTGATCGGACGGGGCCGCGCCCGCGGACGCTGCGCACCGCGTTGCTCGCCGTGGCGGGGATCTGCTTCATGACCGGGCTCGCCTTCGCCAGCGTGCCGCTCTACCGGATGTTCTGTCAGGCGACCGGGTTGAACGGCACCACCGGGCGCGGCGTCGCGGCGCCGGGCGGGGTGCACCGGAAGATCGAGATCGCGTTCGACGCCAACACCAGTCCCAAGCTGCCGTGGCGCTTCGTGCCGGAGCAGGAGCAGGAAACGGTCGAGATCGGCGCGCGCGACATGGCGTTCTTCACTGCCACCAACCGCGGCGCGCAGGCGGTGACGGGCACCGCCACCTATAACGTCACCCCCGCGATCGCCGGCAAATATTTCACGAAGATCCAGTGCTTCTGCTTCACGCAGCAGACGCTGAAGCCCGGCGAGACGCAGCGGATGCCGGTGATCTTCTACGTCGACCCCAAGATCCTGAGCGATCCGGACACGCGCGACGTGCAGACGATCACGCTCAGCTACACCTTTTACCCGGTGGATTCCGCGAAAACGAACAGCTAAGACCACCGCAATAAGCGAATTGGGGAGAGCCGCGCATGGCGGGTGCCAAGAACCACGAATATCACATCCTGCCCCCCAGCCCGTGGCCGCTGCTCAGCAGCTTCGCGGCGTTGATCATGGCGGCCGGCGGCATCATGTACATGCATCAGGGCACCGGCGGCGGCTGGGTGTTCCTGATCGGCTTCGCCTCGGTGCTGTTCTGCATGTACGGCTGGTGGTATCAGGTGACTCGTGAGGCGCATGCCGGCGATCATACGCCGGTGGTGCAGCTCCATTTCCGCTACGGGATGATCCTGTTCATCGCCTCCGAGGTGATGTTCTTCGTCGGCTGGTTCTGGGCGTTCTTCGATTTCTCGCTGTTCCCGACCGCGATGCAGGTCGTCGACGGGCAGGTCGAGCGCGCCGCCGAGGGCGCCGCGGCGATCGCCGCGCAATGGCCCCCCAAGGGGCTGGAGGTCATCAACGCCTTCGAACTGCCGCTGCTCAACACGCTGATCCTGCTGCTCTCGGGCACCACCGTCACCTGGGCGCACCACGCGCTGATCCACAACCAGCGCGGCGGCGAGAAGCGCGGTTTCTGGGGGGCGCTGGGCGTCGGCGATCGCGACGGCGTGCTCAAGGGACTGTGGCTGACCGTGGTGCTGGGTCTGCTGTTCAGCAGCATCCAGGCCTATGAGTACATGCACGCGCCGTTCCCGTTCAAGGGGATCAACTATGGCGCGGCGTTCTTCATGGCGACCGGCTTCCACGGCTTTCACGTGATTGTCGGCACGATCTTCCTGATCGTCTGCCTGATCCGCGCCTATAAGGGCGACTTCACGCCGAAGCAGCATTTCGGCTTCGAGGCGGCGGCCTGGTACTGGCATTTCGTCGACGTGGTGTGGCTGTTCCTGTTCGTCACCGTCTATGTATGGGGCGGCTGGGGCGCACCGGTCCACGGCGGATGAGCGACGCCGGTCGGTCGACGGTCGGGGCGCCGCCCCGACCGATCGATTGTGGAATCAAGGGGTTATGTCCCCAATGTGGCGCCCGCAGCTTGTTTGCGGGCGTCCTTCGTTTCGCCGACCGTTGCCCGGCGTGCGGATTGTCGATCGCGGGCTTCAACGTCGGCGACGGCCCGGCGGCGTTGCTGGTGCTGGCATGGGGCGCGATCGTCGTCGCGCTGGCGATCGTCGTCGAACTCTCCTTCTCTCCCCCGTGGTGGCTGCACGTGTTCTTGTGGGTGCCGCTGAGCACCGTCGCGATCGTCTGGTCGCTGCGCGTCGACAAGGGGTGGCTGCTCGCCGCCGAATACCGCCATGCGGCGGGTGAGGGGCGGCTGGTACAGTGAAGCGCATTCCGCTGCTCCCGACGATCGTCGTCGGCATCGCGATCGCGGCGATGATCGCGCTCGGGCTGTGGCAGCTGCTCGATCGACGGCCGCAAAAGGAAGCGTTTCTTGCGCAGCTTGCCGCCAACCCGACGCGGCCGGCGGTCGCCTTTCCGCGGGTCTCGGACGAGACCTTGCTGTTCCGGCGCAGCAGCGCCTTCTGCCTCGAGCCGGTGTCGATCACCCGCGCCGGGGCGGGGGCGGCGGGGTATCGCGTCATCGCCTTGTGCCGGACCGGCGCGGAAGGGCCGGGGCTGCGCGTCCAGATCGGCACGACCCGCGATCCGGTCGGAAAGGTCGCGTGGGGTGGCGGCAAGGTCAGCGGCTGGATCGCGCACGCGCCCGATCCGCGGCCGTTGATCGCAGAGGTGACGCAGCCGCACGCGCCGCGCGAGCTGATGCTGGTCGCCGCGACGCCGGCCGCCGGGCTGGCACCGAACAATCCCCCGTCGATCGAGTCGATCCCGAACAACCATCTCGCCTATGCGGTGCAGTGGTTCCTGTTCGCGGGCGTGGCGGCGATCATTTATGTCGTCGCGCTGCGGCGGCGATCGCGCAAGGCCGAGAAGGCGGCGGATCCGCTGCCGCCCCCGCCCCAAGCCTGATCCCACGCCGCGCCGGTCGGCCGGCGCGGAAAGAGGCGGAAAGCCTGATCATGTCCGGGCGAGCCCGGTCAGATCCCCGCCCACCAGTCGTAATCGACATTGTCTTCCCAATAGCCGCCGCGCCCTTTGCCGATCCCGGCGAGGCTGGCGACCGCGGTGACCTGCATCAGATATTTGGCGTGCTTGTAGCCGAGCTGGCGCTCGACCCGCAGCCGCAGCGGCGCGCCGTGGCCGACGTCGAGGAAGCGGTCGTTCATCGCCCAGGCGAGGATCGTCTGCGGGTGGAAGGCGTCGATCAGATCGATCGATTCGTAATAAGGCGCGCCGCCGTACAGGTCGGCGCAGCGGAACACGATGTAGCGTGCCGCGTCGCGCAGCCCCGCCGCCTTGAGCACGTCGCCGAGCGGCGGTCCCTGCCATTTGCCGATCGCGCTCCACCCCTCGACGCAATCGTGACGGGTGATCTGCGCGCGCTGCGGGAAGCGGCCGAGGTCGGCGAGCGACAGCGACAGCGGCCGCGCGACCAGTCCGTCGACGGTCAGCCGCCAGTCGGCGAAGCGCCCGGCGCGCAGCGCGGCATAGGCCGGGGTGCCGGGATCGCGCGTGCCGTTGGTCCGGAAGCGCGGCGACATCTGCTCGGGTGTGAACTCGGGCGCGAGCGCGTCGCGATCCGACAGCGCGCGTTGCAGCGCGCGGTGCATGTCCTCACCCTTGAAGACGATCGAGCGCACCGTCGGCTGCTGGATGACGCGGTCGCAGCCAGCGAGCATCAGCCCCGCGCCGCTGCCGAGCAGGGTCCGCCGCCGGATCATTCGGGCACCCGCCACCAGCCGGTCAGCATCGAGCGCAGCTCGTTGCGCCAGCCGGCGAGGATCACCAGCGCGAGATGGACGATCGTGAACAGAGCGATCACCGCCATCGCGACGAAGTGCAGCGACCGCGCCGATTGCCGACCGCCGAACAGGTCGAGCAGCCACGGCCAGGCCGCATCCATGCCGGGCGACAGCGCCAGCCCGGTAAAGATCACAAGCGGGAGCGCGAAAAAGATCACGGCGACATAGCTGAGCTTCTGCAGCGCATTGTACTCGCCGGGCGCCTCGGGATCGTGGAAGCGCAGCGCGAGATGCGCGCGGACGTCGGCGCGCAGATGCGCCGTGCCGACATCGCGCCGCCGCACGCGCAGGTCGCGCTGAAAATGGCGATTGAGCAGGCTGACGATCATATAGGCGAGCAGCGAGAAGCCGAGCACCAGCGCGAAGAACAGATGCCAGCGCCGCGAGATCGCGAGATTGTAGCTCGCCGGTATCGTCAGCCACGCAGGAAAGCGCGGGAGCTGCGCCCAGGCGTGGTCGAAATTGGCGCCGTACCGCCCCCAATAAAGCCGCGGATGCGCGTTCGAGATGCCGAGCCCGGACCCGATCAGGATGAAGATCGCCACCGCGTTGAGCCAGTGCCACACGCGGGTGGCGAGCCGGTGACGGTGGATCATGGTTGCAGCCATCCGCGCTTCCTAGCAGAAGCCGCGGCATGACCGAATGGCATTTCTACGAGCCGGCGCAGGGACATGGTCTTGCGCACGATCCCCTCAACGCGATCGTCGGCCCACGCCCGATCGGCTGGATCGCGACCGTTTCGGCGGATGGCCGGCGCAACCTCGCACCCTACAGCTTCTTCAATCTCTTCTCCTACCGCCCGCCGATCATCGGCTTCTGCTCGAACGGCGCGAAGGACTCGCTGGCGAACGCGCGCGAGACGGGCGAGTTCGTCTGGAATCTGGCGACCCGCGATCTCGCCGCGGCGATGAACGAGACCTCGGCAATGACCGACGAGGACGAGTTCACGCGCGCCGGGCTGGCGGCGCTGCCCTCGGAGCGGGTCGCGCCGCCGCGCGTCGCACTGAGCCCGGTGCAGTTCGAGTGCAAGGTGACGCAGATCGTCCAGCTGCAGGACCGCCACGGCGCCGGGGTGCCGGGCTGGCTGGTGCTCGGCGAGGCGGTCGCGATCCATATCGACACCGCCATGCTGGAGGACGGCGTCTACCAGACCGCCCGTGCGCGCCCGATCCTGCGCGGTGGTGGCCCGGCCGATTATTTCGAGCTGGGCGAAACGTTCGCGATGACCCGGCCCGGCTGAGCCGTCACCCGTAGGCGTGCGCGAAGAACACCGCCGTCGTCGCGCCGGTGACGAGGATCGTCCACCACCGCACCACGAGCGCGGGCAGCCGCTTGCCGACGATCGCGCCCAGCCAGCCGCCGACCACGCCGCCCGCCAGCATCGGCAGGCACGCGTCCCAGCGGATCATCCCGCACGCGACGAACACGATCGCGGCGGCGAAATTGGCGACGGTCAGCATCAATGTGCGCGGCGCGAACATCGCGCGCGGCGTCGTGCCGGCCAGCAGGCCGTAGGTGGCGGTGGTCATGATCCCGACCCCGCCGCCGAAATAGCCGCCATAGGTGCCGAGCACCGCCTGCACCGCCATCAGCGTGCGCGGCTTGATCGTCACCCGCGTCGCCAGCCAGTTCGCGGCGCGCGCGCCGAACACGATCGCGACGAACGCGACCAGCAGCAGCCACGGGACGATCAGGTCGAATGCCGCGCCGGGCGTGACCACCAGCAGGACACTGCCGAGCAGCCCGCCGACGAAGGTGATCGCCGCCAGCACGCGCACCGGGACGCCGCCGACCGGCTGCAACTCGTGGCGGAAGCTCCACGCGCTGGTCGCGCCCCCCGGCATCAGCCCGAGGTTGGAGGTGGCATTGGCGATATTGGCCGGCGTACCGAGCCCGAGCAGCGCCGGCATCGTCGCGAAAGTGCCACCGCCCGCCAGCGCGTTCATCATCCCGCCGACGACGCCCGCCCCGCCGGCGAGCGCCAGCCCGGCCGCATCAACCAAGCGCGGCCTGCTTCTCCGCTGCCAGCCGATCGAGTTCGGCGCGGCTCTTCTTCTCCGCCGCGGTCTTCAACTGCCCGCACGCCGCGTCGATGTCGCGCCCGCGCGGGGTGCGGACCGGGGCGGAGATGCCGCCCTCGAACACGATCTCGCTGAACCGCCGAACCCGCTCGGGCGTCGAGGTCTCGTAATCCGCGCCCGGCCACGGGTTGAACGGAATCAGATTGACCTTGGCGGGCAGCTTGTAGTGTTTGAGCAGCCGGACCAGCTCGTGCGCCTCGGCGTCCGAGTCGTTCTTGTCCTTGAGCATCACATATTCGAACGTGATTCGGCGGGCGTTGTTCGCGCCGGGATAGTCGGCGCACGCCTGCAGCAATTCCTCGATGCCGTATTTGCGGTTGAGCGGGACGATCTCGTCGCGCACGTCCTTGGTCACCGCGTGGAGCGACACCGCGAGATTGACGCCGATCTCCTCGCCGGCGCGCGCCATCATCGGCACCACGCCGCTGGTCGACAGCGTGATGCGGCGCTTGCTGAGCGCGAGCCCGTCGCCGTCCATCACCAGCTTGAGCGCGTCGCGCACCGCGTCGAAATTGTAGAGCGGCTCGCCCATGCCCATCATCACGATGTTGGTGAGCATCCGCCCTTCGGGCTGGCTCGGCCACTCACCAAGCGCGTCGCGCGCCAGCATCACCTGCCCGACGATCTCGCCCGCGGTCAGGTTGCGGACCAGCCGCATCGTGCCCGTATGGCAGAAGCGGCAATTTAGGGTGCAGCCGACCTGGCTCGACACGCACAACGTCCCGCGATCCGCGTCCGGGATGAATACCGCCTCGTAATCCTGCCCGTCCTCGGAGCGGAGCAGCCATTTGCGCGTGCCGTCGGTCGACACCTGCGCCTCGACCACCTGCGGACGCCCGATCACGAACCGCTCGGACAGCCACGGGTGCTGCGCCTTGGCGATGTCGGTCATCACCGCAAAGTCGGTCGCGCCGCGATTGTAGATCCAGTGCCAGATCTGCTTGGCGCGCAGCTTGGCCTGGCGCGGCTCCAGCCCGGACTCTTCGAGCACGCGGCGCAAGTCGTCGCGCGGCAGCCCGATCAGGTCGATGCGGCCGTCGGTGCGCGGCGCGCTGGCACGCGGCACGGTCACGGGGTCGATGTGCCCGGGGATGGGCATGGGGGCGGCCGAGGCTGTGAGCATCGCGCGCACATAGGCCAAGTCGGCGCATTTTTCCAGCGTTACCGCCGGGCGCATCCCAGCTGCGCGGCGTCGATCGCGGTCGCGGCGCCGGCCAGCGGATAGGTGTCGCCGAGCGGACGGCCCGCCGCGTCCAGCGTGGTGAGCGTCATCCCGGTCGCGCCGCGCATCGCGCCGACGATCGCGCGATCGGTCTCCGGGTCGGCGGCGCGCGCCGACTCGCGATCGCCCGCCAGCGCGAACCGCCGGTCGCCGATCACCAGCGTCAGCGGTGCGCCCTCGCCACGCGGGCGGGTCAGGCGAAAGCGGATCGACGGCGCGCGCGTCGCGCCCTGCCGCGCCGCGACCAGTGCATAGCCGCCGCGCCGGTCGGTCGTGCCGTCACGGCGGAGCGGTTGCGCCACCGCGACGCAGCGCGGCCCGGCCGTGTCGCGCAACGCCGCCCAGCGTTGCCAGACGCCCAGCGGCTCACGTTCACCGATC
>Ga0265780_10008877_pt1 | contig 12156 bp, 8 predicted proteins | sample P1T30metagenome_FD_192432 | JGI IMG/M metagenome (GOLD analysis project Ga0265780, IMG submission 192432) | Plant litter microbial communities from East Loma Ridge, Irvine, California - P1 T30 | ecosystem: Environmental > Terrestrial > Plant litter > Unclassified | place: USA: California... | reverse complement strand
GATACCTACAAATGGGGTGCCGTCATCGCCGTCCCCACTCAACTACTCATGACTGGCCTGTTGATCTATCTCCGCACACCCGACTCTCCGATAGCAATCCTGATCCTGGTGGAGGTACTCGGCGCCATGGCGAGCGCTATGCTCTACAACGTGGAGCAAGTTGCTATCATGATGGCTGTACCGCACGACCAAGTCGCTGTTGCAATCGCGCTTCTCAACCTCGTCACGGCTGTTGGTGGTGCGATTGGCCAGTCTGTTAGCGGCACTCTATGGGCTCAAATCGTACCTAAGAGGCTCGTCGAATACCTCCCTGAAGGGTCGAAGCACCTGGCTCCCAAGATCTACGGTGATATCACAATGCAGTTGTCACTGCCATGGGGTAGTCCGGAGCGTCAGGCGGTGGTACACGCGTTCGGCGACGCGCAGAAGATCATGGTGTTGATGGGGACTTGTGCATTTGTGCCCTGCTTCATCTGGGTGGCCATGCTGGAGAACCAGCGCATGAGCGAGCGCAAGGCTCGCAAGGGTCTGCAGGCTTGATCGGTGTGGAAAAGTCGTGCTGTTCGACAGACTCAGGTGGTACAACAGGGTCGTTTGTATAAGATGACCAGTTGGTACGACGGAGTGAGGAAACGGAGGTCCGCGCGACACGCGCTGCAACACTATCTTGGTGGGTTGAAAAAGGAGTAGGCTAGCCATCCGACTGGCTGTGGCAAGCGGTCGGTGGCCATTGACGGAGATCTCCCCTCGCGTTATGCATCATCTGAATATATGTACAATGGAATTGGCCGTGCAACCGGCGTCTGTGTTCGTTTCGTAGACTGCTCAGTGACCCTGCGTTCAGAACAAGAAGCCTGACCAGAAGGCGAACGTGCTGATTCGAGCACTGCCTATGCTCTGTCTCGAAGTCGCGCTGGACATTTGGCTCGGATAATGGGTCACTCTCATGATGACCAGGTAGTAGATGCGTCGATGGCTGAAGCTGGGTGGACATGTTCGATGGAGGTCGACAAGCCCCTGCAGATGAGAGCTCGGAATCAGCGGAAGATGCATGCCGGCATGACGTTTGGCAGTCCCCTCTTCTGAAGCTCCAAACACCCAGACACTAATGGACCATACTATCTTAGCCCTTACTACTAGCCAAACGAGCCTCATCGTCGCAGTAACGGCGCGCACCAGGATGCACCCTGCCCACCTATCGGCGGTGAGGCGCCAACGCATCCCAGCCTCGCCAATTACCTGAGTCGTAGCTCCGATGCGCTCCACCAGCCACTGACATCCCAACCACAACGAGCCAGCAACCACACCTTCTTGCAAGCTTGTCTGCGGTGCTTCTTCCTGCACCTGCTCCGAACCAAATTATTCTCCGACGTTGACATTGACATTGACGCTGACAATGTACTTACCACACCTACTCGCCTACCCACAGCTATTCGCCCTCCCGCCCGCCATCATCGCCCTCTGCGCAACACCCGTACTCGCCGAATCACCACCGCAGTGGCCGCACAATGTACCCAGGCACCTGAAATACTTTCCTGAAGACGAGGAACATGTGAAGAGGGGGTTGAGCGTCAAGCAGCGGCTGCAACATGAGAAGCCGGTTGGAGTCAAGAAGATGAGCATGGACGAGGGCGAGATGTTCATGTTGGACAATTGGATATTCGCTGCGGATACCCCGTCGCTGCAATCATCTAAGAGAACAGACTTCGACGTCTTCGGCAACACTACGTCGCAGGCTCTTTCGCCGCTACGGCCGCTGGCTCAGTCCGACTGGTTGGCGCGCATGCATATCAGAGATATCCTTCTGCACCGCCAGTTCAAATGTCCAGATGGCACGACGAGTTGTGAGAGCATTGGCGCGCCGGATGTGTGCTGTGGCACGAGCAGCACCTGTGTTAGTGTCTCTGGGAGCTCAAGCGCAGGCGATGTGGGATGCTGTCCCCAGGGCCAGACTTGCGCGGGCAGTGTGAGCTGTGATGAGGCGAGTGGGTATACGAGTTGTCCTGATGCGCAGAATGGAGGATGTTGTTTGCCTGGCTTCAAGTGTCAGGGTATTGGATGTAAGTTGCAGACTCCGTGATGTTATCAAAACCGAATACTAACACATACAGGTGTCGCAGAATTCACATCAACAGCCTACATCCAACCCTCCACCTCCGCGACTTCCACCTCAACCTCAACCACCACAACCGCCGCCGCCATCCCTCCCACCACCTCCACCAGCACCAGCACCCCCTCCCCAACCTCCACCTCCACCTCCCGCTCCGCATACACCTGCTCAACAGGCTGGTTCTCATGCCCCGCCTCCCTCGGCGGCGGCTGCTGCATGAACGGCCGCACCTGCGCAACCGGCGCCTCCTGCCTCGGCGACGACGACAACCCGTCTTCGACACGCGCACCCGACGCTCCCGTCCGCCCCACCAGCGCCGCCGTAACAACCACCGACGCCGCCTCCCCCAGCGACAACGTCTGCCCCGCCGGCTTCTACGTCTGCAGCGCGTACTATCCCTCGGGCTGCTGCCGCGTTGGTCGCGATTGCCAGACCACGGGGTCCTGTGCGCTACCGGAGACGGATACTATTGTGAATACGAATGGTGTTGTTATCGTTGCGCCTACGGGTGCGGGTACTGGGGAGAGTGCGGGAAGTTGTCCCCAAGCGTGGTATAGCTGTGCGGCGGATGCGGGCGGGAGTTGCTGTCCCGAGGGGTATGCGTGTGGGGAGCAGTGTACGGCGACTGCGAGTGGGCAGTCGGGTGTGACGGATAAGGCTCAGCCGAGCAGTAGTAGTCAGGCGAGTTTTGTAGGGGTTTGGAGTGTTTGGGGGATGGTGCTTGGGGCGGCGGGGTGTGCGGTTGGTATGGTTGTGCTGTAGGGGTGCGATTGGGGTGGATTTGTTTGGATGATATAATATGGAAATGATGTATATGATGGGATGATGTAGCTTATGTATATACTGCGAATGGAAGTTCTTGAGTAATGAAGATATATGCACTATGCTTATCCGTATGAAGTACGTAGTGTGCTATCGCCAAACGAATCCGGATTGAGGGAACACACACGGAGAGACGACTGCAAGTCCAGACGGGAGAACCAGTCACACCAGCGCTTCAAAATCTCGTGAATTGACCCTGCTGCAACGCATTCGAAGAAATCATGATTTGACTTGCATTCCCAATCTATCTCCTCACAGCTTAAAGCTGCCCGCGCCCCTCTTCGCAGCCTCCTTAACTTCCTTACCCTCCACATCAGTAATAACACCCTTGCGTCCAATAATCTGCACACCACCCTTCTTAAGATCCGAAACAAGTTGCTTCTTCTCACCCCTCTTCTTCTCCTTGCCCTCCACCTTCTTCTGCACCGGCTTATTAAGCCCAGCCTTCTTCGCCCTCTCCTTGGCTCGTCTCCGCCTCGACATCTTCTCTTCCCGTGACATCTCGTCGTGAGCAACTGGCATGCCGCTCTTGGTAACGATCTCGCTCTTGCTCTTGTCCTCGCCCGGCTTGTAGATTTCTTGCGGCGCGAGCATGCTTGCGCTCGCGACTTCGCCGCCGGCGGTGGGCCGCGCGTCTTCCATTTCGATGGCGGGCGCATCGGTTCGGATCTCTAGGTTGGGCGCTGCGGGCTTGGGCTTGAAGTGCGAGGAGCTGAGGGAGTCGAGTTTGGCGGATATGCTCTTCCATAACGCGGTGATTTCGTCGTGTTCCTTCTTTAGCTTCTCGTCTTTGGCTTCGACGAAGTTGGGGTCTGTCTCTCGTAGATGCTCTTCTTCGTAGATTTCGGCAAGGCCTTTGCCGGATTTTGTGTCATCGAGCTCGAAGCGGCCTCGTCGGGGGCCGGTGGCGAGGTCGTCGGGTCGGCGGCGGTGGATCTCGTCGAATTCGCCGGCTAGGATGCGGCGCTTGATGAGCGCTTCGATATCTTCCGAGGTTTCTTGGGTGACGATTGGTACGGGTTTGCCGGCTCGTTCGAACTCGAGGTTCTCTTCGAGAAGTGAGTTCACGGGTCGATCTGCTGCGCGTGCTTCACCAGATAGCTGCCATTCTCGTTTCGCAACGTTGGCTGCTTCCAGTTTCCTGATCTCCTCTGCGATCTTGGCCTGTCTCCGCTCGTGTGTTGATCGTCTCGACTTCGGGTCTGAGGGGTCTACGTCGGAGAGGTCGCCCTCGCTTTCCATGTCGTCGTCATCTTCGAAGAGATCTCTGTGTACCCTGGCCATGGTTCCTTCCACATCCTCCTCAACTTCCTCTGCTAGTTGTGACTGCTTCTCAGGGAAATTGTGGGGGTTGGGTCGTCCGCGCTTCTTGCCGTTTTTGTTTTTGCTCGCCTTTTGTGCGGGAGGCGCGAAGAAGTCTTTGTACATGACGTTGTTGGCGTTCATACCGGTGTCAAGACCGTCTAGGTCACCGTCCTCGAGGTCGTCCTCATCGCCACTGTCGCCTTCCGGTGCGTTCAGATCAACGTTGCCAAAGGTTGGTCCGCCCTCGTCAGACTCATCGTCGGATGCATCTCCTGCGATACCATTGGCTTTGCCTGTGGATGGGCCATCTTCCATGGGGTCTGCCTCCCAGTTTACCTCGTCATCATCGCTGTCCACACCCTCTCCCCTCTGATCCTGCTGCTCCAGGAAGTCGGTTTGCTTGTTGAAGTCGTCTATGGAGAAGAATCCGTCGTTGAGACCGTTGGGGTCGGGTTGGTAGGTTTCCGCGGGCGCATCGTCTGAGGCATCGTCGGAGAACATGCCGTCTGCTCCATCTTCCATGCCGATGTCCTCTTCGTCCGGCTCGCCATCAAGCGCGTCTTCATCCTCGTCTTCGTCCACACCATCGTATTCCCAGTCCACGCCCTCTTCGCCAATGTCTGATTCGGTGTGGTACTCCTCTTCGGCCTCTTCAATGCCCTCATCGTCGTCTCCCTCGCCATGACGGATAGGCACAATGCCACCGTCGTGGTCGGGCAGAGAAAGTTCAATCTCATCCGTTGTCGCTTCGACAATCTTGCGCGTCTGTTCGAACACCTGGTTCACACCGAATCCGTCCAAATGCACCTTCTTCAAGTGTAGCACGCTGATATCGTCATCGTAGCCGCCGCCCCGCTTCCGCTTCTTGCGCAGATCTTGTTGTCGCTGTGATTGTGACGCGCTTACGCCGGCGGCTACTGGATCGAGATATCGTTTCGCAGCGGCAAGGAAAGTGGCATTGAGCTGCGCCGTGGGCTGGAGGAATGCCAGCGGTTTGGTGAGCAGACTTGTAGGCGAAGTCGCCGCGGTTGGTGGAAGTTCCATGGGCGGTGGTTGAATGGAGCCGATGGAGAGAGTGTGAGAAGAGATTGACGTGTCGGGCGAGTGGGAAGGCGGCGCCATGCTCTGGATGTCTGGCAAAGGCTGGCGGCGGGTGAATGCGCTGATGGTTGCACTGAAGTTCGCGCCTGCCGCTGAACTTTTTTGGTGGAGCTGGTGGTCAAAGCGTACGTTAGCCCCCTCCACTCTCTACCATCTTCTCCAACTACACGCACTGCACGTTATCAACCAACATCGTCCGGCACATGACTTCACCTTCACGCTATCTCTTACTTTCAGTCGAACAATCTTTTTCATGCGTCCTCGTTCGCACCTTCCAGCCGGCAAGATTATCCTGCTAAAATAGCATAGGAACATCGCGGCGCAACTGGATGTATATCCTGCGTAGAACAGGAGTTGGACCATTTCAAATCTCAGTAAAATACATCCGACGCTACGATAAAAGACTACTTCAAAGGTATTATGCGAGATGCTCCTTGACCTCCGGCACATGTTTTGCCAGCTCCTCTACAATCTCGTTCCACACCCTCAGCGCAAGCTTCTCATTTTCTTCTGCTACGATGTTCGGCTTATCAGTCTGAATCTTATCATTCGCCCAGAATTTCCCATGAAGTTCCTCGTTCTGTGACGCGCCAGTAATGTATATGTTGGCTCCTTGATCCGCCGTTCTGAACGCCAAGGTATGCACGATCGCCCGTACAATCTTGACACCAGGAAACTTGATATCGCGGTCGATATTCGTAATGACTGCCCCGGGACACGTTGCCGTGATGATGACTTCGCTGGATGGGACTTTCTTGGCGAGCTCTATGATGGCGTATCTCTGGAGAAGCTTCGAATAACCGTACTGCTTCTGGGCGCCGGCGAAGGTTTCTTCCCTGTTGAACTCGGGCAGGATCGCGGGCTTGTTTCGAACGTCGTCGGAGATGCTCATGACCGTATGCATGCCTGAATTGACGAACTGCAGTACGGGAATCTTGCCCGTGTGCTTTTGCGACTCTTTCAGCTTCGGTAAGAGGAGTATACCGAGCAGAATGCTGGAAAGTGTGTTGACTTGTAGGTCTCCCTCCCACCCATGCTTCGACTGTTGGTAGGCGGTGTTGAAGATTCCAATGTTGAGGACAGCAACGTCCAGATGGTCGAGTTCGCTGACGGCTCGTTGCGCAAATTTGACGACACTATCGTATGAAGTCATGTCCAGATCCCAGACTTCAAAGTGGACAGATTCGCCGGCATCTGCTTCGAGCTGGCTCTTGGTCGCCGCTCCCTTGGCCTCGTCTCGGGCTGTGATGATGATCTTTGATGCTCCCAGCTTCGCGAACTTGGCCGCTGCCGTATACCCTAGCCCAGAGGTGGCGCCTGTGACTAGGACATTTCGCCCTGCAAAGGACTCAGTAGACTCCTTGGGCAGAGCGCCCCACTTGTTCTTTACCATTCCAACGATCATCTCCATGGTGTTGGATGTTTAGAGAGGAATTGCTATTCTTAATTTGAAGACAGATATTGGAGTTGTTCGAAACGACGCAAAGAGCCACCGGCAAGGGGAAACTATGTGCTTTTCACCTTAGTATGCACAGATGCCGATGAAGGGCCGAGCACGGCTTAATCTTCAAAGTTAAAAGCGCTCACGGATCGTCCGGAACCCAGCAACCCGTAGTCGATTGCGCGTGGATTCCCAGGTCGTCGTATACAGCGTATAGGTCAATGACAACAGACACTGGTCCTTTTCGACTTCCCTGGCAGCTTTTATTCGCCGAGATGACATGTTCTAAGGATTCCCAGATCGTATCTCGGAACCTCGCTTCGTCCGGAGCATGGGCTGAGGGGGCATATTTATCGAGGTATGTCCGCAATGTCGTGGAGAGACGCCTGCGGTATTTGGAGGGCGAGCTATTGCGTTGTATGATGACTGGAATGCTTCTCACCAATATTATTTATCATCGCTACGTACTTCTAGGTTTCTGTCTTATGTGCGGAAGACGTGCCCGCGAAAGTGAACTTACGTGATGGTCGGTGTTCAAGTGTACAAAGGAGGGTCGAGCCTCCAGTGCGATGTTCTTGGGAGACGTGCCCAGTTGGCGGCCCCCGCATGCTTTCGGCTATCTCGCATGGCAGCGCCACCGACCTTAGAATGGTTGGTACCCTAGATTCGGAACTGACCCAGCCTCCCCACCTCCATCAACCCCCGACAGATACCTTCTGACCTGCAAGCCAACATCAACGACTATGCGTCACGATGGAAGAGCGCGAATACCAGCTGCCCGCATGTCAGAAGTGCAGGCTGCGCAAAGTCAAATGCGACAGACAAGCACCCAAATGCACAAACTGTAGGAAAGGGAATGCCGCCTGCATCATAGTTGATGCTATCACCGGCGAACAGTATGCACGTGACTACATCCGGCAGCTGGAAGAGAAGGAACTCAACCTGCAGCGTAGGCTGGGCGATCTTGACGACAATGGTGTTGCGACACCAGCCTCCAACGAGAGATCGGACGATGCCAATCGGACACCAACAGGCCCTGAGACGGTAACGAGCTCAGATACCCAGAGCGGGTTTGTTGGCGACGGCAGCGGCCTGGGCTTTTTGCAGAATATCCTTTCAGATACCAAATGGCAACACCATCGCGCACAAATACTCGAGCAACTTGCGAAGCGCCCTCGTATTGCTAGACATCGACCTGTCGCTCGAGCACTGCCACTACTGGCGCAGGCACGACAATTATTTGACAATTATTTCACTCGGTTTCACGTCCACCATACTTTTCTCCTTCGTAGCGAGATGCTAGACGTCTTTAGCAGGGTTTACTCCCTCTCGCCAACACCAGAGAGACCCTCGGCCCAGGACTACTTTCGCCTCTTTATGGTATTCGCGATCAGCGATACGACCAGGCATCGCGAGTGTCTAGCTGATGGCCGAAGTGCCGAGCATCCGTACGGGTATTATCTTGCGGCTGAACATTATCTTGCGGGCATACCGTTGATCAAAGATGCGGAAGCTATCCAGAACTTACTACTGATAGCGAGATTCGGCATGTACCATCACATTGGAGCATCGATATGGGAGATATCACGTTTGTGCATGCGGCAGTGCATTGAATGGGGTCTTCATTCGAAGGCACAGGACGGGTTGAGCTCGTTGAAAGAACAACATCAGCGCAGGATATTCTGGGAGTGCTACGTCCACGACCGTTACAGCTCGGGCATATTAGGTCGTCCTTTCGCTCTTCTCGAGTCGGAGATAAGCATGCCACTACCGATTGATGCTGACGATGAAACAATCGTAACGTCTGGTGCTAGTGTACTCGAAGATGTTCCCTGCGTCACGAACGTTAGGCCAAGCGAGCTGTCAGTCAACCTGTTTTGCATCAAGCTACGACGGCTAAGCTCTCGGGTGCACACTGCCTTCTACACTGGCCGAAAGCCCGCCTCATACAATAGCGAAGACAGCACTCGGACCTCCAGGTTTCAATCGATAGGCCACATATACTCGTCATTCATGCAATTCGACAAAGAGCTCCGCGCATTGCGGTCGTTAACACCAGTTTTCGTAGACCCCAAATGTCTATACGAGCGGTCTGAATGGCATGACTTTATGTACGAGAAGGACCGTCTCCTGCTTGCCCGTGGCGCCATGCACAACCTACCAGCACGGCAGTTCTCCGGAACATCCATTGTGAGGGAGATACTGAAAGTGTGCTATCAATCAGCGATCCATACAATACAACTGTATGCAGACCTTCGATGCCGAAACGCTATCACTTGGACACGCAGCTACTTTCAGATGATCTTTACCGCAGGTCTTACTGTCATCTATTGTATTATCTTGGGTGTTTTGAGCAATGATGACGAGCTCTCCGTCACTAACACTGAAACTCTACCAACGCTCGACACTTGCAGCTCATTGTTAAACTACTTCAAAGACAAAATGCCCGACGCAGGTTCTTTCGCCACTGTCTTCAGCGTCATACTGGAAGAGTTCGTCAAAGATCGTTTTACATCTGCATTACAGGTGTCAGAAAATGTCTCCGCGAACCCGGTTCAGCCAAGTTTTCAACAGCCTCCAACCTACGATGGGCAAATCTACCCCGATCACCACCTCAACGCGGGTTCGCTGCACTCGAGCATGGACACCATCACTGCAGATCACTTACAATCGGATGGTCAGCAGCAAGAACGAGCAAACCTGGATCACTTGATACTTGGGGACTTTCCTGACCTTCCAAATCACCAAGATTCGCAAGACTTCGGCATGGGTCTAACTAATGACCTCTTGAACCAACTTGAATATGGGCTGGGCGAGTACGCTTGGGGCTCGTTGAACACTAACGTAGATTATTGGAATCCTTTCTCCGACAACTAAAGGAAGGGAACGGCCGAGGAAAGGTACGGTGACGCTTCAGTGAGCAGCACCATAGCTAGATCGCTCGGACAGTCTGGATATAGTCATACAATCGATCCACTGCCGCCATCGCAGTCTCCATCTGCGTCTCGGCCGTTGCAGCACCTATGTGCGGAGTGCTCACGACCCGTCCCGTTTCCCACAAACTACCATAGATCTCTTTGATCGGGGGCTCATGCTCATGGCAGTCTAGACCCGCTCCCCAAATCAGACCTTCCCTCAAGGCGCGTTCGAGATCGGCCTCATGCACAATTCCGCCTCTGGCCGCGTTGATCAAGATCGAAGTGGGCTTCATGATCTTGAATTGTTCATAGGATATGAGACACCGGGTTTGTGGTATTAGAGGAACGTGTAGTGTTACCACATCCGAAGCTCGAAGAACCTCCTCAAGAGTGTCTGCTCGGGTATGCGCAATGTCTTCCCAAGCATCCTTGGGCAGTAGTGGGTCATACGCTACGATGCGACACCCTAATCCGCCTTGGAAGATTTGCGCAACCTTTCGGCCAATGTTACCCATACCCACAATCCCGATTGTCTTCTTGTTGATGATCAAACCCGAGCAAGTCTCTTTCGGCACACTAAATCCGGCACTCTGCAGCGCTGTTATGCGACCAACCTCACGAGCAACAGACATTGTGAGCGAAAGCACAGTCTCCGCGACGGCTTGCGCATTCACTCCAGGCGTATTGAAGATTTTGATACCGCGTGCTCTGCAGGCCCCGCCATCAATCTTGTCGATTCCAACGCCCTGTTTGCCGATGGCTTTGAGGTTCTTGCATGCTTGGACGTCTTCCGCGGTAAGGTATGATCCGCGAATGATCAGGTATTCGGCCTTTCCTCTCCATTCCGAATGCTTGGGGTCTGAAGGGAGGATAGCGTTGAACAGCGACTGGGCGCGTTTCGTAGCTTCGGGGTGTAATGTATCGAGCAGGTAAACAGTAGCGTTGTCTGACCTATTCGACGGTGACGAAGCGAAGAAAGTGTGCTCTGACTCGATGAGTGCAGGAGCCATGTTGACAGCTATGACGTGAAACAATCGACTGTAATGGGTTTGTGGGGGGAGTTTGGAGTACAAATTAACGTGGAATCGCGCGTCTTGATGGTATATGGCAACCACAAACAAGGTGATGTGTACCTAGATGTATGTGAATAACCACACTGTCCACACGCCGGGCATTAGAACTAGACTCCACATCTGAATCTGATGCAGAAGCCAATGCCGTGTCGGTATACCGGCGAATTGGTCATGCGCGGATCAACAGAGCTCGTCGGACGACCACCGAAAGGGCCCCAGCGCTAGCTTCGGGGGGTGTCCGACTGCCCGAGCGAAACGACCCCTCACCCATGTCTTTTCGGTGCCACCCTGCCTTGTCGGACTGGAACACAGCGCACCATGCTTTCCGCACATCGGAACTAGATCTAGCAGCGCAAAGGACGTAAGCGGTAAGATTGAGTCAACAGGATTTGGGCGTTATCCGACTATGGCTGGCTTTGCCCACTCATACACTGCCGACGATGAGCCGTTGTACATGGCATGATATCGCGATCTCAGACGCGTTCACTAGGCTCTTGAGGCTTTCTGTTGAGGTCGGTCGAGACTGCATTGCGACGAGTATGTTCCGAAAGCCCTGGAAGGCAGTGTAATGCATCGAGAGTATAGTGAGACTGCTCAGGCATTGGAGCACGCATCTTTGTCGCTCCTGGGTAGGCGGCTGCGATGCGGTGAATACACCGATGAAGAATATTAGATATCCATCGAGAGCTCCTGACGCTAGCTTCTGACTGGTGAGCTGATGTTCGATGGATGTCGCATACCCGACGAAGTGTTCCTCGATGCCGCCCAACATCATGTCTCGCCCTGGGTCCTGTGCGAAGCTCGGACACTTCAGCAGTTCTACGAGACCACGAGCATGCAATTGGTCTTTGAGCAGACCACCTGCTGATAGTGCTCTCGGCAATGTCTCTCTCCAGTGGCATAAATTGACGAAATGACAAAGCAGGTCTTCATCGGTATGCTTTCGAATTGAGCGCAAGAGCTGCGCATGTTGGATCAAATATCGCAGGGCGACCACTTCCGCATCTGTACCTGCAGGCTGTGGTGAAGCTGGTGGCGACATCATGATATTGCCATCGTTGAGACAAAATGGCCGGTCCATAGCCGTACTGAGGTGAGTGTCCATGATGTACAACGTCCAGAAAGCTCTTCCATTTTGCCTCTTACTCTCGCTATCCGAACTTACATCCGAGACGCGAGATGTGTGCATACCCGCAGAGATGCAGCGTGTCATAGCCAGTCCAAGTAAATGCCATGATGATCCGCAATATGTTGTGTAGAGTGAACATATGGCAAGGGCTGTGAGACACTGCACGACTGCCAAGTCGTTGGACTGACTGAGTATGCGTGGCATGAGTTGCGAGGCCGTTGTTATTAGCTCAGATATCAAGACTACCGCGAAGCTGT
>Ga0265780_10008876_pt1 | contig 12157 bp, 5 predicted proteins | sample P1T30metagenome_FD_192432 | JGI IMG/M metagenome (GOLD analysis project Ga0265780, IMG submission 192432) | Plant litter microbial communities from East Loma Ridge, Irvine, California - P1 T30 | ecosystem: Environmental > Terrestrial > Plant litter > Unclassified | place: USA: California... | reverse complement strand
CAACAACAACAACAACACCAGCAACAGAATATGCATCTCCAACAGGATTTCATGTTCAACTCCCAGAACATGGCGCTCAATATGCCGCTGCCTGCCGTGCAGCCAACACCCCCTCAACGCCAAACCCAACAAAAGCCACCTAGCAGCGCGGGAAAACAGAACCAGAAGCCGCCTTCAGGCATTTTGAACCCTTTGTACGCCAAAGCTGATTTCAACCTCCCTCAACATCCGTACCAGGATGTCTACGTAGCGCCATCTTCAGGTCACGGACATCCTCAGAGCGGGTACTGGTGGAGCTCGTAGTACGAAGTACGAGGGAAAGTCCGTGTGAACCAGGAAATAAAATAAAATACAGGCCCATGGCGGATCCTGTTACATGATCGAATTTATTCGGGTCGATTCTCTTACTCTTACTCTTCCTTTTAATTAATGTTGACGATGGAGCTCTAGGATGTGGGGCGGCACATCTCACAATAGAGCGTTGTTTTCTTTGGCAAAATACCCAGGGCCCGGTTGGATGGGCGAATGCATGGAGTCTGTCATTTACCATATAATTTACATATACACTGGCTTGGTCAGTTAATGATGCCGTCTCTTCCAGGTTTGTATCACTTGCATATTTACATGTACCTATTTCAATACCCATCTCCATGTTGCCTCGGCAAGTCGTCATTTGAGTTTACAGGTATGGGGAAGGTTCCTGCGTCTGTAGGTATGCGCGAATGGTACCACCTACTTGCTCTTCACAACTCACCTACAGATACCACCGAGAGAACGGCTGCATATTGTAGCCTAATCCATCCTGCTGACCTGCAGAGCCTACATCCTCCCAAAACCATACGTTGAACTTCCGGGTCTCCGAGCTGCAACCAATCCCAGCTCCATCTTCACCAGGCGACCCCCATCACAAATATACAATGGCATACTGCTAGCACTTCGTTCAACACGACGCAGCAAAGAAACACCCCATAATGGCAGACCAAGACCCCAAAACTCAAGGCAACCCCGCCGCGACAATGCCAGTAACAGACCACTCCCCGCCAGACCTCTCCCTGCAAGGCGACACCCTCACCCTCCACCCGCCCAGCGTCTTCGCCTCGTCGCCCGAAGAGCGCGAACTCCTCGAGCCCTACTCGCGCTTCCGCCAGGAGCCCATCAACGCCCTCGCCGAGCTGGGCCAGCACATCTCCGGCACGGGATGGCGGAGCTACGACGAGATCGTCGGCCGCGAGATCTTCTACCCTGGCTTCAGCGAGAATATGAAGAGCATGGTGATGCGGCAGCGGAAACTGCGGGCCAAGATCAGCGAGCTGGCGGCGAAGAGGGTGGAAGCGGAGATGCTGGAGGGGAAACTGGGGCCTTTGGGGTTGGAGGGGGAGGGGCTGGAGTGGAGAGCTAAGAGGGAGGAGAGGCGTGGAGAGTTAGAGGGCCAGTTGAGCAGTGTGGCGGAGGAGTGGACGGATGGGATGATTTGCAAGATGGACTCGAAGTACTTTATTCGGGGGGCTTATTACTTCGCGACACAGCTCTTGACCAGGGCCTACCATCAAGGCATCCACATCAACAGCGAGGAGGTTTTGCGGTTACGGAGGGTGGCTGAGGAGGCCGCGCAGAAGGGCCAGAGCATTATCTTCTTGCCTTGCCATCGTTCGCACGTCGACTATGTCAGCTTGCAGGTCATTTGCTACAGGCTGGGATTGGCGTTGCCTACGGTCGTGGCAGGAGACAATCTGAACTTTCCTGTTGTGGGATACTTCTTGCAGCACGCCGGCGCGATGTGGATCCGGAGGAGTTTCGGCGACGACCAGCTGTATCAGACGCTGGTGCAGTCGTATATCGACACCCTCCTGCAGAACGGACACAATCTGGAGTGCTTCATCGAAGGCGGCCGTTCGAGGACAGGCAAGCTACTGCAACCCAAGTTCGGCATCTTGAGCTTCGTCCTGGACAGTGTTATCTCTGGGAGTGTTGAAGATTGCATCATCTGTCCGGTCTCTACACAATACGACAAAGTCATCGAAGTCGACTCGTACGTCTCGGAGCTTCTGGGCCAGCCCAAATCGAAGGAGGGTCTCATGAACTTCCTGTCGGCAACCAACGTCCTCTCGCTGAAACTCGGCCGTGTCGACATGCGCTTTGGCGAGCCCTGGAGTCTCCGGGGATTCATCACTGAGCAGCGAACACGGCTCATGAAGCAGCCGAAGAATATCGAGAGCACGTACGATGCAACTCTCCGCCGGAAGCTGCTCACCACCCTTGGCTACAGAGTACTCAAGGAAATCAACGATGTCAGCGTGGTGATGCCTACAGCATTAGTAGGTACAATTCTGCTCACTCTGCGTGGACGAGGCGTGGGAAAGAGCGAGCTCGTCCGCCGTGTGAACTGGCTCAGCAATCGCGTTCGCGCACAGAATGGCCGTCTTGCACACTTTGCGAAGAACAACACAGCAGCCGTGGTCGAGCGCGCACTTGAGGTGCTAGGTCCGAACCTCGTTGGCAGAGTCGAAGGACTTCCCGAGGAGACATTCTTCGCCGAAGACCGATTCCAGCTCAGCTTCTACCGCAACATGACCATCCATCTGTTCATATCGCAAGCCTTGGTGTGCGCCGCACTGTACTTGAAAGTCAAACTCGGCGGCGGCGAAGACACGCAAAGAATCAGCTACGCCTCCCTGCGAGAATACGTCCTCTTCCTCTCCCAGCTCTTCCGTGCAGAATTCATCTTCGACACGCGACCGCTAGACGAGAACCTGCGCGACACGCTCAAATCCCTCGAAGACGACCGCGTCGTTCGCACTGCCAGCGAGAGCGGCCAAGTGGCCTCCATCGAACTGCACCCCGAAGAACGCGCGACCGGCCGCGAGAACTTTGATTTCTACTGCTTCCTCATCTGGCCCTACATCGAAGCGGCCTGGCTCGGCGCCATCTCGCTCTTCATGCTCGCTCCGCCGCCCACAGTAGCAACGACAATAACAACAACAGACTCCGACGAACCCTGGGTAGACTTCAAACAAACGCAGGACCTCGCGCAATTATTAGGAAAGACTCTCTACCACCAAGGCGACCTCAGCTACTACGAAGCCGTCAACAAGGAAGCCCTGCGGAACGCTTACGCGCGGCAGGAGGAGGAAGGAATCGTGCTCGTGTCGAGGGTCAAAGAGGGGAAGGCTTTGCCCAGGGTCCGTTTGGCGGCTGAATGGATGCCGGTGAGGGACGGGGAGGGGAGGCTGAAGGCAGAGGGGCCGCTTTGGGAGTTTTGCGAGAAGATTTCGCAGGGCAGGAGGGAGGGGAAGAATCGTAGGGATGGGGCTACGGTTAGGACGAGGGTGTTGGGATTGGCGGAGTTGGTTGGGAGGGAGCTTTGGGGGGGTGCTGCTGCTGCTGTTGCTGAGGGTGGTGTGGAGGGTGGGAAGAAGGCGAGGCGGAAGGCGAGGCTTTGAGCTCTTGTCCTTATTTAGTGGACTGCGTAGGGATATGTTTGCATGTTGCCAGACGCCTTTGATGAGTTAACGATTATATAACAGCTACCAGATCACAAAAACTGCATTGACCCAGAACCAGTCGGGTCTTGATGCTTTTCCATAAATTACCACTCTCCCCCCCCATCAACGCCCAGGGGATTGGGTAGGTCACGGCTGATGAATTGAGATCGATAGCGTTGATACATCAGCCTTGGGCTCATTGTGATTTTCCTTCCACTACAGAATGTACATGTATTCTTCTACCCAAAAGAAATCAAAACACAAACTCCATGACCCCAACCCGAACCCTAGTCACACAAATTGTTTCCTGACAAACATACGAGAAGTTCCTTCGAAGCCATCGATCCCATCTCTCGTGAGCACACGTTTCATCCTTCATTCCAAAACCCCAAAAAGAAACAGAAAAAGATATATAAAAAATAAAAAAGGAAAGGAAAGGAAAAAGAAGAAGAAGAAGAACAGAAACCCCCCAAAAACTCCCAAAAAGTCATCATTCAAAACCGTCATCATGTTCAATGCCGCCCCAAGTTGTCGTCCGCATTCAAGATTCGTTTCGTTCTTTCAGTCTTTGCTTCTCAAACTTTCCCCCAAGTCGACTTGACGGTAAAGTGGTCGCTGTACCACGCGCGGATGTCTTTCCAGCGCCACGAGTTGGGCATGAGCTGGCCTTCTGAGATGCGAGGCATGGTTTTTGTGGGAAGGCTGGTTGGAAGGATCGAGTTGTGATGATGATGTGGTCTGCAAGTATCTATCTGTCAGTACAGATTGTTGCGAACAGCTCGTTGGACTGTGTCTGGGCTTTTTTCCGCCGAGACTTGAGAGAGAAATAGAGTCAACTGACGGGTTGATGGGCTGATGTTTTTACGTCCGGCGGGAAGGTTGATTTCTGTTAGGCGGACGATTGTGGCGGCATAGAGAGAGAGGTCGTTTTTCAGTCAAACAATGTCTATGTAACAGCAGCAAAGATGAAACCACCTAGATTGAACAGAGGCGGTGTCGTGCCAAGGTAAAATGATGGATGATGCAGGAAAGTGTGCTAACTTTACATTTACCTTACATACATGTAAGACATGCGAAATCGGAAGATGTTTAATCTTCAGGCGGATTGGGGACGTTTTCTCTCACGGGATTGGCTTTTCTTATTGTTAGCTGCTGCTTGCTGCTCATCTGCCAATTGAAATAGGACATCTTCAAGTCGATTGGACAAGGGTTCCGTACAGTAACGGTTTGTGCTTATTTACTTGGTTTTGCAGTCATCAGTTCTGTCAAATTACTGGTAGATTGTTGCGGGTGGGAGTCAGTGTGTGAGGAAAGTGGAACGATGGACGCGGGACAGCTGGAGTCCGAAGGGTGGTGAGTTCATCACCCTCGCAAGGTTTCTTTCCTTTCCATGCAATCATGCAATCATGCCACATGCAAGCGACGCCCAAAGTCCGATCTCCTCGGTGAGTTCATGCAGGCTCGAGGCAGGGAAGACGGCAAGCTGCGCTGCAAATGCAAGGAGGCCTTCTAGTGCATTATTGTTATACTCGGAGTCGTACAAGATACTCGAGTACCTTAGTGTAAGTGGTACACAGCCAGTCCGGTTACTGTTGTCGCCGTTTGCTGTGAATCTGCAATAATCTTCTTCCAGCCTACCAGACTTGAGACTATTGCGGCTCTGTGACTCTGAAGGAACGGCCGGAGAATGAGATGCATGATCTCTGTTATAACGGCGAGACACACATACAGTAGCCGATGAGCTATCAGACGTTGTGGGATTTGTTTGTTTGTTTGTTTAGCTCATCGTACCACTCATCAGAGTGCTGGTACTTCTCGACAAGTAGCCTCTATTCCTGGACATGCTATTGTTGTAGGTACATGTTATTATTCCTAGTGAGAAGGTTCTGGATACGCCCACATCCAGGAGTCTTATCGGGGGGTCACTCCTCCGCTCTTGATGGGACCTTATAACGACCATTGCTTATTAAACTAATGCGGTACGAATGCTTGTGTTGCGCAATGACCAAGATCGGCCAGTCGGTATCTGAGACACCGTCTGGGTGGCATACAGAGGTTGGCTGTGACTTTTCCAAAGTGTACCACAGCTTTGATGACAACGGGAAGGTACATTACTTTCGATCTGGCCGAGTGCCATCATCGTAACATGAGGTGTTGAAGGATACCATGTATCTCTATGTACATGCTGGAATACCTCGATCATATCCTAAGCGACAGGTCTCCTCATGGTAAAGTCTCGTCATCGACTCTGCCGTTCCCTGTGGTGATCAATAGCCCTACGCCCAAACGAGGTTGATATGGACTTGGCTTGGGCAGTTGGCAGCGGCTCCCCAACGGGCACCTGCTCGCTAGTGGACGGCTTGACTTTCACCTCACCAACACACACTCACAGACTCACTCCACCCGTTGCCATCAACCGGCGAGCTTCTTTTTTGCCGCCGCCAGTAAGCCACCGGCCTGCCACGCACGCCTGAACACTCAGCCAGATGGGCCGGCCATGCGCGCCATGCCCTTCCCTTCCCTTCCCCATGCTTCAATGCTGTGTTCTACCGTTGCCTTGGTGCATCCTGAGCCTGATGCCTTGCTCGCAACACGGACTTCCCATCCACCGACACCCACCCACCTGTGGCGTGTCTTGAGTGCGGGCCTCGCTCATCTATGACATCGAATGAACCATCTTACCTCTCTACCCTACTACTACTACTCACCTGCGTTTCCGTGTCTTTGTTTTCGCTTGGCCTGCTGTCATATCTCTCTCTTCAAGTCTGCGTTTTGCTTGATAGCCTGACAGGCCATTCACTCGGTTCGCTCAAGACTGGTACAGTATCAACTAACCCACAGCTTTCAATCATGTCGGCCTCACCACAAGGCGATGGGGTACGTTGCGAATGCAATCCATTCATTCACTTGCGTTGACGGGCATGGCAGCTAACAGAACCTACAGCTGCTCCACGAAGCTCCGCCCTATCGACCAACATCACAGGCCTTGGGACAGGTCCCTTCGATCATACCCGATGTCCCAATCAACACCATCTTCCTGCTGTTCTTCATCCTTGGCGGCGCAGGCCACATGTTCCTCCTCAAATACAATGGTCGACATGGCAAGAAGTTTGGAATTAATGGAATGATCTTCGGTATGATGGCAATGTGTTTCCACCTCAATCATGCCGTCAGCTAACGCCGAACAGGTTTCTGCGTGACGCGTGTTCTGGCCACATCTCTTCGAATGGCATGGGCTGCTCATCCACGTAACATCCGTGTTGCAATGGCAGCCATGATCTTCGTGTACGCCGGTGTCATCTTGCTCTTCATTGCCAATCTTTTCTTCGTACAACGACTCGTGCGCGCACAGCACCCACACTTCGGCTGGTCAAAACCTTTCAGCCTCGCGCTTCCAGTACTGCTTTTCGTCACCGTAGGAACTATCCTCAGTCTGATCGCAGGTGTCATTCTGGAATTTTACTCACTCAAGGAGTCCGTCGCCCACGCAGTCCGTATCATCCAGATATATGGCTCAACTTTCTACGCCATCATCGCCTTCATCCCACTGCCCATCGCACTGATCTCGACACTGGTCCGTCAGCACCCGAGAATCAAGATGACCCAAACAGTCGACAAGTTCGGCGAAGGCTCCATGTCAGCCAAGATCATCATCATCGTCGTCTCCGCCATCTTCCTGACTCTCGGCGCCGCCTACCGTTCAGGCACCACCTGGCTCCCTCCCATCCCACTCATGCTGAACGGCCAACCCGTCGAAGGCCCTTGGTACTTTTCGCGCGGATCCTTCTACGCCTTCAACTTCAGCATTGAGCTCTTCATGGTCTGGTTCTGGCTCGCAGTGCGAATCGACAAGCGCTTTATCATCCCCAACGGCGCCAAGGGCCCCTACTCCTACGGCAGCGGCTTCGTCTTCGCCGGCGAAGCAGGCAACGAGAAGCCTCAGCTCGGCATCCGCGACTCTACCCGCCATCTCACCGGCTCGCAGACCTCAGGCTGGAACTCGTTCCGTGGCTCAAACGTCTCCTGGGCAGCGAACGGCCAGAGCAGACCCAGCAGCATGGGAGCCGCAAGTCGGATCTCGTGGGGCGGCATCTCGCGCGAAGACGTGTCTGCCACCGTGGGCGAAGATGGCATCGAAGCCATGCCATACTTCCACCCAGATGTGGAGGCGGGCTCCCCTCGCATCGATGGCGCGGAGCAGGAGATGGGCTGGGATCCGAAGAGCGGCAAGTGGGCTCTCAGGCCCGTGTCGCTCACCAACTCGGACACTCTGACTACGGCGTCGCCTGCGGCTGTATCGCCTGCGGTGACAAGACCGTCGACACGCGAGAGACAATGAAGAAGCAGCCGAGGATCTCATCGCCGCGCTCTTCAGCACCTGCCCACCTACCTTACATAATCCTCCAATCGCCTGTTCCGCCTCCGAACAAGCAAACAAGATCGGCGGTGAGCATTCTGGATTCTCGAATATTTTCTCCTTTGTCACGACTGGCCGGGATATGGGCTTCTTTGAATACGGGAAAGGAGTTCTTTTGCTTGGGAGAGTTCGAACACCAGACGAATTTCCTTGGGCGCCGTCGCTATTGTTTCGACTGAAATATGTTGGTAGTGTATAAATTGAGCAATTGAAGCTGGTCATCGACATTTGAGGTTCCTACCTATTCACTTCGCTGTCATTGTCTTGTCGTCTTAAAGAGCACAGCTGCAGCTGGCGCCCCTACCGAATTTCTCGTGATACTACAGCAAACCTTGAAACTGAGCATTGGAGAGCCCTCGAGAAGTGTTGCATCTCAGCCATGCGGTCCAGCCTCCCTCCACTCCACCCCCTGCAAAGCAGAAAAGACAAACCACCTCTCCGCCACCCTCCTCACCGTAACCGTCCGCCCAACCCACCCCCGCCCTCCCGCACCGAAACTCTTGGTCGTCACATTCAAAATCGAGATTTCTTCCTCCCAGAGATCTGCCGCCGCCGCCGCTGCTGCTGCCTGTGGCGGACCAGCAATCTCCGTTTCAAAATCGTAGTCATAGCCTGCATCTCCCGGAACTTCTGTAGGGTCGTGGGAGAGTCCGGGGGACGGGCATTCGACCATCAGGAGCTGGGAGTCGGTGGCGTGGGCTGCTTCGACGGCTAGGGCGAAGGTGCGGTTGAGGCCTTGGGCTGAGAAGGAGGAGGTCGTCCGGTGGTGGGCGATGGGGTTTAGGATTGCGAGGAGAGGGGGAGGGTTGTTTTCCTCTGTGGTTTGGATTCTCGTAGACTGGAGATTCGATGGAATGGCTAGGGTTGACAGGTAGGCGCGGAGGTGGACGAGCTCCGGGCAGCATACCAGGTTTATTTTTCGCGAGGTGGCGAGTTGGTGGAGGGTTGGGTGGTTTAGTAGAGGGTGGATTCTTGCTTTTGAGGAGGGTTCGTTCGCAGGCTCGGGTTCGAGGGTGTTTGAGGTTGGTTGGTCGTCGTTGGGGTTGGAGTCGAGATGTGTGGCGTGTAGTAGCTGTTCTACGAAGACGGGTTTCGAGGCGCATACGACTAGCACGGATGATGGCGAATCGTTGTCGAGGAGGTACTGCACGAGATCTGGCAGTTGTAGACCTGTGAGTACTTGAGGTCTGGATGGAGCCATGGTGTGATTGGAGTTGATTGTTGAAATGCTGGTTGGTTTCAGGCGGAGAGTCGAGCGGGTTTGCAGGGCAATGCCTGCCTGGCGTTCACGGTATGCAATGTGAAATCCATTGTCAGTACTGCGACTTAATCGCGCACATGAGAATGAAGTCTGTGTTGGCAGATAATTTGAAGCAGTGCTACGAGAACATTGTTGTCGCTTCCTTGGCGGTGAAGTCAGACGTTCCTCGAGATGAGATGACCATCATCCACCCCGCCTCACGACTGCGATCTAGGAAACACACAAGTACGCCCGGTCTGACACTCTTTTACACCGGCTACAGCTGGAATGGAGTCCATTTCGCGCATCAGCGGCCTTCTGGAGACGGGTATGTATGCCTTCCAACCATAACAACTTGGACGACAGCCACTGACACATACCTAAGCGCGCGACCTCACTCTCGAAGCAGCCAAGGATGTCGGTCCCCGAAGGCCAACCAAGCCATTGCCGGCGCAACAGATCAAGAAGTTGCTGGACAGTCGACATGAGCGCGAGGTTCTGGACGGTCTGCGACGAGTCATTGCCGTACGAACACACGCATTCATCGTGCCATCTTGGGAAGAGCTGTGCTGAGGGAACATCCAGATGCAATATGCAAACCCTCCGCAACCCACCTTGACCTTCTTTCCTGCCGTCCTCAAGACACTGTCAAATCCATACCCTTCGACTCGACCGCTGGTCTACAACTACCTCCTCCACCATGCCGATCTCGATCCCGACACCACCCTTCTCTCGATCAATACCATACAAAAGTCGCTATCCGACTCCAACCCGAGAGTGCGTGCTATGGCTCTCAAGACCATGGCAGGGATCCGCGTACCGATGATATCGCAACTCGTGAGCCTGGCCATCAAGAAAGGCGCCAGTGATCTGTCGCCTATAGTCAGGAAAGCGGCGGCACTGGCCTGCGTCAAATGCGTTACACTGGACCCGAACACGAGACCACAAGTGGAGGAATACCTTGCGAAATTGCTGGCTGATCAACAATACTACGTTGCAGGAGCTGCAGTTCAGGCTTTCATTGAAATATGCCCCGAGAGACTGGATCTGATCCACCCGGTGTACCGGAAACTATGCAAGATGGTGGTCGATATGGATGAGTGGGGCCAGCTCGCTATCCTACGCCTGATGCCTGCGTACGCTCGCAAATCTTTCCCGAGAAGGACGAGGCGCGTTAAGCGAGCCGCCACTCGCGAGCAGAAGACACAGGACTTTTATGAGGACCTGGAACCCAAGGAAGAGCAAGAGGCGGACTTTGAAGAGGTCGAAGTTCTTGATCCTGATCTTGAACTTCTTCTGAGATCGGTGCAACCGCTTCTTCAAAGTCGCAACTCTGCCGTTATTGTATCAGTCACCAGGCTGTACCTCTACCTCTCACCGACTGAGCATCTTCCGTACGCTGTTGGCCCTCTCATAGCACTGCTGCGAGCACCCAAGGATATCCAACAGGTCGCACTATACAACATCGTGCAAGTGTGCCTAGTCAAACCGACGCACTTCCTTCCCTACATTCGTCACTTTTTGATCCGGACTTCCGAAGCACCCCAGTCCTGGCGACTGAAACTCGAAGTCCTGACCCTGCTGTTCCCGCACTGCGAGAAGAGTATGCAGGAATTGGTACTTGCGGAGCTTGAGCACTTCTCACAAGGTCATAATCCGGATCTCGTGCGCGAAAGCGTACGTGCAATCGGTCGATGCTCACAAGCTTCAGACGCAAAGACCTCACGACGTTGTCTCTCGTTGCTTCTCAAGCAGATCCACAGCGCGGACTCTGTGTTGGTCGGCGAAGCCATGGAAGTTGTCCGACACATGATTCAACGAGCACCAGACGAACATCGCAAGACCGTCGTCCGGCTCGCGAAGAATCTCGATTCACTTCATTCCCCTGCAGCTCGCGCGAGTATTATCTGGCTCGTAGGTGAGTTTGCTGGCACTGATCCAGAGACCAACGTGGCCGCAGACGTCTTGAGAATCCTGGTCAGAGGCTACGCAGGCGAGACGGATGAGGTGCGAGCGCAGATCGTGCTGCTCGCCGCGAAGGTCTACCTACATCACCTCAATGCGAAGAACGTAAAATCTAAAGCTTTGGACGCCCTGAAATCACCAACCCAGGAACATTCTGAAAACCAGGTGTTGACTCCTGCACGCGAAGAAGGCGGATTTGCAGAGTTCGAAGAAAGCCAGACATCGGAACAGACACCGGAGAAGGAAGATACCATCACGCTCTTGTACCAGCACACAATGCTACTGGCTCGCTACACGCCGTCATACGACCTTCGTGATCGTGCGCGTGTCTACCGAGCCCTCCTAGCGTTACCGACCAGCACCGAACTTGCCAGTCTACTCTTACTCGCCCCTAAGCCAGTCCCACAAGCACCTTCGCCCAGCGAGAGCCATAAGGGCTACACGCTCGGCAGCGCAAGTCTGGTCGTCGGCAACGCAGCAGGAGTCAACGGGCTGCGCGGGTACGAAGCTATCCCAGACTGGGTTGCCGAGGGTGACGAGCCCGACACTTCACTCAGAGACGGGAGCGGTGGTAAGGAAGAGTACTACCAACCGCAGAAGACTGTCTCTGCTGGTCAGATGCTAGATGACGCGCTCGAGGCAGACCCGGGGTACAAGTCTAATGGAAAGAAGGCGAAGACTCTCGACGACTGGTTGGATGATGAGGAAGAAGAAGAGGATTCGGAGAGTGAGAGCGGGAGTGAGGAGACTGAAGAAGAATCCGAGTCCGAGTACGAAACCGACGAGGATGCTGAGAGCGAAGAAGAGGAGAGCGAGAGCGAGGACGACGAGAAGGCTGGTCTGGTCAAATGAAGTCGACGGAAATTGATACAAAGTTGTGTTTATAACACCAAAACGTCGACATCTCAATGCTCTCAATGATCCCGGGCAAGTTGTCCATGAAACTGTCCGACGCTCGATATATTCATCCCTCCCAGTGTTCAGGAGCGACCGGAAAGGTACCACGTCCCTCGTGCTCCAAGTCACAGACCGAAAAGAAGGTGTCTTCAAGCG
>Ga0265780_10008875_pt1 | contig 12157 bp, 15 predicted proteins | sample P1T30metagenome_FD_192432 | JGI IMG/M metagenome (GOLD analysis project Ga0265780, IMG submission 192432) | Plant litter microbial communities from East Loma Ridge, Irvine, California - P1 T30 | ecosystem: Environmental > Terrestrial > Plant litter > Unclassified | place: USA: California... | reverse complement strand
TGGCAAGGGGGGCGGGTCGGGCATGGACGTGGGAGTTTTGTTGTAGGAGTGTTTTGTGTTGTGGTGTCGATGGAGGTTTGGCGTCGCGATGACGTAGTGCATGTTGGAGCGCGACGCGTGGTCACGTTGCTTGCGAGCCGAGGCATGCTGATGTAAGTCGCGAAGTAGAGATTTGACATGGCTCGCGATCTTACAGAATTGATAAGGCAAGTGAAGAGTGCCTTTATTTTGTCCCGCGCTCTAATGATTGTCCACCTCGTGTTATGAAGAGTAGACATAGCAGGCCTTTGACGGAAACCATGACGGCGTTATTATAGAGCTGTGCTCAGCGTATGATGCCTGTATATCTCGAATGTTGCCGAAGAGCAGCCGAGTCTACATCGCTCGCCAGCTCAAAGAAGGGAGAGGTTGTGGTGGTGTGGTAAGGTGGGTCTTGAATATTCTCTTATGTACATTACGCTCCATTCGATGCAATCTATAGCCTGTCGGTGGTATGTACAATATGATACAGAGGCCTCGATGAACGTCTGACTACGTCTGATAACGTCTGAAGGTGTTTGGATCCGGTGTGTAGCAGTCGCTGTTATTGGTCCTCGTCCTTCGACTGTGCCTCTCTCCGCGCTTGCTCAACGCGAGTCTTGATCGATATCCTCTCAACGTCCCCGCCCTCCTCCTTCAAGCCCAACACCTGTCCAAGCAGCCCGCCTGGCTTCGGCACAGGACATTCGCGCTTTGGTGCTAGCTTCTCGTCCAACAGCATCTTTTTCCTGCGCTCTTCACTCATGACTTCATTACACGTCTCCTCTTCGGGTATCTTCCTTCTCCGCCGCCTCCTTTTTTGGCTGGTGGGATCTGAGGAGTCTGCGGAAACCGTCCGCGGGTCGACGGGACATGGTATGAGATGTGGCGCCGCGACGACGAAAAAGGAGACCATGAGGGTGGTGGTAAAGAGCGAGGTGGTCATGCGCGACCGCGGGTGCAGATGCGGCGGCATCTTGTGCCCGGTTTCGAGGTTGTAGAATATTTATTGAGGGTATCGCGACGGCATCACCGGTGCTGAGATTAGTAGACGTTGGAGGCGCTATCGCTCTGTACATACCGGACCAATTGGCGTGTCTCAGACGATTAGTAGCGCGGGAGAGGGTGGATACGGCAGATCCCTGCGACTTTTGACGATCCCGCCGCCTTGGAACATGTGCATACGACATCGCATCTACTTTTCGACATCCATAGCCAGACAATTCTGTGCATATTCGCAGTCTATTGCGGTCGCGATAGAGCTACCTCTATTATACTCCAAGAAGTAAAGCGCGCGGCAGCCATCATGAGCATTGGTGGCAGCGATCTCGACAAGTAAGAAAAGGCAGCCTCATGAGGTAATAGCCCATTGGACCGCACTGACAGTACTGTAGAGCTATACAGCAGCTGCGAGCATGTCGTCCGATCCCCGAGAACCAGGTCCGAGAGCTGTGCTACAAGGCACGCGAGCTGCTGATAGAGGAGGGCAATGTGGTGGGGGTGGATGCGCCTGTAACGGTATGCACATGACGAGACGAACGCCACGGCAACGCTGATGGCAGTATGATGTAGATATGCGGTGACATTCACGGACAATTCCACGACCTCATGGAGCTATTCCGCGTCGGCGGTGACGTTCCGGACACGAACTACCTCTTCATGGGTATGGCGGTTACTACTCCAAGCGCAGTCTGAAAGCTAATGACTGTACAGGCGACTTCGTAGACCGCGGCTTCTACTCGCTCGAATCCTTCCTCCTCCTTCTCTGCCTCAAAGTACGATACCCAGACCGAATCACCCTGATTCGCGGCAACCACGAGTCGCGGCAGATCACAACTGTGTATGGCTTCTACGACGAGTGCTTGCGCAAGTACGGAAGCGTCAACGTGTGGAGGTATGCGACCTCCCAGGCTTGACCTTGATCAGATGCTGACTGCGGCAGATACTGCTGCGAAGTATTCGACTACCTAGCGCTTGGCGCACTCGTACAGGGCGCTGCGACGTCACTCCAACCTACAGATGGTCCCATCGCGGAGAATAGCAATCTCGACAGCATGCCAGATCTCGACCAAGACATTGAGATCGAAACGCTGAACGCAAACGGGGAGATTATGTATCGGTACGCTCGCAATTCAGACTCGCAATCGAGCGTCGCTTCACAAGCCAGCGCCAATATGGGCTCATCGTCGCCTGTCGCCCCGTCACCATCACACGTTGGACCAGCCGGTACAGGGGCAACGTCTTCTGCCAATGGATCAAGGAGAAACGACACTGGCGCCATTCTCTGCGTACACGGCGGCCTATCACCGCTCGTCGATTCAGTCGATAAGATCAGGCTCCTCGACCGGAAACAAGAGGTGCCCCACGAAGGCGCCATGTGTGATCTGCTCTGGTCCGACCCCGACGAGATCGACGGCTGGGGCCTCTCACCACGCGGCGCAGGCTTCCTATTCGGCGCCGACATTGTCAAAACCTTCAACCACAAAAACGACCTCAGCCTCATTGCCCGCGCACATCAGCTCGTCATGGAGGGCTTTAAGGAAATGTTCGACTCTACCATCGTCACCGTCTGGTCCGCGCCAAACTACTGCTACCGCTGCGGCAACGTAGCCGCCATCCTCGAGATCGGCGAAGACGGCTCAAACGCTGGCTTCCAGCGGAGAACAAACGGCGACAGAGGCGGTGGCGGCGGAGGCTGGGTCCTCGGCTCCAACGCAGGTCCCAACGGCGAGCGAATGAGCTCCGTCCTCAGCGACAATCAGCAGCGAAACCTCGACGGGCCCGGTCGGCGCTACAGGGTGTTTGAAGCCGCGCCGCAGGACTCGCGCGGCATGCCGGCGAAGAAACCTGTCGCGGATTACTTTCTCTAGGACACGGAAGTGGACGACTGTGTGGATCGGTTTGTGGCGGCGAAGCGCGAGGTGCCGTTGAGTGACATGGCGTTGAATGCGAAGATGAGGGAGCTGGCAACGACGGATTGGAGCGGCTCGGTGATTGACTGGCATGCGAGGGCGGTGAAGTATTTCTTGTGAGATGGGATGCTGGGAGCGAGGTGTAGTAAGTGTGTGTGTATTATGGATACCCAAATAAATATCAACCAAGCTATGCAACGCAACTAGCTCATTCTTCTTTTGGGCACTCCGCGAATCGAACGCGGGTTTCTCACAATCCACTGCTCCCTTGTGCCTTTTTCCCAGTCTGCTACAGATTAGTAGAAATCACGAGATGCGGTCAAGCATCGCCCCCCAGAGCCACGGCAATGACAGAGGGGAGTGGTGGCTCGCATGGTTGGGTGTGAGCGTCTTACCACTGGACCAAGCACCCTCTTGGTGTTTATGAAGAACGGAGATGGGTGAGGTTTGTATGGCCGGGAGCTCGTATGGCGGTTTTCAACCACGCTATAAGACGTTCTCCAGACACGAGACACATGGGAGCGTCGTTCGAGGTTTTATTCCTTGGGCTGGTGGAATCTGCAAAGGGGAAGCAGACTTCGGGAGGATGGTGCCACCTTGCGGATTAGAGTGAGATATTAAAGAAACAAGACAATTATAGAACATCTTGAATATAAATCATGATACTTACTTGCGAGCTTTTTGCGTATTCATCGGTAGGTTTGCCAAGGGACAGTTGACATCAGCATATCATATCATTTCTTACCTGATTACCAACTCGGACTGGCACGTTTGGCCCACGCGATCAAACTAGTAGCTATTGATGAAAGGACGGTAGATGTTGCTAGCCTAGTACCGTGAGTGCTGGATGTATTCAAGAATTTCGAGTTGGCTCAAGTGAACGTATAGCAGTCGTGGACTCTTCCGGATCTTGAAACGGGCGGGTTTGATAGCATCAACTTGCCGGTCCAAGTTGACGATGAGTCGTGGGACACGCGGAATCCACGGCAATAGCGACTGATAGCCGAAAAGCCCCCGCAGTTTGGCCGTAGCGCGTTATACAAAGTAAGCACCGGCGTAACCCAGACATTTTGCTGATGATCTCAAGTCATCCCCGTACTGGGCCGCCGGCGCATTCTTGTTTCAACTTCTCAACATTTCTCACTCAGCATCAAACACCATGCCTGTCTTTTCCGCCTCTTCGGGTCCTGTCACCGTCAAAGCTCCTGCTGAAGACGTGTGGCAGAAGCTTTGCGACACGTCGACATGGCCTTCGTGGAATACCTTTGTTCCTCAAGCCGATCATGTAGATGTGTCAGATGGCATCCCTTCACCTGCTCAAGAAGTCTGGATATTGGGTCAGCGACGCCAGTTCCACGTCAACATGGGCGGAAAGACAACGCTGAGGATCATGGAGGTTACTGCATTTGAAACGCCGGCTGCAGAGCAGGAGAAGAAGACTTGGAAGATATGTTGGAGTGCCCAGGGATATCCTGATTTTCTTCTGAAGACGGTGAGATGGAACGTGATTGAGGAGACAGAAGGAGGTGGATGTGTGTATCGGACGGGTGAAGACATGGACGGTGTCCTTGCGTATTTCGTTAAGCTTTTCGTTGGAAGTGCCGTCACAAATGGAATTAATACCTGGGCTAAGGACCTCAAAGATATTGCTGAGAAGGAGGAGAGAGACAAAGCCTCTCAATAGCTTTTGCCTAGGTATATGTCACTCTGCCTTTTTCGTTGCAACACTATCGATTTGTATCATTCTTCGAAGTAAGTTCCCCCAACTACCTGGGTACTCAGACACGATCTCATTGGAAATTAGATGCATCGCCCTTCGTGATGATAGTAATTCACTATCTTGCTCAGAGTCCGCAGTCGAAACTCTCAGTCTCATGCGAAGATGCATTTTGACCAGCTCTTCTTCCAGAGAATGCACAATCTGTGAGGAAAAGCCCATTTTTATTTTCAGTCGCGCATCTATGGAGTCATTATCGGATTTCGGCACTGAGGTACCTACCTTACGCATAGGATCCAGTCATCGCTGTTAGTCGCCATCACATGATTCCAAGCATGTATAGTTTTCTTCAACTCACCCGTATATATGCCAAAATTGGTGGCTTGCGCGCCAAGTGACTAGGCTTGCCTATAACTCCAATATAGCCAGTGCAGTCGCTGGCGCAGCATCGGATTTTGGGTCTCCTCGAAGACCTACTTGTTGGCTTTAACAAACTGATCCTGGTCAAGAATTAAGGAACTAGCGCTGTCGCACCCCCGATGTGGCTCGTGTGCAAAAGCCGTCATCGCGGCGGTAATACTATAGCCTAGTACAGACGTCAGTGCAAGGAACGTAACATGCGAAGCTTACCTGTAGGGGCGAAGATTAGCTCGATCATCATGTCCAACACGAAGAACCCTGTGCATACGACAACGAACATCACATGTGACTTCGCCACTGTGCACTAGCTGGGCTCTTAACACACACAATTTGTGGCTCTCAAGGCTTTACTGGATCAGCTGAATGTCGATGGCTCTGGAGGTTCTTAGAAGGAAGTGATGAATATAGATTACTACGGCCAGTATAGCTATAACCAGCGAACAGGTTGTTCACTTGGCTGCACCTCGACTTGCGCGACCCCGGATCCCGGACCTCGCCCAGTCTCCGGATCAAAACTTGTATAGAACGGCCCTTCGTGCGATGCTTCCTGTGTTGTGGTGTTCGTCAAGCTGCATGTGCTATCATGACTCTTTCTTTGACTCAGCTCCATCTGCGCCGTCCTGGGGTCGACGAAGTGTGAGCGTCGATCGTGGACGACAGTGACCTCCTGCGTGACATAAATTCTGGTCCATGCGGCTTTGACACTGGGCCAGAAAATTGGCATTGAGGCACATATGATTGCAAAGTCGATCTCTAGGCACGAAAAGATAAGCACCTCTGATATCCACCATGTGAAGTCGAACATCTCGAGAGTGTTGTTGTACTTGAGCCCACTCCATAGACGAAGGATCGCCATCAGTAGAACACTGCCATGATTAGCCGAGAACATCAAGAGTGAGGCTTCTGGGGTACCTACATTGAACCAAAGGCGAAGAGGCCCGTCATGGCTAGAACCTGCTTTCTTACCAACCCAGGCCTGAAGTATTCCGTCAGTGGCACGAGGAAGACTGCTACATCAAAGATCATGTTTGATCCAGAGAAGGCGAACAAGGTGTTCTTCGCCTCTGGCATTGTCCTGTAGCCGAAGCCATAACACCTTGCTGGCGGCGACATGCTTTTGTCCCAGTATCCGGAAACCGGAAAGCAAGGGAACCAGGCCATGAATATAAAAGCTGCGCCCCATAGGGATACCAGTATCATCAGTGCCAGTGAAACGTGCCGGCGATAACCATCTCGAAAGATTCGCAGATACTGGCTCAATAGAGAAAGCTTAACACACACCGCCGCCGTGACGTATGCAGAATTCGCAATATAGAACCAGATCATGGTCTTCTGGAGAATGTCGAGATGGAACACGATGTGTTTTCCGATGCCTTCATCAAGACCTGGTACAATGTCAGTGATAGTTGCGATATGGTGCTTGGGACTAATGGACCTCCAAAGAAAGCAGCCAGGCCGACGAGCTTCATTACGGCAGCAACCACAATCCACAAATCGTCAAAACCAGGCTCTCGAACGACTCGAAAGCGTATATGGAGTCGGAAAATCACGGCGAGTAAACTTAGGATCTGCTTCTATAAGTCTTCTGATGATTGCGATGCAAAACGGTCGAGCGTGCTTACATGGAACGGCATGGTGACACCGTAGACCGTGGAGGGTCGATTTCCCAACGGCAAGGGTGCATTACGATCCGGCGGGTTCTTGAACATCTCCAGCATGACCGGGAAGAACTGCTCTCCGACAGACATGGTGGAGGCAACTTCACCAAGTTGGCTTACGCAGTCGAGGAGTGCGGCGTTGGACACGCGAGACAGTTTGCTGCCGCAGTGGACATCAAGGATTTTTGACAAGCTACAACTATCGGCTCGAGCATGGTTAAAGCACCGGCGCGGCGATCGATAGAATGATGTTTGCGGGCAGTTGCGCAAGTCTGTCCAGTAGGCGTTCCTTTCCAGACGCTGGACTTCCAGACTGATCGTCGACGCGAGCCCATCAAATCAGCCGGTATTCGGTCCGCTACCGGAAAAGTGGACTTCCAGCACGGTTGGTGATCGACGCCAGGGCTGCGCTAGGTTCGTTGGCGGTTGGTGCGACGCTCACCACAAACTCTATGCTACGGATCATCGAAAGGCGAGAACTGGTTGAGCCGCGACCAACTTGTCAAAGGTGTTTGATTGGACTGATCAGACATTTGTCATACCCTTTCGGGAAAAGCTCACTCTATAACAATGGGGATGATCAAACACCTGGCCGAACCTTCTCAGGAACCAGTTTTGACCTTGCTTTCGATTTAGGCAGACTACACGATGGTGTTGCAGCGAGTCTAGAAACTCGCACATGGAAATGGCCTGCGATCACGCCAAGACGTCTGGCAGGAGGTAGGTTGAGCGACAGGTGGTAGCTTGCAGCCGAAGGGGTCCCTGCGCGACAGCTCGAGGCGAAGAATCAAGGCAAATATGCCCTACTGCTGCAGCTAGTGGAGAAAGATTCGCTTGAGGAGGGTGTAGATGCACTGTGTTGCGGCTGGAACGGCACGAAGTCATCGGTTGTGACGTCTTAGGAGTGTTCCCGCTGCTGTACGTGACTCGAGGATACGTGCAATTTACCAGCCTGTCCAGACTCAGGGACGGGGAATTTCTCCTGGAATGTTACCCCAGATGTACGTGGATGAGAGGTCTGTGCTTCGGCGCGGGACGACTGCTTTGTCACGACCCTGAGCTGGTTTTGTTTAGCCTAGTACACCTCCTAAGAGGTAAACTTTCGTTCTGTGTCTTTTTCGATGAAGCTTGCTGTGGAATGCTTGCGACGTTTAAATTGTGGTTCCGCAAAATTAGGATTCTTCGACTCTTCTCTGCTGTCTCCTGACGCGAATGTTCGATCGGGGTCCCAGTTGATCAGACCCCTTTTCTCCGTGATCGCGAGCATTTGGCCTCGATCTTCCAGGCTCAAGCTGCAAATGTGCTTGTGGACGGCCCAGTCTTTGCGCTGGCAGTCGCTTGAGCAGTACGTCGCTGTGCCGCATCGACCGCATCGCTGGAGTGCTGAGCCCACATTTGCCTCTTTGCCGCACACGGTACACTCGGATAGGTTGAGCGACTTGTAGAGCCAATGTGGATTCATTGGTATGCCATCCTAGGATTAGTCAGTCCTCGTCTCACATATGGTCTGCGCATTGAAGGTTACTTACGCCCCAAACGTCCATTGGCGCGTACTCGATGTGGAATTTGTGTCGCAGCTTCTTACCAGTAGTCCATCTCTTCTCTAGTACAATATCTTTTGCAAACGCACGACTCAGCTTGTCGATTTCATCAGGGTCTGTAATGTCGTCGTCGCCTTTCATGCTTTCCTTAGGGTTTGGTATCCACACCCCTCGGTCAGGACCTTCTAAAGAGATGTTGTAAGTGATCATGAGCTTCCAATTGTCGCCGTTTTTGTCCAGTACGCCGAATGTCAATTGGTTTCCAATGCGCCCAATTTCAATGTTTGTCTCGTCTGCTTCGCCTTGTTCTATGGTAAGAGACCACGTGAAAGAGAACCAGGCATCTAGATCCAGGAATGCAGCCAGCGCTTCTGGACACCAGTTGTACAGTACGGTAGCTATGCCAATGGCAGCAGTCAATTCGCTGCTGTCAATATTTTCCGTAAATGCTCCGATGTCAGCAACGCAAAGGGGGGCGCCATCCAGACAAAGGTTCGCGTCAGCGTGGTCAGGCAGCCTAAAACCGTCAAGCAATACTTTTTTGAGTGCCATAGCTGATGTTTTTCGTTGATGGCGAGTTGATGAAATTTTGTAGTAGGCGCAAAACTGAGAAGTGGGTCCATCATGCGCCTGATTGGTCGACACTTTCAACCACCAACATCCAACAGCTCATAAATCATCATCACTATCTTTAACCTGCATATACCTGTGATACCCATTCATTTGAGTCAATACCACAGGCCAGTTTTAGTGGCAAGGTTTAACATGGCAGAGACCGAATCAGGAGCCAAAACTCGTGCCATTCTTTCATTGCTTTCACCACGTCCGTCGCGCGATATGTTGGAATCAATAATGGTGTTTGCATCAAACTCACATAGTCCAGTCGTTTTCACTCTCTGATGACCTATTGACTCGACTATGGAACTGCTAATGTGCTTCGAAAGAGTTGTTAGACTGCATAGAATATCTTACCACAACAAAGAGACACCATGCAGTTGATCGATGAACCATGTAGTTACCTAATCACAAACTATTACGCTTACTACCTACACTACTAATATGGTGAAAACGTAACGTGCTATCAAGAAGCTAAGACCGTTTAGCAACCCTTTCTTCGCCCCCACGCTACCTAAGGCGAAGCGTCTAAGAGAGAGAGCCAAAAGAGCAAAAGAATTCATGGAGCTTAATACTCTAGTTCAGCGTAACGCGGAAAATAGCGGCGAGAAATATGGAAAGCTTCACCACTTCCTCCAGTGGTTCATTGCCAGATGTCCCGAGCATGGCAATGGGTCATCGGATAGCTGGCTCGTTTCCAGCTCCATTTTATTTTTGCTGTTACCAAAACGGCAAGCGCAAAAGTTAAGCAGATAGTGGGTCAGTGTATTGATTACTCTGACCGTGCACTAACGGCCTTCAGCCTATATAGCCTTGATATCCAGCTGTTTCGCGCGGTCCTAGCTCAAAACGATAAGCAGGTTACATTAAAAGGTTTGCAGAAGATTTTCAAGCTCGAAAGCTGCATGAGAAAGGTTTTGAGGCTCTACCCGGCCGCAGGAATAAGTATGCCATGAATCATAAACTCTAATCTCCGAGCTCTGCTGCTAAATACATATGTGCTTGCAGTATCAATTATGCGAGAGGTACTTAAACGTAATAATCTTTCGAATGACCGGTACATACCTCCTAGAAACGTTCTCGAGATTCTTACTTACGAAGTCTATCACGATGAGGCGGACTACCCTTGAAAAGACAAGTTCGATGGCTTTTAGCATCACGTATGCGTCAACATGGCACTAGAAAAGATCCTGCTCGCAACTAATTTGTTGCGGCAAATAAGCAGAGCCTCGATTTTCGGTATAGTCTGCACGTCTATCCTAGACTATTCCTTCCTGATAAAAGAGATAGTACCTTGGCTAATCTTCAACTGCAACATCAAAAACTTAACGTAGCTGATGAATTAGGAATGTATCCCACTTTTGAAAAGTACGGTATATCATACCCAAAGAATGAAGAATACTTATGCTTGAAAGATCATGAAAAGAGCAGAGTCATGATTGCAGTGCAATGTATCAAATAAAGTTAAAATAGTGGAATAAATAGATCTTCGCAGACTAACTGATGAGACGTTAGCGAATGTAAAATCTTCGGGCATAGCTCAGAGCAAACGCAGTAGCGACACGTATAAAGTGGATTTCGGAGGTGTACAAGACAGAGTGAGGAAGCAAATCTATCAAACGAGGTTTGAAAAGCTTGAGTTACTTGTTTTATTATGTAGAGCAGACGTGACTTTAAATATGTAAGAGCTCGAGAGGTTTTTGCCAGTCTTAAGGTAACTCGATCAATAGTTGCAGTCTGCAAGAAAGACATCGTTGCAATATACTTAGTATAAACGATCAAAGCAACGAGCAAAAAGCAAATAGCATTGATCGAATCAAAAGTGAATCCTCTACGAGTCGAACGTAGGTCTCTCGCAAGTTGCCTTCGTGGAAATCTGATACAGACACCAGCTACCATACCGGCGGTCGGAGCTCAGTCGCGCTACCACACATGGCTGACTCGTGAGAAACTCCAGGTACGGTCAAGTACCCGGACCCAGTGGCCTACTCTGCCCGTTGACTAGCTGCGAGCGTCTTACCACTAGACCAAAGATCCGAGACATCTGTTGACGAGAAGCTTGAGGATGATTGATACTTAACTGTACAAGTGACGCGTAAACTCAGAGAGTGGATGTTGGACGGCAATCCAATCCAGCAAAAGTAATACGCAAGCAAACCGGATTCACTCAATCAGCGGGTACTCTGCGAATCGAACGCAGGTCTCTCGCAGGAGCCATGAAGTCTGCTACAGATATCAAGGAACTGTATGTAGTCGTCCCGAAGACTTTTCGCGGTACGGTTAAGTACCAAGCCTTCAGTCAATTTCAAGTTCATACTGCGAGCGTCTTTCCACTGGACCAAGCACCCATAAGATGAGTGCTTCTCGATTTACACCAAGTTTGAGCGTTTAGAGGGAGCTCTTACATCGACCGCAGAGGGGGAATCATTGCAAATCTCGTCTTTCGCAGATAAACTACCCGTTACTGGCACAATTCAGTATCTACCGGCCAGATTTTATTTCCATTTTGCAAGCGTCTTGCGGTTTTACCACATCCCTGTTCTATATCATATTTCCAAAAATAGTGCGTTGTGTAGATCGTGTTAATTTACTTGATTTCAGACAGAGGTATTTACGATTGGAATGCAAGACATAACCCACACATTGTAAATGTCGTTTTCTCCATCTCGCACAATCCATCGAGCTCAGAAAGAAAGCAAATCCCCAGATACTCCACGACTCGAACACGGGTCTTCCGCCATCAGAATCCCTAAAGGATCTCTGGACATGTCAACATTCCTTGTCAGCGACCACCACTCCGCTGCGGAATTGAACCAGATTGGTCTCAGGTCTGGCATAGCCTGGCCCAGACATGACACGGTCAAGTGACAATTGAGAGCCAGACCATCGCCGCCACACCAAGTACAGCAGCCCGGCCGGTGTCTTCAGAGTGGTGTGCGAACGTCTTGCCACTGGAATAAGTGCCCTTATAGTGAGTTTTTGGTGGGATGATGCATCAGTGAGGTATGTAATACGAGAAGATTGTGCTGATGGCGCGGGGTACGAGGACATGCAGCGAATATGCACAGTGTGGTTGGTAGCAAACTTCAAGATGGTTTTCACGCACAAATGTACCCTCATCCGCGTGGTTCCAGCCCTTGAAACACACCTGTTAATCTTTACAAGAGGAAAGCCGCGCCCTATCCACTAGGCGCTGCCTCGTTCTTTTGAACAGTATGGTATCACCACCCAGGCAAAATTGCAGCAGGTACACAAGCAAGTGACGAATTGGAAAAA
>Ga0265780_10008874_pt1 | contig 12157 bp, 13 predicted proteins | sample P1T30metagenome_FD_192432 | JGI IMG/M metagenome (GOLD analysis project Ga0265780, IMG submission 192432) | Plant litter microbial communities from East Loma Ridge, Irvine, California - P1 T30 | ecosystem: Environmental > Terrestrial > Plant litter > Unclassified | place: USA: California... | reverse complement strand
TCAGCACCTCAACATTCGTGATCAAAAGCGATCCTTTTTCAATCTTTGGCACATTTGGAAATCTCTTTTCTTTTCTGTATGTCTACTTTCGGTCCACGGATCGCCGTGTCTGCGATCACGGCCTTTTCTTTCCTTAATCTCTTTCGGCTTCCGGCTTAGCAATATACCTCCCCGTTCTGCGACTGCGACTTCTCTTTGCAAAGATCTCATTTTACGATCAACGATAGGGTTCTGGCTAGATTACAACCTTCACCGGGCTGGACACGGTGTTTCTGGAGGTTGGCAATAGCATCACACAAGTTTGAGTACATTCAGTAAGAGTCAGGTTCGGGAGGATTGCATGTTTATCGGAGTCTTCATGTACTGCTAGTCACTACAGCCTTTTCATAGGCTCACGGTTCAGCTCGTGCTGCCAGACTCGCGTCAACCAATTCGTGGTGTCGAATACAATCAATTGCCTCATACAACAGATCCTATGCACAGAATTCACTCGACCAGCACACCAAATCGAGACCAATCGCATCATCACTATTAGACCTCAGCAGCGAGCGGCGACTGTTGGACGTGGGACAACGGTCGCAATATGTCTGAAACCCCCGCGCGCGTTGTTTGACTGGTTCATGTACCGTGCCGCGTTTCCGGTTTCATCGCTGCCGAATGCATGCAGCGTCAACGGCGTTGACACCTTCACATGCAACATGCAGAAAAGCATGATTTCGTCACCATGCAAAAGGAATATGAGACGACATTGCCCATGTGCATAGGCGAGCGACTCACGAGCCCTGTGTTTCAGATGCCGCGAGAAGGGCCGTGCGCTGATTCGAGAACCTGGGATCGTCGCGATAGAAGATAAACTACGAATTCTCGGCTCGAGACGAGGCTTGATCGATCGTCGATACTCAGAAGAGGGTGAAAGATAACAATGGGATTGTGAGCGAAGGTTCTATGATGGAGAGATCGAATTGCTGTGGAAGGGGAAAAGGGATGCTGGTGGGGACGGTGATCTAAGGCCTGCATGCCGCTTATCGCGTACCTGCATCTTGCGATCCATTTTCACGCGTCGCCTTCCTTTGTCGGAACCAGGACGTCAGCAACACAACCCGGCGCTCTTGGTAGCGGTATAGTGGCATCGAATTCCGTGCAATCTTGTCGACATTCGATGATGTGCACACAATCTTAAGTAGCGGAGCGCAAGATGTTACTCCAAAAGACTAAGCGTTCGATGATGGAAGCTCCACGTCCAAAGTCCAGTCTACCGTAGCGGTGCACTACGCCACCGTGCCATTGGAACCGTCGACGGCATCTTCCCCATCCGCACGCCAAGGGGACATACTTTCGTCTAACGCAGGGTCGGTATCCGGTGCCGCACGAAGAACGCATGTCCCCCAAAGCGTTCGCTGTGCAAACAGAAAAGCAATTTAACAAGGCTGTCAGCAAGCGTGATATGAGAGAGGAAAAAGAGGAGAAGTCAGCAAAAGCCGTTGTGGTGTTCTATCGGGTACAACATCCCTACACAAGCAAGAGAAAAAGGTCTGGATTGCCAGGCGCAGGGCCTGCCAAAACAGCCCTGACACAGCTCCGCAGGCCGCCTGATTGGGCCGGCGACAAGAAATCGCACCGTCGCATTGCGCAGAGCAAAGAAAAGCAAGGCCGCCTCCCACCATCCATCTCCACAGCTGTGCCAGCACGCCGCTTAGCCAACGCTAAAGGACCGCAAGTTCGGCGCCATCCCAAACTCTAACTGCAACCTAACCCTCCTTCCGAGGCACATTACACACCTATGCGAAGCTCTCGCTGCGCATCCGTCGCTCGTAACTCGACGAGATACACCCCTCTAGAAGACGTAAGTGCAATCGAAGGCGCAGTAGATCAGGGAAACCAACAGCGCCCAGGGAGGGGTACTGGGGAAGATAGTCAACTGCATACCAAGGCTCTGCGACAAACCGCGGCAATCCCTGGGGACGATCACCGGGTAACTCCAATGTTAATCTCCACGAGTCTATTGCTGCGTTAGGGAGCAGGCTTGGACCAAGGTATTGGTTGCCAGAATCTTATTCAGTACATAGACCCCTCTCCGTCCCATCGTTTTTCTCGCTCAACCCTGTTCCATCTCACTTCGACATTCTTCTCACTCCAGTCCATCTTTCATATACCGAATACCATCACCAATACATATTATACCATATAATCAAGATGCGTTTCCAGGCTACCGTCCTTGCCGTCGCGGCTTCGCTCGCTTTCGTTGGTGCTCAGGATTTGAGCGGCATCCCCCAGTGCGCTGTATGTTGCCCTTCCTCTCCTGTCCCCGATCGGATCGGACTTCGGAGTCCACCTCTCCACAAGACGATCGCGATCGCGATATGGGCACATCGCATCTAGCATCGCCGACTAACACACAACTCAATAGATCCCTTGCTTCGTCGCTGCCCTCCCCAGCTCCAACTGCGGTGTGACAGACACAAACTGCCAGTGCACCAGCGGCCGCTCTGCCATTGAGAACTCGCTCCTTACTTGCGCACCCGAGCGATGCGAGCAGAGTGAAATCTCCAGTACGTTTTGCATACCCTACATACCTATCATCTTCGTACATGTCTAACGCAACCACTAGGCCTTGCCCCCGCTGTCTCCTCCCTCTGCGCCGCCGCCGGTGTGACCCTCTCCGACATCCCAACTGCCGTTCCCTCATCTGGCGCTTCCATGACTGGCTCAATGATGTCTAGCATGATGAGCGGATCCCCCACCATGAGCGGCTCCATGTCGCCCACCAGCTCCGGTGTCGCTGAGCAGACTGAGAACGCTGCTGCTGGCAAGCTTGCCAGCTACGGTGTTGTTGCCATGGGTATGGCTGCCGTCTTCGGATTGTAGATGTCGAATACCTGGAGGGATGTGGAGAAGGGCGCGTTGGTTGATTAGGAATTTGTAATGCGACAATCGCTTGTATATCGCAATTGATACCGTATCGTTCATCTTCATAGCTGAATTCTTGATGCCGTGCGCAAATGGTTCGTGATGTTGAAATGGTCTCGGGCTTTTTCCCCTTGTTCACGCAGTTTGGAGTGCGCTCGCCCATCTGCCAGACCATGCTGTGAACTCATCGTCTTCTCCAGCCCAGCTTTGCCTGACTAGCTCGATTGCGCTGTTTGCCTCACCACAGCATTTATCCAAAATTTCTTTCGCTTCGTCTTCGTCGAGATCGTAGAACGCGCCCGCGATGTCGTCGACCGTCTCAGGTATCGTCTTGAGGGTATTCATAAGCGCATCTAACTTTTTGCAAGGCGGCGAGGTCGCACTGTTCGTCGCGGCGGCCGGTTCGAGCGTAGACGATGCAGGATACGTCTTCAACCTCCTCTTGATGAGTGCTTGGTAGAGCATACCAATCATCTTCAGCTTCTTGACGCTGGTATCCAGCAGTTCCTTCAGCTCCTTGTCATCCTTGCCAATCTTATTCGATGCGCCGAAGATCTCATCTTCGTCGTCGCTGCCTTCTGCTTCGTCATCGTCATCTTCAACGTCCTCGCCCCATTCTTTGAGTTCCTCGATCGCATCGAGCAGGACTGCGCGGTACTCTTGCGCTTTCTTGACTACGAGTCCAACTACGCCGTCTTCGCACAACTTTAGTAGCGCGTCGCATACGTCCCATAGTACACCAGTCGATGATAAGACTTCTTGCTTCTCGCTCTCAGTTGGGCCGGTGTCTTTACCCTTCGCGTTTTGTCTTTCCTCTGCCATTTTCAGGATCATGGCGAGAACTTCTCCCCATGTTCCCAACAACCTCCGTACCTGCGCTTTGACTTCTGTGCGCATTATGTCCCCGATATCGCCCTTCTGACCCTCTCGTGATATATACGAAGCCGCGGTCACCATGCTGTTGAGTGGACCCGAGGTCACATCGCCGATTTTCGCTATTATCGCGGAGGGTGTGAGAGGCGGGTTGATGAGGAGGAGTGAGAGCGTCGTCGTATGCGATTTGAGGAGCTTAGTCGAGGCTCTGATAACATCGAGAGGATCTGCTATCTCCGTTTCGGACGTAGGAGCGGCATCTTTGGTGGGCGCAAGAGAAGACTGGTAATGTGTGAGGAGCGCTTGGGTGGTTTTGGTAAGGTCGATGAGACTGCGCAGGTCTTTTGGTTTCGACATTGTGCCCTCCTTATTGGGAAGAACTAAAGAGTGTTATATAGTCTTGGAGGCTGAGAATATGTGCGCAGTTCACGAGCCAAAGTTTGGACAGTATCAAAATTTTGGTGGGGCAGTGACTCTTAGCGGGGTAGCGCCGTCATAGCGGACAACATCCGCCCATACCTTGTCAACCTAAATCTTCAGCCTTCTCGTCTCTTGCCCATCTATTATCGAACGACTTGAGTTTGAGGTCAGCTTTGACCATGTTTTCGGGGCAAATTCAGATCACGCCCTCTCTTTGTACTGTCCAGTGAGCCCTGCGGATGAAATTTCGTAACAACGAGGCTGTGTCAAGGTTGAAACTGCGAACCGGGGCCTTGATATGAAATCCAGTTCTTCCACGCCTAAAGCAGGCAATACGACAGGTATATCCATTTTCCAGGAAGTGGGCAGTGCTCAAAACAACATTCATCCCCAGCAACTAGCATATGTCGCTCGCCCCCACAGCCGTGCCGCTTATGGTAGGCGTCACCAATCGGCCTTCCACAACAGAGAATGGTGGCTGAGAGGCGTTCTCGTCTCCATTCACCGGTTTCATTTTAGCCAGTAATGCCTCGCTACATGTCATCTCATGACCACTGGCTGCAGTTGCATGCATCAAGCAATTACGGCAGATAACGCAATTCGTCGGAGGAACTTGAGCGACAGTGACAGCCTTGCATCTCAAGTTTGAAGAGGTTGTGTCGGTTCTGCTGAAGCAGAGCCTCACTGCGGTATACCAGCCTGATGATGTATATCAATCAACCGTGGAGGCGCGAAGATAGGCCTACAGTGTTCCTCAGGATCGCGCCTTTTTTCACCGGTTTACCAAATTCGATCACGCCTCACATCTGCCCTTTTGCCTTCATTATACATAGTACAGGATGGATTGGGTGTGGGATACTTTTGAGACTTACCGCCTCAACCAGGCGGATTTGCAAGCCTATCTGGCTGAGTTGTATGGGTCGTATGACTTTGCTATTGAGGTAAGGCTTATGGTAACTTTCCATAGGCATGGGCTGAAAACAACGTGTAGGTCGTCAACGGATCCTACAGATTCCAAATCCCGGAGTTGTTGACTGGTGTACGTGAACTTTATGAGAAATTTGAGAAGTTGGATTCTGATGTTCTTTCAGGATCAGCGAACAGAACTTGGCAACAGACGATGGGAAGACGACTAGTACAATACCTTTTCACGCTGACGCGGGGCCACATGCGGGATATAGTCTGCAGTGGGGGCTGAGCAGGACCTTGTGTTATTCGTGATGGCAACACACGGACTAAGGACTTGGGGCTGTGGCGATCAGCAATGAGGCTATATAACGCGCTTCAACTATGTTCTCAGTTGACAATCTTTGGCTTTTATCTACTGCTCGTTTTCCTTTTTCCGGCGCTATGGATGCATTTGGCAGATCTTGTGAAGGGTACCGGGATTATCCAAAGAACCTGACCCAGCATAGCGCGTTGTCACATAGTACGGAAAGATATTTCGATCGACTTGTGGACCAATCCAAGTATCTTTTCCAAAGCAGGAAAATAGCTGTTGACTTCCTGGATTATCTCGAAGACCAAGGTAAGTAAGCTCCAGGGCTATCAGCAGCCGTGTTACACACTACGCAAGTACTGACCATGCACAAGGCTACCGCTCGGCATGCATCGGAGATCAACGGGAATTGGAGCTGATCCTGGGTTTCAAGAACTCAATGAAGCCCGGAAATCCCGACCCAATGTGTCGTTTCATGTGAGTGACCATTAATGAGATTCCCAGGATCGTAGCTGATGATGGTAGATTTCTAACAGCCGGCCAAAGCCGAGCACCACTGCGCATCACGCGCGATATGTTCAGCCTCATATGTACATTTTACCAAGTCCCCCCATCCTTTCTGGATTTCGTCTTCCCCTTTGGAATGCGAGAACATGCGCAAGACTTCCACTTCAGTGGTTTGAGAGAAGAGTGTCGGTTGGCATCTTACGACAAGGGCTGCGCATTACCCGATTTGAATCGCTCTGGAAGAGACCTTCGCTTTTGCTATAATCTCAGGTCGGTGGAGCCGTCTAAAAGTCAACCAGACTTACCTTGGTCCATCCGACAGTGTGCTGTATATCATTCGTTCGATGTAGACAATGGGCAAATGTCATGGATCATCGTGAAGGGCAACAAAGATATGAAGGACCGCATAACTGAAGCGTCAAGAAAACCGACACGTAACGAGAGTCTTCACGAAAGTCGCAGCAATAGATTTGCAGCATCATTAGAGACGCATCTCATGTTGTGCAATTGGTCCGGCGAGAACTGGCGATGGTACATTAACGATCTCGAGGACAAGTTGCAAGCTTTGACAAGAGGAGCATTGGCGTTCCCGGTTGAGAAGCCGCCAACACTGGTATCCTCGCCGCATTTTTCGAAGTCCATGAGCCCCCACCTCGATAAGGGATCGCACCACAACTTGTCACAGATGTCACCGGTTGGTCCTCCATCGCGATCTTTCACACCATCCTCGTTTCTGTCGGGCCGTACCCTTACCAAGTCGAATACTGGCCAATCAAAACCACAATCGTACAAGCAACGACAGAGGGGTGACACCAACCAATCTAGCGATACTTCAGCCTCGCTACCAACGGCGAACTCCTCTAAAAAGGTTAACAAGGTGGGGCGGTGGCACTCCGCCATGAACCATATTCGTGGATCGGTATTACCGTTACAACTTGACACTGTCCACGATATCCCCCTCTCCGGAGGTGAGAAGCAATGGTCGTCATCAGTTGGAAGTTTGGCAACCCCCAAACTGCAACCATCTTCGCCCTATAATGGTTTGGATAAAACACCTGACATGTTCACCTTCAGAAATCTTCAAGACATACAGTATATTGAGGAAAAGGCACAGGAAGCCATGCTTGTGTTGAAGCTAAACACCGAGGTTCTTGAGCAGCTGAGATTGCATTACGACGAAGTAACGAACCACGATGAATTCCCTCGAGAGATGCTGGAAGACTGCAGTGCTAGCCTACACCAGTTTTGCAAAGGCGTGATTGGGGTTGAGAAAGACCTACGTATGCTTCAGTCGCGCACTGAGACACTGCTAATCCTATTGGCAAATCGAAAGACCTTAGTAAGTACTGTATTCTCATATAGTTATTGTAGTGAGCCCCATTCTGGGAACACCATGCTATATCTATTGGAATGACCAAAGAAGCGGCAGACGTCAGCGATGATGTGCTCGATGAGCAGATCTATCGACAATCTAGCCAACTGGGCTACGCAATGGAAATTGCTAACACTCTTCACTCAGATGAGTGGTATATTGCAACATCGAAGCTCCAAAGCCAGCGAATTCTACGCAAAAGAGTCTCGAGAATCTGCGGCTCGCATGGAGACAATGACTCTGAAGATGCAAGATCTTGCCATGAAGACGAAGCGAGAAACAGTTTCAATGAGAGTCATCACCACCGTGACTCTGTTCTTTCTTCCAGCAACCTTTATTGCCGTAAGTGACAGACAATGCTTTGGGTCCGCATAGGTACTGAACTCACGCAGACTTTCATGAGTACTGACATTCTTAAATTTCACGATGGTGAGCAAGACCTTCAAATACAGGGTCTCAAGCTCTATTTACAGGTCGCTTTGCCTGCGACAGCACTGACCTTCGTCGCCTGGTACATCATATATCGCGTGGCCAGGAAAGAAGCTTTGCCGAACAATCGGTCCGAAGATGTTGACGAAGTATAACGTCCACCACCCATCGGTTCGCCAAGATAGCGGAAGTAGTGTGGAAGAAAAGTGGTTCCATTCTGTTGTCAACAATATAGATTTTCTCTAGTCCTTTACATTGCACTTTGTGTTCATCAAATATTGTGCGCCAGCTTGCTGAAATGAACATGGTGTTTTGCAGCTTGACACAAACCTCGCTCTTTCCGAAGATTGACGCCATCTGATTCGACGCACGCATCCGACTTCTTGCTTTCAAGCCTGTTTCATCGAGAGACACAGGAATCTGAGAGCGTATCAGCGCAGGTGGATTGAGAGCCTTGGTCGGTACCGGGTTGGTGCGTCTTGGCAACTCCACGCTGTCAAGTTGTTTGTTCGACTTAAAGCCAACGTCGTGTCCGCGAGCTGAAGCGTTCTTGCCATCTAACCTACGAAAGATTCATCACTCATTTCGAGCGCGCACGCGGTTACACTCATCAAGGTAGACTTCTCGTCGTAGATTCGAGCTATAGCCGGACGATCGTTCGATCGTAAATCGGCAGCCTTCCCATCTCCACCTGCGGACTGACTTGTGGTGCGCAGCGAGTCTATCTCTTCTCATCGCGTCTTCAAAGGAAGATATCATATGCTTCCAACTCGATCATGGCACGCTCAACGAAAGATGAGAGCGCGGCCGATGCAGCTCTAGTACATTGTGGCTTGAACCTTCGCGGGGGTCCTGCACTGTTAGCGAACCAGCATGGAGCAGCTGCCGCAGGCCGCAACTTCAGCCTGACCGGCGCGCGCACCTTTCGGAGAGCTTCCAACTCGCGCTGACCTATTTCCTAAGCCTCACTTTGGCGCGCTTTCATTCCAGTCTTCCCCATACCCCCGCGACACATACCGAACAAGACCGCCTGATGCGCATCATTCTCAGCAGCCATGGCAGAATCCGACAACGCGCGCGAACATGACGATTACCTCGCGCACATAAAGGGCAGCACCTCGCTCGTCATTTCCGCGACTCCCTCGACGAACACCCAACCGATTGTGTCAATACGAGCGCTTCGATCCTACGTGACTCCGGGCAGATTGCGAAAACTACTGCTATGTGTCGGCGGCTCGACGAACTACGAAACCGTCGTACGGGAACGATACCTGGTTGTGTTCTCAATCCTTCTTTCGATAGAAATGGGTCCTTTCATAAACACATTCATTCAGTACGAACAACTGGTCGACGAAAGGCTGCCTTTCCTCACCCGCGACGTGTTGCCGGAAGCATTTTCGGTGATATTCGCTCAGTTTTATGAAGCACAGTGGAAGTTCTGCGCAAAGACACTCGTGCCTCACGGGCTGAACGATACGAGGCTACCCGACAATATGGTCATGCCATTCAAGAAGATCGAAATCTTGAACAGCGGTTCGGACTCCACCATTTCGAAAGTCGAATTGTTCGATGAGTACAACCATCTCGTTCCAGTACGTCAACTCCGCGCGAGGGCTTTGTTACTTGAGTAGCAAGTGACTGACAAATCGGCGCGCAGGACCAAATAGGCCACCCACGTACCAATGTCTTCATCCTTAAATCATGTCGGTCGGACAACGCCAAGTTACACACCAACGAGGTGGATGCTTATCGGACACTACTGAGTCACCCGAGTGGTCAAGATGCGATGCAAAACATGGCCTGCTTTTATGGTTCGTGGATTCAGGGTAACACCTGTTACATCTTGCGCGAATATGTGGGCGGCGGCACTCTTACGCAGTTCTTCGAACGCACTCAGCCGCCGAGAACAGAGGACGGGGTATTGGAATTTTGGACAAATTTCATCCAGCTCTTGAAACCGATATCATGTTTACACCACCTTCCCGATGCCCACAATCATCACACTTACAGAGTAGGGTACGTGTTCCTGTAAGACTGCGTTTACCCTTGTGCCAAACTGACACATTCAGACTACATAACGACATCAAACCGGATAACATTCTTGTGTCAGAGCAAAATGGGGACAGCGCATATGATGTCTCGTTCAAGCTGATAGATCTTGGACTTACCGGTTTCGTGTTGGCGGGTGACTTTGATGAGACGCAAATGCGCGACGTGCATGGTACGAAGGTCTACAGTAGGTTCTCGCTATAGCTCAAAGCTTCACCAAGCTAACGCATTCCCCAAGGCGCACCCGAGCACTTCCGTGGCGAGACGAACAAATATATGCAACAGAGTATCAAGCGAGCAGATACAGGCAAAGATATATGGGCTTTGGCCTGTGTAATCAGCGAAGCCGCGGTATGGTCCGTATTCGGCCCTACAGAGTTGGCCGACTACCGGGAACGGCGAGTGGAAGCGACTGCTGCTATCCCATCCCTTAAGAATACGGGCTATAGCGGCTGCTTCCATGACACTACAAGAGTTCTTCCCGTTGTAGAACAGATGCACACAGAGGTCTTTCGAGGACGCCGGGGAGTTATCGACCCTATTGTCCATTCCATCCTTGCCTCTGTTAAAGGAATGATGGTACAAGACCCTGCCGGAAGAACAGATGCAGGAAGTGTCCACGGAGCGCTCACTCGGGCTCTAGATGTAGCGAGATCAGCAAGCCACATCGTCACCACTCAATCGCCTACTACGACCATGCGAACTCGAACCTCTCTGCCTAATGGTCCATTACCAGGGCTGCCGAATGGTCTGGGCTTACCCGGGCATTTACTGGAGTCAACCAATGACTCGCAAGAGCACCAGCCAAGTCCCCGCCCACAACGACGTGTAACGATCAGTGACAGCCCCCATGGTCTTCGTTCCTCTAGTATCCTTGAGAATACTCCGAATGGAACGAGGAGGCGAAAGCCTCATCTTCGCCTATCCTCTGGTACCGGGAGTCTTCGAGAAGAAGAGACATGGACGCACAGTCCTCAAACCATGACTCCCAACAGTGCACGTTGGTCACAACAAATTCCGATGTCTGGTATTCGCCCTGTACCACAGCCTAGTACACCTTCTATTCGGTCAGCCTTGCCTGAAGCTTCCGTTGCAGAGGTATTAGAATACATACGCAGGAAAAAACTGCACTCAGGCACGACCTTAGCGGGTGAGGGGTGGTTGGGAAGACTGCATGGGCGAGACCAGGTAGGACATCATGCATGATTAGCTTTTGGCATATTGGCTGACGTCTAATCGCCAGATTTTCCTTATTGACGACTCCGAATCCATGCTGCCACACTGGGACGAGGTCTTGAAAGTTCTCGAAGCTCTAGCGTACCTTGTCAAGAATATGGACCCAGACGGTATTGATGTACAATTCATGAATAGTTGCCAGCATAACTGCCGTGGGAAAAACCGCAAAGATCTCATCAAGAAATTCCGAAAAGTTATACCCAGTGGTCAATGCCCAATAGGCGTCGCGCTTCACCGGGTCCTTCCTGCATATTATCCAAAACAGACGAGCAAACGAACATCCTGGCTTTCAAAACCAGTTGGAGATCAACCCGGAGTCAACATTTACATCCTGACCGACGGTGTATGGTCGGAAGGCCAGGAATGTTTCTCAACTGTTCAATCGCACATTAGGCAGCTAGCCAGCCGCTTAGGGGAAGTTGGTAAGCTGGAACATGTCGGTATCCAGTTCATCCGCTTCGGAGATGATGAGGTTGGAACAAAACGTCTGGACACCCTCGACGACGATGGAGCACCGCTCGACAGGGATATCGTAGATACGGAGCCCTCCACTGGAAACGTCTTCAAGATGCTCTTTGGAAGCACTGACCGTACCTGGGATAACGGGCGCAGCGGCTAAAGAAGCTTTCATTTTACACTTTCTATTTTGGGATATTGCGGATGATACCCGGTGTATTACGGCGTTTGCGATATCGGTGTTGCATTTAAGATTAGACAGGGCAACCTCTATGAACACACTGTTCAACAACCGCGGCTGGGCAGGCGCGGAAAACCTGGTTACGACACATCGATACGATAATTACGAAGCACCATCTAATATCCACGTAAGCAGATCCAATGCGTGTGACGGGCTGGGTATAGCACCTTTACTATGTTACAATACTGCGTTGACTAGACCGCGTCGTGGGCTTTGCTTATAGGCATCGACTCTAGTATCTCCTCAAGGGTAGAATTCATGTAAAGATTGTAAGATTGCTTTTTAATGACCACATCTCTACACATATCATACATCAATATCATTATCCTTACTTCGTATGCCATGCCGTGTCCAAAGCATCTCAGTTATTCCTCTTGCTCTTCTCCTTCCCCTTCTTCGCCTTCTTCCCTTTCCCCCCCTTTCCCTCCCCATCATCCTCACTCGCCCT
>Ga0265780_10008873_pt1 | contig 12158 bp, 9 predicted proteins | sample P1T30metagenome_FD_192432 | JGI IMG/M metagenome (GOLD analysis project Ga0265780, IMG submission 192432) | Plant litter microbial communities from East Loma Ridge, Irvine, California - P1 T30 | ecosystem: Environmental > Terrestrial > Plant litter > Unclassified | place: USA: California... | reverse complement strand
CTTGCATCTCAACGAGCACTAGTCCGAATTAGGTAATTTTAAGCTCATTTTAAAGAGAAAAATCCGCTCTATATTTTAAGTTTTTAGTATATATTACGTAATCACCATCCTGTTGAGTAGGCTGATCTGACGTCTATTTGATCAATTCGACAAATCCGATAGAAATTACAATTCGATCAATTTTGGGTTTTCCTGACGTTTCTATTACTGTTAGCGTATTAGCTAAATCTTACTATTTTAGCGTTTTATTCTTAATTATATACTAGTAAGTTAAAGTAAGTAAGTTTAAAGGTATTCTAGTAATACTAATAAGCTAAGATTTAGTAAAGTATATAATTATAACTCTTACTTTCTATTACTATTATTGCTTTAGCTAGATCTTATAATCTTAGCATACTCTACTATCTTCTATAATACTTTATAATTCTATACTCTGCAGTTCTATACTATTTCTTATAAAAAACAATTGCAGACTAAGTAAGCTGCAATAAATTAGCTGTAATAAAAGAGCATAATAGTAGTATAGTTAAATTTCTACTAAATAATAGAGATAATTAACTTAATGCTTTTAGATAGCAATAATATTAGTATATGCAAGATAGAAGATACTATAATATCTTGCTATATATTATTACTACTAAGATATGCAAATACTGCGCTAAAACGCTCTAGCAAACGTTTTTAGAAGAATATTCTATACTCTTGCTTCTAGTTTTTATTAACAAAGTAAGTAAAAAGAGAGAGACCTTTAGGCAGCGTACTGCTATATTGCAAAAGTATCTTTAAGCGCGTTTAAGTAATAAGCTATATCTAACTAAATAATATTACTTTACTAGAAGTTCTAGACGTGCTAATACTAGAAGAGATAGTTCTTAGCTCTTTTATATAGAATATTAACTAGCTATTAAGTAAAGTAGGCCTAGAATAGGTAAATATAATCTTTATTACAGATAACTAAAGCTAAAACTTTTATGCGCAATAAGCTAAAGAGGTATTTTATAGACTAATAAACACTTAGCGCTAGTATTTTCTACTTTATAGTGCTAAGAGTTGTATATATAGAAAGCTAATACTTCTTTTTAGAAAGAATAGAGTAATATAAGTAGCTATTCTAACTAGTAATCTCTAGCGCGCAGACTAAAATGCTGCTATACTTTTGCATAGGCAATACTAGTCTATAATAGAGTAGTTATTTAATAACTTTATCTTTATAGTAGATCTGCTCTTATAAGAGTAAGCAGTAGAGTAAGAAAAGATAGTTTCTTTCTAGTAAGAGCTATAATAGTACTTAGCTATAATAGATATACTAAGTAATATTTAGAAGCAAGTTACGCTGTATAAATTTAGAGTATATATATAGTACTAGTTTATCTAAATAGAGTAAGTAGGTATATACTAGAAAAATAGATATTTGCTAATAATAGTAGAGCTATAAGATAAACTTTCTCTAGTTTAGTAAGCCTTGCTTAAGCAGTTTAGAAACTAGATTATACTCTATCTATAAAAGTAAAAGTTAAGGTAGACTATATTACTTTATTGCTTAGTTACCTTACAAAGCGCTTTAGAGCATAGTTATAGTATACGCTAAAGAGATAATATATTAGTAGTAAGCTAATACTATACTTTAAGTAAGAGAATTATATCTTTAGAATAAGATTTCTCTTAGCGTAGAGTGCAAGTATAGCTTTAAATAGCAGATAATAGGTAGATATATATAGTATAAGTATTGCTTTAGAAAGTAAGAAGAAAAGATTTCTAAATACGATACTAGTAAACTTAAGTTCTAGCGTACTGCTATTATATATAAAAATAGTATATATTACCTAGTAGAAGAAGAGCAGAAAAGATATATATATATATATATTATATCTGCAAATCTATTAGCAATAGCTTAGATATTAAGTTAGAAGTATAGAGTACTAGTAAAAGATCTAGTAGTAGAAGTAATAGATATTAAAGAGCTAGAGCGTTAGTATAGTATAAGAGAGAAGTAGTAAATAGTATAAGATAGCAATAAGATTAAGAAAGTTTAATTAGCTTCTAGACCTAATTAGAAATTATAGTTTAGAGCAGTATAGTACTATATAGGCTAGTGCGATACTATATAGGCTAGTATAGTATAGTATAGTACTATAGCAGAGCGTAATATTAAAGTGCAGTAGCTGCTACTTATATTAAGAATAGTAGCAGCATTTGCATAGTAGCAGCATATAAATTAAGCCTAGAGATTAGGCTATCTTCTATATATAGTAGAATATTAAGCTACGTAGTATCGTAGTTAAGTTAAGAAAATTAAATATAAGGAAAATTCAAGAAGGTAGAAAGAAGGATGTATACGAGCAGCAGTAGAGCAGGCCCGAGCGGTGGAAACATTCATCTTTCTTCATCGTCGCTACGCTGCATTTGGATGAGGAGACCCCACAGAGATTTGGGCAATCTGGCGCGACCCCGCGCTCGCTTCGCTTTCCGCACCTCACTCACCAGCGTCGGGCCTTGCCTGATGCAGTATCCCGGTCCACCAGGATCCCGCGTTTGTGAATCCAACCATGCAACAAAGCTAATCATTGACAAAATCTCTTGTTCCAGTCGATCACGCTTGCTTCCTCTTAGCAGTAGCCCGTGACTCTTCCGACCTCGGTAGCAGCTGCAACGCCGGGTAAATCCAAACGGCGAATATTATAGGTCTTCCACGCAAGGAACAGGCTTGAGTGGGGGTAATGCACTGTGGAGAAGACGATTTGATCCGGGGATCTTCATGGGATAAGGCCGTTCGCAAGATGGGGAAGATCGCTGGGTGATCAGACCCGAGGTTGAGATGGTCACTGCATGCCCAGGTGTCGATGCATTAAAACTGTCGGTCCTCGCCATGGCGACCCGAAGTAGAGCGCGATTCGCTACCAGCTTTCGAACATTAGCCACATTTCTTCATGCGATTGTTGGAAAACCGGTGAAGCAACATTACATTCATCGATCGTAGATTGTGATGCAGCGAACATGGCACGCAAATACCTCGGAGGGTCTGGCGAACGCCTGACGGTGTGGATATCGATCGCAGCATCAACCGTACTAATCTTCTATGGGTACGATCAAGGTGTCTTCGGAAATGTCATCATCAACGACAACTTTCTACACACGTTCGGCTACCCATCGGCCAACATGCAAGGGGTGATGACTTCGATATACAACATTGGTTGCTTCATCGGAGCCATGAGCACCGTCTGGACTGGCGACATACTCGGCCGACCGCGACAAATCCTGCTAGGTTCTACAATAATCGCCATCGGAGCAATTATTCAAACATGCAGCTGGACTGTGGCTAGTATGATGGTAGGGCGCATCGTGGCTGGCCTCGGTACAGGCATGAACACATCGACTGCTGGAGTTTGGCAGGCGGAGACTAGCAAGATGAGCAGTAGAGGAAAGCTGGTCATCATTCAGATGGGTATGCTCATATCCTGAAAATACGTTCGAGTTCTGGGGGCTGACAATGCCTAGCAAACTGCATCACAGGTTTCAGCATTTCCAACTGGCTCACACTTGGGTTTTCATTTGCACCACGAGATGTCGCGTGGCGCTTCCCTCTCGCCTTTCAACTCTTCTTTACATTCTGCATCTACGCCATGTGCCCATTTCTACCAGACTCGCCCCGTCTCTTGATCCGCAAGGGGAAGCACGAAGAAGCACTCGAAGTTTTGGCTGCACTAGAAGGGCATGGCGCAACGCCGGAGTCGCCAGCTGTCATCACCCAATACAATATCATCAAGGACATTCTCGATCGCGAGCATGTAAACACATATACCTGGTGGCAGCTTGTCTCAGGAAAGGGACCCAGCGGCGTTCTGCGAAGGATGATTCTCGGCGCGTGGATGCAGGTCATGAACCAAGTAGGTGGTCAAAAAGTAATTAACCAGGTACCTACGTACAAAACTGATCATGAGCACCAGATCTCTGGCATCAATGTCACATCTTACTACATGAGTTACATTTTCATCAACGCGCTGGGAATCTCCGAGCTGCTGTCTCGCATCTTGGCCGCGGCCGGATCCGTTGACTATCTGATTTTCGCTTGTTTGGCTTACTTTGTAATCGAGCGTTACGGACGTCGCAAGGTGCGCACTTGCCATCCCACACTACATGCGATATATGTAGCCTTCCCAAGGCTCGAACTGACATTGTGAAGGTCATGATGGTCTCCGCAGCAGCATGCTCATTTTGCTGGATTATGATTGCTATATCCCAAGGCCGGACCGAAGCCGGCGGCGACAAATACAAGCTCGGTATTGTCGCTGTGTCTTTCTTCTTTGTGTTCTTTGCCAGTTTCGGAATGGGTGTTCTCGGTGTGCCGTGGCTGTATCCAACCGAGTAAGTTCGATTACACCATGCGCCTAGAATTATGCTGACAGCGACATAGAATCAACGCACTCGAAATGCGCACCAAAGGTGCATCTCTCGCCATGGCTTCGAACTGGATCTGCAATTACGCCGTTGTGCAAGCCACGCTCCCCGGCATCGAAAGTCTCGGCTACAAGTTCTGGATCATTTGGGCTGTCATCTGCTTCTCGTTCATACCCATCACCTACTTCTTCTATCCAGAGACTGCAAATCGAACGCTCGAGGACATCGATCGTTTCTTCGAAGGAGAGCCAGGCATATTCATCCATCGGAACAAGTTGGCCGTGCAATTGCATCGTCCGGCCGCATTTATTGAAGCGGATGAGAGGATTGCCGCTGGAGATCAGACAACACACAAGGGAAAGGCCGAGAGCTTCACTAGTGCACATGTTGAGACGAAGGAAACGGTGTGATTGAGAAGGTGGCGCAGAAGACTTTTGGGGAAATTATTCAAAGTCTTAGCTTTGACCATGTACAGGAAAGGGAATACACTAATGCGATAAAAAACAGGCAGTTTTTTCAGGGTGCGATAAAAGGGATGAAGACGAAATACCACAATTACCCTTCCTCAGCGGCTTCGCCATACACAGTTTTGGATGCTATTGAACACAAGCATAGACGATCCGAAGTAGAATCGGCAGTTGCAACGTTATTCGTACTCGTCATGAAGTGATACTAGTGTTCGCTTGATGATGACGTTGATTTGCTCCTTCGACGGTATCCGCCATCTAGATGTTGATATTATACGTGAGTCCATCGCATACACCGTTCTTTATCTCGATATCTTTACCCGCAAGTTGTAGTAGGCCTTTCCATGTGCCTCCGTGAGAAAGACTAAAGCAAGCTTGGTTGTAGCTACCCTTTGTCATAAAGTCTAGTGCCTTTTCGAGGGCACTCTTGATAGTCTTTATCTCGGCTGTAGTATCGCACTTCTTTCCAGTGGTTGCAGCATGGTACTGGTAGTTTACACTGTGATAATCCGTCAGAGACCGAGGCCAGACATGCACAGACTGGGGAAGGTAACGGAAGTCCCAAGGCGATCTGGGGCGCCAGGCTATGTGAAAGATGTACTTACCCGTCAACTGCACCAGTTATCACGCCACAGCTGTTCATGTTGCTCTGTTGCTTGATCAAGTTCGAGACGTAGGTTGCAATTGCATTGATGTTGAGAATTGCCATTGCACCAGTGCCAAGAATTGCGGCCTGCTCTTCGATAGAAAGACGCTTATCGAGGGCGGTGCTTTCACTGAATTGGTGTTAGCTGTAACGTGAAGAAAAGAATTCTGACAAGAAGCAAACACAGATCCAAAACAAGTTTTATCAACGCACCTAGGCACAGAGGCATCTCTCAACATCGCCATTCGCTCATCTGAGAGAGGGGCAGCCATGACATCGTAGCCGAGGGAGATGAAGGCAACAGTGATGATAGAAAAACGCATGCTGGAATGTTTGAGGAGATTCAGTATCACTGTAGTTGAAGAAAAGTGCTGAGTTGTGTTTTCGTCTGGAAAGATCACTGGTCACTTGGAGATTTATAGACATACACGACAGTGATTTCAGACTTTGTGCTATAAGCAGAACCATTTCCTCAGCGCCACATAGCATGACTTCTAAGCCTTGTGTGGTGATGGGTTGTTGGAAAATACGAACCTCACATGGCCGATGTTGGCTTGATTGCATCATGCCCGTCGATTTTCGCTGGCCTCGTTTCATGTTTCGCGACTAGTACATGGCAGATCATTAAGTTGGTGTCCGTGTTGGTCTGAGTAGGAGGCGCAGCGGCATGACTTTCGACTAGTCTCCAAATCTAATAGGCTGAAGAGTTCAGCGTTATTAAGCCCCAAAGATCTGCGATCGGGCGCGCTGCTTGCCTGAATATCTCAGCCTGTCGTGTTGTCTCGGTGCTACCTAACCTACAATGGAAGAGACTCACGCGATGCCCTGGTGATCGACCTTTCCAACTCCGTTGGTGTAGATACAACCTTCCTCTATATTCTGGAGGCCTAAGGCGTCCTGAAAAGATGCATCGTAGCATGCTTCACCATTGTGTTGCGATGACCTACCTCTGTAGGCGTCCTGAACTTACAGGGGGGCTAGCTCGTGCGACACCTCTACAACTCCGTCCTTTCTACGCCGTCGATACAACTGCGATCTACATCACGCGCTGAGCTCTTAAGGCGTACAGGCCCACGGCAATCAGTGTGCCGCGTTGACGAAACCAGGCACCCTGACCTCGGGATTTACAACTACCTGAACTCATGCGACGCTTTCCAATTCGAACTACTAACAGAGTTTATGAAGCTGTAATCTGCTGTGATATGCTGGAATCCTAAAGCGGCCTTGTGTTGCGTTGCTCCACTTGTAACCAGGCTCCCTATCGTTGTGCTCTTCGACCCTTGCATCACGCATCGCAAGTGTATCTAAATTGGGTCTACTCTGGGTCGACAGCATAGACTACGTTTTACGAGCTGTGGATCTCTGATCCAGATTATCAAGATTGTCTTTCGGACGTGCTACCACTTGTATATAAGACCTTGGAGACGGTAAGGAAAATGGTACATATTCACCTGGTCAATAGCTACCACAGGTACTCACCTATCACTTTTTGAAGAATTTACATCGGTCACCTCTGCCAGCAAAAATGCGCTTTCAGCTCACTCACGTTCTCTGTTTGCTCGCCACCGCCGAAGCTCTGAATATGGGTAAACGGCAAACTGCAAACAACTATGAAGAACTGTAAGTCATTTTGCGGACCAGGAGGTTTTAGAGGGTTCATTCACTAATTTGGTCATTCAAGAGTTGATCCATCTGAAGACATAGCCACTCTGGAGGCACGTACCGACATTGAAGTCATTGCCGCAATGGTTACGAGCGGATTGACCGCCACGCTTTCGATTTTAACAGTCGCCAACTACCTTGCCGAGCATATTAAGCATCAATCTGATATCAAGAGCTGCAGTGTCATCTCTGGAAATTTTGAAAACGCCGTTTGGCAATATGTGGCGACGACCTCTGGTGCAAATTGCGATACAACTGCGCAGACGAAGACGATCAAAAGCGCAGTCCAAAGAGAGCTAGAGTGGATGGAGAGGAACCGATACAAATCCGCCTGCTTCAAGATGGACCATGGCGGTACCTGGGAGGGACACCTCAAGATCTCGTTGGCCGGAGATCCACTTGCCTCCGATGCCGCCTGCAATAAGGCTACTTACATCCCTCTATAGTGAAGCGCGGATGAAGTTATCAACTTTGGAATTCGCAGATACAGATGTTATTGTAGCTAGATCTGGAGTTTATGGTTCGTTGCAATATCCATCAATGAAGTTCACCGTCAAAGTGTTACGAGTCTCCTTCAGCAACGTTTCACGACCAGTCTCAAGAAGCTTTGCAACGTCCTGACGACAGTCTAAAGAGAGTTAACATGTGTTTCAGAGCGCACAATGTTCGGACGTGGTGCTTACCCAAGAATAAACCTCGCAACTCTTTGCCTCTCCCAGATGCTAGCCATGCGCAAGTCTGCCCACACAGTGAAGGCCCGTCCTTGAAGAGATGCTTGAAGAATTCCTCGTCCCTTATGTCACGACCGTACTTTGCCTTGACATCATCCGCCACTCCAGCTATCAAGTGTCAGTTATAGTTCTTGCGCCGCGAAACCCAAGACTCACCGCCGCCCATAGCGGATTTGACACCACCAGGGTGTAACGCATACATGTGTATCGCTGGGTCCAATCCCTCAAGCCCCATTTCCAATTGCAATGTGTGCGTTGCCCTAATCAACGCCGCTTTGGACGTCACGTAACCTAACGTCATTGGGACATCCACAGTGCCCGAACGCGACGCTATGTTGATGATGCAACCACCGCCGCGCTCGCGCATGCGTGGAAGCATTTGGTGAATCAGCATGAGCGGCGCTTTGAAGTTGACTTCGATTTGTCTCCAAAAACTATCGAAGGTTGACATGATGAAAGGCCGTTGATCGAAAATCCCGGCGTTGTTGATCAGCACATCGATTGGGCCGAGTTGCTTTTCTACCTCATCCATGACTTCTTTGATTTTGTTCTCGTTTGTCACATCACAATCAAAGTCTGCTACTTTGCCGCCATGCTGCAGACATGATTCTTTCGTCTTGACCAATTTTTCGGTATTCAGATCGAGAATGGCGACATTTGCTCCGGATTTCGCAAGTGCCTCAGCAATAGCAGCACCAATACCCTGACCAGCGCCTGTGATGAGAGCTACCTTTCCTGCATTGCTGTCTTTCAAAGTCACCGGAGAGATAGTGTCGTAGGGAGCATGTTGCATAGGCAGGGTGCTGTGACCGAATTGAGCTGGATCCATGGTTGGTGTCTTTGCGGCAAGATTCGTATGTCGTGTATCGCTTCGCACGTCTCTTCACTTATTGCTCTTATGGTAGCTGCTCGGAACCGGGAAGCTACTTCGGCTTCGGATGCGGGGTGTGTTGTGGTCGTCTTGCCCCACAATCCTCGCATGTGGGGAGGCTCACCCTCTTACTTTCGAGTTTCGGGTCGACATTCAGTCACGTGCATGAAAACAGAGATTAGAGCCAGCTTTGGAATCAGAACCGTCGGGCATGGCCGTGTGAAAGCACGTGACTGAAATTCGACCCGAAACCCGATGGTAGACTTTACGAGAAGCGCTACTAACTACACCTTTCCAGCATTCCACCATTACCGGTCTGCCTTTGTGTGTTCAGGGCGGGTGAAGCGAAGAGTCAAAGAGCGAGTCCCCGAAACAGTTTGTTCGGACTCTCATAGAGTATCGTTATTCTAGATCCACTGTTCTTTCCAGATCCAAAAATAACCGCCAAACTCCCACTCATTGCTCCAATGACCAACGATGCCAAAAGGCGTAACATGACCGGTCAAAACCCATGATGTAGACCCGACAAGATACGTTTTCGTGATATCGACATTACCCTTGGCGTACACGCGTCCCTCTAAAGAAAATTCGCCATGTGCATCCTTGCCTCGGGTTTTCCGGTCAATCTTGGTACGGGCGCCTCTTGCTGTTGCATCGTGCGGCGACAACGGTCTTGCAGCGATGTCAATGTCAAACATATTATTCCCAAAGAGATTGTGTAGGTTGTTCAGACCTCTTCGGTCCGAGAAGTACCCTAGCCACTGGCCGCATAAAAACTCTGGGCCAGTCATCTCACGAAGATGGCATGTGCCGAAGCTTTCAGGTCGCATGTCGATGATCGTATCAATATCCATGAGGTCTCGAAAGGACATCCTGTTAGGCTTCGGTGAGTTGCCATGGGAAGCGACAGCGGGAAGTTGGGTGGTAAGGCCAAGGATGAGCAATACGAGTACTGAAGATGCTTGAGCCAGCGTAAAAGGATTGTGCTCCTCGTTGTAGTCTAGGACATACTCGCCTATTTCTTCGACCACATCCAGCATGCGAGCTTCTTCAATCTGTCCTGGAATCGATACTTCTTTCCTGCCTATGGATGAGCCATAAAAGTCATCGAACGATCTAATAATCTCCTGTGGGTCCAGACTTGTGCCCAGGCGCTGCAACGTAACATAGCTAAGAATGAAGTTTACGTTAACAAGGTTTGCCATAATTTCCGTGTCCGTGTGTGAGGCCGGGAGTTGCCCGCGCTTGTTCGCTTCGCGGTGCACCTGGAGAAATTTCCGCGGTTCCAAGGCCAGAGTAACAGGATGATGCATAACAAGGAGGTGAGGAAGCCAAGAACTGATGATATGCGTATTATGTTCCTGCGTAATGTGCCAGATCCAATCGTGGTCAGCTGCGGGTGCCAGTGCTGCTGTGCCACACTGCTCAACGCGATAGGCTATCTTTTTTGCTGTCTCTATATCCGCATTCTCGAGGAAGGTTTTACCTTCGTGCCATTCGAGCCGTTCTACTTCGATTCCGCCACGATTCGAGGCTGAGCGCATCTTGAGGATGGTAGACATGGCGCCAGGAATGTTGTGGTGGCCATGTCGTGCCACATGTTGAATGACCACATGACTTTTACAGACATCCCAAAGCCTTTTGTTAGCGGATTGAAGGACTATAAGCGCGGAGAATGGCAGATAGTTGGTGATGTGCTGAAGGAGTTCGTTTGGTAGGGAGAGTAATGATGTCATGATCTCGCGATGCTTAGGCAATATCGGAAGTATCGGCAGACGAGGGTAGGTCAAGAGCTTCTGAGAATGTTCACGCGTCAATCTGGGCGCCTTTTATCATTGTTGTTTTCAATGTCACGCCAATATCAAAGACAAGAGTTCCGTAATACGTAATAATGAGTTTCCGAACCGATTGCGGGGCAGGCTAGTACTGCAGGTTCTCAGTTACGACGAAAAGCGACCAGAGTGCCAGGAGCTATACACGGCGCCTTGCTGTCACGTTTGAATTGTGGTGATACTGTGTCTACTATCAGGCCATCAGATACCTCGTCAGTTTCCGTCGTAGTTGACAATCCGCAGTACTAGTGAGTGGCCAGCTACTATTCATCACTCAGCACGCGATCAGCCGAGAAACGACGGGACCACCCAGAAGACAACCACGTGTTGGACTATAAGTATTCCAAAATGCCATCATGCTTGTTGGGGTTATGGCATATCTGTCGCTGGCGCGACTAGAGGAAGTGATTCGCGTTCCGCAGCAAAAGCTCAAGCCACCGAGAAGCGTGCAGGGCAACCACGCTCAGTCGCTGATTGGGACAACGAGATGTAAGCTTTGCCCAATGGCTCTCTCTAAGAAATCAAAAAAAAAGTTATGCTTAAGCTGTAATCTGGCTCTGAGCTGCGTCCACCGGCGCAGTCTTTCCCACCCTCTCTTTCGCCGCCAACTTCTCCCTCAACGCCCCATAAAACTTCTCCATTGCCTTGCGCGTAAACTCCTCCCCTGTGATAGCCGGATATTTCTTCAACGGACCCTGTATAACCGCATCCTTGACAGGCTGGTTGAAGAAAGCAATGCTGTATCGCTCTCCGAAGAAGTCGCCTTCTTCGCACGGCGCTTTCACGCGGTGGAGTGTGCTCTTGAATCGATCATCGCTCCAGCTCATTAACAAGTCGCCAATATTGCAAACTATCAAGCCAGGCTCGAACTCGACCTTGGTCCATGCTTCATCAAGCCCGTGCTCAGTGACGGCTTCGCGCCCAGGGCAAATTTCGAGGCCGGACTGTCCGGGGCGTTGGAAGAGAAGAGTGAGAAAGCCCCAGTCTGTATGCGCGCCTGCACGATGTCGGATTGTACCATCGTTTGCCTTTGGGGTTTCGTAATAGTGTAGAAGTCGAAGTGTAGATTGCGAGTCCGGCCGGCTTACGTCGTGGTACTTGATGAAATAGTCGTCTGCAAAGCCTAATCCACGGGCAAGACACAACATGAGTCGTTCTGATATGTCTTGTACGCGATGCATGAACTCTAATGTCTTTGTTTTGAAGCCTGGTAAGTCGTTCTCTGCGATCCACACGTTGTCCAGATTCTCGCGGAATTGCAGCTGGTACGACTCCTTGTTGTCAGCAGCGCCTGTTGATGGCCGGACCTGCGACATGGATTCCCACCCGACATTTTGGGGGCTCCATGGTACGGTTGCTTTTGTAGAGTCGGGCAACTTGAAGAATGATTCCGAGACAGAGAAAATGGATTGCACATGTTCTTCAGAGAGACCATGGTCTTTCACGGCGAAGAAGCCAACCGTTTCGGCTGCATTACAAATCTGTTCGGCAATCTCATCGATGCGGTGCTCGAAATTTTGAAGTGAAATCTGCCGCAATGAAGGTCAGTAGGTC
>Ga0265780_10008872_pt1 | contig 12159 bp, 13 predicted proteins | sample P1T30metagenome_FD_192432 | JGI IMG/M metagenome (GOLD analysis project Ga0265780, IMG submission 192432) | Plant litter microbial communities from East Loma Ridge, Irvine, California - P1 T30 | ecosystem: Environmental > Terrestrial > Plant litter > Unclassified | place: USA: California... | reverse complement strand
TCATGCGGCGCGTGTTCAGCCGCCGCGGCCAGCTGGGTGCGGCGTTCAAGACCTTCGAACGCGTGTTCGTGTTGCTTGCCTGGGCTGCCGTGGTGCTGTACTTCCTCGGGTTCTGGGACGATATCTTCGACTACCTCGATATGCACTACTTGCCGATCGGGAAGAAGCCGGGCGTGTCGCTGGCAGCTTTCCTGCAAGCGTGCGCAACGGTGGTGGTCCTGCTGACCGTGGCGCTGTGGGCCGGGTCCGTGATCGACGACCGCCTGATGCATCTCGAAGGAATGCACAGTTCGCTGCGCGTGGTGCTGGCCCGCATGAGCCGCGCCATCCTGATCCTGGTGGCCGTGCTGTTCAGCCTGCAAACAGTGGGCCTCGACCTGACCGTGTTGTCGGTATTTGGCGGCGCGCTGGGCGTGGGTGTCGGCCTTGGCATGCAACGTATTGCCAGCAACTATGTTTCCGGCTTTGTGATCCTGCTCGAACGCAGCCTGTCGATCGGCGACATGATCACGGTCGATAAATATTCAGGCCGGGTAAGCCATATCAATTCGCGCTACACGGTGTTGCAGGGCGCCGATGGCGTCGAAACCGTGCTGCCAAACGAGATGCTGATCTCGAACCCGGTGCAAAACCAGTCGCTGTCGTCGCCGTCAGTGCGCGCCGCCACCCGGCTGACGGTCGCGTACGGTAGTGATCTGGCGGTCGTCATGGAGTTGCTCAAAGTGCAGGCGAGCGGCGTGGAGCGCGTGCTGGCGGCGCCCGAGCCGGGTGTGGCGATTGCCAGGTTTTCATCGGACGGTTACGAGCTTGAACTGGGTTTCTGGGTGGCCGATGCGCAAAACGGCACCGGTGGCGTGGTCAATGAAATCAATCGCCGGATTTACGAGCTGATTGCCAATGGAGAAATCAAACTGGGCCGTGCCAATGTCGATTCAACACTACTTGATGCCCATATTGCATCGGTTGTGTCGCGTATTGTGCAAGCAGACGTAAATTCCGCGTCAACGTAAGGACAGAACGTGTCGCACAGCAGTAGTTATGCGTAAAATGTGGATCGTCGCTTGCTTAACCGTAAGTCGGCACAGCAGACATGCAATTCACCTTGGAGCACTATGGATTTGTTCGGCAGCATTCTTGATTTCCTGTCCACCGGCCTGGTCGGCCTGACCGCATGGCAGGTGGTCATCTACACCCTGATCGTGACGCATATCACGATCGCCTCCGTCACCATTTACCTGCACCGCCACCAGGCGCACCGTGCACTGGAACTGCACGCCATTCCGAGTCACTTTTTCCGTTTCTGGCTGTGGCTGACGACCGGCCAGGTCACCAAGGAATGGGCTGCGATTCACCGCAAGCACCACGCCAAATGCGATACCGAAGAAGATCCGCACAGCCCGGTTACCCGCGGCATCAAGAAAGTGCTGCTGGAAGGCGCTGAACTCTACCGCGCTGAAAGCAAGAACCAGGAAACCATGGACAAATATGGCCATGGCACGCCGGACGACTGGATCGAACGCAATCTGTACACGCGCTTTTCGTGGCAGGGCGTGGTGCTGCAGCTGGTTCTTAATTTTGCGTTGTTCGGCGTCATCGGCATCACCATCTGGGCGATCCAGATGATGTGGATCCCGATCATGGCTGCGGGCGTCATCAATGGCCTCGGTCACTGGTGGGGTTACCGCAACTATGATTGCGCCGATGCTGCCACGAACATTTTCCCTTGGGGCATCCTGATTGGCGGCGAAGAACTGCACAACAATCACCATACGTATGCCACGTCGGCCAAGCTGTCGAGCAAATGGTACGAGTTCGACATCGGCTGGCTGTACATCCGCATCCTGGAAACACTGGGCCTGGCCAAGGTCAAGCGCGTGGCGCCGGAGCCGAAGTTTGCCAAAGACAAGATGGTGGCGGACCTGGACACCTTGCAGTCGGTGATCGCCAACCGCTACGACGTCATGGCGAAATATGCCAAGTCGGTGCGCCATGCCTGCCGCGACGAGTTCGAGCACCTGAAGCACAAGAACGAACTGGAAAAGCCATTCCTGAAAACGTCGCGCAAGCTGATGCAGCGCGAGCCAGCCAAGCTGGCCGAGCCACAGCAGCAGCACCTGGTTGAGCTGTTCCAGCACAGCAAAGCGCTGGAAACCATGCACCACATGCGCGTGGAGCTGGGCGCGATCTGGGAGCGCTCGAGTTCCACGCGAGAACAGCTGCTGCATCAGTTGCAGGACTGGTGTGTGCGCGCCGAGAAATCCGGCATCAAGTCGCTGGAAGAGTTTTCGATGCGGCTGCGCAGTTACGCTTGATTCATACGCCTGATTCTGGCGATGCATTAAAAACGGCTCCTGCGGGAGCCTTTTTTTTGCTTACAGATTGACACGTCTCTTACTGTGCTGCTGACAGCTTTTGTGATGATTCACTGACAAACTGTGGTCCTGCGTACAGAGCATTCAACGATTGCTCGATAGCATCCAACCATTATCACAAGACAGGAGTATGTAATATGAGAATCGCTGCCCGCCAGATCATGAAGATTGCCGCCGTCATGGCATTGACCGCCGCATCGGCCTCGGCCTTCGCCCAGGACGATCGCCGCAGCTTCGACGATGGTTATGCCGCCGCCCAGCGCGACCATCGTGGTCCTCCAGGCTGGATGCGGGTACACGTTGAGGATGCCAGCTATGGCGCCCGCGGGCGTTTCTGCGACGCGCGCCGTGCGGTGCATGAAGAGATCCGCAACAACCGCGGCGCTGTAGGCGTGAACAACAACCTGTGCGGCGATCCGGCGCCGGGCGCGCAGAAGCGCCTGAATGTCACATACCGTTGCGGCGACAGCGAGTCCGTCCGTGTCGTTGCGCGTGAAAACGAAACATTGCGCCTGAGCTGCCGCCGATAACGTCGAACAGTGTTGGAAACAGCCATAAAAAAAGCCGCGCACTGTGAAGTGCGCGGCTTTTTTATTGCACCGTGATCGATTACTTGATCTTGGTTTCTTTGTAAGCGACGTGCTTGCGTGCTTTAGGATCAAACTTGATGATCTCCATTTTCGCAGGCATGGTGCGCTTGTTTTTCGTGGTGGTGTAGAAGTGACCGGTACCTGCGGTCGATTCCAGCTTGATTTTGTCGCGGCCAGTTTTTGCCATGATAGCTCCTAATTAAACTTTTTCGCCGCGGGCGCGCATGTCGACCAGGACGGCATCGATGCCGACCTTGTCAATGACGCGCAGGCCGGCGTTCGACAAACGCAGGGAGACCCAGCGGTTTTCGGATTCGACGTAGATGCGACGGTTCTGCAGGTTAGGCAGGAAACGACGTTTCGTTTTGTTGTTAGCGTGGGAGACGTTGTTGCCAACCATCGGACCCTTGCCAGTTACTTGGCAAACACGTGCCATAGCGCACTCCTAAATAAACTTCCGAATTCGGAAAAACGAGAGTATAGCGTGAAAACCATCGCTGAATCAATCACTTGCGAAAAACAATTGTGTCATTTGATATTTGCAGGATTTAACATTTTTGTCTGACCGGAATCTGCTCCCTTGCAGAGCGCCACGGAAGCGCAATCGCCCCTACACTTTTCTTCCCACGCACCGACCAGAAGGAGATGCCATGATCGACCTGCACTACTGGACCACGCCCAATGGCCACAAAATCAGCATCTGCCTCGAAGAAATGCAGCTGCCTTACAACATCGTTCCCGTGGATATCAGCAAGGGCGAGCAGTTCACCCCCGCGTTTCTCGCCATCGCGCCGAACAACAAGATTCCGGCCATCGTTGACCACGAACCGCTCGACCAGGGCGGCCCGGTGGCGCTGTTCGAGTCGGGCGCCATCCTGACGTACCTCGGCAACAAGACCGGACAGTTCCTCCCGGCTAATCCGCGCGGACGCGCGGCAGTGGCGCAATGGCTGTTCTGGCAGGTCGGCGGCCTTGGCGCCATGGCCGGGCAACTGCATTTTTTCCAGAGCCTGGCGCCGGAACATGTGCCGTTTGCGATCGCCCGCTTCGAGAAGGAGGTCAACCGCATTTTCGCCGTGCTCGACAAGCAGCTGGCCAACCACGCCTTCATTGCCGGCCCTGACTACACGATTGCCGACATGGCGGCGTTCACCTGGGCGGCAACGTACGACATGCTCAAGCTGCCCATTGAAAAATATCCGCATGCGCGGCGCTGGCTGGAAACGATCGCGGCGCGGCCGGCGGTCAAGCGCGCTTACGACAAGGCCCGGCAGGTCAATCCCGCTGCGCCCATGCCGGCGCTCTTGAACTAGTTACAGCTGGCCGTTCTCGGCGAACGAGTGGACGGCGCTGCCGGCAACGATGAAATGGTCGACCACGCGCACGTCCACCAGGGCCAGCGCCTGGATCAGCGCGCGCGTGAGTTTCATGTCCGCATCGCTGGGTGTGGCGTCCCCGGACGGGTGGTTGTGCGCCAGCATGACGCCGGCGGCATTGCGCCGCAGGGCGGCCTTGACCACTTCGCGCGGATAGACGCTGGTGTGGGTCAGCGTGCCCTTGAACATTTCGCTGGTATCGATCAGCCTGTGTTTGACGTCGAGGAACATGACGACAAACGATTCATGGGGCTGGCCGCTGAACGCCGAGCGCAGGTACTGCCGGACGATGTCCGGCGTGCACAGCGAGGTGCGCGCAAACTGTTCGGCGCCGGCGCGGCGCGACAGTTCCAGCACCGCCTGCAGCTGGGCGTACTTGGCTACCCCGAGGCCGTGCACTTGCGAAAACGACGCGACGTCGGCCGCCAGCAAACCCTGCAACGAGCCGAAGTGATGGAGCATGTCGCGGCCGAGCGTCACCGCGCTTTTGCCGCGCACGCCCACGCGCAGGAAAATCGCCAGCAATTCCGGATCGCTCAAGGCGCGCGCGCCTTCTCGCACCAAGCGTTCGCGCGGGCGTTCATGTTCTGGCCAGGCATTGATTCCCATGCTTCCCCCAAGGTTGACGCTGCATTATGGCGAGCGTGGCAACGGCGGGCTTGATATGCGCAAAGGTGTGCAAAACGCGTACCTGAGCGACAGCACAGGTATTCTTTCGGCCCGGCTTGCGGCGGGATGGACACCGGTGACTTACAATACTGTTTTGCCCGCCTTTATTCAGATCATGTCCGACACCCAAGCCAACGTCGTTACCGAATCAGCGTATTTGACGCTGCACTACCGCCTCGCCACCGCGGACGGCACCGACATTGTCAGTACCTTCAACGGCAACCCGGCCACGCTGATGCTGGGCCGCGACCAGCTCGCACCGTTCCTGGAGCAGCGCCTGATGGGCATGGAAGAGGGCGCGCACCAGACTTTTACGTTGACGCCGGAGCAGGCTTTCGGCGAGCGCACCGCCGAGCTGATCCGCCCGGTGACGCGCGCCACGCTCGATGAAAACTCGGTGCCGGGCACCGATTACCAGGTCGGCGACCTGGTCGATTTTGCCGCGCCGAAGGGCGGGCGCTTTGCCGGGGTCCTGCGTGAACTGGGCGACGAGGTCTGCATATTCGACTTCAACCATCCGCTGGCTGGCCAAACGCTGCAATTCGAAGTCAAACTGATTTCGGTTCTGTAATACCTGATGACGGGAACGACCATGGATATCGAGACGATGGACAATGAGATTTTGCTAGCCCAGCCGCGCGGGTTTTGCGCCGGCGTCGACCGCGCCATCGAGATCGTCGAGCGCGCCTTGCGCCAGTTCGGCGCACCCATTTACGTCCGCCACGAAATCGTCCACAACGCCTACGTCGTCGCCGACCTGCGCGCCAAGGGCGCGATCTTCATCGAGGACCTGGAAGACGTCCCGCCAGGCAACACGCTGGTGTTTTCCGCCCATGGCGTGCCGAAAGCCGTGCGCGTGGAAGCCGAAGGCCGCGGCCTCAAGGTATTCGACGCAACCTGTCCCCTGGTCACCAAGGTCCACGTCGAAGTGGCCAAGATGCGCAAGCAAGGCTGCGAGATCGTCATGATCGGCCACGACGGCCATCCGGAAGTGGAAGGCACGATGGGCCAGGCCGAGGAGGGCATGCACCTGGTCGAGACCGTGGACGATGTCGCCAACTTGCAAGTTGGCAATCCCGAGGCGCTGGCGTATGTCTCGCAGACCACCTTGTCGGTCGATGACACGGCGGAAGTGATCGCGGCCCTCAAAGCGCGTTTCCCGAACATCATCGAACCGAAAAAAGGCGACATCTGCTACGCCACCACCAACCGCCAGGAAGCTGTGAAATTCATGGCGCCGCAAGTGGAAGTGGTGATCGTGGTCGGTAGCCCGAACAGCTCGAACTCGAACCGGCTGCGCGAAGTGGCCGAGAAAATGGGCACGCCGGCCTATATGATCGACGGCGCCAGCCAGATCGATCCGCTTTGGATCGCCGGCAAGCTGCGCGTTGGCGTGACCGCCGGCGCCTCGGCGCCGCAAGTGCTGGTCGATGCTGTCATCGCGCGCCTGAAGGAACTGGGCGCCCGCAGCGTCCGCACGCTCGAGGGCGTCGAAGAGCATGTCACGTTCCCGCTGCCGAAAGGCCTGGACGGCGAACCGGTCCTGGCCGGCACGGCGCCACGCAGCTTTGCCTGATGCTGGTGCACCAGTGAGCCTGTTTTGGTGCATGCAGCGGGGATTAATTGGTGCGCCGGGCTTAACAAAATAAAATTTGGCATTCATTCAATATTCCGATATTAGTTTTTTGAAATCCTCGTTATGATGATGGCGCTCGGAATTTGTCCCTGCGGCGCATGGGGATTCTGTCGCCTGCCGCAGGACCCCACGCGCGCGAAGTAACGACGCTGCGCGCCGGCTGTGCCGGTTGCCAGGGTAAGAATACGTCAGGCCATGAGCGGCACTTCGGGGTAGTTCCCGGGGTGCCGTTTTTGTTAGATCGATAAATAAGAGGCAGTCACCCATGGATACCTTCATCCAGCAGATTCTCAACGGCCTCGTGCTGGGAAGCATGTACGCATTGATCGCCCTCGGCTACACCATGGTCTATGGTGTACTGAACCTGATCAACTTTGCCCACGGCGACGTGCTGATGATCGGCGCCATGGTCGGTTTGACCGTGATCACGCTGCTGCAATCGGTGGCGCCCGGCCTGCCTGGTTATATCGACCTGGCCATCGCGATTGCGGTGGCCGTGCCGGCATGCATGCTGGTCAACGTCATCATCGAACGGATCGCCTACCGCCGCCTGCGCAACGCGCCACGGCTGGCGCCATTGATTACCGCCATCGGCGTGTCGATGCTGCTGCAAACCTTCGCCATGATGATCTGGGGCCGCAGCCCGCTGCCGTTTCCGCCGCTGCTGTCGACCGAACCGATCATGATCGGCGGCGCATTGATTTCGCAAACGCAGGTGCTGCTGCTGGTACTGGCGGCGCTGGCGATGTTCGGGCTGGTGTACCTGGTGGAGCGGACCAGGATGGGCCGCGCCATGCGCGCCGTGGCCGAGAACCCGCGCGTGGCTGGCCTGATGGGCGTCAATTCCGACCGCGTCATCGTCGCCACCTTCGCCATCGGCGCCGGTCTGGCCGCTGTGGCGGGCGTGATGTGGGGCGCCAACTACGCCTCGATCACCTTCACGCTGGGCGTCCTGCCGGGCATGAAAGCGTTTTGTGCCGCGGTGCTGGGTGGCATCGGCAATATTTATGGCGCCATGATCGGCGGCATCTTGCTGGGCATTATCGAAAGCCTGGGCGCCGGTTATATCGGCGACCTGACCGGGGGCTTCCTTGGCAGCCATTACCAGGACATCTTCGCCTTCGTGGTGCTGATCATCGTCCTGACCGTGCGCCCGTCCGGCATCATGGGCGAACGCGTGGCCGACCGCGCCTGATCCAACGCTAAAGGAACCGACATGGCCCTGCTCAATTTCGACGTCTCCCAGAACCCGCGCCGCGCCTACGCCAGCATGGCGATCCTGCTGGCGCTGCTGCTGATGTTTCCTTTCTTTGCCGCGCAGTTCGGCAATTCGTGGGTGCGCATCATCGACATCGCGCTGCTGTACATCATGCTGGCGCTGGGACTGAACATCGTGGTCGGGTTCGCCGGCCTGCTCGACCTCGGCTACATCGCGTTTTTCGCGGTAGGCGCTTACCTGACCGGCCTGTTTGCCTCGCCCCAGTTTGCCGCTTTGCTCGAGTCGATCGTCAATGAATATCCGGTGCTCGGCCAGTCGCTGGTCGCCATCATGGGGCCGGACATCGTGGCCAACGGCATTCACCTGTCGGTGTGGGCGGTCGTGCCGCTGGCGGCCATTGTCGCCGGCCTGTTCGGCGCCCTGCTGGGTGCGCCAACGTTAAAGCTGCGTGGCGACTACCTGGCCATCGTGACGCTCGGCTTCGGCGAAATCATCCGCATTTTCATGAACAACCTGAACGAGCCGATCAATTTCACGAATGGTCCGCAGGGCATCAACCTGATCGACCCGATCCGCATCTTCGGCATGTCGCTGGCGGGTGAGCAGGGCTCGAATTCCACCGTCATGCTGGGCAGCTACGGCATGCCTTCCGTGAACGCCTATTATTTCCTGTTCCTGGCGCTGACCATTGCCGTCGTGTTCGTCACGTCGCGCCTGCAGCACTCGCGCCTGGGCCGCGCCTGGGTCGCCATCCGCGAAGACGAGATCGCCGCGAAAGCGATGGGCATCAATACCCGCAACGTCAAACTGCTGGCTTTTACCATGGGCGCCTCGTTCGGCGGCGTGGCCGGCGCGATGTTCGCGTCGTTCCAGGGATTCGTGTCGCCGGAATCGTTCTCGCTGACGGAATCGATCGCCGTGCTGGCCATGGTGGTGCTGGGCGGTATCGGCCATATCCCTGGCGTGGTCATGGGCGGCGTGCTGCTGGCCGCGTTGCCGGAAGTGCTGCGCCATGTGGTCGAGCCGGCCCAGCAGGCGGTGTTCGGCAAGGTCATCATCGAATCGGAAGTGCTGCGCCAGCTGCTGTACGGCCTGGCGATGGTGTTGATCATGCTCAATCGCCCTGCTGGCCTGTGGCCGTCGCCCAAGCATGAAGACCGGCCCGATGCCGCCGAGACCAACAAGGGCGATGCCTTCCCGGCTTGACGAGACCAGACCATGAGCGAACAGACCATTCTCCATATCGCCGGCGTGAACAAACGCTTTGGCGGCCTGCAGGCGCTGACCGATGTCGGCATCGAGATCAAGCAGGGCCAGATCTACGGGCTGATCGGCCCGAACGGCGCGGGTAAGACCACGTTTTTCAACGTCATTACCGGCCTCTACCAGCCCGACAGCGGCACGTTCGAACTGGCCGGAAAACCGTATTCGCCATCGGCGCCACACGAAGTGGCCAAGGCCGGGATTGCCCGCACGTTCCAGAACATCCGCCTGTTCGGTGAAATGACGGTGCTGGAAAACGTCATGGTGGGGCGCCACGTGCGTTCGCACCAGGGCGTGTTCGGCGCGATCTTCCGCCACAAGGCCGCGCGCGTCGAAGAGGCGGCCATCCGCGTGCGCGCGCAGGAGCTGCTCGATTTCGTCGGCATCGGCCAGTTTGCCGACCGCACGGCCAAATTCCTGTCCTACGGCGACCAGCGCCGCCTCGAGATTGCACGCGCGCTGGCCACCGATCCGACACTGCTGGCGCTCGACGAACCGGCCGCCGGCATGAACGCCACCGAGAAACTCGGCTTGCGTGAACTGCTGGTCAAGATCAAGGAGGACGGCAAGACCGTGCTGCTGATCGAACACGATGTCAAATTGATGATGGGCCTGTGCGACCGGATCACCGTCCTTGAATACGGCAAGCGGATTGCCGAAGGCTTGCCGGCCGAGATACAGAAAAACCCGGCCGTGATCGAAGCCTACCTGGGAGCTGCGCACTCATGATTGAAGAAATGAAGAACGGCAGCAGCGTGCTGAAAATATCCGGCCTGAAAGTGGCGTACGGCGGCATCAAGGCCGTCAAGGGCCTTGACCTGGAAGTCAACCGCGGTGAACTGGTCACGCTGATTGGCGCGAATGGCGCCGGCAAGACGACGACACTGAAAGCCATCACCGGCACCCTCCCTCCCTGCAAGGTGGAGGGCACGATCGCCTATATGGGCCAGACATTGAAAGGCACGCACTCGTTCCAGATGGTCGAGAAAAAGCTGGCGATGGTGCCGGAGGGCCGGGGCGTGTTCACGCGCATGTCGATTCACGAAAACCTGCTGATGGGCGCTTTTACGCGCAAGGACAAGGCCGGTATCGATGCGGACGTGGAAAAATGGTACACCGTGTTCCCGCGCCTGAAGGAGCGCGCGGCCGCAATGGCGGGTACCTTGTCGGGCGGCGAACAGCAGATGCTGGCCATGGCGCGCGCACTGATGAGCCACCCGGAATTGCTGCTGCTCGACGAGCCGTCGATGGGCCTGTCGCCGATCATGGTGGAAAAGATTTTTGAAGTGATCCGCGACGTGTCGAAACAGGGCATTACGATCTTGCTGGTCGAGCAGAACGCCAAGCTGGCGCTGCAGGCCGCGCACCGCGGTTATGTGATGGATTCGGGCGCCATCACCATGACTGGCGACGCAGCCGCGATGCTGAACGATCCGCGCGTGCAGGCGGCATACCTGGGCGAATGAATCCCGACCAGACGGTCGAAAAAAAGCCAGCCTGAACCCAGGCTGGCTTTTTTCATGCTGCGGCGTGATTGATTACGCGGCGGTCGGCATTTTCGAGGCGAACTGCGATACTGCCGAGTTCACGTTGTTTTCCATGGTTTCAACAGCTTGCTTCGCGGTTTTCGACATGTGCTCGTAACCGGCGCTGGCGTTGCCGATGGCGGTTTTCATGGCGGACACGAACTGCTCGGAACCTGCCGGCGCGTTCTTGCTCACTTCATCGACCAGCGACAGCACCTTGCGGTTGGCTTCGATGAGCTGGCCTTCGGTCGCCTTGCTGAAGGCAGCGCCGGTACCGCTGACGATGGCGGCCACCTCGCGGCTGTACGCCAGGGTTTTTTCAGCGGCAGGTTGCACTTTGCTGGTGGTCAGCGAAATGAATTCTTGCGGATCCTTGGCGCCCAGCAGTGCGCGTGCGGTGGCGGTGGAATCGGCCAGCGACGCCTTGGCGGTCGACAGGTTGAGGGCAAACAGTTTCTCGAGGCTGTCGAAACTATTGGCCGACAGCGTCGAAAAGAAGGCAATCTGGGTTTCGAAGGTGGACTTGGTGGCGTTCGAAAACTGCTCTGGAATTGCAAACATGGGTGATCTCCAAAATCTGAAACGGTCGTTGGGAGTGTTGCTGGGAACCGATGAGGCAGGGTGCCAGTGCAGCTTGTCGTAGCGAATTGTGCACCGCAACAGGAATCGATTTTACTGAGTTTTGAAGCAGGGTCAAGCGATTTTTGTGCGTTGCAGCATAAAGGTGGCCAGGTCAGCTTATTACATTGATGCAGATCAATCTTTAGCAGTTTGGTGGTGCTTTCTATATCGCTTGAGCCCGGTACCAGCGATCCATTGCCTGGATTTTAACGGAATGGGCCGCGTTCGCGACGCGGATGGGCGCGCAATAAAACGGCATCGAGAACCGTCCCGCATCGCATGCTAGACTGATCATATTGCAGCTTCGAAACCCGCTGACCCCGCAGTCGGCCACTCCTAAAGCACGCCATGCCGACTACGTCCACCACAGCGCCAGCGAGCAGCTGGCTGTCTCCCATTCCGGTCTTCTTCGTGTTCCTCTGGAGTACCGGCTTCATCATCGCGAAGTTCGGCCTGCCGTATGCGCCACCGCTGACGTTCCTGGTGATCCGCTGCTTCGGCGCGGTGCTGTTCCTGCTGCCGCTTGTGCTGATTTGGAAAGCGCCGTGGCCGCGCGGCAGCATCGGCCATATCGCCGTGGCCGGATTGTTGCTGCAGGCCGGCTACCTGGGCGGCGTCTGGTGCGCCATCAAGATCGGCATGCCGGCCGGTCTGTCCGCCCTGATCGTGGGGATGCAGCCGGTGCTGACGGCCGTTGCCGCGCCGCTGATCGGCGAACGCGTGCGCCCGAAACAATGGCTCGGGCTGGGCCTGGGCCTGGTCGGCGTGGCGCTGGTGGTGGCCGCCAAGATCAATATGATCGGCCTGTCCGGCACGGCCATCGCGTACTGCGTGTTCGCGCTCTGTTCGATTACGGCCGGCACCTTGTACCAGAAACATTTTTGCCC
>Ga0265780_10008871_pt1 | contig 12159 bp, 11 predicted proteins | sample P1T30metagenome_FD_192432 | JGI IMG/M metagenome (GOLD analysis project Ga0265780, IMG submission 192432) | Plant litter microbial communities from East Loma Ridge, Irvine, California - P1 T30 | ecosystem: Environmental > Terrestrial > Plant litter > Unclassified | place: USA: California... | reverse complement strand
CGCTGCACTGGCCTATGCGCCGATGCTCGTGGGGCGTCTGCTCCGACTCCGCGACGCCCGCTCGCTCGCCCGCACGACCCGATCGTTCGGGCCGCCGACCCGCTGACCCGCCGACCGCCGACCCGCCGCCCCGCTGCACGCCGACCCGCCGACAGAGCGCCCGACGCCCGCCGAACCGACGCCCGCCGACCCAGAGAAGACCGACAGCACATGCCGAAGTTCCCCCGCGACCGTTTCGACGACCTGCCCGCCGATCTGCAGAGGGTCGGCGCGCACCGGTCCACCCCGAGGCGGGGCCGTGGGCTGGTCGTCTTCGCCTGGGCCGCTCTCGCGACGGGCGTGCTGGTGGGCGGCGGGGTCGTCGCCCTGGGTGTGCTGAACGACAGCATCCAGTTCGACGCCCCCACGACGACCGCCACCGAGACGGCCGAGGCGGAGGCACCCGACGACACCGCCTCCGCGACGCCGACCGGGGCTCCCGTGACCGACCCCGCCGACGTCGACCCCTCCGTCACGATCGCGGTGCTGAACGGGACGTCGACCGCGGGTCTCGCGACCGCCGCCTCCGCCGACCTCGAGGCCGCCGGGTACACCGTCGCCACCCAGGGCAACGCGGGCGACACCTCGGCCACGACCTCGACCGTCTACTACGCCGACGCCGCCGACGAAGGGGTCGCCCTCGGGCTCGCCCAGACGCTCGGCGTCACGGCGACGGCCGTCAGCTCGGCGTTCCCGAACGCGTCGGTGACGGTCGTGCTCGGCGCCGACTACACGCCCTGAGGGCGACCGGGCCGAGGAGGCGCGGGTCGCGATCACCGCGCACCGCACCTCCTCGGGTCGCCCGCGACGTCACTTGCACTCTCACCGGGCGAGTGCCAGAATCGTCACTGGCACTCGCGACACGTGAGTGCCAAAGCTTCTGCTTCATGACGTCCGGGAGGGACGAAAAACACACATGGCTAAGATCATTGCTTTTGACGAAGAGGCCCGTCGTGGCCTCGAGCGTGGCCTGAACATCCTGGCCGACGCGGTTAAGGTCACGCTCGGCCCGCGTGGTCGCAACGTCGTGCTCGAGAAGAAGTGGGGCGCCCCCACCATCACGAACGACGGCGTGTCCATCGCGAAGGAGATCGAGCTCGACGACCCGTTCGAGAAGATCGGTGCGGAGCTCGTCAAGGAGGTCGCGAAGAAGACCGACGACGTCGCCGGCGACGGAACCACCACCGCCACCGTGCTCGCTCAGGCGCTCGTCCGTGAGGGCCTCCGCAACGTCGCCGCAGGCGCCGACCCCATCTCGCTGAAGCGCGGCATCGAGAAGGCCGCTGCGGCCGTCTCGGCTCAGCTGCTCGCCGACGCGAAGGACATCGAGACCAAGGAGCAGATCGCGGCCACGGCCTCGATCTCCGCCGCAGACCCCACCATCGGCGCGCTGATCGCCGAGGCGATCGACAAGGTCGGCAAGGAGGGCGTCGTCACCGTCGAGGAGTCCAACACCTTCGGCACCGAGCTCGAGCTCACCGAGGGCATGCGCTTCGACAAGGGCTACCTGTCGCAGTACTTCGTGACCGACCCCGAGCGCCAGGAGGCCGTGTTCGAGGACGCGTACATCCTGATCGTCAACTCGAAGATCTCGAACATCAAGGACCTGCTGCCGATCGTCGACAAGGTCATCCAGTCGGGCAAGCAGCTCCTCATCATCGCGGAGGACGTCGACGGCGAGGCCCTGGCCACGCTCGTCGTGAACAAGATCCGCGGCATCTTCAAGTCGGTCGCCGTCAAGGCCCCCGGCTTCGGCGACCGCCGCAAGGCGCAGCTGCAGGACATCGCCATCCTCACCGGTGGCCAGGTCATCGCCGAGGAGGTCGGCCTCAAGCTCGAGAACGTCACCCTCGACCTGCTCGGCACGGCCCGCAAGGTCGTCATCACCAAGGACGAGACCACGATCGTCGAGGGCGGCGGAGACGCCACCGAGATCGCGGCCCGCGTGCAGCAGATCCGCAACGAGATCGGCAACACCGACAGCGACTACGACCGCGAGAAGCTCCAGGAGCGCCTCGCGAAGCTCGCGGGCGGCGTGGCGGTCATCAAGGCCGGCGCGGCGACCGAGGTCGAGCTCAAGGAGCGCAAGCACCGCATCGAGGACGCCGTCCGCAACGCGAAGGCCGCCGTCGAGGAGGGCATCGTCGCCGGTGGTGGCGTCGCGCTGATCCAGGCCGGCAAGCTCGCGTTCGAGAAGCTCCAGCTCGAGGGCGACGAGGCCACCGGCGCGAACATCGTCCGCGTCGCGGTCGACGCTCCGCTCAAGCAGATCGCGATCAACGCGGGCCTCGAGCCCGGCGTCGTCGCCGAGCGCGTCCGCAACCTCCCTTCGGGTCACGGCCTCAACGCCGCCACGGGCGAGTACGTCGACATGCTCGCCGCGGGCATCAACGACCCGGTGAAGGTCACGCGCTCGGCCCTGCTGAACGCGGCGTCCATCGCCGGTCTGTTCCTCACGACCGAGGCCGTCGTCGCCGACAAGCCCGAGAAGAACCCGGCTCCGGCCGGCGACCCCACGGGCGGCATGGACTTCTAGTCCCCACGGGCGGGAGCGGCGACGCTCCCGCCCCGCATCACCACCAGCACGACGAAGCGGGCGGTCCCTCCGGGGCCGCCCGCTTCGTCGTGCTCCCCTCCCGGGGCCGGCCGCGCGACCGATCCGGGTGGTGGGGAGCCCTAGTGCGCGAACATGCGCGCGTTCCCCTCCTCCACCTCGGCGTACTGCCGGGCGGCCGAGCTCAGCGCCTGGTTGATGCTCGCGAGAGCCTCCTCCACCCGCTGCTGGGTGCCCTTCCACTCCGCCACGACGCCCTGGAAGGCGGTGGCGGCGCTCCCGGACCACGAGCCCTGCAGATCCGCCAGCTGGCCGTGCAGGCCGGACACCTCCGCCTGGATGCGGCCGATGCTGCCCTGGACCGCCGCGGTCGCGCTGACGACAGCCTCGCTGTCCACCTGGTACCTCGTCATGTGCTCCTCCTCCTGGTCGACGGACGACCGGAGGCTAGGGGCGCTTCAGTCGGCGGGGTCGGTCTGCGGCGTCGTGGTGGAGGGCGAAGGGGCGTCCGAGCTGGGGAGGAGCGGGAGGATGACGCGGAAGGTGGCGCCGCCGCCCTCGGTCTCCACGACGTCGACCCGGCCGCGGTGCGCCGCGACGATGGCGGACACGATGGCCAGGCCGAGGCCGCTTCCGCCGGTCTCCCGGGTGCGCGAGGTGTCCGCGCGCCAGAACCGCTGGAAGATCTTCTCCCGGATCTGCGGCGGGACCCCGTCGCCGTGGTCGCGCACCTCGATGCGCGCCTCACGAGCTCGCTCGTCCACGACGGTCGCGAGCTCGATCGGGCTGCCGGCGGGCGTGAACCGGACGGCGTTGCCGATGAGGTTCGTGACCACCTGGCGGATCTTGTTTTCCTCGGCCGAGACCATGGCGAAGCCCTCGGCGGCGGGGGCGCCACCGGCGTCGGGGGAGACGGAGGCGAGCGCGTCGGTCGCCGTCTCGCCCGGGCGGCGCGTGCGTCGTGCCCGCAGTCGGGACAGCGTGGCGCCCGCGAAGGCGATCGGGCCGGTGACGTCGTTCCCCGCCGCGGCGCCGCGGAGGGCGTCGGGCGACATCTCCTGCGTGGGCTCGAGGCCGTCGGCGTCGAGGATCGGACCGACCGGGTTCACGAGCACGGGCGGGAGCGCGGTCACCGTGCGGGTCTGGGATGAGGCCATCGCGTCGAGCGCGGCGTCGCGGGCGATGGGGTAGAGGTCCACGGGGGCGAGCTGCAGCGGCTTCGTCTCGTCGAGGCGCGCCAGCTCGAGGAGGTCCTCGACGAGCCCGCCCATCCGGATCGCCTCCTTCTCGATGCGCTCCATGGCCTGCGACACGTCCTCGGGCGTCTGCAGCGCGCCCATCCGGTAGAGCTCCGCGTAGCCGCGCACGGACACGAGCGGGGTGCGCAGCTCGTGGCTCGCGTCGCCCACGAACCGCCGCATCTGGTCGATCGTCTTGGCGCGGTCGGCGAAGGCGCGGTCGATCCGGCTGAGCATGGTGTTCAGCGAGCGGTTGAGGCGCCCCACCTCGGTGTTCGGCGTGGCGCCGCCGAGGCGCTGGCCGAAGTCGCCCTCGGCGATGGCCGCGGCGGTGCGCTCCACCTGGCGCAGCGGGCCGAACGTGCTCGTGACGAGCATGCGCGTGACCGCCGCCCCGAGCACGACGACGGCGAGGCCGAAGCTCGCGAAGATCACGATGTAGGTCGCCACGAGGTCGTCGACCTCGCTGAGCGGCTTGGCGACGATGAGCGTCGAGTACGCGGTGGTGTTCGGCCCGGCGTTCTGGGACACCCGCACGATGCCGTGCCAGGTGGCCTTCCCGGCGTTGTCGGAGAACTGGACGATCTGCTCGTTGCGCTCGGAGGCGCGCGCGAGGTCGAGGTCGAAGACGCGCGGGTGGGACGCGGAGCCCCCGGCCCAGTTGTCGGCGATGACGTCGCCCTGGGCGTCGAGCAGCAGCACGAAGTAGGTGGAGTCCGCCGTCTCCACGTCGTCCTGGGTGAAGGTCTCGGGCGTCGCCTGGTCGGTGCCGAGGATCTTCGGGAGCTGCGTCGCGGCGATGCGGAGCTGCGCATCGAGCTGGATCACCATCTGCTGCCGGAGCAGGTACATGGTGCCGGCGCCGGAGACGAGGAGGCCGAGCAGGAGCAGGAGCACCGTGACGCCCGTGATCTTGGTGCGCAGGGAGACGTTGTTCCACTTCTCCGAGACGTAGTCGTGCACTGGCCGCACCTCGTGTTCCGTCATGGTGACCGTGTCCCATGAGGATAGGCGACGCCGGATGTGGGATCGGCCGGGCGCCCAGCGGGCGTCCGGCCGATCAGGTGGTGCGGGCCGCAGCCCGGCGGATCAGGACTTGGCGGCCTTGAGCATGTAGCCGAAGCCGCGCTTGGTCTGGATGACCGGCTCGGAGGAGTGCTGGTCGAGCTTGCGGCGCAGGTAGGAGATGTACGACTCGACGATCCCGGCGTCGCCGTTGAAGTCGTACTCCCACACGTGGTCGAGGATCTGGGCCTTCGAGAGCACGCGGTTCGGGTTGAGCATCAGGTAGCGGAGGAGCTTGAACTCCGTGGGGCTCAGCTCGATGGGCTCCTCGCCGACGAGGACCTCGTGCGTGTCCTGGTCCATCGTGAGCTCGCCCGCGCGGATGATGGCGTCCTCGTCGGCGTGCATCGTGCGGCGGAGGATGGCCTTGATGCGCGCCACGATCTCGTCGAGGCTGAACGGCTTGGTCACGTAGTCGTCGCCGCCGACCGTGAGGCCCGTGATCTTGTCCTCGGTGTCGTCCTTCGCCGTGAGGAAGAGGATCGGCGCGGTGTAGCCCGCGGCGCGGAGGCGCTTGGTGACGCCGAAGCCGTTCATGTCCGGCAGCATCACGTCGAGGATGATGAGGTCCGGCTCCTCCTCGAGGACGGCCGAGATGGCCTGGGCGCCGTTGCCGACGGCGCGGACCGCGAATCCGGCGAACCGGAGGCTCGTCGTCAGCAGGTCGCGGATGTTGGGCTCGTCATCGACGATAAGGATCTTGGGGCCATCGCTCATGGGATGAAGTATCTGCGCGCTCGCTGGGAGCTGCCTGGATGCACGGAACAGCCTGTGGCATGGCCGCGCAGGAGCGGTCAGGCGGCGATGCCGGCCGCGTCGAGGATCGTGTACCCGTAGCCTTGCTCGGCCAGGAAGCGCTGGCGGTTCTGAGCGAAGTCCTGGTCCACCGTGTCCCGCGAGACGAGCGTGTAGAAGCTCGCGGACAGGCCGGACGCCTCGGGCCGGAGCAGGCGGCCGAGGCGCTGGGCCTCCTCCTGCCGGGAGCCGAAGGACCCGGACACCTGGATCGCGACGGTCGCGTCGGGCAGGTCGACCGAGAAGTTGGCGACCTTGCTCACGACGAGGACCTTCTCGGTGCCGTCGCGGAACGCCTGGTAGAGCCGCTCGCGCTCGGCCACGGGCGTCGCGCCCGTGAGCTTGGGCGCGCCGAGCGCCTCGGAGAGCTCGTCGATCTGATCGAGGTACTGCCCGATGACGAGGATGCTCTCGCCGCGGTGCCTCTCGACGAGCGCGCGCGTCACGTCGAGCTTCGCGGGGGCGGTGGCGGCGAGCCGGTAGCGCTCGTCGTCGGCGGCCGCCGCGTAGGCGAGACGGGCGTCGTCGGGCAGGTCGATGCGCACCTCGAAGCACTCCGCGGGCGAGATGAAGCCCTGGGCCTCGATCTCCTTCCAGGGCGCGTCGAACCGCTTCGGGCCGATGAGGCTGAAGACGTCGCCCTCGCGGCCGTCCTCCCGCACGAGCGTGGCCGTGAGCCCGAGGCGGCGGCGCGCCTGCAGGTCGGCCGTGAGCTTGAAGACGGGCGCCGGGAGGAGGTGCACCTCGTCGTAGACCACGAGGCCCCAGTCGAGCGCGTCGAGGAGCGCCAGGTGGGCGTACTCGCCCTTCCTCTTGGCCGTGAGGATCTGGTAGGTCGCGATCGTGACCGGCTTGACCTCGCGCGACTGGCCCGAGTACTCGCCGATCTCGTCCTCGGTGAGGGTGGTGCGCTTGAGGAGCTCCGTGCGCCACTGGCGGGCGGAGACCGTGTTCGTGACGAGGATCAGCGTCGTCGTCTTGGCCCGTGCCATCGCCGCCGCGCCGACCAGGGTCTTGCCGGCGCCGCAGGGGAGGACGACCACGCCGGATCCGCCGTCGAGGAAGTGGTCCACGGCCTCCGTCTGGTAGCCGCGCAGCGTCCAGCCGTCCTCGACGAGCGCCATGTCGTGCGGGGTGCCGGGGGTGTACCCCGCCTGGTCCTCCGCGGGCCAGCCGATCTTCACGAGCTCCTGCTTGAGCTGGCCGCGGGCCCAGTCCTGGACCCGGTACGTCGTGGCGTCGATCCGCTCGGTGAGCAGCGGCGCGATGCGGCGGGCGCTCGCGATCTCGGACAGCACGGCGCTCTCCGTGCTGGACACCTGGAGGCCGCCGTCCGCGTCGCGGCCGATGACGAGGCGCCCGTAGCGGCCCACGGTGTCCGTGACGTCGACCGTGACCGACTGCGGGATGGGGAAGCGGGAGTAGCGCTCGAGCGTGGCCAGCATGTCCTCGGCCGTGTGCCCGGCGGCGCGGGCATTCCAGAGGCCGAGCCGCGTGATCCGGTACGTGTGGATGTGCTCCGGCGCGCGCTCGAGCTCGGCGAAGACGGCGAGGTCGTGGCGCGCGTCCTCGGCGTCCGCGTGGGCCACCTCGAGGAGGACGGTGCGGTCGCTCTGGACGATCAGGGGGCCGTCGGACACGCCCGCCAGCTTAGGCGCGCTCACGAGGGCACCGGCGCGGGGGACAGCGAGACGATGCTCGAGAGCGGGAGGGTGCGCTCGACGTCGGCGATGCGGTCGCGTGCGCGCAGTCGGCCGCCGGCGACGCTCGCGGGCTCGAGGACGTGGTCGACCTCGCGGCCGTCCGGCATCCGCACCCGGACGGAGAGGGCGGCCTTCGCGCGGATCGCCACCTCGAGCTGCCGCGCGGTCCAGGCGGCGCCGTCGTCGGATCCGTCGGCGGCGCGCACGCGGGCGACGAGGGCCTCCGCGGCGTCGGGCTCGGGGTCCGCGACCGCGCTCGGAGTCGCGGCCGTCCGGGCGGCGGGCGCGACGGGGCGCCCCTCGGCGTCCTCGCGTACCGGGCCGAGCCGCGCCGCCGCGAGGGCGCGCTCGACCGCGTCGGGCGACGCGGGGGAGGCGAGCGTCACGTCGTCGACGCGGGCGAGGCGCAGGGCGGACAGGTCGCGGTCCACGAGGAGCGTGGCGAGCAGGGCGGCGTCGTCCGAGACCACGACCGCGCGGGCGCCCGCCGCGTCGGGGAGCGCGGCCGGACGGACCCGGAGGCGGCCGAAGCGCGCGACGGCCTCGTCGAGGAGGTAGTCGAGCGGCTGCGGGATGCCGGTGAGCGAGATGCCCGCCAGGAACGCGCGGAGCCCCTCGCCGGAGCCGCCGGCCGCGAGCGCGCGCGCGACGGAGCCCGCCGAGATGCGGTAGCTCGCGGCGAGGCCCCGGCCCTCCACGTCCGCGACGGCGAGCAGGCGCGACTCGACGCCCGGATCCAGCGGCCCGGGGGAGACCACGGTCAGGTCGTGCTGGAGGTACACGCGGTCCACCTCGGCGGGCAGGTGCGCCGCGAGCGCGTGGGCCGCCGCGTCGGCGCCCGTCGTGAGGAGCGCCCGCCCGGCCGAGCTCGGGACGTCTCCGGTCGTGATGCCGAGGAGTCCCGCGTCGCGCGTGAACGCGGTGATGCGCTCGCCGATCCACGCGGATCCGCCGGGGAAGCGCCACAGCACGCCGTCGACGAGGCCCGGCCCCCACTCGGCGTCGACGCGCTCGGCGAGGATCCCGCGCGTCGTGGGTGCCAGCGCGTCCAGCCAGGAGGAGGCGAGCGCGCGCCAGCGGTCCGCCGTGGGGCGCTGCGACCATCCCGCGGCGGCGTCCGTGGCGGACCAGGTGCGCGCGGCGCGCGCGGCGAGGCCGGCGCGCGCCGCGATGGAGAGGAGCACGGGGACGCCGTCGAGGTCGACCGCGAGGGCGGCGGACAGCCGGCGCGCGTCGGGCAGCGACATGCCGCCCCGGCTCAGCTCGCGGGCCGGCTCCCGCGACAGCTCGTCGACGAGCGCGGCGACGGCGACGACCGAGGCGAAGGCCCTCTCGCCGGCGCGGCGGTCGACCTCGTCCGCGTCGACGCGTGGGACGGCGGCGAGCGGCGCGGGCGGCGCGAGCCGCGTCAGCTCGTCGGTGCCGGGCCTCCCCTCGGCGGGCCAGGACGCGAGAGCGGCCTCGACCTCGGGGTGCGTGGTGATCGCGTCGGCGTCGACGTCGGCGAGGAGGGTGGCGGCCGCGTGTGCTGCGGCGTCGGCGACGACCTCCGGGGCGATCGGGTCCTCGCCCGAGCGGACCGAGATGCCGTCGCGGACGGCGGACAGGGGGACGCGACGGCTGGTGGCGCCCTCCGCGGCCGCGACGGCGAGGACCGCGAGCGTCGTCCGGTCGAGCTGCTCGAGCGCCCGGGCGACGGCGTCGGGGGCGAGGAGCGCGTCCGCGAGGTCGAAGACGTCCGCGATGCGCGCGGCGTCGATGCCGCGGTCGCGGACCAGCTCGGCCAGCGCCTCGTCGTCGAGCGCACGCAGGCGGGACGCGAGCACCAGGGCGTCGGTCATGGTCGTCCCGCTAGCGGGACGTGCCGTCCATGCGACGGCGGCGACGGACGCTGATGATGAGGATGGCGATGAAGAGGAGCGCCGCGATCGGGATGCCGACCGCGGGGAGCAGCAGGATCACCTGCCAGAGGGGCGTGCTGTACTGCGACGCGTCGACGGCGATGAGCGGGGCCAGCAGGATCGCGAGGATGCTCAGCACGGCGACCAGCAGGATCCCCGCGAGCATGTACGCGAGGACGCGCTCGGCCCGTCCCTCGCTCGGTGCGGTCTCGGATGCCATCCGCTCAGACTACGCCGTGGCGCACGCCCGGGCGCGTCGCCAGGGGGACGGCGGTCCGCGTCCCGCCCGCCGGGAGGCCGCCGCCGCCCGGGCCGCGCATCACCCGGGCGAATAGACTGGACCGCCCACCAGCACATCGAGCCCCGTCCGGGGCGCGGAGCCCCTGGCAGGGGCGAGGGAATGAGGATCGCATGCCCACCGGCAAGGTGAAGTTCTACGACGAGGACAAGGGGTTCGGGTTCATCAGCTCGGACGACGGCCAGGAGGTATTCCTGCACGCGTCGGCCCTGCCCTCGGGCGTCGCCGGCGTGAAGGCCGGCACCCGGCTCGAGTTCGGCATCGCCGACGGCAAGCGGGGCGCGCAGGCGCTGTCCGCGCGGATCCTCGACGCCCCGCCCTCGCTCGTCCGCATGTCCCGCAAGCCCGCCGACGACATGGCCGTCATCGTCGAGGACCTCGTGAAGGTGCTCGACGGGATCGGCACGAACCTCAAGCGCGGCCGGTACCCGGACGACGCCCACAGCCGGAAGATCGCCGCGCTGCTGCGCCGGGTCGCGGAGGAGCTCGATGCCTGAGCACGTGGAGGACGAGACGATGGAGGAGACGGCGTCGACCGTCGTGACCGACGAGACCGTGCCGGAGACCCCCGCGGTCGCCGAGCCGGCTGGCGCCGATGCGGACGCCGCCGACGGATCCGCCGCCGCGACCCCGGAGGACGCCGCGCCGCCCGTGCCCGACGCCGAGCTGCTCGCCGCGGTCGACCTCGCCCGCGCGGCGCTCCTGGAGATCACGCCCGCGGACACGGTCGGCGAGCCGGCCGGATCCACGGTGGAAGGCGACCGCGTGCTGTCGCTGCTCTTCGCGAACACCATGGCGGGCTACCCCGGCTGGTACTGGACCGTGACCCTGGCCCGCGTCGACGACGCCGCGCCCACCGTGCTCGAGGCGGAGCTCATGCCCGGCGAGGGCGCGCTGCTGTCGCCGCAGTGGCTGCCGTGGTCGGACCGCCTGGCGGGCGTCGAGGCGGAGGAGGAGGCCGAGCGCCTCGCCGCGGAGGCGGGCGCGGACGCCGACGACGATGACGACGACGACGCGTCGGATGACGACGCCGCCGACGACGACGCGGAGGACGCGGACGACGTGCTCGACGGCGTCGACTTCGAGAGCGCCCCGTCGTCCGACGACGACGACGACGATGACGATGACGATGACGATGACGATGACGATGACGATGATGATGACGACGATGACGACGACGACGACGACACGAGCTTCGACGGCGCCGATCGCTGACCCGCATCACGCATGACGACGGCGGCGGCCCCCGAGGGGACCGCCGCCGTCGTCATGTCCGGGAGGGGATCAGCCCGCGCCCTGCTCCACCACGAACTCGATGCAGCGCACGAGCGCCCGCACGTCGTCCGGCTCGATGGCCGTGAACGTCGCCACGCGCAGCTGGTTGCGCCCGAGCTTCCGGTACGGCTCCGTGTCGACGACGCCGTTCGCGCGCAGGGTCTTCGCGATGGCGGCGGCGTCGATGGCGTCGTCGAAGTCGATCGTGACCACGACCTGCGAGCGGTGCGCGGGATCCTGCACGAACGGCCGCGCGTAGTCGACGCGCTCGGCCCAGTCGTAGAGGACCCCCGACGACTCGCGCGTGCGGGCGTCCGCCCAGGCGAGGCCGCCGGCCCGCTCGATCCAGTCGAGCTGGTCCTCGAGCATCAGCAGCGTGGCGAGGGCCGGCGTGTTGAGCGTCTGGTCCAGCCGCGAGTTGTCGACCGCGTTCTTCAGGCTGAGGAACTCGGGGATCCAGCGCCCGGACGCCGCGATGCGGTCGACGCGCTCGAGGGCGGCGGGGGAGAAGAGCGCGAGCCACACGCCGCCGTCGCTCGCGAGGTTCTTCTGCGGGGCGAAGTAGTAGACGTCGGCCTCGGCGGCGTCGAAGTCGATGCCGCCGGCCGCGCTCGTGGCGTCGACGACCGTGAGCGCGCCGTCGTCGCCGTGCACGCGCGTGACCGGCGCCATGACGCCCGTGGACGTCTCGTTGTGCGGCCAGGCGTACACGTCGACGCCCTCGACGGGGTTCGCCGCCGCGCGGCTGCCCGGGTCGGCGCCGATGACGTCCGGCGCCTCGAGGAAGGGCGCGGCGGCGGCCTTGGCGAACTTGCCGCCGAACTCGCCGAAGACGAGGTTCTGGCTGCGACGCTCGATGAGGGAGAACGCCGCCGCGTCCCAGAACGCCGTGGATCCGCCGTTGCCCAGCACGACCTCGTAGCCGTCGGGCAGGCGGAAGAGGCGGGAGAGGCCGGCGCGCACGCGGCCGACCATGTCCTTGACCGGCGCCTGCCGGTGGGAGGTGCCGAGGATCTGGGCGCCCGCGAGCGCGAGGTGGTCGAGCTGCGCCTGGCGGACCTTGGACGGGCCGCAGCCGAATCGTCCGTCGAGGGGCAGCAGTTCGGTGGGGATCGTCGTGGTCGGCATGCGGCAATGGTAGGGGAACGCCTCGACGCGCCCAGGGGACCGTCCGGCCCCTCCGGACCGCGGCGCGGGCCATCCCGCACCCGGGGAAGTAGGCTGGACGCTGGCGCAAGGGAGGCCCCGATGACTGATCTCGTGGACACGACGGAGATGTACCTCCGCACCA
>Ga0265780_10008869_pt1 | contig 12160 bp, 9 predicted proteins | sample P1T30metagenome_FD_192432 | JGI IMG/M metagenome (GOLD analysis project Ga0265780, IMG submission 192432) | Plant litter microbial communities from East Loma Ridge, Irvine, California - P1 T30 | ecosystem: Environmental > Terrestrial > Plant litter > Unclassified | place: USA: California... | reverse complement strand
TTTCTGGGCCGCGGCCGTCGCCTGTTTCGGGTCCCCGGCATCGTCTTCGGCCACGAGTTCGAAGCGCACCGGCTTGCCGCCGATCTTGGTGCCGCGTGCATTGAGCAGTTCAACGGCCATGCGGGCGCCGTTTTCATTGTCTTTCCCGAAATAGGCGACCGCGCCGGACGTGGCGGCCACATGGCCGATTTTCACAACCTCCACCGGCGTCGCGGTTCGGCCCAGTGCGGGGACCAGCACGGGGACCAACAGCGCAGCGCTGGTCAGGATGGATCGGCGAACAGTCATGGCAACTCCGGCAAAAAATAGATAGACCGGCCACTATAGTTGCTCAGCAGGGCAGACGGAAGGATGGAATGGCTATAAGGACATGCTCAACCGGCATATGCATCCATGGAACAGGCCGGCATGTGTTGGCTATAATCAAACACAACTCTCTCCTTGAAAGCGCTCGATGAAAGTATTTGCTCTCCTGTTCTTGATCTCCGGCGCAGCACTGGCAGACGACAATGCCATGCGCGCCTGCCGCACCCTCACCGACAGCGCCGGGCGCCTGGCCTGCTACGACAGGATCGCGCTAGCCGACACCACGCCCGCCACGCCGGCGCCCCCCGCACCGCCTGCCCTCACGCCCCAGCAAGCGTTCGGCCTGCCGCCGGCGCCATTGGCCGCCCAGGCGCCCGCGCAGAAGATCGATGCGATCGAGAGCACCATCGTCGGCGATTTCGACGGCTGGGGACCGAACACCCGCTTCAAGCTGGCGAATGGCCAGACCTGGCGCATCGTCGACGGCAGCGAAGCGATCCTGCCGCGCACCGGCAACCAGCGCGTCAGAATCGCGCGCAATTTCCTCGGCACCTTGTTCCTGCAAGTGGAAGGCAGCAACCATTCACCGAAGGTGCGGCGCGTCGATTGAGGCAGCGAACAGCGCGTCCGATTCATGCAGGCTGAATGATCGGTCGAAAAATCTTTGGGGTATATTGACAACAGACGGAACGGATTTGGAATCGCAGCGTCTATAGTTAGTATACATCAATGATTGGACCTGGAAATGTTGATCGATTCCAAGTTAATTCTGAAACAGATTTACTCCTCGGTCGTCGATTTCGCGCTGATTGCGTATGACCTCAATGGCAACATCACCGCATGGAACAAAGGCGCGGAAACCATCTTCGGGTACGCCGAAAGCGAGATATTGCGCAGCCCGAGCGAGATCCTGTTTCCCCGGGGCGACCGCGACGACGGCGTGCCTGCGCAGGAAATGCAAACGGCGCTGGCGTGCGGACGCGCCGCGTATTTTCGCTGGCACGTACGCAAGAATGGCGCCCTGTTCTGGGCCGACGGCGTCATGACCCCGATGGCGGACGATGATGGCACGCCGGTTGGGTTCATGAAAATCCTGCGTGATATCACCCAAAGCAAACTCGAGCACGAGCAGGTCGAACGCATGGCCGCCTCCGACATGCTCACGGGGGTGGCCAACCGTGCTTCCTTCGACCGGCGCCTGGTCGAAATGCTGGCGGTTGCGGAACGCGGCCACCACCTGCTGATCCTGTTTGCCATCGACCTCGACCGCTTCAAGGAAGTCAACGACCAGTTCGGCCATGGCGCCGGTGACAATCTCCTGAAGCAGGCGTCCAACCGGCTCAAGCAGGCGGTTCGGGAAGGCGATGTGCTGGCCCGGGTCGGTGGCGACGAATTCGCACTGATCCAGCTCGATCCTCCGTCTGCGGAGTGTGCCAGCGCACTGGCAGAAAAATTGCTCGCGGCGCTGCGCACGCCCTTCGATATCGAGGGGCATGAAGTCAGCATCAGCGGCAGTATCGGCATTGCCGTCTATCCGGACGACGCGGCAACAGTGCACGATTTGCGCATCAACGCCGACCTGGCCCTGTACCACGCGAAGAAAAGCGGGCGCAACTGCTTCCATTATTTTACCGACGAGCTTGATACAGCCGTACGGGAGCGTAACCTCGACAAGATCGAATTGCGGCGCATCGTGGCCGAAGGCAGTTTCCGGCTCGAGTACCAGCCCATCGTGCGCGCCGCCACCGGTGCGACGATCGCCATGGAAGCGCTCCTGCGTTTCCCGGGGCCGCGCCTGGACGCCCGGTCGGTCGATTACACGATCGACCTGGCCCGCGAAATCGGGGTCATCACCGCGATTGGCAGCTGGGTCTTCCGCCAGTGTTGCATGCAGCTGAAACAATGGCGCAAACGAGGCCTCAGCGATATCCGCATTGCCATCAATACCTGCGCCAATGAATTGCTGCATCCCGAATACCTCCCCACGCTCGAAAACAATTTGCAGGAGTTTGGGCTGGATCCTTCCAGCATTGAAATTGAATTGACCGAACGCGAAGCCATCGAACTGAGCCGCGCCGATCCCTCCATCCTGGCGCAATTGCACAACAGGGGATTCCTGATCGCACTCGACGATTTCGGCACCGGCTATTCCTCACTGAGTTATCTGCGCGGTTTGCCGATCGATATGATCAAGCTCGACCAGAGTTTTGTCCGCGATACCCCCGCCAAGCATGACGCCAACAAGGTGGTGACCGCCGTCATCTCGCTGGCGCATGCCTTGCGGCTGGACGTCACTGCCGAAGGCGTGGAGACGCGGGCGCAGGCCGAATTCCTGCAGCGCTCGCAATGCCAGTCGCTTCAGGGCTTCCTGTTTTCGCGCTCCATGAGCCCGTCAGCCGCCACCAACTGGCTGATCGGCCGCGGCGCGCGTGGACAAAACATGCTGTAGCGGCATGAGTCCGGGAATGGCTGTGTTTGCTAGCGCCACAGAAGAAATTGAGATAAGGCAACGTTTCTCTTTTTGTACTAAGTGAGGTCGGAAAACGTTAAACTAGGCCACCTGAATTGATTGGACAAGATCATGCATGACACCGCAAACCAACCTTCCACGCCGCCGACCGACCATGACATCGTTCCCAGCAAGATCGATTTCCCCGTGGTCGGGATCGGCGCGTCGGCAGGTGGTTTGCATGCACTGGTCCATTTATTCGAAAATATGCCCGCACAAAACGGCATGGCCTTCGTCGTCGTCCTGCACCTTTCCCCCAAGCATCCGAGCAGCGCCGATAACGTGCTCCAGCGTGCGACGGCAATGCCCGTCATTCAGGTCGTCCACCCGGTCCTGATCGAATCAGGCAACGTCTACGTCATCGCACCCAACCAGCAGCTCTCGATGATCGATGGCTTCCTCAGCGTCAGTGAGCTCGAGCGCCCGCGGGGCGCCCATACCGCCATCGACATCTTTTTCCGTACGCTGGCCGAGGTTCATCGCGAACGCGCGGTCGCTGTCGTCCTCTCCGGCACCGGTTCCGATGGTGCGGTGGGCCTGACGCGGATCAAGGAGGAAGGCGGCATCACCATCGTGCAGGCGCCTGCCGACGCCGAGCATGAAGGCATGCCGCAGGCGGCCATCCGGACGGGCGTCATCGATTTTGTCCTGCCGGTCGTCGACATGGCGCAGAAACTCCTGGATCTCTGGCAGAACGCGCGCACCATCCAGTTGCCGCCGCCGGGCGACGGCGAAGCGCCGATCGCCCATCAAACCGACGTCGTCGAAACGGTGGCCGCCGAGAACGCGCTGCAGCGCGTCGTGGCCAGCCTGCTGACCCACACCGGCCACGATTTCCGCCATTACAAGCGCGCCACCGTGTTGCGGCGCATCGAACGGCGCATGCAGGTGCGCGGCGTACACACGCTGCCGGAATACAACGACCTGCTCAGCGCCGATACCCGCGAGCACGAAGCCCTGCTCAGCGACATGCTGATCAGCGTGACCAATTTCTTCCGCGACCGTGATTCCTTCGAAGCGCTTGAACGCGACATCATTCCCGAGCTGTTCAAGGACAAGACCGGCACCGACGAGGTGCGGGTCTGGGTGGCTGCCTTCGCGACCGGCGAAGAGGCCTATTCACTGGCGATGCTGCTGTCCGATCATGCGGGCGAGATGGCCGCGCCGCCGCGGTTCCAGGTATTCGCCTCGGATATCGACGAGCAGGCGATTGCCATTGCCCGCACCGGCAACTACCCGGCGTCGATCATCACCGACGTGGTCCCGGTGCGCCTGCGCCAGTATTTCACCAAGCAAGGCGACCGCTACTGCATCCGCAAGACCGTCCGCGACCGCATCCTGTTTGCCGCCCATAACGTCTTGCGCGACCCGCCCTTTTCGCGCCTTGACCTGGTGTCGTGCCGCAACCTGCTGATTTACCTGAACCGCGAAGTCCAGGTCAAAGTGCTGGAAATGTTCCACTTTGCTCTCAAGCCGGGTGGCTTCCTCTTCCTGGGAGGTTCGGAATCGGCCGAGTCGGTCAATGAATTCTTCATCCCGGTCGACAAGAAAAACCGCATCTACCGTGCCCGCCCCACCTCGCGCACGGGGACGTACCACGGGCACTTGCCGGGAGCCGTCGGGCGCACGATCGATGCCGCCACGCGCAAGGCCGGCAAGCGCCAGTTCACGTTTGCCGAGGTGCACCAGCGCGCCCTGGCGCACTTGGCGCCGCCATCGGTGGTGCTCGACCGCGAATCGAATATCGTGCACATGTCGGGCAACGCCACGCGTTTCCTGCGCATGGTGGGCGGCGAGCCCTCGCGTAGCGTGCTCGCGCTGGTGCTGCCGGAGCTGCGCCTCGAGCTGCGCAGCGCGCTGTTCCAGTCGCAACAGACCAACAGCACCGTCACCAGCCGCCCGGTCACGCTGAAAAGCGACGAGGGTGGCCAGATCATGTCGCTGAAGGTGATTCCGTATCGCGATGAAGACAGTGCCGGCGATTTCACCATCGTCCTGTTCATCGAAGCAGCGCAAGGTGTGCCGGTCGATGCGCCATCCGTGTCGCTGCATGGCGACGACGTGGTGCTGACCCAGCTCGAAGCGGAGTTGCAGCGCAAAAAGGAGCAGTTGCAGGAAACCATCGAGCATGCGGAGGTGTCGACCGAAGAGTTGCGGGCCTCGAACGAGGAACTGCAGGCAATCAACGAGGAACTGCGCTCGGCAACCGAGGAGCTCGAAACCAGCAAGGAAGAGCTGCAATCCGTGAACGAAGAACTGATCACGGTGAATTACGAGCTGAAGGTCAAGGTCGAGGAGACCGGCAAGGCCAACGACGACCTGAACAACCTGATCGCATCGACCGACATCGCCACCATCTTTGTCGACAGCGCGCTGCGCATCAAGCGCTTCACGCCCCGCGCCGCGGATATCTTCAGCATCATCCCCAGCGACATCGGCCGCTCGCTGCTCGACCTGACCCACCGGCTCGAATACGACAAGCTGGCCGAGGATGTCAGCGCCACGTTCGATACGCTGCGCCTGGTCGAGCGCGAAATGCGCAGCCACGACGGCCGCTGCTACATCGTGCGCCTGCTGCCCTACCGCACGACCGAAGACCGCATCGAAGGCGCGGTGATGACCTTTTTCGACATCACCGACCGCCGGTCGGCCGAGGAGCAGCTCCACGCCCGCGAAACGCGCATGCGCCTCGTGGCCGAGAGCACCAAGGATTACGCCATCATCACCACCGATGCCGAAGGGCGAACGGTCAGCTGGAACAAGGGCGCCGAGCGCGTGTTCGGCTATAACGAACATGAAATGCTGGGCCACGACCTCGAGCCGTTGTTCCTGCCCGAGGACCGCGCCCTGGGCGCCCGCCAGGATGAGATGCGGCGCGCCCGCGATGATGGCCGCGCCGAAGACGAGCGCTGGCATTTGCGCAAGGACGGCAGCCAGGTCTACTGCTCGGGCGTCACCACGCCGCTCGGGCCTGCCGCCGCGTTCGGTTACGCCAAGATCGCGCGCGACCAGACCGACCGGGCGCGCAGCGACAGTGAACGCGAGAAGGCGCTGTCGTCCGAGCAGCAGAACCGCAGCAACGCCGAAAGCGAAGTCGCGCTCAAGGACGAGTTCCTCGCGATCATGTCGCACGAGTTGCGCCATCCGTTGAACATGATCCACATCAACGTCGAGTTGCTGACCCGCCTGCCGGAAGTCGTCCAGTCGAATGCTGCCAGCCGCGCCGCCCTGCAGGTACGCACGGCGGTCCTGAGCCAGGCCAAGATCATCGATGACCTGCTCGACATGTCGCGCCTCCGCACCGGCAAGCTGGCCATGTCGGTGGGGCCCGTCGACCTAAGCGAGATGGTCCGCAATATCGCCACTGCCGCCAATGCCGACCCCTCCACCGCGGAACTGAATATTACCGTCCACATCAGTGAAGCGCCGCTGTTCGTGCTGGCCGATGCGATCCGCCTCGAACAGATCCTGATGAATTTGCTCAGCAACGCCATCAAATTCACGCCCGGTGACGGCGTGATCGACATGCAGGTGACGCATGACGGCAAGGAAGCCCGGGTGGCGGTGCGCGACAGCGGGCAAGGCATTACCCCGGAGTTCCTGCCCAAGGTATTCGACATGTTCGGCCAGGCCGGTTCGGTCACGACGCGCACCAAGGGCGGCCTCGGTATCGGCCTGGCGCTGGTGCAGGAAATCGTCACGCTGCACGGCGGCCGCGTCAAGGCGGAATCGGAAGGCCCGGGAAAAGGCGCGTGCTTCACCATCTGGCTGCCGCTGCTCGACAGTGCCGTTGCCGCCCCCGCGGAAAACGATGCACGCGCCGGCAGCGGCATCGGCGGGGCCAGCATCCTGCTGGTGGACGATGCCGAAGAAGTGGTGCTGGTATTCCAGTCCCTGCTCGAAATGGAAGGGGCGTACGTGCTGGTAGCGACCAATGCGCCTGCAGCCCTGGCGGTCCTGCAAGAACATGATGTGGATGTCGTCATTTCAGATATTTCAATGCCGGGCATGGATGGTTATCAATTTCTCGAAGCGGTCCGGAAGTTGCCCCGGGCCGCCCATGTCCCCGCGATCGCATTAAGCGGACTGGTCCGAGAAAAAGATATCGCGCGCGCACTGCAGGCCGGCTTCTCGGCCCATTTGAGCAAACCAGTTTCCATACCGAAGTTGATGAACGTGCTTCAACAGTTATTGAAAAATTCGTAATGCAGCACATTTGATGCAATTGCCCGGCGCAGCCTGATCGGGAGCGTATTATCGACCTACTGAAAGCGCAGCAAGCGTGCTCATCAATTAAATGAGGACGACCCCGCTTATATTGCCGTGCGAGTGAATTTTCATTCCATTTCGGGATTAACTTGGAACATTTGCTTACAGCCTGTTACAATGTGATGTAGCGCAATTGACCCGGAAATACTTGCGCATTGCCAATAAATCAATCGTCCCGGCAATCGCGATGGAGACGTAATGGAAATTAGTGAAGCCAGCGGTGCTCAGTCCGCTATCGACATGCAACAACATACCATACTCGCCTCCGGTGAGGAGATCTTTCGCCTGTGGCTCGAACGTGTCAGAAAAGAAATTCCCGCAGTAGGGGATGCGGGAAAACCTGCGCTGGCCGAGTTTCTCCCTGCGCTTTACGACAATATCGCCGAAGCCATCGCACCTGGCATTGAACGTCCTTTCGGCACCGACAGTGCGCATTGCGTGTCGGATTGCCTCTGGACGAACGAGAAGATGACTGCGCTACGTACTGACAACGTCGTCAAGGAATTACAGATTTTCCGTGGAGTCATTTTCGCATTCGCAAAGAAATGCCCGCTCATCCGTTCCGAGGACCAATGTGAATTGGTGGGCCACCTGATAGACACGTCAATGCGTCAAGCAATTATCAGCTGCACCAGTGCCGATCGCGACATGCGCGACAATTTTATTTCCGAGCTATCGCACGAATTGCGCAATCCACTGAATGTGGCCAGCGCACTGGCGCAATTGATTCAACGCCGTCCTGATAATGAAAAAGTAGCAATGATGGCGACGCGCATTTACGAAAAAATCGCCGAAACGGACGCGATGATTCAATCGACCGTCGATACCCTGGGGAAAAAATCATTCCCTCCCGACGCCGCCTGAACACACCTCGTCACGACTGCCTGGATCATTCAAACAGCGAATTGGCAAATGCAATTGCCGGGAAGCCCGGCAATTGCATCGAAGGCGTAGCGCCATGGGACGCCACCGGCATTAACTATTTTTTGCCGTCATTTTTATGGCTTTGACGGCCCGCTTCGGCATGCTGTTCCGGCGTGCCGCCGCGCATACCTCCGCCACCGCCACCACTGCTGCCGCCAGAGCTTGATTGGCTGCTGCCATCGTTCTTGTGGCTTTGGCGCCCTGCTTCGGCATGCTGTTCGGGCGTACCGCCCCGCGTACCGGAACCACCCGAGCCTGACTGCTGGCTACCGTCGTTCTTATGACTCTGACGACCGGCCTCGGCATGCTGCTCCGGGGTGCCGCCGCGCGTTCCACCTTTATTATCTTGTTGACCTGCCATGATCATCTCCAGAAGTTTGGGGGTAGGTGCTGCTGAATCCTCAGTGTAGGAGACGATCGTCGAAACAGGAGTCGGACCAATTCGGTAATCCATGTAGGATAGTCACTGACGCCTTGTCGGGTTTTCCCAGCCTTACAAAAGGCGCGATCAGGCCAGCGCCAGGCCTTCGCTGGCGGCCAGCGTGGTCGTGATCTCGGTGCGCACGCTAGTCATGAGCTTGTGGATCGGGCATTTTTCGGCCACCGCCAGCAATTCGGCGCGCTGCGCTTCCGACAGGTCACCAAGCAGGTGCAGGCGCGTCGCCAGCTTGTAGACCCCGTGGCGCTCTTCGCTGGCGTCGCGCTCGCATTCAACCCGCACGCCCGTCAACGGCAGACCCTTGCGCGAGGCGTACCAGGTCAGGGTCAGGGCCTTGCAGCTGGCCAGCGCGGCATCGTACAGGTCGTGCGGCGATGGCCCGGCATCGCTGCCACCACCATCGACAGCGGTGTCGGCAGTGAAGCTGTGCGTGCGGATCTGAACGGTCTGCGCCATCGGCAGGGTCGGCTGGCGGGTAACGGTGATGGTCATGGTGGCCTCGGCGAGTCGGTGGGATTGATGGATTTATGGATAGCTGACCGGACGGCCCGGCAGGTCCGGCAACGGGATGAACTCGGTTTCGTCGGGAACACGGTCGAAACGCTGCGCGCGCCAGTCGTCCTTGGCCTGCTCGATGCGCTCGACCGAGCTGGAGACGAAGTTCCATGTGAGATAGCGCGGCCCGTCCATCGGCTCGCCTCCGAGCAGCATCGCGCGCGTCACCCCCGGCCCTTTGCCAGCGAGGGTCACGACCGCGCCGCGTTTCAGCACGACCAGCTGGCCGGACGGAAAGCTGCCGTCACGCCCCAGGTCGAGCTCGCCCTGTACGACGTAAATCGCCTGTTCGTCATATTGAGCAGGCATCGTCAGGCGCGCCCCGGGCTGCAAGGTCAGGTCCGCATAGAACATATCGGATGAGGTTTTGACGGGCGACTGCCGGCCGAAGAAATCGCCGGCGATGATGCGGGCGCTGGCGCCATCGCCTTCGATCAAGGGCAGCTGGTCGGCCTTGGTGTGGCTGAAGCTGGGATCGTTTTCTTCCATGGATTTCGGCAAGGCGACCCAGCATTGCAGGCCGGACAGCCCCGAACCGCTGGCGCGCAGTGCCGGCGCGGTGCGCTCGGAGTGGACAATGCCTTTGCCTGCCGTCATCCAGTTGATTTCACCGGGGCGGATCGCCTGCACGGTGCCGAGGCTGTCGCGGTGCATGATTTCGCCATCGAGCAGGTAGGTCACGGTGGCCAGCCCGATATGGGGATGCGGGCGCACATCGAGTCCCTTGCCTTCGGTAAAGCGGTGCGGGCCCATTTCGTCGAGGAAGACGAACGGCCCCACCATGCGCCGCTCCTTGCTGGGCAGCGCGCGCCGGACCACGAACTGGTCGCCGAGGTCGTGGCTGCGCGGTACGACCACCGTCTCGATGGCGTCGTGCAGGTCGTCGTGCGCGTTGTCGTGCGGTGGGTGTTCCTGCCTGGTATCTGCTTGCATGGTGTTTCTCCTTGATCCGATGACGTATTATCTGCTCCATTCATCAATAACAAAAACGAATTGTTTGCCCTGCCATGATCGAAAAAACTGCATGTTGAAAATCAGCCTGGACGCACTCCTTACTGTCGACACCATCGCCCGGCGCGGCTCGTTTGCCGGGGCCGCCAAGGAACTGTTCCGGGTCCCGTCGACCATTTCGTACACGGTGTCGAAGCTCGAGGAAGATTTGGGCGTGCAGCTGTTCGAGCGCTTCGGCCCGCGCGTGACGCTGACGGGCGCGGGCGCCGAACTGCTGAAGGAAGGCCGCTACCTGCTCAAGGCCGCGTCCGACCTGGAATCGCGCGTGCGCCGCGTGGCGTCGGGCTGGGAGACGGAATTCACGATCGCCGTCGATTCCGCACTATCGCCGGTGGCCCTGGCAGGCGATATCGCCGCCTTCTATGATGCGACCGACCAGACCCGGCTCAGGCTAGTCAAGGAGCAACTGTCGGGGACGTGGGAAGCGCTGCTCGACCGGCGCGCCGACTTGCTGGTGGGCGCGGCAGGCGACGGCCCGTCCGGCGGGGGCTATACGGCCGAGCCCATCGGCACCATGTGCTTCAGCTTCGTGGTGGCGCCGCACCATCCGCTGGCCGCCATCACGCATCCGCTCGGCAAGGCCGACCTGATTGCGCACCGGGCGGTCTCCGTGTCGGACTCGGCGCGCCAACTGCAGCCGCGGACGATCGGCCTGCTGTTCGGCCAGGACACGATCTCGGTGCCGGACATGCAGACCAAATATTGCATGCAGCGCGCCGGCATGGGCTTCGGCTTCCTGCCGACCTTGTGGGTGCAGGACGATCTTGCCACGGGCACGCTGGTGCAGAAGGCGGTCGAGGAGCCGAAACCGGAAGAGACCCTGTACCTGGCCTGGCGCACGGGGGAAGCCGGCGAAACGTTGAAGTGGTGGCGCCAGCGCCTGCACGCCAACCCGCCTCTCGCGCGCATGTTGTCGATGGGCCGGCCGGTGGCAAGCGCGCAATGAGCGACGCATATTTGCCGATCTGGGCTTGCTTGCTCGTGCTGCTGGCAGGAATACTCATTCACCGGCGCTTCGGCCTTGCTAGGTGGTTGGAAGGCAAGGCCGCAGCGGAAAAAGCGGCTGGCCTCCTCGTGGTCCGGCGCGGCACGTTCGGGATCTTCTTTTGCGCGGTCTGGATCGTCGTTCTGTCCTTGATGGGATCGTCCATCGGCGGCGTTGCGGGATGCACGATGTTGCTTGCGTGTGCCATCGGCGTCGTCGGCATCGGCATCGCTTCCAGGCACAAGATCATCCTGTCGACGGACCGGTTGACCGTGCTGGCGTGGCGGCGTTGTGATATTTCCAGAAACGACATCACGTCCTGGCATGCCGAATACGACACGGAAAACGTCCAGATCATGTGGATCGATGTACTGGCAGGACACAAGACAGTCCGCCTGGGCGGTGACCTGATGAATTCGCGTGCCGACGCGGAGCGCGTTCTCGCCCAGCTGGCCAAACGCGACCACTGATCCGGCACGGCCTGCTTCGCCCGCCAATTACAAACAGACAAGAAGACCCTGGCGATAAATACAGTAAAAGTGATACGATGCGACCTGGCAACTTCGTTGAGTTTACAAGCGGTTGTCTTCTTTTACTGATTCCGTACCTGTCCCAATGACCGTCATTTGTTTTGGCGCTGTACTCGTTAAATAAGGAAGAGTGAATTATTTCGTGCGGCTGAGGTCCAACCCGGACCGCATACGGCCGGAGATGATCATGGACGCCTGTACGTTCGATGCCTTTCTGAATCAAATCGCCGATTTTTCGAGCGTGCAATGCGCACGCATGCTGTCGGTGCTCACATCGCGCGTTGCCAAGGCAAGGACCGCCGATATCCTCCAGGCGGCAGTGGCGGCGAAGCTGAGCTGCCCACGCTGCGAAGGCAAAGATTTGTACCGGCACGGCGAGGCCAATGGGTTGCAACGCTTTCGTTGTCGCGCCTGTGGCCGGACGTTCAATTGCCTGACCGGCACGCCGCTGGCACGCTTGCGTCTCAAGGACAAATGGCTTGATTACGCCCAGTGCATCCTCGAATCTCACGCCGTACGCAAAGCCGCGCGATTGCTCGATGTCGATAAAAACACCACCATGCGCTGGCGCCATCGTTTTCTGGCAAACACCAAGGCCGACCGTCCCGTCAGCTTGCACGGCATCGTGGAGG
>Ga0265780_10008868_pt1 | contig 12160 bp, 11 predicted proteins | sample P1T30metagenome_FD_192432 | JGI IMG/M metagenome (GOLD analysis project Ga0265780, IMG submission 192432) | Plant litter microbial communities from East Loma Ridge, Irvine, California - P1 T30 | ecosystem: Environmental > Terrestrial > Plant litter > Unclassified | place: USA: California... | reverse complement strand
GTACAAAGATACCGTCCACTTCTCGGGAGGTCTCGTATTACCTTCAGCCATCAGGAAGATCAGTATTTGCAGTTGTGCACAATACTGCCTCTGTATATTGATCTGTTATCAGAGGCTCTTCGATGCGTCTTGATTGAGCCATATTCGAAATCTGCCATTCGACCAATTTCCTCGTGCTACAGCTTCGAGCCACTTCTCGAGACCTATCGTCGCCGATATACGATAGGCCCGAGCGAAGACTGAAGGGGTCAACAAAACATTGCCAACCATCGTCGCGTCGATCTTTGCGTCGACTCGCGGCTCCAAAGGGCTGCCAAAGAAGGGTATGATCGAGGAAAGCGCACGGCAGACCCGAAATGAAGCCTCCAGGGAACGACGGTTCCAGTGCCTTGAGGATGCCTGTGATGCCCTTGAGTGCATCCTGTGGATAGCTGAATTTCGACCATTGTAGGGACAAATGAGGTCAAGGTAAAGGCTGAAGTCGGGCCACCATCGTGTCGAGAATAGGTTTCGGCTCCCTATGTGCGTGACATGCTCAGGGTGAAGGTCGACTGCATCCCATACAGAACAATGACAGTCCCACAGGGTTCCCTCATCAACAAAGAGAAACATACGTCCTAGATGTATAGCGTCAGTTTGTTCTCAGCTAGTTTATTGGCGAATCGATGACCTACCATCCCCGCGAAGCCCACTTGGATTGCGCAAGATCTCCATATCGGTCACGAGTAATGCTCGCGTAGCTTCCTTCCCCTGGATCCAGAGGCCCATCCTCAGACTCATGTTGGGGCTCAGGACCATCTTGAGCCGAGAACATTGGCCAGTCTATTTTTGCTCTTGGTGCATACATCGCATCCGATGCTGCCGCAATGATGGTCAGAAACGCCCTTGCGTAGATCTTGTCCATATTCGCGACCTGGCTCAGCGTACCCCCAGCATCCGGGTTGTTCTGGACGATGCAAAGCCTATCAACCCAGAGATATCTTTCGTTCAGGTCCAATACAAGCTTTATGGCGTGCTTTATTACCGCTGGTATACTTCGCTCGTTTTCCTCCCGCTTGAGGGACCCAGGAGCCTGTAGGTCTACCAATGTCGTGTCGTCGAGAAGCAAGGTCTGTAGGGGCGGTAGAGGAGTCTGGCTATTTTCAACGAAGTGTCGCCGTTCGGAGGCTACATCTAGGGATCATCAGAATCGGCTCGTGGCCACACGTAGCTGAGAGCTATGTAGCGATGCGCAGAGGTGCCCGGCACGATGCACATCTGGTGCGTGTCGATGAACCAGCGTACTGCATCTTCAGGTTCTCGCTGTATTGCAGAGTTCTGCACACAAAGACCTCCATGTAGTTTATCACAGGACTTGATCCACTCCAGGATTTGCGTTACATGTCTCAATGAGGTTTCACTGTTTTGGTAGCTGCAGTCCATTGGATAGAGACAGTTTAGCAGTCGTCCGCGCAAAATCGTACGTAGGCTTCACTCAAATGTGTTGTTCGGTAGGTATCAGTTTTGGGCGATGACTTCTGAGTTATATTAGGCGTCTCAAGGTATCTGTAGGAACAAGCGTTGAAGGGTCTTGTCGTGCTTATTCTGCGCAAGCCGCACCGTACAGGCCGCAGCTGTCAGCCGATGTGTAAGCCGAGCTTCATAGTAGCCCCTAGGACCTTTTTGCCTAAATCTATTGGCGAAAACGCAACAAGGATGCGCATTTAAACATTAGTCGGACAATGCGGATCAGATTTTCATGCACTTAATCGGCATGATCATATGCTTTCAGCATGAAGGCAGAGATTCTCCTATTAACACCTTTTCCTATTTCGCTTTGCGTATTACAACTCTTCTTCCCGCCATTACTAACTATCGAACTCTGGCGACACATCACATCGTACTAGCTGAGATCTTCTCACGAACTGCTAGGAAAGGCTCAAATCAACGCAGAAATAACTAATTTGGCCTCTTTATTAAAATGCACGACTGCAACGTTTGAGGTATCAATCTTTTGGGCAGAGTTGGCAGAATTATCGAGCGAGAAGGTAGTGATTGCTTAACATACCACTCGAACAGAAGTAGATGTCGATGTTGATATAATTGTAAACGTCGTTGTCGTTGGTTGGATGAGTGTTGTAACCTGTCCGGGCGCGGTAACGGTCGTGGCATCAGCGGCCGAAGTGATTGTGACAGTCGAGGCAGAGCAAGTGCCTGGTGGAGCGGGAGCAGGCGAAGCGCTCGTCACCATGGTGGTACGAGAGGGCGGGCCATTGCAGCTACCAAAGTCCTTCTGAAACTTCTTCGCAACATCGTAGTAATCCTTGGTGCTTCCACAGTATTGGTGCCTTTTAAAAGATGTGCACCCCCCTAAGAAATACATCGCGACAAAGATTAATAACGAATAATGATATAACTAATAATATTATAAGTAGGCAGCCTTTTAAGAGGTTAGAATTCTCTAGTTTAGTCTAAAAGTGACATCTGTTAACAGCTATCCAGGCCCTAACCGACGTTAATAAGGATACCCGCTAATAGAAGGAACAGGAGGCATTTCTGCTCCTTGTTTGGTGAGTTAAAGGGGGGGTGCACACATTATGAAAGCCATACTATCTAGACACTGTTAGTCTACGGTTGATGATCACAAAGCCTGGGGCTGACATACCCGTACTGGGAGCAACAGTTGCCCCATTTGCTGCCCTGGCACGTTGCGCCTCCAAACTTCTCTCCGCATCGTGCATTCCATGAAACCGGCTGCTTTGACGCAGCTTCAACACCTAGGGCAGCGCAGAGCGCCATGAGAACAACCGATTTGAAGAGCATGTTGAACGACTGAACTCGACTGATGTGGGAATGCTGAGAATGGAGTCGCACTGAAGGGAAGACATTCTGGGCCTCATATATTTCATGTCGGCGCGTGCACTTGTCATGATCCGAGCAGAGACTATTGGACTCGTCTGACTTTGCGCTAAGACGGCCGGTGGGTTCGTAGTTCGTGGCAATTCATTATGCATATAAATTCGATTCGTGGTGTTGCTAAACATAGTGCGGACAAAAAAAAGTGCCTGCCTTTTTCGCAAATATTTAGGGAACTGCGGCCATGATCACCGGGCAGCAATGGATGAGACCGGACAGGAGTGCCTTCTTACTTGCCATGATGTAGGAACTTTCCTCTGCTGTTGGCCTTTTGTTCTTCAACTATTCGCAATGATAAACAAGGTACGTTTTCCCGTTGAATCCTATTATTTTTCCGTGGCTTTTATTCGCGATGTCTGCTAATAATTGATTTGTGGCAGCTGGTTCGACGACTCGCGATCGAATCGATCCAACCGCAGACATGGCTGGGAGGCGTGACAAGCCTCATCATCTGCAGCATCATTTGGGGCTTGCTTTCCAAAGTGGTGGAGTTCTTTTTCCTTTGGCTCGAGTGGGAGTCTCCAATGGAGAAAATGCGGAAGAAGAAGAGAGAGAAAGATGCCGTTGAGGCAGAAAGACAAGCACAGGTCACAGTGCATCGTGAGATGGAAGAGGCCTTGGAAGACAAGCGGTTGGAGATGGCGCGTGACAGTGAGAGGGTTCAAAAAATCCATCGCGAAGAGCTGGAGCTTCGGGAGAAAAGGTGCAATGATCGGAACGCGGCGGCTGAGATTGCACTTGCCGAGGCCAATGCGAGGAAGGCAGAAGTCGAAAACGAGAAGGATGAGCTCGCAAAAGGCTGGGCAGCTCTCAATATCGCCCAGCAAAGCTATGTTGTCACCACTGGGAATGATGTTCCCTCACTCCGAGGTGGTGGCGAAATGAGACGGCGCCGGTAAAGTCGCACTTCCAAGCGTAGTCCATTTGGATGAAACGCCTGTCGAGAACGTTGACTGTTTCTGCCTTGACTGTCAATATGCCGGGGATGCTGGCACGATGTTGCGCTCACCATGCTTTCGATGCAAGGCCGACAGGAGCGTTCTTTCAGGAATTATTCGTTCATGGAGCCCCGGCCCTGGCAGTAGTTCCAGGGTAACACGTCTCCTTGCGACTACCTTCAAGTATCTCAACGCCATAACTGTGTCGGGAGCCAACATTACACGCTATGCAACCGAGATGCAGCTAGCTACCGTTTAGGGGATATTCTGGTATTGTCATTCCATTCTGAAAAGTTCCCTCGCGAGGATCACCTTCCAGGGAATGCTGGATGCCAGAGTGCGAAATTCATGCTCGAATGTAACATCGAAGACTGGAGCCCATTATTGCGTGCGAATGTCGTCACCTCAGAGAATAAACGCAGCCGCGCATTAAGTGCGCAGGGTGCTCGGAGGCAAATGTGGCAATGGCCTGGAGACCAGTGCGCCTAGAGGCCGCTAACAACCACCTACTCTTATGGTTTAGAATTCAGGTGCGCAGTGACTGTGCAGGCATCTACGTAAGTAATGTCTTGATTGGTGCTGGAACATGAAGTGTTCTGTTCGGTGTAGACAAGCGAGATTGGTGTTTAAGCGTTGAAATCATTGCCAGCTTCACCTTACGATTTCTATCATGTCCTCTTCCGTCTTCTAGGCATTCTTCGGGTCTTTAACAGCCTTAACTTCATTCTCAATCAGACGCTACTTACTCGTCAACCCGATTCTTTCAGCGCTGATTTCAGCTGACTACGCATTTGTAACAATCACACTTGCGTCCGGAGGATAGTTTCCCATTTCAAGCGCAAAGCAGATTCACGTTTTCGTCACAGATCAATTAAATCGCGAAGGCCACAACCAAAAAGCAGCTTGCAGAATGCAAATTAACTTCGTCATCAAATTCCATCAGCAACGACGTGACGATAGCTAGAATTTTATTGCCGCGGAAACGAAGATAAATTACAACCTCCAAACTCGTTTCTATCCTCGCACGACAGGGGGATTGGAATTCGCGATAGTGTAGCTCGTCGGGCCGATACGAACACATTCCCACTATGTAGGAATGCACACTTTCTGGATAGTCGCTATATAGTCAGAGACTTCCAGAGAATGCAAGGCAGGAAAGCCAGGTTACCATGTCACCGTGGCCATCTGTGGATCCGATGGCATCCTCAGCCTTACGATATTCTCTACTATGGGCTTTGTACTTTTCTCCAGTCGCTTTTGGCCTTCCCGGCCCATCAATTATCAACAGAGCGGAAGAAAGAGTTGAAGTTCCTCAGTCATTCGATGAATCGCAAGAGCTACAGCAAGATGTTGCTCTCAAAGATAGACACGCTTTGCGGGCCAGGGCCACTGCAATTGTAAGTCCGCCATGGTTAATCCCCTCTTTCTCTTCATGTCGTGTGATTGAAAACCCTATCGCAAAAGCGCTGGTTTTGCTGTAAAACGACGCATGCTTTTCTGCACCCAAAGTCCTGGCCGTTCATTAAAATCTCATCTGCATCAGCTTCAAGAACATTCACTGACCGTACTTGCAGACGCCCAGCAACACATCGGTGACAGGATACACATATTCGGGGTGCTACAGTGATGCCAGTAGTGAACTCGCCATCACGCCGCTGTATCTCCTGAATGCTAAGAGCTATGTTTCGGCCTCATCTATGACCTGGGCAGCATGTACTGCATTCTGCGTCGGCTATCAGTATGCAGGTATCAGCGGCGGCTCGACGTGTCGATGCGGTAACACTTTCACATATACTTCCAGTCCTGCAGTTGATTCGCTTTGTGCCGCGCCTTGTTCAGGTAACACAGCTCAATCCTGTGGTGGAGTGAATCGACTCACCGTGTTCCGTAACTCGAATTATGGAAGCGGAGTCTCGTCTTCTATACTCAACTCAGTGGCATCGTCTCAGGTGCCAACAACACTTTTGTCGTTGGTCTCATCGGCCTCAACCCCGCGCAGTTCATCGGCAGCTGTGTTGCCGGCACCGTCAGCCGTCTCGCCATCTCTGTTACCTCTTGCACCAGTGTCGTCACCAGCCGTTGTATCAGGTCTCGCTCCGCTTCAAGTGTCATCGCTTGCAGCAATACTTGCGCGACCTTCCGTATTATTGCCATCATCACCCGTTGTTTTGGGAACCTCAGCTCCACAGATCGCATCCCTGCCGGCTTTGGTTCCAACATCGCCACTTGCAGCTGCGTTCTCAACACCATCAATACCGGCAGTATCACTGCCTTTGTTGCCTCCTGTGCAAATAGCTTCATCGCTCCCTCAAATATCGCCGGTGAGCTCAAACATACCCAATGTAGCACCAGTGGTGGCATCATTGCTATCCGGTCTACCTCAGGTAGCCTTACCGTCAATCAACTTGCAAACCCTGGTTCAATCTTCCACCGCTTTGCCAACAGTCTCGATTGCCAGCCTTCCCATAAGCGTGGCCAGCCCAGCATTGCCATCGATTGGATTGCCAGCATCAAACGTTCTGCCGTCGACCGCCGTGCCGACAAATTTGCTGCCTAATGCACTCCCTGTAGCAATATCTTCAATTGTTCCGCCTTCGCTATCGAACGTGCCAGCAGTATTGCCATTGATATTGCCATCTATTGCTGTGCCAAGTGCAGCCACAACTCCGGGAGCTATTCCTCAAGTACTTCCCCCGATTGAGCTACCATCATTGGCCCTACCTGAAATCATTTCCGCTTCTGCAATATCAATCCCCGAGACTGCACCACAACTTCTCAGCGTGCCAAGTCTGCCAGCATTACCAGAAGCATCTGCGCCACCATCAATCGCAGCGCCTTCTCCAGCGGCCCTATCTGTGGCACTCCCATCTGTGGCACTCCCATCTGTGGCACTCCCATCTGTGGCACTCCCATCTGTGGCACTCCCATCTGTGGCACTCCCATCTGTGGCCCTTCCACCAGTTGCTCTTCCATCGGCAGCACTACCATCTGTGGCTCTTCCATCCGTGGCTCTTCCATCCGTGGCTCTTCCATCCCCAGCGGTTACAGGACTCCCAGCCTCGCCCAGTCTCTCCGAAATCCAGCTTCCATCAATCACGCCACCTGGTGTACCGCTACCATCTTTAGTGTTTCCAAGTAACCTACTAGCGAATGCTCCTACAGTGTCAAATGTTGTCGCATTGCCAGAGATTTCAGCGCCATCTGAGCTTCCGGAACTGCCGTCGATTGCACTTCCTTCAATCACTTCGCCACCTCCAACAATTTCTGATATACTAGACCTGCCAAGTGTACCAAGCGCACTACCACCGCTGGAACTCTCTGCGTTACCAGTTCTCTCGGCATTACCTTCCGTTGGGCAGCCAGGTGTGCCATCATTTCCTACAGGCTCACTCCCAGATACACCGGAACTTCCAACGCTCGCCCTTCCCTCTTTTGCACTTCCAGAAGCCCCAACAGTTCTATCAGTCCCTTCTTTGGCCTCTATTGCAATCCCTCTGGCCGATTTGCCGGCCATAACCGATTTAGCGTCTGCATCGTTACCAGATTTCAGCTTACCTTCGCCTGCGCTATCTGGCGTGCCAACGTTGCCAGAAATCGACCTCCCATCCACGCTACCAGATTTTGATGCTTTACCTTCGGCCGGCGTTCCCGATTCTCCAATCTTGCAGTCCATTGGTATTCCACCAGTCGCGCTGCCATCTGAACTGCCATCTGAACTGCCATCTGAACTGCCATCTGAACTGCCATCTGAACTGCCATCTGAACTGCCATCTGAACTGCCATCTGAACTAGCAAGTGAGCTCCCAGAGCTGCCTTCACTACCGAATGTCCCGGTATTGCCTTCAAATCTGGTATCAGACATACCAGCACTGCCATCAGTCGCACTTCCAAGCCTAGTCCTGCCTTCGTCGCTACCAGAAATATCTGCACTTCCTTCGCTTGGTCTACCTGACAGCTCTGTCCTCCCAGTAGGCTCAGAGATCCCATCTGGTCTACCATCAGTAGAGCTACCATCTATTGCCGTACCGTCAATCGCGCTACCTTCTGGGCTACCTAGCGGGCTTCCAGAATTACCATCGATATCCGATGTTCCGGACCTGCCGGAGACACTACCATCTATCGCTTTACCAGATCTAAGTGTGCCGTTGTTTACGCCACCTAGCCTACCCAGCGAACTCCCAGATCTGCCCTCGGTTTCAGATATCGCAGGTCTTCCTGAGGCACTTCCATCTTTGGATGTGCCAAGCCTGAGTTTGCCGTCGGTCGTGCTTCCAACTGACGTGCCTACTGCACTGCCAGAGCTACCATTGGTATCGGATGTCCCAGAACTACCCTCAATCGCGCTACCATCCCTATCTGTGCCAGAAGTCCCATCTTCTCTGCCGTCGCTATCGATCCCAGATTTAGAGCTACCATCGGTATCACTGCCATCAGATTTGCTCAGCGAATTGCCAGGCCTTCCCTCGGTGACAGATCTCCCGGCACTGCCTTCGATAGCTGTACCGGAAGTTCTCTCAGCCTTGCCATCGTTATCTGTACCCGACCTCGGTCTGCCGTCGGTTGCGCCTTCGCCTGAAGTACCAAACGAGCTACCGGGACTAAACACAGATGGGCCAGCCTTACCTTCAGTTGCGTTGCCTTCCTTGGCTGTCCCGGAAGTCCCATTAGCTCTCCCATCTTTACCAGTGACTGACCTGCCTTTGCCGTCGTTTGCACTACCGGACATTCCCACAGCAGTCCCTTCGCTCGATATACAAAGTGCCGCGTTGCCGAATCTGGGACTGCCCGACATTTCAGCATTGCCATCATTAGCAGTACCGGATGTAACAGCACTTCAATCTCTGGGAGTACCCAGCGTTCCAGAGTTGGCATCTTTGGCAGCGCCCGAGATCACTGGATTGCCATCCATCTTAGCACCAGAAATCACAGGATTACCGTCTTTGGCAGTGCCCAATGCTCCAGGATTGCCATCTCTAGGGATACCTGATGTGGCCTCATTACCCTCTCTGGTAGTACCTGATATCGAAGCACTCACATCTGCGGCGGTACCCGATCCTGCGGTCTTGCCATCGTTGACCGTACCCGAAATTCCTTCATTGCTGGCTTTACCAGCGCCTGATGTCACGGCACTACCATCTCCAGCACTGCCAGGCATTCCAGGCTTCTTGCCCACTCCAGGTCTACCGATTAGCGTACTTCCATCCGTCGCGCTACCAAGTATCGCAGCAGCACTACCTTCGCTTGCCGTACCCAACCCAGGCCTACCTTCTCCCGCCGCACCAGCGCTGCCCGCACTTCCATCGCTAGGTCTACCATCAATCGCACCGCCCTCGCTACCCAGCCCGTCTCTCCCCGCATCGATCCTCGGAGTTCCCATTCCCTTGTCCTCCGATCCCGAGGTTTTTCCCACACCCACGCCCCGCCCTGGCGTTACGGAGAGCGGCGTCGTTCTCGAGAACTCTTATTCCTACGTCTTCTACTCTTCGGGCATTGTCAAAGTCGCGAGCTCTTACCTCGTGCCCAGAGCCGGGCAGTTCATTGGCTTCTTGCCGGATTATACGCTGGTTGGACTTTTTGCTGACGGTTTGCATATCGGGGAACATGTCATTGCGTTCCCGGAAGCGTATGTGAAGTTGCTTCTCAAGTACCGTCTTCAAGTCGCGCCGTTGGCCCTTTTGGATAGTCTACTGCCTGATGATGACGGTTCAGGGAAATGAGGGAAGCGATGATTTGATGGAAGACTTTCATCTTCTTTTGTCTGGTTCATGTTGCATCTTGTTTGTGTAGATGCACATTGATGGAGATTCGTTCGTCATTTTCACCTGCTACTGTCGCTTTGACATATGAGTAACGCTTCACAAATTGAATACTATCAGGATATGCGCTAAAATGCCCCCACATATACAATTGATAGCTTCTGCTGGCGATCGCCTGCTTGGCTGCAGTTTGTCTCTTGTCCGCACGATATATGCTATTGCTACTCCATTTACTACTTGCTACTCTGATTTGATATATATTCTTGACAAACACCTCATTCTGATGCAATACATTTCCTTTAAAGTGCAAAGAAATCTGACTCGAGTGTTGCTAAGCACTTCCACACAAACAGAATCAGAAACATGAATAATGCGCTCCAAGCTCCGCGTAAGAGACCACCGGATTCCGAGCCAGGGAGCGCATCATGCACTCCTGCTCCTCTAATGGATGCACTCTGCATTTCGACTGACAATCCAACACCTCAGGAATGTTTCCAGTACCCAACACTCGACCGCGATCGACGATACTGCTGCACACTCTTTGGAATTTCCACGTCACGTTCCCCGCATCAAGAACATTCCCTTATCAATTATCAACCCGTCCCCCAACACGTGTCCTGTAAATTCATGACTGATCAATTCTCGCCATGCATACCAAACCACCCCCTCGGTAATGCCTCGCTCCATCCGGCCCTTCACTCAACCGCAGATCGTGGGGTTATGTGGAGGATCTTATCAGCTCTTGCTTTTGGGCGCGAGTCGGCGAGTATCGAGCTACACCAATCTGCATGATAGGGTATCTTGATTTTGCATGTATGTTTTCGAGAGTGCTGACAGCATGCAACGGTCAGGCTCATGTCGTGCGACCTCCTCCATGCTGCGTAAGCACAGGGATTGTGGTTCGCCCCGCACGAGGCTGAAGATGTGATTTTGAGGATAAGTAAGGTTGGAAGCATGGGGATTGTAGTAGTCCGGTTGCAATTTCACCTGTTGATGAGTAGTGAACAACTGCACTTGAATTCCTCACAATGGCGCTTCAAATCTACCTCATCGCGCTTTCTTCCCTCGTCATCCTCACAGCAGTCCGACTATACCAGTATAGCAAGCTCTCGTCTCGTCCTGCGAATTATCCCCCTGGACCCAAAACCGCCCCGTTTGTGGGCAACTTGCACCAGATCCCGATCAGTCGGCCAGAACTCAAGCTCACCGAGTACGCGCGTGAATTCGGAGCGATTACTGGTCTCAAGCTTGGATTCCAAAACCTCGTTGTTCTCAATACATGGCAGGCGGTACGAGACCTTGTGGAGCAAAAGGGCACGATTTACTCCTCGCGGCCATCTAATGCGGTCGTTGACATCGTTGTTCCAAAGGGCGAGAATCCGGCGCTGAGTCCGTACGGCGACTTATGGCGGTCTCAGCGCAAGCGAATTGTGGAGTACATTGGTGGAGAGCGGACCGATAAGATGAAGCCGGTACAAGATGCAGAGTCGACACAGATGATCTACGACATGATGAGCCGCCCGGAAGACTTTGAGCGGCACATTGACCGCAGCTTTGGTGCGGCGATCCTCGCGACGGTATTCGGGCAGCGTGGGAAGACCATGGACCCTGGTGGCAAGTTGGATGGCTTTTTCAAAGTCCAGGGTGAATGGACCGCATCGTTGGGTGCGACCGCATCTCCTCCGTTGAACAATTTTCCATTCCTGGGCAGCATACCCGACTGGCTGACGCCGTGGAGGGGATGGAAGGATAGAGCTTTGCTCATCAAGAGAGAGCAGGAGCGAGTGTATGGCGGTCTCGTGGACGAGGCAAAAGAGAGATTGGCGAAAGGTGAAGAATCAGAGTGCTTCGTGGCCACAGTCCTGAAGACGCGGGAGAAAGAACAGTACACTGACAACGGTCTGGCACACTTGTCGGGCGTGCTACTCGAAGGGGGCGCAGAGACATCCGCAAGCTCGGTGATGGTCTTTATTTTGGCCATGGCCGCGTTCCCAGAGGTATTGGCCAAGGTACAGGAAGAGGTCGATCGCGTTTGTGGGACATTACGTATGCCAGGCAAAGACGACGTTGCCAGCCTGCCATATCTCAAGGCTGTCATGCTGGAGGTGCTCCGATGGAGGCCCATCATACCACTGGGTGTTCCGCACAACACAATGAGCGAAGACGCCTCTGGAAGCTACACCATACCAGCCGATACCGACATCATTGTCAACGCCTGGCGAATCAATCACGACGAGTCTTTCTACGATGAGCATGAAAAGTTCAATCCTGAACGATACATGCAAGATGAGTATGGACGAGGTGCATTTGCACGTATGCAAGACATCAAAGGCCGACGACTGAATTATACATTCGGTGCAGGACGCCGTGTTTGTCCAGGTCAGAGGTTCGCTGAGAATAGCTTGATGATGCATTACGCAAAATTGGCATGGGCATTCGACATCAAACCCACGGGAGCGTTGCCTGTGGAGAATTGGAACAATTGGACGGATGGCCTGGTGATCCGACCGAAGGACTTGCAGGTGAGGTTCGAGCTACGGGACGGCAGGAAAGAGACCATTGAGCAAGCGT
>Ga0265780_10008866_pt1 | contig 12162 bp, 6 predicted proteins | sample P1T30metagenome_FD_192432 | JGI IMG/M metagenome (GOLD analysis project Ga0265780, IMG submission 192432) | Plant litter microbial communities from East Loma Ridge, Irvine, California - P1 T30 | ecosystem: Environmental > Terrestrial > Plant litter > Unclassified | place: USA: California... | reverse complement strand
GCGTGAGCGAAGTGCCGGAACCGGCAACGCTGTCGCTGTTCGGCCTGGCACTGGCCGGCCTGGGCCTGGCCAGCCGCCGCAAGCGCGGCTGATCGGCGCACGCGTCATCCGAAACCCGGCTGCGGCCGTAATGCCGTTCAGTTAAGGTCCTTCTTCAGGATGCGGACGGTGTAACGCTGAGGCAAGGCCTTTACGGCCCGGTCGATTTTTCGACCGGGCCGTTCTTCATTCAAGAGCATCACCAAGCGTTGGCGCAGGCGCTGCATCAAGGCAGGCAATTTGCCGTATGACCGTGTCACGGCTGCCCAGTGGAGTTCGTACTGGATGACGTGGAAGGCGCGGATGAAACTGATTTCGGTCGGCTCGCATTTCACCTCCAGTGCTGCCTTGGCCATTTCGAGCCGGACCAGATTGTAGGCAGTAAACAGTCCCCAGATTTCCTGATAGACGCCTTCGACAGTACGGCTGCGCAGGGTGAGCGCCATGCCCATCATCGTCTTCTTGAGCTCACGATAGCTCGTCTCGATTTGCCAGCGCTGCGTGTAGCAGGTGGCAATATCCTTGGCCGTGTAGCGTTTGGTGTCAAACAGTGATGTCAGCAATATGTGCTTGCGCGCGCTTTGGTCGATGATCGTGATCGCGCGTACGCGCCATGTTTCAGGCAGATTGGGGCATTTCTTGCGTGCCTGCGGCGAGACACGCATCTCGATGACGCCATCGTCGGGAGTGCCGCTCACCACTTGCCATTTAGTGTTGGCCTTAGCTGGAATGATGAAGTGGCGGTTGGTGCCTCCTGTGGTCAGTCCACACAGGATTTCGGCCGACAAAAAACCTTTGTCGAATACGGTCAGGGAGTCATTTGGAATCGATGCAAGTAGCTCCTTGGCATAGAGCATCTCATTGATGCCGTAAGGGCCAAACTTCGCATCTCGGATCAGGTGAGTTGGCACTGCGGTCAAGGTGATGCCACGCACTGGCGGATAGCTCGATATCCGGCCGCTGGGATAAACCTGTTCACCGAAATGCTCGCGATGGTCTGGCGTATCGGCAGTCTTCAACGTTGTGCCGTCCAGTGCAAACAGGCTTAGGCCCTTGAACAAATACTGTTTGCGATCCTGCTCCGACCACGCCTTTGCCGATATCTCGAACAGTGCCCGCAAAGGCTCTGCGCCAAGACGCTGCCGCGCCTGCGCAACCGCGCTTTTGCTGACGAAAGGCGCTTGCGCATCCGGCAAGGCCAGATTCAGGTCGTCAACCACCTCGCTGATGGATTGGTGACGATACAGCGCCAAGGCCACGACCAGCCACACTACCTGCTCGGCCGGTAAGCGTCGCTGTCGAATGCTCGCTTTGCCTGTGTAAGCAACTGCCTGTTCGATCCACTCGTATGGCAAATGCTGGCCCAGGCGCGCCCAGTCCGGTGCTTCCTGAGATTGCACGAGAAAATGGAGCGCGTCATCGAACATGGTGACGCAGGTTAACAGCCTCAGCGACCGTTTACAACACTCAAAAGAAAAATGCCGTTCAGTCTTAACTGAACGGCATTAGCCTCTAGCGAGCGTTTTTTTGGTAGGAGGCGCTCGACTGGGACTTTAAGCCGTACAGTCACGCGCGAGGTACCACGTTCTGGACCGAGCGGATTGCGTAAGCCGCCTGTCTAACTTAGCTGTTCGATGCCGAAAAGCATGCTTTATAAGCGCGAAGCTGGTAGACTTAAAACGATCCTAAACGACTTTCATACACGAAGGCATGGTGCCGTCATTATGAGCATTGAACCATGGGTTACTGCCGAAGATGTCGCCCTGCATCTGGGTGTCGCCAAAGACACGGTTTATCGCTGGAGAGAGCGAAAAGGGCTTCCCGCTCATCGTGTGGGGCGACTGTGGAAGTTTCAGTTGTCTGAAGTGGATGAGTGGGTGCGCGTCGGTGGTGCTGATGACGAATGTGACGAGGGGAGCCGAACAAAATTGAATCCAGCAGGGGAAGGTAGCTAGTGAGCCTGGAGGGACAACTCCTTGACCAAAAGTCTTTGCGGACCGTGCTCGGCAAGACGGCGGACTGGAACGAAATCGCCAAAGATTGCGTTGCATTCGCCAACGCAACTGGCGGTCGATTACTGCTTGGGATAGAGGATGGTCAGAGGGAGCCCCCGAATGATCAGCGGGTCCCTTCAGACCTGCCTGACATACTACGGCGCAAGCTGGCAGAGCGCACGGTTAACGTGACCGTACTGCCGGATGTCACTACTGCCTCCAATGGCGGCCAATATGTCGAATTACGTATTCCGCGCGCCATAGCTGTCGCATCAACCACGGATGGTCGCTACTTCCTACGGGTAGCCGATCAAAGCAAGCCCGTGACTGGAGACGACGTAATGCGCTTGGCCAGTGAGCGCTCTGCCTTGCCGTGGGAAACGCAAATCACCTTGCATGTTCCACGTGCTGAGAATGATGTCGCCAAACGCGACAAGCTGCTGGCTGCTCTGCGCGCATCGGATCGCGTCAAGCCTTCCGTCAAGGAGAAGTCTGACGACGAACTGCTCGATCACTATCAGCTCGCCCAAGGGCCGGACCTCACCAACTTAGGCGTGCTTAGTCTCGGTCGCCAGCATCATCGCGCCCAACTCACCACGGCACCGGTCATCCAGTTCATCAAGTACGACGAGCATGGGCAAAAGGTAAACAAGCTGGTGTGGGACGACCATACGCAAAGCCCAATGGAGTTAATTGAAGCGGTTTGGCTCGAGGTGCCTGACTTCCGCGAGCGCTACGAGCTGCCCGATGGCCTGTATCGCCAGAACGTGCCCGCTTTCGATGAAATCGTAGTGCGCGAATTGTTGGTCAATGCATTGGTACACCGCCCCTACACGCAGCGCGGTGACATCTTCTTGAACCTGCATCCAGACCGGCTGGAAGTGGTCAACCCTGGACCGCTGCCGCTGGGCGTCTCGCCGCAGAACGTTCTGCACACCACAGTGCGTCGTAACGAGCACTTGGCTCGCCTGTTCCATGACTTGAAACTGATGGAGCGGGAAGGCAGTGGCTTCGACAAGATCTTCGAGGTGCTGCTCTCGCAAGGTCGCCCGGCTCCCGAGTTGATCGAGACCCACGATCGCGTGCAGGTGACAGTGCGTCGCCGTATCCTGAAGCCCGAGGTCATCGACTTCATTGCCAAGGCGGACCAGACCTATCAGCTCACGCAGCGCGAGCGGATCGCATTGGGCCTATTGGCGCAACACGACTCCTTGACCGCACGCGAACTGACAAGCTTCCTTGAGCTGCCATCGGTTGAAGCATTGCAGCCCTGGCTCAAGCGCCTGCTGGACTGGCAGCTGGTGCTGAGCGCGGGACGCACCCAGGCGACGCGCTACTTTGTTGATCCGAGCCTGCTGCGCAGCCTGCAGTTCACCGGTGCGACCACCCTCAAGCGTATTGAACCACACCGCTTGGCCGCGCTGGTCTTGGAAGACCTGCAGCGCTACCCTCAGTCAGCCATCAGCGATATTCACCAGCGCGTCGGCGACGAAATCCATTCTAAGCAAGTCAAACGCGCGCTGGACGAGTTGATCGAGCTAGGGAAAGTCCGCTTTGAGGGCAACAACCGCTGGCGGCGCTACTGGGCGGTAGCATGAGGCCTATCAGACAACCAGCGCTCTATCGTTGATAGAGGGGCGATAGACGCTGGGCGATACATCGGCCTGAGCCTGATAAATCAAGGACTTCTATCAACCCAAGACGAAGAATGCCGGGAGATAGCACGCGGCCACATTACTGCAATAACCCATTTCCTCCAGTTCAAGCGTCGAGCTTGAGCCGGACCCAACGAATCGAAACTGGACTTTGAAGATGACAAGCAACGAACAACGCGCTGCACTACAGCGCAAGATTTGGGATATCGCCAATGATGTCCGCGGCGCCGTCGATGGTTGGGATTTCAAGCAATACGTGCTGGGCACCCTGTTCTATCGCTTCATCAGCGAGAACTTCATCGACTACATCACCGGTGGAGACCCTGGCATCAATTACGCCGCCATGGCGGACAATGACGAGAACATCGCTGCAGCTAAAGACGACGCCATCAAGACCAAGGGCTACTTCATCTACCCCAGCCAGCTTTTCGTCAACGTTGCGGCCAACGCCAACACCAACAAGAGCCTGAACACCGATCTGGCCAACATCTTCGCCGCCATCGAAGCCTCAGCAAACGGCTACCCCTCTGAGCGCGACATCAAAGGCCTGTTTGCTGACTTCGACACCACCAGCAACCGCTTGGGCAACACTGTCAAAGACAAGAACGATCGTCTAGCCAAAGTGCTAAAACGCGTCGCTGAATTGGACTTCGGAGGCTTCGACGATAGTCACATTGACCTGTTCGGTGATGCGTACGAGTTCCTTATCTCCAATTACGCCGCCAACGCCGGCAAATCAGGCGGTGAGTTTTTCACCCCACCGAAGGTATCTAAGCTGATTGCACATCTTGCGATGCATAAGCAAACCAGCATCAACAAGATTTACGACCCGGCCTGTGGCTCAGGCTCGCTGCTGCTACAAGCCAAAAAACAATTCGATGAACACCTGATCGAAGACGGCTTTTTTGGGCAAGAAATCAACCACACCACCTACAACCTGGCGCGGATGAACATGTTCTTGCACGACATTAACTACGACAAATTCAACATCCAGCTCGGCAACACCTTGATCGAACCGCATTTTGGCGACGACAAGCCCTTTGATGCCATCGTTTCCAACCCGCCGTACTCGGTGAAATGGATCGGCAGCGATGACCCCACGCTGATTAACGACGAGCGCTATGCCCCGGCTGGTGTGCTCGCGCCGAAATCCAAGGCCGACTTTGCCTTTGTATTGCACGCGCTGAGTTATCTCTCCAGTAAGGGCCGCGCCGCCATCGTCTGCTTCCCCGGCATCTTTTACCGGGGCGGCGCCGAGCAGAAAATCCGCCAGTATCTGGTGGATAACAACTATGTAGAGAGCGTGATTTCGCTCGCACCCAACCTGTTTTATGGCACCACCATTGCCGTAAATATCCTGGTGCTGTCCAAACATAAAGCGGACACCACCACCCAGTTCATCGACGCCAGCGGCCTCTGCAAGAAGGAAACCAACAACAACGTGCTGCTGGACAAGCACATCGACGACATCATTGCCGTGTTCGACAGCAAGTCTAATGTTGCTCACTTTGCCCTGTCTGTACCGTTCGAGAAGATCGCCACCAACGACTATAACCTCTCGGTCAGCAGCTACGTGGAAGCCAGGGACACCCGCGAAGTGGTGGATATTGCAAAGGTTAATGCCGAGCTGAAAACTACGATTGCAAAGATTGACCAGCTGCGCAAAGACATTGATGGCATCGTTGCGGAGATTGAAGGCGGGGAGCTGGAGGCATGAGCGGAGTGAATTATTTGGAAAAGCTGCTGGATGGCGCAGAGGTGCATTGGGAACCTCTTGGTAAGGTACTTGTCCGTACTAAGGGTACAAAGATTACAGCAGGTCAGATGAGGGAACTGCACAAGAACGGAGCTCCCATAAAAATTTTCGCAGGCGGTAAAACAGTCGCGTTTGTTGATTTTGAAGACATCCCAGAAAAAGACGTAAACCGCGAACCTTCTATAATTGTGAAGTCTCGCGGTGTTATTGAATTTGAATATTACGACAAGCCGTTTTCGCATAAAAATGAGATGTGGTCCTACCACACCAGCAGAAAAGCGGTAAACATTAAGTATGCTTACTACATTCTGAAGCTGAACGAATCCCACTTTCAGAACATTGGCAGCAAGATGCAAATGCCGCAAATTGCAACGCCAGATACTGACAAGTTCGAAATCCCCATCCCCTGTCCCGACAACCCCCAAAAATCGCTTGAAATCCAAGCCGAAATCGTCCGCATTCTTGACGCCTTCACCGAACTGACCGCCGAACTGACCGCCGAACTGGCGGCCCGAAAAAAACAATACAACTACTATCGGGATCAATTGTTGAATTTTGAAGGCCGTGAGGTCGAGTGGAAAAGCTTGCCGGAGATGGCCCTAGATTTTGGGCGTGGAAAATCCAGGCATCGCCCGAGAAATGACGAAAGACTGTATGGCGGCGATATTCCTTTTATACAGACAGGCGACATTAGAGGTGCCTCGCACGTAATCACCCAATACAGTCAAACGTACAGCAAGCTTGGCCTAGCCCAAAGTAAGTTGTGGCCTAAAGGAACACTCTGCATCACGATTGCAGCCAATATTGCCGAAACATCCATATTAGGATTTGACGCTTGTTTCCCAGATAGTGTCATTGGCTTTGTTGCCGACCCCAAAAAAACCAGCTCTGAATACGTTGAGTATCTTCTTCAATCTACAAAGAAAAAACTGGAAGAGAAAGGCAAAGAAAAAAGCAGTGCACAAAGCAATATTAATCTTGAGACCTTTGAAAAATTAAAACTACCTTTCCCATCACTCACGGAGCAGGCTCGCATTGTCGCCATCTTGGAGAAGTTCGAGGTCCTCATCAATTCCATCACCGAAGGCCTGCCGCGCGAAATAAAACTGCGCCAGAAGCAATACGAGTATTACCGCGAGCTGCTGCTGAGCTTCTACAAGCCAGAAGAATTAGAGGCAGAACATGGGTAAGACGCTCAAAGAAATCGCCCAACAGCTAAGCACGCCGAAGACGATTCAGAAAACAGTCCCCGAAAAAACGAAAGTTGTAGAAGAGGTCAAGCCTCTCCCAAAAGTTCAACTCATCTATGCCTTCAACGGTACTGGCAAGACGCGCCTTTCACGGGAATTCAAAGAGTTGTTCCCAGGGGCAACCGCAGATGAAGGCGAGCAGTCCTCTGAGTTGGCCAGCAAGAAAATACTCTATTACAGCGCATTTACAGAGGATTTATTCTATTGGGACAATGATCTGGCATTTGATGCCGAACCGAAATTGTTAATCCGTCCTAACTCATTCACTAGATGGGTACTGGAAGAGCAAGGGCAAGACCAAAACATCGTTACAAACTTTCAGCGCTATACCAACGACAAGCTTACGCCGCGATTCAATGAAGAGTATAGATCCACGGACAAGGACGACAATGAGGTCGTTGTTAAAGCGTTTTCGGAGGTGACCTTCTCTCTGGAGGGCGGCAATGATGAGCACACTGGAAATCTGAAAATCTCTAAGGGCGAAGAAAGCAACTTCATCTGGAGTATTTTCTACACGCTGCTCGAACTGGCGATTTCCACGCTAAACGATATTCAGCCTGACTACCCGGAACCAACGCCATTTGATAACCTAGAATATGTGTTCATTGACGATCCTGTCAGTTCCTTGGATGATAATCACTTGATTCAGTTGGCCGTGGACTTGGCGCAGCTGGTCAAGTCGAACGAATCCAATATCAAGTTCATTATCACGACGCATAACCCACTTTTTTTCAACGTGCTTTGCAATGAATTTGGAAGCGATGAAAAAACAGAACGCTACAGCTGGAAATCAAAATGGTTCAGCAAGTCACGCTTGGAGAAAAATGGTGACGGCAGTCTCAATCTGGTGGAGCAGCCAAACGATTCTCCATTTGCCTATCACCTGCACCTGATATCGCAGCTTGAAGAGGCGATAGAGATTGGACAGATTGAAAAGTATCACTTCAACCTGCTGCGAAACATCCTAGAAAAGACCGCGACATTTCTCGGGTACAAAAGGTGGGAGCACCTTCTTCCGGAAGCGGGTGACGGCCTTCCTAACCCGCACGCAAAAAGAATTGTGAACTTCTCAAGTCATTCAAAGCATGCTGCTGATGAAGTTCAACCACTGCAGCCGGAAGAAAAGAAGCTTCTGGAGAACTTAGTCCAATACCTTGTCGAGCGACATCGATTTTGGCAGGAAAAAACCACATGATTGAATACAGTGCTATCGTCGAATCGAAAAATTTCATTGTTTTGGACCAATACACCCGAGACTGGAAAGTTGCAGAGAGTTACCAAAGCGAGGGAGATCTGGAGCGCGAGTTCATTCAGGACTTGCAGAATCAGGGTTATGAATACCTTCCTGGGCGGAACACACCCGAAGCCTTACTCGCAAATGTTCGCGAACAGCTACAGGCCCTAAATAGCGTGAAGTTTGCTGACGGTGAATGGTTGCGCTTTGTGGAAACCTATTTGGACAAACCCAGCGATGGCATCGTCGAGAAAACTCGCAAAATTCACGACGACTATATCTACGACTTTGTCTTTGACGATGGGCGCATTCTGAACATCTATCTGCTGGACAAAAAAAACATCGCCCGCAACAAAGTACAGGTAATCAAGCAGTTTGAGCAGACCGGCAGCCATGCCAACCGATACGACGTGACCATCCTGGTCAATGGATTGCCGCTGGTACAGGTGGAACTGAAGAAGCGTGGCGTGGCGATCCGGGAAGCATTCAACCAAGTGCACCGCTATAGCAAGGAGAGCTTCAACAGCGAGCATTCCTTGTTCAAGTATTTGCAGCTGTTCGTGATCTCCAATGGAACCGACAGCCGGTACTTTGCCAACACGACGCAGCGCAACAAGAACAGCTTCGACTTCACCATGAACTGGGCGAAGGCGGACAACAGCCTGATCAAAGACCTGAAGGACTTCACAGCTACGTTCTTCCAAAAGCAAACGCTGCTTAATGTGCTGCTGCACTACTCGGTGTTTGACGTCAGCAACACGCTGCTGGTGATGCGCCCCTACCAGATTGCCGCCACGGAACGCATTTTATGGAAGATCGGGAGCAGTCATCAGGCCAAAAGCTGGAGCAACACGCAAAGCGGCGGCTTCATCTGGCACACCACTGGCTCGGGCAAGACGCTGACTAGTTTTAAGGCGGCACGCTTGGCCACCGAGCTTGACTTCATTGACAAAGTGTTCTTCGTGGTGGACCGCAAGGATCTGGACTACCAAACCATGAAGGAATACCAGCGCTTTTCACCGGACAGTGTGAATGGGTCGGACAGCACGGCGGGGTTGAAGCGTAACCTGGAGAAGGACGACAACAAGATCGTTGTCACAACAATCCAGAAGCTCAACAACCTAATGAAAAGCGAGGCTGACTTGCCCATTTATGGCAAGCAAGTAGTGTTCATTTTTGATGAGTGTCATCGCAGCCAGTTTGGTGAGGCACAGAAAAACCTGAAGAAAAAGTTCAAGAAGTTTTGCCAGTTCGGCTTTACTGGCACACCGATTTTCCCGGAGAACGCATTGGGCGCAGAGACCACTGCTAACGTGTTTGGTCGTGAACTGCATTCGTATGTGATCACCGATGCGATCCGCGACGAGAAGGTCTTGAAGTTCAAGGTTGACTATAACGACGTACGCCCACAGTTCAAGGCCATCGAGACTGAGAAGGACGAGAAAAAGCTGAGCGCCGTGGAGAGCAAGCAAGCCCTGCTACACCCTGACCGCATCCGCGAAATCACCCAGTACATCCTGAACAATTTCCGGCAGAAGACCCACCGCCTGCACCCGGGTAACAAGGGCTTCAACGCGATGTTTGCAGTCAGCAGCGTAGAGGCTGCCAAGCTGTATTACGAGTGCTTCAGGCAACTTCAGAAAGGCATCGACAAGCCACTGAGAGTCGCCACCATCTTCTCGTTTGCAGCCAACGAGGAGCAAGATGCGATTGGCGATATACAAGACGAGAGCTTTGATGTGTCGGCCATGAACAGCAGCGCTAAAGAGTTTTTAAGCGCGGCTATCGCAGACTATAACGTGATGTTCAAAACCAACTTCGGAGTGGACAGCAGCGGTTTTCAGAACTACTACCGCGACTTGGCCAAGCAGGTCAAAGCCAAAGAAATTGACCTCCTGATTGTGGTCGGCATGTTTCTGACGGGCTTTGATGCTCCCACGCTAAACACGCTGTTTGTGGACAAGAACCTGCGCTACCACGGGCTGATGCAGGCCTATTCGCGAACCAACCGCATTTTCGACGCGACCAAGACCTTTGGCAACATCGTTACCTTCCGCGACCTCGAGGACGCAACCATCAATGCTATCACTCTGTTCGGTGACAAAAACACTAAGAACGTGGTGCTGGAGAAGAGCTACAAGGAGTACATGGAAGGTTTCACCGATGCGACCACCGGTGAAGCGCGGCGTGGCTTCATGGAGGTGGTGCAAGAACTGGAAGCCCGCTTCCCTAACCCAGCCAATATTGAGAAGGAGGCTGACAAGAAGGCCTTCGTCAAGCTGTTTGGCGAGTATTTGCGCGTGGAAAACGTGCTGCAAAACTATGACGAGTTCGCCAGCCTAAAGGAGTTGCAAGACATTGATACTATGGACGCTGCTGCAGTAGAGGCGTTCAAGGCAAAGCATTATCTAACCGACGATGACCTATCCGGGCTGCAAGCTATTAAGCTCCCCGCCGAGCGAAAGGTTCAGGACTACCGCTCGACGTACAACGATATACGTGACTGGCTGCGTCGTGAGAAGGCGGGGGGTGAAAAAGAAAAATCTACCATCGACTGGGATGACGTGATCTTTGAGGTTGACCTGTTGAAGTCACAGGAAATCAACCTGGATTACATCTTGGAACTGATCTTCGAGCACACCAAGAAGATCAAGAGCAAGTCGGATCTGGTGGATGAGGTGCGGCGGGTGATTCGTGCAAGCCTCGGCAATCGCGCGAAAGAGAGCCTGCTAGTGGACTTCATCAATCAGACTGATCTCGATAAGATTAGCGACAAGGCCAGCGTTATAGACGCATTCTTCACCTTTGCCCAAGCAGAACAGCAGCGTGAAGCGCAGGAGTTGATTACCACCGAGAACCTCAATGCAGATGCCGCCAAACGCTACATTACTACCTCACTCAAGCGAGAGTTCGCCAGCGAGAATGGCACTGAACTTAACATGGTATTGCCCAAAATGAGCCCCTTGAATCCTCAATATCTGACCAAAAAGCAGAGCGTGTTTCAGACAATCGCTGCTTTTGTAGAGAAGTTCAAGGGTGTGGGGGGGCAGCTATAGTGGCAGGTTTTGCGCCTAGGCTGCCCCAGCATTTTGTTGTTGACAAGAGTGATGTCTCCCTTAACCGCTTCAACTGCTATCCCAGCTTTTTCGCTAAGTCTTCCGCGCGCAAGTGAGTGTACCGCTTGAGCATGTCTAACGTCTTGTGTCCGGTGATTGCAGCGACCTCCATCACGTTAAGGCCTTTTTCGAATAGCCGACTCGTTGCTTCATGTCGAAGGTCGTGAAAGCGTAGCCCGGCAATGTTAGCGCGGTGAGGTTCGCATGCCCGTTCGAAAGCTTGGCTCATTGATTCGGCTTGTAGTGTGAACACTCGGCCTTCGCCCTTAGTACCGAACTTTTTTAGCGCAGCAACAGCCTTCTTGGACAGCGGAACCGTCCGGGGAACGTCGGTCTTTGTTGTTGGTAAGTGTGCGGTCTGCTTTTTCAGGTCCACCTCATCCCAGGTAAGCAAGGCCAACTCGCTGCGCCGCATACCCGTCTCTACGGCCAAGATAACGATCGTTCGTAGTTCGAAGGATCCGGTAGTCTCGAGGATTTTCATGATCTCTGCTTCCGTTACTCGACGGTCACGTCCGCGAGGCTTCGTCGGCTTGCGCACTTGGGCCGTCGGTAACCCGCCAGGTAGCGCAATGCCCCAGTCCATAGTCGCAGTCTTAAGCACTCGGTTTAGCAAGTTAATTTCGTGGATCACCGATTGCGGCCCAACAAGCCGCAATCGTTGGTCGCGGAACGTTGCTACCTGGCTGGACGTTAGACTAGCCAGGCGGTAATCGCCAAAGGCCTCCAGTAGTGTTTTGACGCGTGATTTGTCAGACTGCTCACTGCGTTTCGTCGGCAGCACCTCAGCCGCGTATCGTTGTAGCACGTCCTTGACAAGCGTTGACTCGGCCTCACTACGCGACACAAACACGCCGCGCTCCATTTCGGACTCGATGATGGTTGCCCACCGTCGAGCGTCGGCTTCTCTCGTGAAGGTTTTCGTCTGTGTTGGGTAACCACGTTTGCGAATCTGAACGTGGTACTGGCCTTCGCCTCGTTTGCGTATGGTTGCCATGTCTGAATCGCCACGACTATCGTAGACACTCCTGAGCCATAATGTCGGGCACAAGGAGAAGGTATGAGTGGAAAGCGGTACACAGAGGAATTCAAGATTGCAGCGGTCAAGCAGGTGGCAC
>Ga0265780_10008865_pt1 | contig 12163 bp, 11 predicted proteins | sample P1T30metagenome_FD_192432 | JGI IMG/M metagenome (GOLD analysis project Ga0265780, IMG submission 192432) | Plant litter microbial communities from East Loma Ridge, Irvine, California - P1 T30 | ecosystem: Environmental > Terrestrial > Plant litter > Unclassified | place: USA: California... | reverse complement strand
GTCGGCTAATTACGAGGGGAAATTCTTTTTGGTAAAGCATGCCGATTACGACCAACACTATTTCGCCGAAAGAGCTTCTGACGAAACCTCAAAATACACTACCAACATCGAGCCGTTGCTACAGGTATTCGATAGCATTGGCAACAGCCTTGCCTGCCTGGAGGCCGAAGTTACTCAATGGGATAATATAGATGTTACCGATGCGCTCGATGCTAATATGGATGGACTGCTGTGCAGCTATAAAATCCGCATTGCTGGCAGCTATGAGTAACGTAACCGAACTATTGGCAGCCGAATTTGAACTGCTTAAAGCAGAGGTTATTGCTAAGTATGAAGCATCCGGTATGGCGGCTTCGGGCAATTGGGCCAATAGCGTAGTAATTCAAAAATTGCCTAACGGTTTTAACCTTGTGGCAGACGGTTATATCAACGGGCGTGGCCCTGGCAAACCGCCGCCAAGCGAAGCTATAGAAGCCTGGATTAGGCAGAAGGGTATTGCCGCCAAACTCGAAAAAGGCATGAGCATACAAACACTGGCGTATCTTATTGCCCGAAAGATAGCCCGTGAGGGCTGGAAGCCGAAGCCTGAAAATCAGAATATAGTAAACAGCCTAGTAACGCCACAGCGCATTCAGCAAATACTAGATAAAGTGGGCGCAGTGTACATAACCGATTTTACGACCCAAATTATTAACCTTTTAAAACCCTCAGCATGATAGTATTTACTAAAGATATTAATGCCAATAAGTTGCGCATGGCTTATAATAACGATGTTATTAGGTTTAGCAGCAACGTTGCCACACCCGCACAGTTTTGCGATGTTACCATTGGCACCGCCACTACAGTACGTTTGTACCCCGACCCTGACGGAAAGTTCTTCTTCAACTTTAAGCCCTATGTTTCAGCTCTTATCAATACTAATTATTTTGAAGATACTTTGCAAACTGCAATCACCGTGGGCAACACAGGTAGCTTTGTTTATAACATGGCAAACAGCGTTTTTATGCAGCACAACGTTACGCTCAAGGTCACCCTTGCCGATTTAGCTACAGATTCCGGCACCTATACATTGTCGTGGCTGGCAGGGGTGCAGCAATGGGATAACAGGGCCGATTATACCGTTAACGATTTACTGGTTTTATCACCTCCGGATGCAGCGGCTGCTAACAGTTACTTTATAAAATACTGGCAGGGCTATCCTTTCGATATTTCTGTTTTTACAAGCGAAACCTCGCTTACACTGCATAACAAAACCAACCTGCTATCGCAACAATTTGCGTTTACAGGTTATGGCGACCGATTGGTATTTAGCGATGGCCGTACCGATGAAACCCTGGAGGATATTCTGCCAATGGTTGAAGGTTTTAATAAGCTGGAGCTCGTACAATCTAAACAAACCTATTACCCACCGGTGTTGCAGGATAGTATTGTGCCCTGGTTTGGTAGAGACCTGAATGCCGTTGCCCGGGTTAATGAAGCAGACAACGATATTGATACTACTTTAATGGCGACTCAAGGCAATCTTTCAGGGAGAGTACGAGAGCGAACTATAGAAACATCTAAATTTATAACACTTGAGAAGGTGCCTTACCACTGCGGGGTGTATTTAAAATGGTTTAATGCCCTTGGCGGATACACGTACTGGCTGTTCGAAAATACCTATAGCATAGACCGAAGCACCAAACAACTGGGTGAGCTTGCTAATGATAATGCCAACCTTGAAGACAGCTACGGGCGTACATTGCAAGTAGGTAAAGAGAGTCAGGATTCGATTAAAATAATTGCCGAGATGCTTACCCCGCAGGAGCGTGCGGTAGTAGAGGGCATACTGGACAGCCCAAAAATTTACCTGTTTACCGGCAAACCCTTCTCCCGAAACAGCAACCGCGACTGGATAGAGGTTTCGCTTAAAACCACAGGCGCGAGGCTTAAAAACCCAAGACAGCCACTTACTACTTTTGGTTTCGATATTGAGCTGCCGGTTAGGTATGCGCAAACGCTTTAAAGATGTCTTAAAGCCATCAGGTCATCAAGGCAAAAGTCATAACGTCCAAAACGCTGAATGCTTCGAATATCCATCTACCGACTTTATGACCTGATGACTTTGGCTTTAAGACTTTCTCAATATTTGTATAAAACAAACCTCCTTTGGCACTTATATTATACATCAACGGTCAGCTGGCCGATTTAGATGCCGGGCAGGTTATTGCCCAAACCAAGCAGGTTAACGACCTAAACAGCCTCGAGAACCGGCAGGCTAATTACACCAATAAATTCAACCTGCCTAAAACGGCAAACAACGTTCGCATCATGAATTTTTTAACGGTACCCGGCAACCAGTCGGATATTCCATACACACAAAACAGCTGCAGCCTGTACAGCGAAACCGGCGAATGTTTTGTATACAACGGCTGGGTTGTGGTAACCGATGGCGGCGATAGTTACGAAGCCGTGGTTTACGATGGTATTATCGATTTGTATAAAAGTATAGAAAACACCACACTGGCATCGCTGGGACTGGATGAAATAGACCATACTAAAGACCCGGATACGGTTAAAGCATCATTTACATCTGATAGTTCTTTGCCCTACCGTTATATATTAGCCGATTACAATGGTAAAACAGGAGCTACCAACAGCATTTTACCCGAGGTTAATATTGATTACCTGGTACCATCGGTTAATGTAGCATGGCTTTGGGATAAAATTTTCGAGAAATACAAAATGCAATATGAAGGCGCTGTTTTTAAAACCGAGAATTTTAAAAATCTCTGGATGACCTATCCTAAAGGCATCAGCAGTTCTGAGGGTGAAACCGAAGTACTTAATATCAACACGTATTCGTTTCCAAAATCGGGGATTGTTAAATATGAAGCCTATTATTTTAAAACTGCTAAGACAGATACTTACGATCCTACCGTAATTTCTATAGCGCCTACCACGCACATAAAGGTGTCTCAGGCCGGCCGTTACCGTATAGAAATTGAAGGTACCATTAATGCATCATACAGCCCTATGGTACTTTTAGGCAAAAATGGCGAACAGATGAATGCTGCTAATGTGCCTATTGTACACAATTTTGGACTTGCAATAGATAAAAAGCCCTTTAAGTTTAGCTACGGAATAGACCTTGAAGCTCAGGATAGTATTTGCGTTATTTTGAAACGCAGAGACAGGGATCGCAGCTTTAGGCTGGAAGGCGAAAAAGATACCGCCAGTATAAAACTTACAAAACTATCTGTAAATAACTTTAGTTTTAGTACAGCGTTTACCGACTTTTCTACCAGCGATTTTATGTATGAGGTTGTTAACCGTTTTGGGCTTACGCTTTACAAGGATAAATATACAAACATGTACCGGTTTTTAACCTTGCAGGAGCAACTTCAATCGGCGGTAATAAACTGGAGCGAAAAGTTTAGCAAGGCAGTCTCTCAAAACTATATTTATGGCAGCTATGCCCAGCGCAATTGGTTTAAGTACACGTATAACGATAAAGAAGCTGCTCATAACGATGGTTTTCTGGATGTTGCTAACCTTAACCTGCCCGATAGTAAAGATGTAGTGAAAAGCAAAATATACAGTCCGGAAAAAAACTTTGTAAAATACCTTAACGGTCAGGGTAATGTGTATAAGCTATGGGATAAGGAGGCTGTAGATAACCCTGAGAATGGCGAAGACCCGGTTACTTATAAACCCCTCGATAAACGCTATTATTTTTTAAGGGCAAATGTAGTAAACCAGCCCGTTACACTAAAATCTACCGCAGGTGTAAGTCAGGCATCTTCGCCTGTGGCGGTGGTAGAAAGCTATTATAAAATGAAGTTTGGCGATGTGATGCATGACTATTACAGCGCCCTTAAAAGTATACTCTCAAAATCACTTGTGGTAACGGCAGAACTTTGGCTTACAGATAATGATGTTATCAACTTTGATTTTAGCAAGCTGTATTATATAGAGCAGCTGTCGGGCTATTATATAATGAATAAAATAAACAACTACGTTCCGGGCAAAGTAACTAAATGCGAGTTGGTACATGTGCCCTACAGCACCATTGGGCTCAATTTCGAACCTAAAACAATTACGCTTGGCACCTTTATACGCTACAACCAGCGTTTTATGAGCATACCTTATAGCGCTAATTATGATACAGGAACACTCGTAGTGCAATCATCTGTCAATCAGGTAATCTGGACAGATATGCGGTCTGCCGCTGCGAGTCCGGTCGTGGTGCAGGTAGGCGGCCTTAAGGGCACTACGATATACCTTCGCATTAATGATATCGATAATTCTATACAATCATCACTTATCACAATGCTATTATGATACACCAGTTTAAATACCAAACTCCCTTTATAAGCTTTGGCTTTGGTGTTACCCAAAAAACGGTAACGGCAGGCACGCCTTTAACTATATGGCTTGTTACACTTTACAATGAAAGTGAATATACGTTTAGCCTTACAGGCGGGGGCGGCGCTATAAATGCAGTATCTAATTACGAATACAGCATAAGCAACCTTAGCCGTGGCACCTACACTTTTAGCATGAGGGTGACTACTAAAGATAAACATACAAGCCTTGACAGTAATGTTTTAACTTTAACAATAACCTAAATGGCAAACCAAAAAATAGTATTGGCCGAATTAGATCTTGATGCAAAAGGGTTGCTTAAGGCCGCAGCCGAATCTAAAGATGCGGTAGTAAAACTTAAGCAGGAAATTGAGGCGTGCAAAAAAGCAGGAACTGATTTTTCTAAACTCGGGTCAGAGCTTGCAAACGTTACAAAGGCATTCGAGGCGCAGCAGCAGGCGCTGACACAAAATATTCAGGTAAATCAAACACTTGCAACACAGCAGAATAATCTCATCAATGCTCAACAAAATACGGTTGTGGCTGCAAATGCAGTAACGGCATCGGTAAAAAAGCAAGGTAAATCGTTCGATGATTATAAAGAACAGATAAACGATGCCCTAAATTCTGTAAATATATTTAATGGAGGCTGGGGTGCTTTAAAGCAACGCGCGCAGGAGTCGGGCAGTTGGGGCAATTTATTTAAATCGGCGCTTGGCGGCGTTACCGAGGGGTTAAAAGGCATGGGCACCGCAATAATGTCTAACCCGTTAGGTTTGCTATTACAGCTTGTCGCGCCCATTATAGAGCAGCTTAAAAATTTTGCACCGCTTACCAATGCGGTAGAGCGGGCCATGGCAGCCCTAAGCCCGGTAATAAATTTAGTAACAGCACCCATAAGGTTATTAGCCGAAGGTTTAACCTGGGTAGTTAGTGGTTTTACATCACTTATAAGCTCTATGAGTGATAGTGCCGCCGAGGCTGCAAACCTGGCAAAATCTCAGCAAGAGCTTACCACCCAGATGGCCTTGCAGGAAAGTGCTAACGAAAGGGCAAAACAGCAAACAGATGAGCTTATTAAAAAATCGCAGGATCATACCCTAAGCGAGCAGGAGCGTGTTAAAGCAATTGGCGATGCTACAAAAGTTCAGCTACAAAATTATAACGAGCGCAAAGCCATTGCCGATAAAACTTTTGCTATTGAAGAAGAGAAGCTGGCTCAGGCAAAAAACCTTTCGGCTCAGGAACTGCAAATACTTAGTAATGGTACAGCTGCCGAAGTGCATAGGCTAATGAACACTAAAAACATTAGCAAGGAGGAGTTGGAGGTGTACGAAAAAGCCAAGGTGGCGAAAATGAGCATAGCTAACGAGGCAATTGATATTAAGGAGAAAGAAGCGGAAGCCGTTAAAAGCATTACCGACGGGCTTATTAAAAAATCAGAAGATCAAACGTTATCAGAACAGGAAAGATTAGATGCATTAAAAGAGGCGGTTAAAATTGAAGGAGAACTATTATCCAAGCGAAAAAAGGATGCTGACGACACCTATGACGCGCTTGAAAAAAAAGCGTTAAGTTATTCCGGCGTTAGTAAAAAGGAGCTGGAGGATATTCTTGCTACGGGAAGGAGTTACGCTACTAAAAATGGAGTTCTAAAACGGTTAACCCAAGAGGAAATTAATGCGCTTATTGCTGCAAATAACGAAAAAAAACGCCTGAGCCGGGAAAATATTGAGCTAAATAAAACTGAAGCCGCCGCTATAAAAACTATAAAAGACGAAGAGCGGCAGCAAAAGGAGAAAGATGCTCAAAAAGAAGTTGCAGATGCCGTAAACAAACAACAAAAAATTGCCGGAGAACGAGCCAAAACCTTGCAGCTTGAAATGCAGCTTTACGTGCAACAGAACGAAAATATAAAGCGAACGTACGAAGAAGAATTAAGTTACATTAAAGAAATAGAGCAGCGCAAAAAGGCAATAGCTGAAGAATCGTTCCGTGCAACAGATAAAAAACTTAACGACTCTTTAAGCAAAAAGTTAGCGCTTGGTGATATAGAAAAAGAAGCAGCTAAAAGCAAGGCAGATGCTGAAGAAGCACATGCTAAAAAGATAGCGGATGATAATATTGCAGCTGCTAAAGCAGCACACGATAAGGTAATCGAGGCCAATAACGAGATTCTTACAAAGAATAAAACACTTAATGAAACAATAGTTACCCAGGAAAAAACGAGGCTGGAAAACATTGCGACAGCCGAAAGGGAATTTGCCCAAAAAAGGTTTGAGAATAAAGTAATTTCTGAAACAGAGCTTAATACCGAAATTACCCGTATTAATACAGAGGCTATTGAAGCTAAAAGAGTATTAGACCAGGAGTTAAGCAAAACCGAAGCTGCTAAAAAAGTAGAAGAGCTTGAGGCCAAAAAGGCAGAAAAAGAAACAGCTTTTTTAGATAACCTTGCCATTGAACAAGAGCAGGACGATATTAAACGTGCCCAGGAGTTATCAAACGTAAATTTAACTGCCGAAGAAAAGGAAGAAATTAATAAAAGATATGATGATGCTGCCGTTGCCAGAGAAAAATCTAAAAATGATTATATAGCAAACGGCCGCGCAGAGTTATACGAAACTGTAAAGGGCCTATTTGGTAAAGAGAGTAAAATAGGCAAGGCTATAGCAGTAGCCGAAATTGCGAATACAACCGTAAAAAATGCCAGTGCGGCTTTTCAGCAGGCATATGTTTATGCTTCAAATCCGTTAACAGCACCCTTAGCGGCTAACGCAGCCATACAGGGCGGAATAATTATAGCCACTGGGGCGGCCCAGCTAAAAAAAACAGTAGGGGCTAAGTTTGAAGAGGGTGGCCTGGTAACCGTAGGCGGTAACAGGCACAGTGCCGGTGGCACACTCTTTACCGGTGCCGATGGTACCCGCTTTGAAGCCGAACAGGGCGAACTTATTGGGGTAATGAATCGTAATGCAGCAGCGCATTTTATGGCGTTTAACAACGCCTTTCCGGCAGGGGGAACCAGCGCACCCAACTATTTTGCCAATGGGGGCATTGTATCGCGGGAGATGGCGCAACCCGGACTGAATATTGATGAGCTTGCGGCTAAAATTTCAATGGCTAATGCGGCTATGCCCGCACCGGTTGTTGCCGTTCAGGATATCATCTCGCAAGGCAATAGCTATGTTCGGGTGCGCGATGCTGCCAATTTTTAACGCAACAATATTTCTGGAAAATTCTGATGCTTAATGCTCAATCATATACTATCCGGGTGGAAAAACTACCTCGATAAATCAGCAGTTACAGAGGCGGTGGCGCAGCAGCGTGCCACTGTTTGTGCCGCCTGCCCACACGCCTGCCAAGGCAAACTTCTCACCTTTATAAAAGATACATTAAAAGAAGTTGAAGGCGCTTATTGCAATGTGTGCAAATGCCCGTTAAGCGCTAAGGTGCGCAGTACAGATATTTGTCCTAAACATAAATGGTAATCATGACACGTTATGAAACTATAGTAAACCTGGGTGATAATTTTATTAAGCTTATGGGTAAAAGCCTTATCCCTGTTCATGTTTTAGACTGGAAGGTGTATTATGAAGCCTACCTAAAACAAGCCGAAGCCGTTACGCGCCAGTATGGCAAACCCAAAAAAACACTGGCTGCCGCCCTTACTGCCGAAACGTATAGCATTAGCGAGCGCAGCATGTTTAACGTTATTGCGTTTATGGAAGGGTAAATTATTAAAATTAAGATTACAGGTAACTAATCTCGTTTTGCTTTAACCTGAAAACATCGGTAGTAGGGCCGTTAAAAACAAATTCTGTTTCATAGCCATTAATAACCCTGGCTTCCCAGCTCTTAGCTACGATGTTTGTTTTTACGGTTGCGCCTTCAAAAGTATCAAAGCTTACAAATACAAGCGATCTTGTAGATGCATTAGCATCATTTATCTGCTGTAAAAAAATGCCGTTAAAAGCTAAAAAATACCAGTTAGTAAATAGTTTATTGTTTAAAAAATCAGCTTCAGGATAGCTTTTAAAGTATAAATAGTCGCCTTCGTTATCGGGCAAAGCACCTGCATACCTGTTGTATATAAACAGGTTACGTGACTGAAAAAGCACACTCCACTCATTTAGCGCAGCAATTGGGGGTGCAGGTTCAGGTTTTTGTTGGGGCTTTTTAAACAAAGACAGTAACGACATGGCATTTTATAATATGCACAAAAATACTAATTACTGCACCAAACAGTTCAGTAAATAATGTTAAATCCAGCGTTAATTTTGTTGTGAATATTTAAAGATTTAAAATTGAAATATTTAAAAATTTCAGATGTTATTTATACCTAATGCTGTTTCAATATTTTAAATCTTCAATCTATAAATTAAATTACTGCAAACCCCACTTCAGTAATAAATGCGGTAAGCAGTCGTAACTTTGCATAGAATTAGGAAGCGATTACTCTAAAGAGAATTTCACACTTACGCTCATCTCATACTTTATTTTCTCGAAATCAATATCTATTGGCTCCGGTGTTTGAGATATCGATGCTGCACCTCTTATGTTTAAACCGGCTACCCGTCCTTGTAAACTAGAAAGGATACCTACAGTTGTATCAGTAATATGCAATGCTTTGCCCACCTTTTGCTGCACTGCCCCTGCAAGTATATCGGCTTGTTGTTTTGCATTTTTAACTGCTTTGGCTTTTAAATAAAGTTTAAGTTCCTTTTCCTTAGAATACTCAGTTCTGTAAAGCATGATGTTAGATATTCCCGCTTCTTCTAGCGTGGCAATTACTTTACCTGCCGTAACCGCATCGCGCACCAGTAAAAAGTAGGCTTTGCTTTTTAAAACTTCCTGACCTTTTAAAAAATATTTTTGAAAGTTACTACCCAAATCCTGCAGCGTTAAATCTTTTTTAGTATCAATACTCAGAGCCTTTAATCGCTGATTCATAAGTATTTCAAGGTTGCCAATATCTTTTTTGCCTTTAGAATCGCTTTCCTTCAATAAAATGCTAAGATAAATCCTGTCAGGCATAACAAGTGTATCGACCTGACCCGAAGTTTCAAGATACGGCCTGTCTAAAAAGTTTTTTTCTTGGGCAAATGCCACAGAAGTTATCAGTAAAAATAGGATGGTGAGGTTTTTCATGTAAGTTAAGTTGATAATCAAATGTAGTAAATTTAAGATGACCTCAATTAGATAAATATACTGCAACACCCACTTCAGTAACAAACCATGTAAGCCGTCGTAACTTTGCAGAGGAAATCAGTTGATAGTTTAAGTAAGATTCTTCGACTCCGTTGCACTTCGCTCAGAATGACAGATATTCAGATTTCCAAATCATCGAATTGACCAGTATTTCAATCTTCACTTAAATGGATGACAGGAAACATTTATATCACCGGGCAAATAGGCACGTTTGATGGTACACCCGGCGTAGCCCTGGTAGATGTTGTAGGTCAGGTAAAAAAGCAGCCGCAGGCCACCGCCTTTAATGTGCACATAAACAGCGAGGGCGGCCTGGTAGATGTTGGCTTTGATATTTACCACTACCTAAAATCGCTTAAAAAACCCATTACAACTATTGGGAGCGGAATTGTAGCCAGTATAGCCACCGTGATTTTTATGGCAGGTAATAAAAGGCTGGTGCGCGAAAACACCCCGTTTATGATTCACCTGCCGTGGGGCGGCTCTATGGGCACGGCAGACGAGCTGGAGCAATTTGCAGATCAGCTTCGGGGTATCGAAAAGCAAATGGTGGGTTTTTACAAAAAAACGCTCAACGTGCAGGAGCAGGCCATAATGCCGCTGCTAAAAAACGAAACCTGGTTAACGGACACGCAGCTCGCGGCACTTGGGTTTACCACCTCGCGGCAGGTTAAGGCCGCAGCAAAAGCTTTCATTAACACAAACTCTATGAGAGGAACATTTACCGACAAAGACAGGCACTGGATGGAAGGCTTGTTTACCAAAGTACTGGGCAAGTTTAAAAGTGCCCACATTTACAACAAAGTGGTGCAGGATGCTACCGGTGCCGAAATTGATTTTACCGATTTGCCCGATGATGGCGTGGTAGAAATTGGCGCTACCGCAACCGTAGACGGTGCCCCCGCCGAAGGCGAATATTTACTGCCGGACGGTTTTACCTACGTGTTTGAGGCCGGTGCATTGACCGAAATTATTGAGCCCGAAGTTGATGCCGAAGCTCCTGCAGCAGCATCGTTAAGAGCAGAAAATAAAAACCTGAAACGCCAGCTAAATGTTATCCGTAACGAAGTGCTTGCACTAAAAAAACAGGTAGGCAGCCGTTACAGCATTGATGGTAAAAAAGTAGCGGCACGCAAGTCGGGAGCTGCCGACAGGACTACAGGTATGAAACAATATTTGCAGAATAAAAACATAAAATAATGGGAGTTATTAATGCAGATGCGCTAACACTAAACGCCCGCGAGGCCGAAACAGTAAGTGAGGTAATTTTTGAAAGGGTTTTTAATGAAAGTGATCTTGCCGAATACCACGAAATCGAAACGGGTATTGATGTTAAAACCCAGATAGCATTTGCCGAAAGGTTAGGACTGTTGGGTAAACTATCGCAGGGCTGTACGCCAAACGAGGCGGGCGGTTTTGCCCTTACCGAGAAATTTTGGACGCCGGTTATGGAAGATTTCAGGCTTAGGCATTGCCAAACCGATATGCCTGCGCTGCTTAAACTGTTCAGGAAATCGCAACGCATTAACCCCGACTTTTTTGATGTGGTAGGCACTCAGGAGTTTGGCGTAATTATATCAGCGGTAGAAACTTCTATGCTGGAGAATATTCACCGTAAGGTATGGTTTAACGATACCCAGGCTAAAACTGTAGCTAATGGCGGCGTGTTTAAAGATGGTACTGATTTAGATTACTTTAACTCTTTTGATGGGTTATTTAAACAGATATTTACAGAAGTTCCGAGTAATGCGGCTAACCGTGTGGCTATTGCAGCTAATGCAGGAGCAAGCTATTCTGGACAAGCCTTACCGGAAGATGCTGCCCTTGCTATCTTCGAAAAAATGGTTATCGCTGCCGATGAGCGCCTGGTTTCTGCCGATGATGCTTTTATTTTAGCATCGCGTACAATGGCCGATAACTACCGTGCTACACTACGTAACCGAAACTTAGGGTCAGGATTTTTAGAAGTGGTAGAAGAAGGCCGACCAAAACTGTACTTTGATGGTATTGAGGTAAAAATTCGTTACGACTGGGACCGTTACGTTAAAACCTATCAGGATAACGGCACTAAGCACAACCTGCCTCACCGTGCCGTGTTTACTACAAAAAGTAACATTCCCGTTGGTACATTAAGCGAAGACGATCTTACTAAACTTGATGTGTTTTACGATAAAACGCTTAAAACTAACATTATGGATGCCGCTTATACTATAGATGCCAAACATCTTGAAAGTTATATGACGGTGGCGGCGTATTAATTAGTTTAAAGTTTCAGGTTTAAAGTTTTTTAAAGTTGTGGGCGGCTATTCATTCGTCATTGCGAGGTACGAAGCAATCTAAATGCAATGCTTGCGTCTCTCGATTAACAGCAATCGTGGCATTCCCCTCTCGAGGGGTGGCTGAAAGCCGGGGTGGTTCTACTAAGGCATCATTGTCGCACTGTTTGTCATCCTGGCGCAGGAAGGATCTACTATTATAATTTAGATTCTCCGACTCCGCTGCGCTTAGCTCAGAATGACATACAGTAGCAATCGTGGCATTCCCCTCTCGAGGGGTGGCTGAAAGCCGGGGTGGTTCTACTAATTCATCTTTGTCTCACTGTTTT
>Ga0265780_10008864_pt1 | contig 12163 bp, 10 predicted proteins | sample P1T30metagenome_FD_192432 | JGI IMG/M metagenome (GOLD analysis project Ga0265780, IMG submission 192432) | Plant litter microbial communities from East Loma Ridge, Irvine, California - P1 T30 | ecosystem: Environmental > Terrestrial > Plant litter > Unclassified | place: USA: California... | reverse complement strand
GCTGCGCACGGCCCAGGACGGCCAGCGGCGCCTGGCGCACCGCCTGATCCGCGTGCAGGAAGACGAGCGCGGCACGCTGGCCATGGAATTGCACGATGAAGTCGGCCAGACGCTCACTGCCATCAGTTTGACCGCCGCCTACCTCGAGCGCCACGCGATGCAGCTCGATGGCGCCCGCATCGACGACTGCGCACGCGACCTGCGCCGCGACGTGCGCGCCTGCAGCGACCAGCTGCGAACCATGCTCTCGCGCCTGCGCCCGCACAGCCTCGAAGGCCCGGCGCTGGCCGGTGCGCTGCGCACGCTGCTGCGTAACTGGCAGCAGCGCGCATCGGGCATCGCGTTCGCTGTCGCGCTGCCGGACGACATGCCCGCGCTCGGCAAGGACGCCAGCCTGGTGCTGTACCGCGTCGTGCAGGAAGCGCTGACGAACGTGGTGCGGCACAGCCAGGCCACGCATTGCCTGGTCGAGGTCGAGGTGAAGCTTGAGGTTGGGCCGGACTGCGCCACCCTGGCGCTGCGGATCGAGGACGACGGCGTGGGCCTTCCCTCCGGTGTCACGCACGGCTGCGGTTTGACCGGCATGGCGGAACGGCTGCGGATGGTGGGTGGCCAGCTGCGCGTGACGACCGGCGCGGGCGGCGGGGTCCGCCTGGAGGCGTGCCTCCCCGTGCGCGTGTCGGCCGCAGAAGAGGTGGCGACATGATCCGGATCCTGCTGGTCGATGACCATGCGGTGGTCCGGAATGGCTATCGGCGCCTGCTCGACGCCGAACCGGACCTGGTTGTCGTCGGTGAAGCAGCGCGGGCCGACCAGGCCAACGAGGTGCTGCTGCACACGCAACCCGATGTGGCGCTGGTCGACCTCTCCCTGCGCGGCAGCAGCGGCTTCGAAGCAATCCGCGGCATGCTGGCGCGCCGGCCTGAATTAAAAATACTGGTGCTGTCGATGCACGAGGAGGCCGGTCACATTACCCAGGCATTACGCTGCGGCGCGCACGGTTACCTGTCCAAGCATTGCGAACCGTCGGAGGTCATCGATGGGATCCGCAATGTGGCGCTGGGCAAGCGGGTATTCTCCGCAGAGATTGCGCAGATCATCGCGTGCGAATCCGCGGCGGGTGCGGATTTGTTCCAGCACTTGACCCCGCGTGAATTCGAAGTATTAAGAATGCTGGTACGCGGTGATTCATCCCACGCCATTGCCGGCGCCATGCAATTAAGCCCGAAAACCATTTTGAATTATTTATCGCTGATCCGGCAAAAGCTGGATGTGGAAAACGATTTCAAATTGCTGCACCTGGCGGCGCGGCATGGCCTGGTGAATCTGAACAGCGTTGCCTGAGAACGCACAGCGACTGTTTTTCCGCCGAAGCACGAAAACACCACGGAATCGACGCCATCGCCGCCGGCTGGCAACAACGGGCACTTCCGTAAGATCATCGTAAGGTCGTCGGCAGGGGCATCTTCTACAGTATGTCTGGTACGCAGCGTGTACCTGAACAACCAAAGGAGATGACAAATGAATGCTCGAGTGGAATTGGTGGCGAATCGTTACAAGCTTGACGCAGATGCGATCCGGCCCGCAGTCCAGCAACTGCTCAACAGCCCCCTGTTCGTGCGCGCGCCGCGTACCAGCGGCCTGCTCGATTTCCTGGTCGATCAAACCCTCGATGGCATGGGCCATGCGATCACCGAACACGCGATCGGCCTCGCGGTCTTCCGACGCGATGCGCGCAGCTACGACACCGCGCTCGACCCCGTCGTGCGCGTGCAGATGGGCCGGCTGCGTGCGCGCCTGGCGCAGTACGACGCCAGCCAGCCGGACGCGAGCATGCACCTGCGCATTCCGGTTGGCACCTATGTGCCCGAGTTTGCGTTTGAGCGGGCCGCGGCGCCCGTCCGGCCCATCCAGCTCACGCCCTTGCGTGACCTTACTGGTGCCGCTGACAGCGAACGGTTCGTTGCTGGTGTGGAGGAAGAGCTGGGTTCAAAGCTGTTCCAGGCATTTGGCAGCCTGGTCCAGTTGCCGCCGCAATCGCTGGCGTGGCCAGCCAGCGATTGCGGCCCGCAGCACCGCCTGGAGGGCAGCGTGCGGGTCGAGAAGAACCACGTACGGGCATCGATGCGGCTGGTGGATACCCGGGCAGGGGACATTGCGTGGCTGTCGCAATTTGATTGCACCGGCGAACTCGGGATGACGCTGCAGGAAGAGTTGGCGGGGGCAATTTGCACGCAGGTCAAGCGCTACATGTCGAGTGTGTCGCCCGGCGGCGAAACGTTCCCTTCTTGAGGATCGGCCTTGAACTCTTCGCCTGTTATAGTATTACGGTAATGTATGTAAAAAGCGTAAATAGCGGTAGGTGAGCTGTACCGATTGATGGTCATGATCGATAACCCCTGAGGGCCTTCCATCGTTTCCAGAGGTTCGGATGGCGCTCGTGGTGTAATACCACTAATTGTCCACCCATTCATGCTGGCGGAAAAATCCAGGAGAAATAAAGAGTAAGTTGGCTGATCGACCGAGATTTCACATTTTGGAGAATTATTCACGACAATACCCGAAACCGGCGAGGTATAGCTGTAAAAAACGCGTCCATTTTTCTGCACGCCATAAATAGAGATCGAAATAAACCTCTGTGGATAAGGGTAGTTCTCCTTCATTTATTTCTCCTAGTTGGTAGATAATGACAGCTTATTTGCCGATCACCTGCAGGTACTGTAAATCGCGATAGCCAATGTCTTGCAGCCGTTTAATCCCCGCTTTGGCTTCTGTGGTGCGGTGAAGGCACATGTTAATCCGGACCCACGGATCGAGGATCCTGTAATCTTTAGTTACAGGACCCTCGGCTTTGATCATGCCATAAGCAACTCTGCAATTCAATTGCGACGAAGCGCTTTCTTTTTCTCTCTGCAGCGATGCAGAGAAAAGCAATGCTTCGATCAGGATGACCTTCCCAGTCAGTTCCGACGGATTAGCGGCGTAAAGGGCGCGCAGGCTGGAAAGGGAATCTTCGGTGACGCGCTCTTTCGCGGACCCTCGATCTGGAAGGGCTGCGGCGAGCCGCAGGCGTGCCAACGCTTCACGCCGCGCCCAACTTGCATTCTTGGGGTCAAGCGCGAGCAGATCCTGGAACGTGCGCTGCACGGCCGACAACGGACCCAGCATCGCTTGCGCTCCTGCGGTGCGAACCGTCAGCCGCAGCCGGTCCTGCTCCAGCTGCGCCAGCTCAATCTGCCAACCGCGGTTTTTGCGGTCTTGCGCGACAAGCGGGGTGAACAGGCGACTCGCCATGTCATAGTCCTGGACACTTTCTACATCGTCTCCGAGCGCCGTCCTGATGATTGCACGGTGCGTCAACGCTCGAATCTCCCTGTATATCCACATCGATTCGCTCGGGTAGAGCTCACGCAAACCACGGACAACTTGCATCTCTCGTTCGTACATCGCTGCCGCAACCGTCAGTTCGCCCGACGACGCCCTTGCAGATGCCAGCCATGAATAGCTGTCCGCAAGTTCCGCTGCCAGAACTGAATTGGCGGGGCTATTTGCGATTGCCCGCAGTTTGAGTGCGATCGAAACCTTGAACTCCGGGATCGCTTCGGAAGGCCGACCCTGCCGCAGCTCCAACGCGCCAAGATTGTTGTGCGCATATGATTGTTCCACCCACCACTCCGGATTGCCTGGCTCAACGCGATGGAGCTGATCAGCATAGTGGACGTATTTTCGCGCAGCAGCTCCGGCCGCCAGCAGTTTGTCCTGGTCCTTGTAAATCTGCGAGATCCAGTATGCATTGGCCCCCATGTTTTTCAGCGCCGATATGTCGTCAGGCGTACGCTGCAATTGGTGCTCGAGGATTCTGCGGGCGCGTTCAAGGGCAACCAGCGCATCGGACGAATTTCCTCTCGCTCGGCTGACTTCGCTGATGGTTTGCAAGCCCTTGGCCCGCAGCGTCAGGGCGGCAGGGCTGAGATCAGCGGTATCCGATCCGCTCAGATAGAGCAGCGCCTTGCTGCTGACGCTTTCCAGCAAGTCGAGTTTGCCAAGCGGGCGGAGCTTGTCGGCGAAATCGCCCAGCATGAAGTCCAGTAAACCTTCTGCCTCGGTACGACGTGCCTGTTCAGCGCGTTTCGCCAGATGCGCGCTGATGCCAAGGTCAACTGCCAGCACGGCCAGCGCCACGATCAGTGCGAGGCCTGCCATGCGGCCACGTGCGCGCTGGCGTACGTGCCGGCGCGATGCGGCGATCAGTTCCTGTTCGTCCGGCGTCAGCGACCAGACACCGGGCTGCTGCAGCGCAACCGTTTCATCAAGCGGCTTGCCGCCGGGCAGCAGCAGGTCACCCGGGCGGCCTTCGTCGGACCAGCGCGCCGCATGCTGCGCCAGGCGGCTGCGTACCGCGAGCGCGCTGCGGTGCGCGTCGATCCAGCCGGTCATGCGCGGCCAGCGGCGCAGGATGGCATCATGGGCAATGCCGAACACTGGCGCGCCGCCGACAAGATCGCTGACGAACAGCCGCGCATCGATCAGTTGCGTCACTGCCTGTCGCGCTGCGTCGCCTTTCAGCGCGGACCAGGTCACGCGCTGGCTGCTGACGCTTGTACCGTCCGTGGAAAGGATGATCACCAGCGACATGATGTGATCGAGCGCCGCGCGCTGGTCGTCCGACAGGGCCAGCACCACCTGCTCGGCGCGCTGGCCGATGGCGCCTTCGAGATCGCCGAGCTGGTGGAAGGCCTCCAGGCTCAGTGTGCCATCGGGCGTGCGCAGGCGGTACAGCTCCTCCAGGCAGTATTGCAGCAGTGGGAGGGCGTCGGGGCGGCCGGCGGCGCTGGCGCACAGGATGTCGTCGAGGCGCGCGCCAGTGGCAGGGTCGGCGCCGAAGCTGAGTTTGGCGGCTTCAGCTGGACGGCGGATCATCTGGGCGATGTCGGCGAACGCAGGCGGCGCCAGGTCGACGTGGCCGCCGTGGCGTTTGCCTTCCGTGAGCAGGGGATACTGGGCGATGTCCGGATAAAAATCGTTGCGGCACGCGACGATCAACAGCACCGCGCTGCTGCGCGCCAGCGCGTCCAGCGTGCGTAGAAAGGCGGCGCGCGTTGGTGCATCGATGCGGGTGGCGTTGAACAGCGCTTCGAAGCGGTCGATGAAGATGCCGAATCGCGTGGCGGGACGGTCGTCGAGGCAGGACATCAGCTGCGCAATGACGCTGGCGCAATCGTGCTCCAGGCGCGCGCCAAGCGACTGCGCATTGTCGCCATCGAAAGCCCATTTGTCTTCCCACTGCAAGTCGAGCAGTGAGCCGGCCAGCGCGGTGAACAAGGTTTGCTCGCCCTGGTCGAACAGGTCGAAGGTGGTGCTGGCGAGAAGGCGCAGTGTGGACGATGCGCGCGGTCGCGCCAGCGCAGGCAGCAAGCCGGCCTGCACCACCGACGTTTTACCGGAGCCGCTCGGTCCCAGCACCAGCAGCAGCGCCACGCCGCTGTCGGCCGAGGCGTCGGCGGCGTCGACCAGCTGGCGCGTGACGTCGTCGCGGCCGAAAAAAACGTCGGCGTGGTCGGCGTCGAATGCCAGCAAGCCGCGGAACGGCGAACCGCCATGCCAGCTTTTGCGGGCGGCCGCATGCCGCGCGCTGAAGTCGAGCGGTGCGACGGTGCGGTAGCCGCGCATGCGCACTGTTTCGATGTAACGCGGGGCGTTGGCGCTGTCGCCGAGAATGCGGCGCAGCTGCGCAATGTTTTTATGCAGGGGACTGTCGCCCGAGAGGGTGCTGCCCCAGCACTGCGTCAGCAATTCGTCGGCACTGAGCAGTTCACCGCGCGCGTCGCACAGCGCCACCAGCACCGCCATCGTGCGTGGCTCCATCTGGCGTTTCTCGCCCTCTGCCTCGACCACGTTTTCCATGGGGTCGACCACCCAATCGCCAAAACGAAATGGGTCTTTCATGTGCGTGGCAGGTGGCGTGGAACTGGCATGGCAAACGTTTTTCACGAAAGGGGTACCGTGCGTAAATAACCACAAGTAAATATGTTAGCACTGAAACGTTGATGAAAATCGCATTATTTGTCGATGCCAGGATCGGCTGTTGATACAGCGCTGACACGACCTTGTTACTTGTGTTACCGCGCCGGCGGCTTCTACCATCAGTCTCTACCGAGTCACTCACCAGCGAGGATAGAATGGCAGACAGCTTGCAAAAATGGGTCGGACGCAACCGTCCCCCCCGCGTCCAGATTACCTATGACGTCGAAATCGGCGATGCCGTCGAGAAGAAGGAATTGCCGCTGGTGGTGGGCCTGCTGGCCGACCTGTCCGGGCAACCGCTGGTTGCGCCACCGAAGCTGAAGGCGCGCCGCCTGGTCGACATCGACCGCGACAATTTCAACGAAGTGATGCAGAAGATCGCGCCGCGCCTGGACCTGTCGGTACCGGACACGCTGCCGGGCAAGGATGGCAGTCTCAAGATCGAACTCAATTTCACGACGTTCGACGATTTCCATCCCGAGTCCATTGTCAAGCAGGTGCCGCGCCTGGCCAAGCTGCTTGAAGTGCGCCAGCAGCTGCGCGACCTGCTCGGGAAACTCGACGGCAACGACGAACTCGACGACCTCTTGAACAGCATCGTGCAGAACTCGGAAGAGCTGAAGACGATCCAGGCGGAAGGGGCGGGCAAGCCAGCTGCTGAATCTACTGGTGAATCTGCCGCTGAGCCTGCCGTCGAACCAGACGCTTCCTGATCCCCATTCGAGAGACCCATCATGGCTACCACGCAAGCGGCACCATCCGGCGCCAGTACCAGTACCAGCGCCACCACTGAAAACATGACCCTGCTGGACCGCATCGTCCAAGAAGGCAAGATGGCGGTCGAGCCATCGCAGAGCGCCTATGCGCGCACGTTGCTTGGCCAGTTCGCCACGCAGGTGCTCGACGAAGGCATGAAGACGTCGCCGAACAAAGGTGTCGTCGCCACGATCAACGAACGCGTCGCGCAGATCGACAAGATCCTCAGCGACCAGGTCAACGCCATCATGCACAGCGAAGGCTTCCAGGCGCTGGAAGGCTCGTGGCGCGGGCTGCACGACATGGTCATGGGCACCGAGACGAGCAGCAAGCTCAAACTGCGCCTGCTGAACGTGTCCAAGAAAGAGTTGCTGAAAGACCTGGAAGGCGCGGTCGACCATGACATGAGCGTGCTGTTCAAGAAAATCTACGAAGAAGAATATGGCACCTTCGGCGGCCATCCTTATTCGCTCTTCATCGGCGACTATTACTTTGGTCGCCACCCACAGGACATGGCGCTGCTCGAGCGGCTGTCGAAGGTCGCCGCTGCCGCCCACGCGCCGTTCATCTCGGCTGCCGCGCCATCGCTGTTCGACATGACGTCGTTCACCGAACTGGGCGTCCCGCGCGACATGTCGAAAATTTTCGACAGCGCCGAACTGACCTCGTGGCGCGGTTTCCGCGAATCCGAAGACTCCCGTTACGTCGCGCTGGTCTTGCCACGCTACGCCGCGCGGCTGCCGTACGGCGCCAAGACCAATCCAGTGGAATCGTTTTCATTCGAAGAAAACGTCGACGGCACCAACCACGACAAATACCTGTGGTCGAACTCGGCCTACCAGCTGGGCCTGCGCATTACCGATGCCTTCGCCAAGCACAGCTGGACGACGGCGATTCGCGGCGTCGAAGGCGGCGGCCAGATCACCGGCATGACGGCGCATACGTTCAAAACCGACGACGGCGACATCGTGCTGAAATGCCCGACCGAGGTGACGATCACGGACCGGCGCGAGAAGGAACTCAACGACTTGGGGTTTATCGCGGTCGTCAATGCCAAGGGGACCGACACGGCGGCGTTCTTTGGCGGCCAGTCGGTCAACAAGCCGAAGCTGTACAACCTGGATGCGGCGAATGCGAATGCAGCGCTGTCGTCACGGTTGCCGTACATCCTGGCGGCGTCGCGATTTGCGCATTACCTGAAGGTCATCATGCGCGACAAGGTGGGGAGCTTTCAAACGCGGGCAAGTGTCGAGAATTACCTGAACAACTGGTTGAGCGATTACGTGCTGCTGGATGCGAATGCAACGCAGGCGGAAAAGGCGCGTTTCCCGCTGGCGGAAGGGCGGGTCGACGTCAAGGAAATCGCCGGCAAGCCAGGTGCGTATTCGGCCATCGTGTTCCTCAAGCCGCACTTCCAGATGGAAGAATTGACGACATCGATCCGCCTGGTGGCAGAGCTGCCGGCGGCGGTCGGCTGAGGTCTTTTCGATATCGCCCTATTAACTTAGTTTTGCACGGCAGCGGCACGGTCCGGCTGCCGTCGCATTCACCTCGCGGAGTTCCTCCATGTCAGACGTCCTTATCCTCAATCTCGGCGACATCAAAGGCAATTGCACCATCGATAAATTTGCCGCTCAGTTAATCGTCAGTTCGTTTTCGCATAGCGCTTATTTGCCAATGGCCAGCGACGCTGGTAATACTGAACGCACGTTGGGCCGGCCGGTGTTGTCGGAGATGTCGTTTTCCAAGCCGTCGGACCTGGCCACGACAGCGCTGTTCAAAGCGTGTACCCAAGGCACAAAAGTTGGCCCCGCCACGTTGAGCATCGGACGCGTGGAAAATGGCGTGTACATGAATTTCATGACGTATGAGATGGCGAACGCCATGATTTCCCAGATGAGCTGCAGTGGCGGCGGTGGTATTCCGAACGACTCTTTTTCGATTAACTTCACAAAAATTACCGCGACTTTTACGCAGCAGCAGGCTGATTCGACTGCAAAAGGCCAGGGAACGTGGACGTGGGATTTGGGGACCATGAAGCCGGCCTGATTTGCTTTTTATTCGCGGTTCGCCGTCAGCTGTCGGGATCGCGTTTAAATGTAACGTCTGTTTGCGATCTCACCGGGTACGCCTTTAACGTTGAGGTCGTGTCCAAATGACAGACCTGACCCGATTGTCTCGAATGGGAGAGATTGCTATGGGACGTTGTAAGGGATCAATAGCGAAACCGAATTGTGATCGTCAGAGCCGGCCCGGACACAATACTTGCAATGAATGTGACCCGAGCAAAAAGAGCAACGCTAAGGATAATAAGGAGGCAAAGAAAAAAGCGGACGAGCTTGCTGAAACAGCGAGAAAAGAGGCCCTCAGAACGCAAGCCTTCGCTGCAGCGCAGGCTCTCAGGTTGGCCGCCGAGCAGCGGGTCAGAGACCGCGCGGCCGCCGTGGCAACGCAGGCGACGGCGAACTGTGCATTTATTTCTGCGCTGGCGCATCAGGTCCGGCAGTTGCGCCTGGCGCACCCATTGAATTCCAATATCAACGCGGGTGAGAACAGAGGCCTGGCGACGATTATCGGTGGTTCAAATAACCCGTATCGGATAGTCGGACTGGCAACTGCCCCAGCCGGGGAGGTTCTGTCGAAAATGCGTGATGACGGTTTCCTGGAGAATTCCGATTCGGGTTTGCTGAAACATCGCACCGCCGATGACATCTTTATTCATGTTGGAACGTAATTGTGCATTCATGAGGGAATCAGGGTCAGGAAACAGGGTCAGGAAACAGGGCCAGGTCTGACATTCGGACACGACCTCGGCACTAATAAATGACGAACCGAGCTGATCGATCACTGGTGTTCCGCATTTCCGCGAAAATATAATGTCTGCCCATAACAATCACCTCGACCACTACCGTCGCGAATTGACTTATTTGCGCACCGAATCAGCCAATTTCGCATTAAGGCACCCCAACGTCGCGCGCCATTTGGCGGGAAGTGATGCTGCCTCCGCCGACCCGCACATCCAGCACCTGATTGAATCGGTCGCCTTCCTCACCGCCAGCGTCAACCGCGAACTCGACAGCGTGGTCCCGAGCAGCGCCACCGCCATCCTCGACAACCTGTGCCCCAGCCTGGCGCAGCCGGTGCCATCGATGACGATCATGCAAATGACACTCGATCCGGCTGAGGGCAAAGTGACCGCCGGCAGCCGCGTCGCGCGCGGCACGCTGTTGTCGACGACCACGACGACCGGCGAGCCGTGTCGCTTCCAGGTCGGCAGCGACGTGACGCTCTGGCCGCTTCACATCGACTCCATCGCACTTGAAGAGGGCCGCGTGCTGCGGCTTGGCGTGGTGGGCGACACTGGCACCGACGTGGCTGAACTGGAGCTCGACACGCTGCGCCTGCACCTGTCCGGCGACCTCTTGAGCACGATGCCCCTGCACGACCTGCTGCTGACTGGCCTGAAAGACGTCGAAGTCCACAGCAGCACCGGCGTCCAGCGCCTGCCACCCGGCTGCCTGCACGAAGTCGGTTTCAGCGACGACGACGCGATGCTGGCCAATCCCACCCACGCCCACCCCGCATATGCGCTTCTGCAGGAGTACTTCGCCTTCTCCCGCAAGTTTCATTTCTTCGACCTCACTGGCCTGCGCGGCAAGCTCGGCCACGGCAGCACCTTCAGCATCCACCTCGTCTTCACCCACGGCGCTGACTTGCTGGCGCTGCTCCGCCCCGACAATATCCGCCTGAACTGCGTCCCGGCGATCAACCTGTTCCCGGTCACCAGCGAGCCAATCGCGTACGACCAGCGCCACTACGAATACCTGCTCGTTCCGAACCGCAAGCGTGACGCCACCACCGAGGTGCATTCGGTCGTCTCGGTGACCGTGTCCGACCCGCGCAGCGACCGTGCCGACATCATCCCGAGCGTGTTTGCCGACACCGGAGGTGACGACGACACGGACGGATTAAAAGGCAATGCGCCGCTTTCCTGGACCATGCGCCGCGCCGCCAGCCTGCGCCCCGGGATCACTGGCACCGACGTCTACCTGGGCTTGGTCGACCGCCGCGACGTCACCGCGCCGCATGCGGAACCGGTCATCTACGCCAACCTGCTGTGCACCAACCGCCAGTTGGCCGCGCAAGTCACGCCCGGCACCCGCTTCTATGGACACGGCGTGGCGAAATCAACTGTCATCCGCGCACTGTACCAACCGAGCGCACAGCGTCCGCCCGCTCTGGATAGTGAAGCGCTGTGGGCGCTGGTCTCGCTGCTGCGCCTGAATCACCGGTCGCTGGTCGACGGCAGCGCCGGCGTGGCCACGCTGCGCGAGATGCTGCACCTGTTTGCCAGCGACACCGCTCGCGATGCGAGGCAGATCAGCGGCATCAAATCCCTGACGGCGGCGCCGGGCACCGCGCGCATGGCGGGAACCGGCGTGGCCGGCGCCTGGCGCGGGCACTGCCGCGGCACCGACATCGCCATCGAATTCGACACCGCCAACTTCGCCGGTGCTTCCCCATTGATGCTGGCCGGCGTGCTGGCGCGCTTCTTCGCGCTGTACACCACCGCCAATTCGTTCGTGCGCCTGCGCGTCGTGCGCGATGGCGAGACATGGATGGCGTGGCCGCCGATGACGGGACGCCAGGCGCTGCTCTGATATTGCGCGGTAACGCACGCCGGCGTTACGTCCTTGTTACTTACGTTACGCAGGTCACGCCATCTACCATCATAGCCAGGCACCTCATCGGACGTGCCACCTTTTCACCACGATGGGCACGATCATGCACCCCCTGCCACGCGCGCCGGCTCCCTTTTTCGACCGCTTCAGCGGCAATCTCGACGCTCCGTCGGGCGTGCGCCTGAGCCCGGCCGAAGCGCTGCGGTATTCGCTCCAGCTCGACCTGACGCGCCTGTTCAATGTCCGCAACAGCTTGACCATCGCCCAGTTCCTCTCCAGCGCGCCCACCGCGCTCGACTACGGATTGCCGGACACGCTGCACCTGTCGAGCCAGTCGCAAACCGACCTTGCCCGCTGGGAGCTGGTGATCGCGCGCGCCATCGCCCTGTACGAGCCGCGCCTGGTGCAAGTGAAGGTCACCGTGACGCCGGACCGCGCCAGGCCGGCTGCGGCGCGGGTGGCGATCGCGGGGCTGGCGGCCCTTGGTACGCAGTTGTGCCAGTTCCACTTCGACACCGGTCTTGAGACATCCAACGTGCGTGGCACCCATGCCTGACATCCTGGCGCAACTGCTGCGCGTACCCCAGCAGTTCAACCTGTTCCAGGCCATCAGCCTGCTGGAGCGCGCCGCGCCCGACCGCGCGCCGGTGGGCACCAGCGTGGGCGTCGACGAAGCCGTGCGTCTTGGTGCACAAGTCGAT
>Ga0265780_10008863_pt1 | contig 12163 bp, 11 predicted proteins | sample P1T30metagenome_FD_192432 | JGI IMG/M metagenome (GOLD analysis project Ga0265780, IMG submission 192432) | Plant litter microbial communities from East Loma Ridge, Irvine, California - P1 T30 | ecosystem: Environmental > Terrestrial > Plant litter > Unclassified | place: USA: California... | reverse complement strand
GTTGGGCGCCGGCAGCACGATATCCTGCTCGTCCGGACTGCCCTGCAGCAGCGGCATCGCGCGTTCGATGCCGGCCACCGCCCAGCGCGCGGCATTGCGGTTGCCGGCCAGCGCGGCCAGTGCCCCACCATCGGCCAATACCTGGCGGGCCTTTGCATCCAGCCGCGCACGGCGGCACAGGTCGGCCACATCGGCGAAGGGAGCCTGCGCACGGGCCGCCATCACCGCCCGTGCCGCCGCTTCGCTGCAGCCGGCCAGCTGCCGCAGCCCCAGCCGTATGGCCGGCTGGGTGCGGGCATCGCCGCCTTCCAGGGTGTTGTCCCAATCACTGATGCATACATCCACCGGCAGCACGGCCACGCCGCCCCGCTCGGCGCTGCCACGGCGCGCGTCCTGCACGATCTGGCTGGCCGAATAGAAGCCCATCGGCTGCGCATTGAGCAGCGCGCAGGCAAACGCGGCCGGCTCATGCCGCTTCAGGAAACAGCTGATGTACACCAGCTTGGCGAACGAGGCGGCATGGCTCTGCGGGAAACCATAGGCACCAAAGCCCTTGATCTGTTCGAAGATCTGATCGATGAACTCCGAGCTGTAGTTCTTTTTCTCCATCAATCCGCGGATGCGCTCGCGATGCGGGTTCATGTCACCCCCGCTGCGCCAAGCCGCCATCGAGCGGCGCAGGTGGTCGGCCTCGTGCGGCTCGTAACCGGCATGGATCACCAGCTCCATCACCTGCTCCTGGAACAACGGAATGCCCAAGGTACTTCCGAGGATGTCCTGGATGCCCTCGGACGGGTACGTCACCGCTTCATGGCCCTGGCGGCGGCGCAGGAACGGATGCACCATGCCGCCCTGGATCGGCCCGGGCCGCACGATCGCCACCTGGATCACAAGATCGTAGAACGTGGTGGGCTTCAGGCGCGGCAGCATGCTCATCTGCGCACGCGATTCAATCTGGAACACGCCGACGGTGTCGGCCGCCCGGATCATCGCGAAGGTGGGGGGATCATCGATCGGCAGGCGGGCCAGGTCGATGCGATGGCCGCGATGCTTTTCTATCAGCGCCACTGCCTTGCGGATGCAGGTCAACATGCCCAGCGCCAGGCAATCGACCTTGAGCATCTTCATGGTTTCCAGATCGTCCTTGTCCCACTGGATGATGGTGCGGTCGGCCATCGCGGCGTTCTCCACCGGCACCAACGTGCTCAACGGTGCATCGTTGATCACGAAGCCGCCCACGTGCTGGGACAGATGCCGCGGATGGTCGCGCAACTGCTCGGTCACCGCCATCACCTGCTGCAGCAGCGGATTTTCCGCATCGAAACCGGCCTCGGCCAGTCGCTGCTGCATCGGGGTTTCGCCATTGCCCCAACCGAAGCATTCGGCCAGCAGCGCCACCTGGTCCGACGGCAGCCCGAACGCCTTGGCCACGTCGCGCACTGCACTTTTCCCGCGGTAACGGATCACCGTGGCGGCCAGCGCCGCGCGTTCGCGCCCGTATTTTCCATACACGTACTGCAGCACTTCCTCGCGCCGTTCGTGTTCGAAGTCCACGTCGATGTCCGGCGGCTCGTCGCGTTCCTTGGACAGGAAGCGCGCCATCAACAAGCGGCTTTCGGCCGGGTTGACCACGGTGATGCCCAATGCGAAGCACACCGCCGAGTTCGCCGATGACCCCCGTCCCTGGCACAGGATGTCGCGTGAACGCGCGAAGCGCACGATGTCTTCCACGGTGAGGAAGAAGGCTTCGTACTTCATGTCGGCGATCAGCGCCAGCTCACTGTCGATCTGCATGGCCACCGCGTCCGGCACGCCTTCCGGCCAGCGCTCGCGCATGCCGCGCAGGGTCAGCTCGCGCAGCCAGCTGCTGGGCGTATGTCCATCGGGCACCAGCTCGGCCGGATACTGGTAGCGCACCTCGTCAAGCCGGAACCGGCAGCGTCGGGCAAGCATCACGGCGGTGTGCAGCAGCGCATGCGGATGGATGTTGCCCAGTGCACGCCGGGTGCGCAGGTGATGTTCGCCATTGCGGAACAGGAACGCACCGCATTCTGCCAGCGGCAGCCCGTGGCGGATCGCGGTCATGGTGTCCTGCAGGACGCGGCGGCGGCGCACGTCCATGTGTACGTCGCCGCAGGCCAGTGCGTCGATGCCCAGCTGCGTGGCCAGCGCCAGCAGCTGGGCCAAGCGTGCGGCATCGTCGCGTTCGCGGTGCAGGTGCACGGCCAGCCAGGTGCGCTGCACGAATACCTGCTGCATCCAGACTGCCTGCGCGGCATCAGGCTGTGCACCCGGCACCCACAGCGCAAACAGGCCAAGCCCCTCACCGGACGCATCGCCCAGCACCCGTTCCACGTCCTGCCGGGCCAGCCGGTAACTGCCCTTGCCTGCCGCACGCCGCCCGGTGGTGATCAGTTCGCACAGGCGCACGTAGCCGCTTTGGTTCTCCACCAGCAGCACCAGCTTCAGCCCGCACTCCAGCACGAACTCGCTGCCGACGATCAGCGGCACGCCGGTGGCCCGCGAGGCTTCCAGCGCGCGCACGATCCCGGCCAGCGAGCACTCATCGGTGATCGCCAGGGCTTCGTAGCCGCACTGGTGCGCACGCGTGAACAGTTCCTCGGCACTGGCCGCGCCGCGCAGGAACGAGAAATCAGACAGGCAGTGCAACTCGGCATACGCCGGCAGCGTGTCTTCATGCTGTACATCGTCATTGGCCGCGGCCAGTCGCTCGCGGGTTTCCCACGCACGCGGCATGCGCTTGTACGGGGCATCATCACGTTCTTCGATACGGCTCATGCGAACCAGCCGTGCAGCATCCAGTCGCCCTGCTGGCCCGGCATGGCGAAGGCCCAGGCCTGCTGGCCCTGCGAAGTCTCCAGCACGTAATAGTCACGCCGTGCTTCCTGGCCATCCCACCAACCGCTTTCCAGCCGCTCCGGACCGGACACGATGCGCGCGCGCGGATCGCGCAGCGGCACCGGCGTGGGCAGCAGCCAACACGGACGCGGTGGACGCAGCGGGGCTTCGGCAATGGCCATGCCATCGCCTTCCACGCGCTGCCACGCACGCTCCGGGCGCGGGTCACCGGCCGGCCCCACGCGATAGACCGAGCCATCACCGAGCCGCGCACGCAGGCGTTCGCGCAGCTGCGGCCATGGCAGCTGCTGCTGGTTGCGGGTATCGAACAGATCGCGGCTGGCCGGCACGAAGGTCGGCAGTTCACGTGCCAGCAGGCGCACGGCGACCACCGGCTGATCGATGCTGGCGCGCTCCAACCGGTTGCGGGTGAGCTCGAACAGCAGCGTGGCATCGCGTTCGGCGGCCAGCAGGCCCACCTCCACGTCGGTATGGCCTTCTTCGTGTTCCAACCGCAGCACGAAGCGCTGCACGCCGCCATCGCGGATCGACAGGCAGGTACACAGATCGCCGATCAGACGACGCAACGGGAACAGCAGGGCCATGTGGTTTTCCACCTCATAGCCCAGCTCCACCCGCGAATCGAAATGGTCCGGCGGCGCATACCAGGCCAACGGCTCATCGGCCTGGCCGTACAGCCGGTCCAGGTGTTCCAGCAGCGGCAATCCGAAGCGCCGGCGCAGGCCATCGCGCGGCAGCGCACGCAGCGCCTGCAGGCTGCCGATGCCCATCTGCTGCAGCCGCGTGCCGCCGTCATCGGGCAGCCGCGCACGGCGCACCGGAACGCGGTCCAGCAGCGCCTGCATCGCCGCGATGTCCTGCACATCCAGGCCATCGCGGATGCCGGCCAGCACCATCGCCGCACGCGGCGTCGGCGCCAGCGCGATGCGGTGCTGGAAGCCCAGTGCCTGCAGTTCCTCGCGCAGGCGTGCCTGCAGCACCGGCCACGGGCCCAGCAGCTGGAAGCTGGCGCGCACTTCCAGCACGATGCAGCCCGGCCACTGCGCGCTCACCAGCGAGCTGTGCCGGTATGCCCAGGCAGCCAGGAAGCGCTGCCAGCGCGCATCGGACTGCGGATCGTGTTCCACCATCTGGAAGTCCGGCAGCAGCGCCAGCGCAGCCGTCAGCCGCATGCCGGCCTGCAGCCCCGCCTGCGCGGCGGCGGCATTCACCGCATGCAGGGTGCGCAGCTGCACCGCCCCGCCGACCAACGCCAGCGGCGTATCCGGATCAGGGTGGCGGCGAAGGACGGCATCCAGCGCCAGCTGCGGCAGCAGTACACAGGCCCAGAGCATCGGCGTATCTCACCCTGCCCTCAACGTGAATGCCTGCGACGGCGCAGGGCCACCACGGCACTTGCGCACCTGCCACTGGGTGGCCTGGCCGTCACGCACCGCCTCCAGGCGCAGCGCGGCCGGCGATGGATTGGCCGCATGCTTGCGGTCACGCAGGGCAAAGCCGAGGCACTGGCCGGTATCTGCGGCCACCTGCAGCCGGCGCAGCGCCTGGGCATCGGCCTGTTTCGGCCAGCCCAGCACTGCCGCGCAGGCGCCACTGCGCAGGCACTGTTCGAACGCCCACAGCGCATCGCGCGGGGCCGCGTCGATCAACTGCAGATGCTGCAGCGACACCCCGGCCGCCTGCCACGCCGGTGCATACGGCAGGTAGGGCGGGGCGATCACCGCCACCGCCGCGCCAGCCTGGCTGAGCCGCGCCAGCGTGGGCAGCAGCAGCTGCAGTTCGCCCACGCCATCGGCGGGCAGCAGCAGCTCGGTCAGCGCGCGACGCGGCCAGCCGCGCTGCGGCAGCAATCCATCCAGTGCCGGATGCCCGGTGGACTGGCCTTCCACGCCCTCCTTCGCACTGCCCCGCCCCGCATGCCAGAGGGTCTGGGCGGACAGCAGCTGCTGCAGTTCGGGCGCGGTGTTCATCTCAGCCCTGCCGGACCAGACCGCAGTAAACGCCTTCTACTGCGAAGTCCTGGCCGGCCTCGACCACGATCGGCGCATGCGCCGGATTGCGCGGCAGCAGGCGCACGCCATCGGTGGTCTGCTGCAGGCGTTTGATGGTGAGCTCGCCATCGATCCGCGCCACCACGGTCTGGCCGTCGCGGGCGCTGGGGGTACGGTGCACGCCGACCAGGTCACCATCGAGGATGCCGTCGTCGATCATCGAATCGCCCTGCACTTTCAGCAGGTAATCCGGGCGCGGGGAGAACATCCGCCGGTCCAGCCACAGCTGCTGGTCCAGGCCGATATCCGCGCCGATCGGCTGGCCGGCCGCCACCCGGCCCAGCACTGCCAGCGGCAGCAGCTCGGTCTGGCCACCGGGCAGGGCCAGCCCGCGCTTGCGGCCCGGCGCCTGGTCCAGCAGGCCGGCTTCGACCAGCGCCTGCACATGCTTCTGCGCGGCATTGCGCGAAGCGAAACCGAAGGCGGCGGCGATGTCGGCCAGGCTGGGCGACTGGCCCGAAGCCAGTGACTGGCGCAGCCAGGCCAGCACGGCCGCACGTTGGGGAGGGAGGTCGATGGGATCCATGGTGTACATTTGTACACCCCCGCTTTCAGAAAAGCGACATCGGCCATGTTCAGCGAGAACGGCTTTTTACCGCCTCACCCACAGCGCCAGTGCACTGGTCGCGCAGGCCAGCAGCACCACCGCATGCCAGCCCCCTTGGGCCAGCGCCATGGCGCCCAAGCCACCGCCTGCGGCCATGCCCACGAACACGCCGGTGAACAGCAGGGCATTCAGGCGGCTGCGCGCCTGCGGCTGCAGACCGTAGACCAGGGTCTGGTGTGACACCAGCGCGGCCTGGAAACCGAAGTCGAAGATCACCGCACTCACCGCCAGCAGCACCAGCTGCAGCGACACCGGGAACAGGCCATCCAGCAGCAGGCTGGCAAAGCCCAGCAGGGCGATGCCAATGGCCAGCCGGGCCACCCGCTGGGTACCGATGCGGTCGGAAAAACGCCCGGCCAGCGGCGCAGCCAGTGCACCGGCCGCGCCGGCGATTCCGAATGCCCCGGCGCCCGCACTGCCGATGCCGAAGCGGGCATGCAGCATCAACGCCAGCGTCGACCAGAACGCACTGAAGCCCATTGCCAGCAGTGCCTGGGCCAGTACCGCACGGCGCAGCGGCGGCAACTGCATCCACAACCCGCCCATTGAACGCAGCAGCGCGCCATAGCCCAGCGTGGTGGTGGGCGCAAAGCGCGGCAGCGTGGCACGCAGCAGCAGCCCCATCAGCACCACCGACACTGCGGCGGCGATGAACACCGCGCGCCAGCCGAACTGTTCGGCCACCACGCCACTGACCACGCGTGACAGCAGGATGCCCAGCAGCAGGCCGGTCATTACCTTGCCAACCAGCGCACCGCGGTGTTCCGGCGGTGCCAGGGTGGCGGCGGCGGGCACCACGTCCTGCGCCACGGTGGCCATCAGGCCGACCAGCAGGCTGGCCAGCAGCACCCCGGGCAGCTGCCCAGCCAGGCCGGCGGCCAGCAGCGCTGCGCCCAGCAGCAATGATTTGACCAGGATGATGCGCCGGCGTTCGAAGCGGTCACCGAGCGGGGCCAGCAACGCAATGCCGGCCGCATAGCCGAGCTGGGTCAGGGTCGGCACCAGGCCGATGGACGCGTCGCTGGCACCCAGCGAAGCCCCCATCGCGCCCAGCATCGGCTGGGCGTAGTACAGCGAGGCCACGCTGAAGCCAGCGCCGGCGGCCATGACCGGAACCAACAGGCCGGGCAAGGCGGGCGGCGGTAGTGGCAGGGTTGCGTCATGCGCAGTAGACATGGGAGGAGCCTTGTTGGTGTGATGGCGCGCAGTTTCCTCCTGCCAGGGCGGCCGGTGTAGTAGGCTCGGCCGCATCAGCCCCATACGTACTGCGCATGAGCCATTCTTCCGCCCCCGTCAATGCAGACCGCATCGACCTGCTGCGCACCTTCGTGCGCATCGTGGATGCCGGCAGCCTGTCCGCCGCAGCCGTACAACTGGGCACCACCCAGCCGACCATCAGCCGCCGCCTGCAGGCATTGGAAAAGCATTTCGGCCTGCGCCTGCTGCAGCGCTCCACCCATGGCATGCAGCTCACCCACGATGGCGAGCGCTGCCTGCAGCATGCGCGTGAGCTGCTGGAAAGCTGGGAAGGCATCGAACAGGACCTGCGCGGTGCCGCCCAGCAGCCCAGTGGACGCCTGCGCGTACTGGTGCCGCATGCGTTCGGGCAAGGCCAGCTGATGGCGCCGATGCTGGCCTTCCTGCGCCGCTACCCGCAGATCAGCCTGGAATGGCGCCTGCACGATGGCCTGTCCGACCTGGTCGCCGAAGGCATCGACTGCGCCATCCGCGTAGGCCCGCTGGAACAGCAGGACGTGGTGGCCGTGCAGGTAGCCGAGGTGCCCCGGATCGTGGTGTGCGCCGCGTCGAGCGCGCCCGATCCGCTGCCCACCACGCCCGCCGCGCTGGCAACGCTGCCGTGGGTGTCCCTGACCAATTTCTATCGTGAAAGCGTACAGCTGCAGCGCTGCCAGGGCGCCGGCATCGGCAAGACCCAGGAGCGCATCGCGATCCAGCCCCGCCTGCTCACCGACAACCTGTTCGTGCTGCACCAGGCGGTCTGCAATGGAATCGGCGTGGGCATCGGATCGGCCTGGATGATGACCGAAGAGCTGCGCAGCGGTCGGCTGGTGCAGCTGCTGCCCGGCTGGGAAGCCGCGCCATTGCCGGTGCACCTGGTGTTCCCGGCCGGACGCCACCGGCCCGCACGCCTGCAGCTGTTCCTGGATGCGATACGCGAAAGCATCCCGGGCATTGAAGGGATGCGGGTGTGCCAGGAAGCCCGGTGAACTGCCCCCGCCCTACTCGTCCGTGCGGATCAAGGCCCCGGGGGGCTTGCGCTCCTCATTGCCCCCGAAATTCATGCGCAGCTGCACCTTGGGCGAGGCACTGCGGTGCTCAAGCACTTCCAGCACCTCGTAATCGGCTTTCAATCCGTCTTTGTTCAGGCGCTGGGTGCGCTTGATGCGGGCCTTGATGATGTCATCCTTGGCAAACTGCTCCTGATTCAGGTGCACTCGGCTCAAAAATTCCTCATCAAGCACCACGGCAAAGTAGGTATTGCCGCCGCCCTCGGTGAAGCGCCATTTGTTGCCATCCTGGAAGGCCAGGGTCAGCACCTGCAGGGTGGTGACGTATTCATCGGTCTGCAGGGTTTCTTCTTCCGGGTTGGGCGCCTTGAAGTAAGCCCCCTGCGTGCGATCGATTGAAATCAGTACCTGCTGGGCTTTCTGATCAACCATGGCAACCGTATCGATGCCTTCCCTGCTCAGCGGGTCGGCAATGACGCCTTCGAGGGCGCGCCGGATACGATAGTCCTGCAGCAACTGCAGGACCCGCTCCTCTACATCCAGATGCTCCTCATCGACAAACAGACGCACCACGCCGTTGCTGATGGGTTCTATGCGCTTTACCCCGCGACCGCGCAACCAGACGATCGCTTGCACCATGCCAGTACAGGTGGTCTTTCCAATCCCAAGCAGGCCGACGATGCTCACTATGCCCGTCACCGGATTGCTGTTGGCAAAATCCAGTGCTCGCTGCCACAGCGACTGGGCCAACTCCAGATCGATTCCGAACGAGCCGGACTTGAACGATGCGTGCACGTTGACGGAAACCTTGGCCTGGCTGCCGTTGAAGAGCTCGTTGGCACGCTCCACCAGCTCGCCCATGGCCAGAAGCGCGGGGGCGAGCGCACGCACATCCATCTGGTGCTGAACGAGAGCAGGGCCGTCATATACAAGGTGGAAGCGGGCGTGCTGGGCCATATCTGTCACGTGACTGTTGCTCCGTCGCAGCGTGGTACCTGCGGCGCGAAGTGTAGCAACCCCAGCGGCATCTGCTGCAGGCCGCGTGGCCGACCTTCGTCATCCTCGAGGCCGGTCACATCTTCCGGGAATTCTTGCACGGATCAGACTGGGCAGATGCGCCTGCGATGTCTTCCGGCTCGCCCAGGCGCCCATCGGGATGCGGCCACTGTTGATCGCAAGCGCGCGGGTCAAGTTCGCCACTGCACCTTTCACCGCGTTGTAGGCCGGCATGTTGCGATCAGCAGCGAGACCAGAGACCTTGCGCCAAGGGCGCCTGGTAGCGCAGCGCCATGCTCAGCGGAACCTCAGACCTCCAGCAGACCGCGCATCTTCTTCACTGCCTGCTCAAGCTGATGCGCCTCGCCGTCCTCTTCAACGTTGTGCCACAACAACGCAGGAAAATCGGCAAACGTGCATTGCATTCCCGTCAGGCAGATGTCATCCAGCATCACCGACCCTTCGCCGCACGCAAGACCGCGCTGGCAGGCAATCACCTGCATCGCGTAGAAATCGAATACGTCGAATGCCATCCTTCATATCCCGGCAATGACTGCCCGAGCTGGCGCACCTGGAAAAGCAGCGCACCCATCTCGGCGATTGCCGCTGTATCGCCACTGACAGCGACGCGATCCAACAGCTTCGCCGCAACCTGTGGATCGCGTTGCGCCTCATACAGCGTGTTGCGGATGGTCGCCGTCAGATCCCCCGCCTCCGCGGCACGATCGCGCCAGAGTCGCCCGAAGGCACGCAGGTCACTGCTCCAGGTACCCAGTACTTCACACTGCGCTTCCAGCCTCTGCCCAGCGCTGCGATACGCTGCCGCTGCTTCGGGGCGGTGCATTTCCAGGTTGGCCGATGCTCCATCCAGCGTGTGCTGGATCCCCTGCCTGCCGTGTCCCATGCCCGCACAACGTGCACTGGTGAAGGCTATCTCGCGCATGGCGGCGGCATCCCCGCCATCGGCAGCGGCTTTCACGGCCCATAGGCGATGGACTTCGGACAGCCCGCGGGTCACCTGCGGCGGCTGCGTTCCAGACAGCGCGGCACGTTGCCCGGCAGAACCGGGAGTTGCGGATACCCCGGTGAAATCCTGCACCGGTGCGGCCTCGTCACCGCTACGTGACAACCCCCCTCCAACTGCTGCCAGCAGCGCCACCGCAGCGACAAGCGCCGCCCTTGATCGTGAACCTGCGCCGCGTTCCACCACGCCTGCGCGCCTCGCTGCGTCCTGTTCGGTGACCGATGCTAGCATCGGTGCACCATCATCAAGGCAGAACCAAATGGGAAGTTTCAGCATCTGGCACGGGTTGATCCTGCTGGTCCTGTTCTGCATACCGGCAGGCATCGCGTTGCTGGTGTGGCTGATCGTGCGTTACTCACAGAAGCGCGCATCTGCCAGGCAGCTGCCACCACACGATCAGCAACCATGATCCCCGGTAGCGCCGAGCCACGCTCGGCGGCTTGACCCACGCAGCTCAGCGCGCGCGATCCACTTCGTCAAGCAGCGTGCGCAGCCACTGCATGCGCGCCTGCACGTCCTTCGTGGCACCTTCTGCGCCAGCCGCCCGCCACAGAAGCGAATCCAAGCCTCCTGCACAGTCGCCACTGTTCAGACATATATCGTCTGCATAGTCCGACCCTACGCCGCAGTCCAGCCCGCGCTCGCATGCCAGCAGCACCAATGCGGTGTGGTCATGCCGGCTGGACCCGATGCCTGCCTGCACGGGTGCACGCGGCATCAGCGTGTACAGGTACGCCATTTCATACAGCGCCCGCGGGTCGTCCGATATCAGCGCATCCTCAACCAGCGCCGCGGCATCGTCAGGCAGGGCGGTTTCGCGCTCGGCATCCCAGGCCCGGCTGCGCTGCCGCAGGCGCGCCAACAAATCACCCTGCTTCGCTGCATCCTGCAGCAACTGGCGGTACTGCAGCGCCTGGGCTCTGCGGTCACCCGGGACGTTCTCGCATAGCGCACCACGCCGGGCGGCGGCGGCGCGCAGCAGCGGCACGTGGTCCGTCCTCATATGCCCAGCCAGAAAATCGACCTGCGACCACAGTCCTGCACCGTGCGAGGTGCCGAAGCCGCAGCGAAGGATCAGTTCGGCGAGATCGCGCATCGCCACTGGATCGCCGGCCGCAACATCACGACGCAGCGCCAGGACGCGCTCTGCGCCGGACTTGGCAGGCGCTGCCTGGATCTCGCGTGGCGCCGCAGGGCGTGGCCTGTCGTTACGCTGCACAGCGGCTTCGGCAGCCGGCACCGCAGGGACTACGGACGTCGCCGCAGGCCTGGGCCACAGCAGGACGGCGATGACCGCAAGCAGCACGGCGGTCAAGCCGATCAGCAACCGGTAGCGCCGTGCCATGTTCAGCGCGCGCGATCCACTTCGTCAAGCAGCGTGCGCAGCCACTGCATGCGCGCCTGGACCTCCTCCGTCCTGCCCTCGGCAGCAGCGGCGTTCAACACCACTGTATCGAGATCCTCCGTGCACATTGCACTGGTAATGCACAGATCATCGCCGAATTCAGAGCTCGCGCTACAGTCCAGGCCGCGCTCGCAAGCCACCAGGACCAAGGCAGCGCCATCGCTGCTGGTGGTACGCATGCCGGCCTTGGCCAGCAGTTCCGGTGACGTGTTATGCAGGCTCGCCAGCTCGAACAGCGCGCGCGGATCGCTGGACATCAAGGCTTCGTCGATCAGCGCATCGGCATCATCCGGCAACCCCGCCTTGGCCTGCTGGGTAAACGCACGGGTGCGCTGGCGCAGCCGTGCCAACAGGTCGCCTTTGCCCGCGGCATCCTGCAACAGCTGCCGCTGCTGCCGAACCTGCTCGTCAAAGGTGCCCGGGATGGTTTCGCACAGCGCCTGCCGCCGCGCCGCAGCGGCACGCAGCAGGTGCACCTGGTCAGGCTTCATCTGCGCCGCCATCTCGTCCACATGTTTTTCGAACAGCGGGCCGTGCAGCTTGCCGAATCCGCAGCGCTGCATCACATCGGCGAGATCGCGCATCGCCGCCGGGATCCCGGCGGCGGCGTCCCGGCGCAGCGCCAGCATGCGTGCCTGCGCGGATTGACCCACCGCAGGTGGCGTGCCGGACGGGGTGGCGGCGGCTGGCGGCGGCTCGTTCGGTGGCACCGCGTCGAAGCTGGCCGCGCCAGCTGCTTCAGGCGCATGCGGACGCTCAGGCCACAGCAGCGCGGCGATGGCCGCAAGTACCACCACGACGGCCCCGATCAGCAGGCGACGGGCGTTCCGGGGCGTTGTGCGGTCCATGGCCAACCTGCTTCCTCGAGGGGTTCCCTGTGATGGACTGTACAGACAAAGACAATCACGACCAACGGCCATCACCTGCCCGACGCGCGTCGCTGTACTAGAG
>Ga0265780_10008862_pt1 | contig 12163 bp, 8 predicted proteins | sample P1T30metagenome_FD_192432 | JGI IMG/M metagenome (GOLD analysis project Ga0265780, IMG submission 192432) | Plant litter microbial communities from East Loma Ridge, Irvine, California - P1 T30 | ecosystem: Environmental > Terrestrial > Plant litter > Unclassified | place: USA: California... | reverse complement strand
CCAAATTCTCGAACGACGGCCGCGCGATCACCTTCGCGACCGCGCCGCGAACGAGGAGATCAGGCGTGACTTCGTACGACACGTTGAAGCTCGGCAGCCAATCCGTGTACGTCTTCGACTGATCGGTGCGGGTGTTGACGATCGTCTCGCGCACGCTGAGCGGCAGCACCTGGCAGTTGCCATCGGGGCCGAGCGGACGGTTGGGATCGGCCGCCCCGCCGGGGCCGTTGACGCAATAGTCGTTGAGATATTGCAGGCGATCGGACGTGTTGCCCGACTGTTTCGTGTTGGCCATGCGGAGGCCGACGTTACCGCGAAGACCACCGGTCCCGAAGTTCACCTGCGCGTAGCCGGCGAAGACCCGCTCCCCCAGCGCATAGACGAAGTCGGGTTCGTACACCCGCACCGCCTGGCCGTAGGTCGAATTCAGATACTTCAGATATTCGTCGAAATTGATGCCCGGCACGACGTTCGCGTTGAAGCCGCCGTTGATGTTGCCGATCTGGTTCGCGTAGAAGAATTCGGGCCGCGCGACAGCGCCAGCGGCGGTATCCTGGTAACGCAGCAACGTCGCCGGATCGGCATACCAGTCGTTGCGACCGGTCTCGCGGCCGATCTTCAGGTCGCGCCACTTGCCGCCGATCTGTACCGATTTCAGGAACCCGTCGAACCGCCTTGTCAGGTCGAGCTGCGCATAACGCTGGCCGAGGTCGCTGTTGACGAAGCTCGAGTTGGTCGAGCCCACGTCGATCTGCGCGATCCCGTTGCGGATGTTGTTCTGCAGCTCGGGCGAGAACTCGAAATTGGCGATGCCGTCCGAGATGTCCCAGTTGCTGACCAGATTGCCGTTCTGCTCCCGGCCCGGCGTCGTCAGGCGCGGCTTGGCGGCAACGCTGAAGCGCACCGACGGGCCACCGCTCGACTTGGTCTTGCCTAGTTTCAGGACGGCGTCGAAGCGATCCTGGCTATATTTGACCTCGGTCTCGAACGTGTTCGAAACCTGCTTCTCGCGGCTGTACGTGCCGGCGATCTGCGGCGTCTCCATCGTGCACGGGGTCGGGCGCGCGAGGCAGCCCGTTCCCGCCGCCGGCACCGCGAAATTGGCCGACTGGAAGATCGTCCCGCTCTTGTCGAACGTCGCGCCGGTAAAGAAGTTGTCGTAGCCCCACTCGGGGATCTTCAGCACGTTCGAGGTATAGTTGCTGCTATAGCCAAACCGGAAATAGTTCGCGGTGACCGTGACCGCCTCGAACGGCTTGAACTGCGCGGTCGCCTGGATCCCGTACCGCTCGCGTTCCTGGTCGAAGACTTCGGCGTTGACCGACTGCGGCGCCCAATAGCCCGAATAATGCGTGCCATCGCGCGCAGTCGTGCCCTGCCCCGGCCAATAGGAGATCGCGTCGTTGTTCGCGAAGGTCTTGCCATCGACATCGGTCGCGGGCTTCAGGACGTTGCCCTGTGCGTCGCGGTCGCTCCACCACAGCCAGCTCTCTGACGAGCTACGCAACTCGCGGTTAGTACGCTTCTGCCAGACGCCGCCGACCAGCAGGCCGAACGTCTCCTCCTTGTTCTTCCACGACACCTGCCCGCCAAGCTGCGGTTCGTACTTCTCGGTCGTGTCCGAATACGTCCCCTCGGCGGAGACGAAACCCGACCACGCCGGCACGTCGAACGGCCGTCGCGTGTTGAGGATGATCGTGCCGCCGACGCCGCCTTCCTCGAGCCGCGCTTCGGGCGACTTATAGACCTCGGTGCTGGCGATGAACGTGGACGGCAGCAGGACGTAGTTGAACGACCGCTGCGGCTCGCCACTGTCGGCGCCGGCAAGGAAATTGCCGTTGAGCAAGGTGAGCGTCAAGCCCGACTGAAGCCCGCGAATACTGACGCGGCTACCTTCGCCGCCGTCGCGGGTGATGACCACGCCCGGCACGCGCTGCAACGCATCGGCGACGTTCTTGTCGGGGAACTTGCCGACGTCTTCGGCAGTGATGACGTCGACGAACGCGTTCGCCTCGCGCTTCTGAGTGAGGCTTTTCTCGATCGAGCGCCGATACCCGGTAACGACGATGTCGCCAGTGTCCTGCGCCGACCCATCCGGCTGTGTCGTGCCAGCGGCTTGCCCGGACTCCGCCGTAGCAGTCGAGGCGGGCTGCGCCTGGACGGACGGCGTCGCGCTCTGGGGAGGCATAGCGGAAGGCGCGGCCTGTTGAGCCTGCGCGGCACCGGCCAACGCAGCAGTAAGACTGACCGTGGCCAACAGGAACGACAACGGACGATGGCGACGCGCCACGATCGAGCATGATTCTATGCTTGCGGTCATCAGACTTTCCTCTTCCTCGTGAGGATGCCTGCGCCCCCTCACTTACCCCTGCGAATAGCGCGCCTGCCCCCGTTTTCGGTTGGGCTGTCCGGTTGAATCGGATCCTGTCGGCGTGCAGTCTCGACCCGTCTATTTGCCAATTGTAAAAGCAAATTGTCAAATAGATTGTTGCGCTAGTTTTGGCCCGTTGTGGACATAACTCGCCGAATACCCTTTGACGGGCTGATAGTCTGAGCGAAGACACCGCCACGATTCACGTCTGCCTTCGCGTAGTCGCACACGAACAACGACAGCAGCCTGCGCTCCGCAACGCCAGGCGCGCGGAGTCCCTTCATGCCAAGATAGCGGTACCGAAACCGATTACCGGCGTCAGTCGGCTGCCACGCCAGAATCCTTCCAAAGCGCTGCGGCCTTGGGCAGCAGGAAATGACTGAACGGCAGGATCGCCGCACCAACGGCAGGCGCATCCTCCGACAGCGCGGCACGGCGGACCGGCGCGATCGCGGGCGCATCGGTCGCGTCCCGGATCAACGCGTTGACGCGCTCCGCCACCCGTTCCACCAACCGGCTCGGCAGGCGCCCGCCGATCAGGATCACCGCCGGATCGATCAGGCAGTTGATCGCGTCGAGGGGCGTGCAGAGCGTGTGCGCCGCCCTCTCCACCCATTCCTCCAGGCAGCGCTCGATGTCTGGCGCCCAGTCGGCCTGATGCAGAACCTGCCCGATCTCGAAACCCGAATTCGCCAGATGCTCGGCAAGTCCGGATAGCGATACCAGTTTCTGCACGGTCTCGCGTCCCCGCTTGCCGCCGCCGGCCGCCATGAACCCCAGTTCGCCGCTGCGCCCGTGCGTGCCGCGAACATACGCGCCATCCGCAACGAAGCCGCCGCCCAGCCCCGACGACACGAGGATATAGAAGAAACTGCTGTAATTCTGTCCGAAGCCCAGTTGCATCTCGCCCATCGCGGCGGCGGCAGCATCGTTCTCGACGAACACGGGCAGCGACAGCGGCTTGTCGAACAGCGTCGCCATGTCGATTCCGTCCCACGCCGCATAGGCCGCCGGACGGCCCGGCATCGCGACCAGCGCGAGGTCGTCGGGACGCGCGACGCCGATGCCGACCAGCTTGGCGGGATCGACCTTCGCGCTTTTCAGCATCACGCGGACCGAGCGTCGGAACAGATCACGGACGTCGTCGGGCAGCGCGAAGCTGATCTCGAGCGACTTGCGCGCGAGGATCTGCGCGAGGAAATCGACCAGCACGATCGTGATATGGTCGCGGTCGATATTGACGCCGATCGAGTAACACGCGTCGGCCCGGACGACGAGCTTTGTCGGCGGCTGGCCGCGCCCGCCGCGGCGCTGCCCCGCCTCCTCGATCATGCCTTCCTGCAACAGCCGCCGCGTGATGTTCGCGATCGCCGGCCCGGTCAGCCCGGTGATCCGCGCAAGATCGATCCGCGTCAGCGATCCGCCGAGGCGAATGGCATGCAGCGTCACGCGCTGGTTGTGGTCGGCGGCGCGCTCGAGGTTGGTCCCCGACAGACGCGGCGGCGTTTGAAGAGTCATGCGGACCGAAAATCCAGGCTGGAGAACAGAAGACGAAGCCGCTTTGCGCTGCACCGTAGCGACTTCAGCGTTGGCGACGAAGTGATCCCGCGATTGCGAAGGCTTGGCAAGCGCACACTATTGGCGTTCAGTGAACGCGCGGCATATCGGCCCGGTCTGAAGACCATCTTCTGCATCCCCCCGTTTTCAAACTGTTCGTTTGAATTATCCAATTTGATGTTCTAATCCACTTCTGCGGTTGCGCAAGAGCTGGCGATGAAGCCAGTCTGGCGACCGAACGAATAGAGGGGATGCGCGCGACATGGTTCACTTGGCACCCGGCAAGCTCCCCCGCCTATTTCCCTCCGAACGGGTGACCTCGATGTCCATCTTCACACGATCGTGCCTCGTGGGTGCACTGTTCACCACGATCCTCGCCGGCCCCGCTTTCGGACAGGATGCCACCAAACCGAGCGATGCGGTCGATCCGTTCATCGGCACGGGCGGCGAAGGCCACACCTTCCCGGGCGCGGTCGCTCCGTTCGGCATGGTGCAGTTGTCGCCGGACACCGATACCTCGTGCGTCATCCGCACCTGCTACGGCCATGCTGCCGGCTATCGCTACGACGATCCGACGATCGAGGGGTTCAGCCACACGCATTTCTCGGGCGCAGGGCATTCCGATCTCGGCGACATCCTCGTCATGCCGGTATCGGGCGAGACCGTGCCGATGGACCCCGGCACGCCCGCCGCACCTGGCTATCGCTCGCGCTTTTCACACGGCACCGAGGTCGCCAAGCCGGGCTATTACGCGGTCACCCTCGACGGGCCCGGCGTACGCGCGGAAATGACTGCGGGCACGCGGATCGGCGTGCATCGCTACAGCTTCCCCAAGGGCAAGGCCGCGCACCTCGTCGTCGATCTCCGGTCTTCGCTCTATAATTACCCCGGCAAGATCCTGTGGTCGGGGCTGCACCTGCGCGACGACGGCGTGCTCACCGGCTTCCGCGAGACGCGCGGCTGGGCGCCCGGTCGCAAGCTCTATTTCGCGATGCGGTTCTCCGCGCCGCTGGTCGGCCACGCGCTGGTCAACCGCGAGAAGGATATCCCGTACAAGGGCTTCCAAGGCCCCGGCCGTGGCAGCGATGTGCTCGCGGAAAAGCTCGGTCAGGCACTGGAAGCGCGGCTCGATTTCGGCCCGCTCGATGCACCGCTCGAGGTGAAGGTCGGGATATCCGGCGTCGACGAAGCCGGCGCACTCGCCAATCTCGACAGCGAGCCCGGCGGCTTCGACGCCGTCCGCGCCAAGACGCAGGGCGACTGGAATACCGCACTCGGCGCGGTCAAGTTCGAGGCCGCGGCACCGATGCGCCGCATCTTCGCGACCGCGCTCTACCACAGCCTGCTCGCCCCCAGCGTGTGGAGCGACAGCGACGGGCGCTACCGCGGCCCCGACGACCAGGTCCACCAGGCCGATGGCTTCACCGTCCGCTCGACCTTTTCCCTCTGGGACACGTTCCGCGCCGAACATCCGTTGCTGACGCTGATCCAGCCCGAGAAGACCAATAGCGACATCGTCCGCTCGCTGATCGCCAGCCAGCAGCACAGCCCCGACGGCATCCTCCCGGTCTGGCAATTCGCCGGACGCGAGACGTGGACGATGATCGGCTATCACGCCGTCCCCGTCATCGCCGACGCGTATATGAAGGGCATCGGCGGCTTCGACGCGGACGCCGCGTTGCAGGCGATGGTCGCGAGCGCCGACCACGCCTCCTATGGCGGGCTCGGCGAGTATATCCAGCGCGGCTACGTCCCGATCGACAAGGAGCCGGAGGCCGCGTCGAAGACCGTCGAATACGCCTATGACGACTGGACGATCGCGCGGATGGCGCGGCGGATGGGCAAGACCGACATCGCCGAGCGGTTCGAGAAGCGCGCGGGCAACTGGCGCAACAGCTTCGACGCGAAGTCCGGCTGGCTGCGCGCAAGGCTCGTGAACGGCGGGTTCCGCACCCCCTTCGATCCGACCGCGATCAACTACGGCTCCGATTATACCGAGGGCAATGCGTGGCAATATAGCTGGTTCGTGCCGCAGGATCAGGCGGGCCTGTTCCGGCTGCTCGGCGGCGATGCGAAGACCGTGAAGAAGCTCGATGCGATGTTCGACTTCGATAATTCGAAGGTCGATTACAGTCACGCGGAGGATATCGCCGGGCTGATCGGCCAGTATATCCACGGCAACGAACCCAGCCACCACGTCGCCTATCTATACAATTACGCCGGCGCACCTTGGCGGACGCAGGAGCGCCTCGGCCAGATCGTGCGGAGCCAATATGGCGCCAAGCCGGAGGGGCTCAGCGGCAACGACGATCTCGGCCAGATGTCCGCATGGCTCGTCTTCACCGCGCTCGGCTTCTACCCGGTCGCGCCGGGATCGAACGAATATGTCATCGGCCGCCCGTTCCTGTCGCAGGCGACGCTCGCGCTGCCCGGCGGCAAGCAGTTCGCGATCCGGACGGATAATCTGTCCGATGCCAACCCCTATATCCGCTCCGTCACGCTGAACGGCACACCCCTCACCCGCAGCTATTTGCGCGACGACGATATCCGCCAGGGCGGCGAACTCCGCTTCGTGATGGCCGCGAAACCCAACAAGCTCTGGGGCAAGGGGGCGAAGGCCCGGCCGTTCTCGTCCTCGACCGCGGCTTCGACCAGGCCGCGCCACTAAAGACCGTCAGACCGATTGCCCCCGCGCCCCGGTTGCGCCTAGCTTCGCCCCAACGCTTCCGGAGCCCTTCGCCATGTCCCTCAAATTCGTCTTGCTCGCCTCGATCGCCCTTGCCACCACTGCAATCGCGCAGGACAAGACCGCACCCGTCGGCGGCGACATCCCCGCCAAGTTCGTCCCGCCGACCGCCGCGCAGGATTACGTGAAGCGCGAGGTGATGATCCCGATGCGCGACGGGACCAAGCTCTACACCGTCATCGTCTATCCGAAAGGCGTCGCGAACGCGCCGATCGTCCTCACCCGCACGCCCTACAACGCCAAGGGTCGCGCGAACCGTTCCGACAGTGCGAGCATCCTCGCCACGCTGCCGCTCGCCGACGAGATGTTCGTCAAGGCGGGCTATATCCGTGTCTACCAGGACATCCGCGGCAAATACGGGTCGGAGGGCGAGTACGTCGTCACGCGCCCCGTCATCGGCCCGCTCAACCCGACCAAGGTCGATCACGTCACCGACGCGTACGACACGATCGACTGGCTGGTGAACAAGGCGAACCTACCCGAGAGCAACGGCCGCGTCGGCATGATCGGCTCGTCGTACGAGGGCTTCACCGTCGCGATGGCGCTGCTCGCCCCGCATCCCGCGCTGAAGGTAGCCGCGCCCGAGAGCCCGATGATCGACGGCTGGATGGGCGACGACTGGTTCCACTACGGCGCGTTCCGTCTCGCCAACATCGCGTGGCTCGGCAGCCAGACAGGCTACAAGGGCGCGGGCAAGGCACCACCCACCGGCGGCTACGACGATTACGACAATTTCCGCGAGGTCGGCTCGGCCGGCGACTGGGCGAAGAAGTCCGGCTACGACCAGCTTCCCTATTGGCAGCGGATGGTGTCGCACCCCGCCTATGACGGCTTCTGGCAGGGCCAGGCGCTCGACAAACTGCTCGCCGCCAACCCGTCGAACGTGCCGACGATCTGGGAACAGGGGCTGTGGGACCAGGAGGACATGTACGGCGCGATCACCGCTTGGGAAGCGCTCAAGGCGAAGGGCAAGCTCGGTAACAACCATCTCGTTATGGGTCCGTGGCGCCACAGCCAGATCAATCGCGAAGGTCGCAGCCTCGGGCCGTTCCAGTGGAACGGCGACACCGCACAGCAATTCCGCGAGGACATGCTGCTCCCCTATTTCAATCAGTATCTCAAGGACGGCCCGGCCGTCACGCTGCCCGCCGCGGCGATCTACAACACCGGGGAAAACCACTGGGACAAGTTCGCAACGTGGCCGCTCGCGTGCGAGACAGGATGCACGTCGCCGCTCAAGCCGATCTACCTGCAGGAGGGCGGCGCGCTCGGCTTCGGCAAGGCGACGACCGGCGGTTACAGCTATGTCTCCGATCCGTCGAAGCCCGTGCCGCACCTACCCCGCCCGGTGAACTTCGGCGACGGCCGCTGGGGCGACTGGCTGGTCAGCGACCAGCGCGGCGTCGATGGGCGACCCGACGTGATGACCTACACCACCGAGGCGCTGACCACGCCTGTGCGCGTATCGGGTGCGCCGATCGCCGACATCTTCGCGAAAACGACCGGCACCGACGGCGATTTCGTCGTCAAGGTGATCGACGTCTACCCGGCCGAGAACGCGACCGATCCGAAGATGGGCGGCTATGAACTGCCGATCAGCCTCGACATCTTCCGCGGCCGCTATCGCCAGAGCTTCGCCAAGCCGACCGCGATCCCGGCGGGCAAGGTGCAGGAATACAAGTTCCGCCTGCCGACCGTGAACCACGTGTTCCAGCCGGGTCACAAGATCATGATCCAGGTCCAGTCGAGCCTGTTCCCGCTCTACGATCGCAACCCGCAGACGTTCGTGCCCAACATCTTCCTCGCGAAGAAAGCGGACTATAAGGCGGCAACGGTGACGATCGTCCGCGGGGGCGCATCGGCTAGCGCGGTCTGGTTGCCGGTCGTGCCGCTCGATCAATCCGCGGCAATGGCCAAATAATCGATCGAACCAGACCGACATAAAGATGGAATCGTCGCCCGGCCGATTCGGCCGCGGCGGCGTCCCTGCAGCGTCGTGCCCCCCTGACGCCAGACTGATCATACTACCGCATCGCCTAGTCGTTTCCGCTCACGCGCGGCCGCCTACAATTTCGTACTGAAGGCGCAGGTTACCAAGGGCAATGCCATGACGACGGATCAAGACGACACCCGCTTCCCCGCCGACGACAGCGACGATTCGAGCTATTTTCAGCGTCGAGCCGAGTGGCATGAGGGTCGCGCAAAGGTCGCCGAAGACTCGAGCACGCGGTCGCTGCATCTGCGGTTCGCGCGGCTCTATGCGGCGCGTGCGACGTCCTGATATGGTACATTACAGCTAGTAGTCTTACACAAAACTACCAGGAACCAAGAGGTTACCGGTAGGTTTATGCGTCCAGTCCCGTCGCGATACCCCGCGTGCGGCAAGATACTGGAGCTGCTCACATGAAGCGCATGACGTCCGCCACCGGGGCCCTGGCCCTGCTGGCGTCCATTGCCGGTTGCGCCGCGCCCGCGACGCGCATCTCGACCGGGCTCCAGCGCTACGGGCTCGATCAATCGCGCTCCGATTGCGTCGGCGGTCGGCTTCAGGCGAACCTCTCGCTCGGCCAGTTGCAGCGTCTGGGCAAGGCCGCCGCGGCGTACCGCCAGGGCGACACCACGCCCGGCGTGCTCACCCCGTCCGATCTCATCCGCGTCGCCTCCGAGCTTCGCGATCCGAAGATCGCGCTCGAAGTCGGCAAGGCCGCCGCGGGCTGCGGCGTGCTGCCGTAACCCGCGCCCTCTCCACCGAATTTCAAACGTAAGGATCTGACATGAACAAGGACGAATTCCAGGGCGGCGCCCGCTATGTCGGCGGCAAGGTCGAGAAGGCTGTTGGCGACACCGTGAACAGCCGCGACTGGCAGGTCGACGGCGTCGTCGACCAGGTCGCCGGCGGCGCACAGAACCTGTACGGCCGCGCCAAGTCGGCGATCGAGGATGCCGTCGACGGTGCCCCCGAACTCGCCGACAAGATCGGCAGCGAGGCGCGCGAAGCCGGCGATCGTGCCGCCGACGCCGCTCGTCGTGCGGCCTCGACTGCGCAGGCATCGGCCAAGGACGCGCCCGTCCTCTGGGCGCTCGGCGCCGCCGCAATCGGCTACGGCCTCGCCTGGCTCGTCCACGGCCAGCGCGACTGATCGCATGACCGTGGCGCCGCCTCTCAAGTCGCTTCGTGACTCCGCCGATCTGCGCCATCTGCGCCAGATCATCGCGGGGCTGGACGAAGGCGTCATCCTCGTCGATCCCGACCAGGACATCCTGTGGGCCAACACGGCCGCACTCGGGATGCACGGGGTCGATTCGGTCGAGGATCTCGGTGCCACGGTCGACGATTACCGCCAGCGTTTCCAGCTGCGCTACCGCAACAACCACAAGCTCAACGACGCCGACTACCCGATCGAACGCGTCGTGTCGGGCGAGGCCTTCTCGGAGGTCGTGGTCGAGGTCGCGGTCGCCGGTGAGGACGAGCCCCGCTGGGTGCATCAGGTGCGCAGCCTCGTCCTGACCAACGACGACGACGAGCCCGAATGCCTCGTCATGATCATCCAGGACGTGTCCGCGCGGTTTGAGGCCGAGGATCGCTTCGAACAATCGTTCAACGCGAACCCCGCGCCTGCGGTCATCTGTCGCCTGTGCGATCTTCGCTTCGTGAAGGTCAACCAGGGCTTCATCGACATGACTGGGCACGACCGCGATGCCGTCCTGTCGCGCACGGTCTATGATATCGACGTCCTCGAACGCGGCGAAAAGCGCGATCTCGGCAAGGAGCGCCTCGCCGAGGGCCGCACCATCCCGCAGATGGAGGCGGAGCTCAGCCTTCCCGACGGCGAGACCAAGCTCGTGATCGTCGCCGGCCAGCCGATCGACATGGGCGATCAGCCCTGCATGCTGTTCACCTTCGCCGACCTCGAACCGCGCCGGAAAGCCGAAACGCAGCTGCGTCATAGCGAGGAGCGCTTCATGCGGACCTTCTCGCTCGCACCCGTCGCGCTCGCGATCGGCGCGCGCGACGGTCACCGGCTGTGCGACGTCAACGAAGCCTTCACCAGCCTCACCGGCTATTCCTCGGCGGAGATCATCGGTCGCCCGCTCGGCGACGTCGACCTGTGGGAAACGCCCGCACTGCGCCATGCGATCGAGGCCGATATCGACGCCGGCCTCCCGATCCGCGACCGCGAAGTCCGTATCCGCGGCAAGGACGGCGACATCATCGACTGCATCGTCTCGACCGAGCCGATCCAGCTCGACGACGAAGCCTGCGTGCTGTGGGCGATGCGCGACATCAGCACCCGCAAAGCGTCCGAGCGCGAACTCGTCAACGCGATCGAGGCGGTGATGAAGGACACGAGCTGGCTCAGCCGGTCGATCATGGAAAAGCTTGCGCGGATCCGCACGCCGAACGCCGAGCCGGTCGGCGTCGGGCTCGACGAACTGACGCAGCGCGAGCGCGAGGTGTTGGCGCTGATCTGTCGCGGGCTCGACGACAAGTCGATCGCGCGCACGCTCGACGTTTCCAGCAACACCGTGCGCAACCATGTCGCGCGGATCTATTCGAAGATCGGCGTCAATCGTCGCAACGCCGCCGCCGCCTGGGCGCGCGCGCGGGGGTTCGATGGCGATTCCATCCCGCACGCGCTCCACCTCAAGGCGCCCTCGAAGGAGATCGCCGCATGACGCGCGACACGGACAAGCCGGACCAGGACGACGCCCGCACCCGCCAGGCGAAGGGCTCTATCCAGGAGGCGATCGGCAAGATCATCGGCAACGCCGCGATCGAACAGCGCGGCTCGCAGGAAAGCGAAGCCGGCGCGCGCCAAGCCAAGGCCGACGAAGCCTCGAAGGCCGGAACCGCGAAGGCCGACAAACAGATCGACACACCCATCGATAGGCACGGCAAAGACTGACGCCGTTCCTCGAATATCGTGAATAACAGGAGTGAATTATGGCTAACCATGTAAATCCCGGCGTCCTGCCGACGGACGACTTCCGTCGCGTGAAGACCCCGACCCGCATCTCGTGGGGCGCAATCTTCGCCGGCGTCGTGATCGCGATCGCGATCCAGCTGGTGCTCGGCATCCTCGGCACCGGCATCGGCCTCAGCCTGGTCGATCCGGTCGAGGGCACGACCCCCGGCGCGACCGGCTTCGGCATCGGCGCAGGGATCTACTGGATCATCACGACGATCATCGCTCTCGGCGCGGGCGGTTATGCCGCAGCACGCGGCGCTGGCGTACATGATCGGTTCGACGGCCTGATCCATGGCCTCGTCGTCTGGGGCGTCACCCTGATCCTCACCATGTACCTGCTCACCTCGGCCGTCGGCGGCATCATCGGCGGCGCATTCCGCACCGTCGGTTCAGTCGCATCGGCAGCCGGCACCGGCATCGGCGCAGCAGCCCCGAAGGTTGCCGACGTCGCCAATGTCGACGTCACCGACGTTCGCGCCGAAGCTGCTCAGTATCTGTCGGACGCACCGTCGGATCCCG
>Ga0265780_10008861_pt1 | contig 12163 bp, 12 predicted proteins | sample P1T30metagenome_FD_192432 | JGI IMG/M metagenome (GOLD analysis project Ga0265780, IMG submission 192432) | Plant litter microbial communities from East Loma Ridge, Irvine, California - P1 T30 | ecosystem: Environmental > Terrestrial > Plant litter > Unclassified | place: USA: California... | reverse complement strand
CCACGTCTCGACGGCGGCGGGCTGCGGCTCGGCCGTGTGGTCGAAGACGACGAGCTGCGAGGGCCCGCCGTGCAGCTCGGTCGCCGTGTCCTCGAGGAAGCCCGGCGCGACGTGCACGAGGTTGAGCACGTGGGGCTCGACCGCGAGGTCGAAGGGCAGCTCGGGCGGCAGGGTGAACGGGTCGGAGGCGCGGCTCGCCTGGTGTCCCCTCCGGTGCTGCACGGCCCCCGAGCCCTCGCGGAACCAGCTCACGACGTACTCCCCCAGCCAGGGCACCTCCCCGCCGATCCGGCCCGAGAACGTCGAGGTGCGGAGCGTCATCCGCTCGTCGCCCGCGCTGGCGTAGCGGTACGAGAACGACGACCCGACCGGCTCGCCGCGGAAGTCGCGGCCGCGCCAGATCTCCTGGTAGCGGGCGCACGCCTCGTCGAGGTCGGTGCCGGAGAGCCGGAAGCGCTCGGCCGTGGTCGGCGCCTCGCCGGCGCCCGGCCGGTCGCCGGCCTCCGCGGTCGCGACCCCGGTCGGTTCCTCGCCGGACGACTGGTACGTGCTCATGGTGCTGGGTCCTCTCGCGGCGCTCGTCCTCCGTCGGGACGACCACGCCGACTGCAGGACGAGCGTCGGGCCGGTTTCGTCACGGATCCGTGGGAGGCCGACCGACGGCGTCCTGCCGGGAACGGCCAGCGACCGCCCCCGGCCCCTCGCCGCGTGGTAGTCACGACTCATGCGGACCGCCGTCCGCGCACCCCGTGACCCTGGAGGCCGAGATCGACGACGACCCGTTGCTCGACGCCACCGACGGCACCCTCGCCGTCCGGGCGCGCGACGGCGACGTGCACGCCTTCGAGGTCCTGGCCCGACGGCACGGCCCGCTGATGCGCGTGTTCGCGGGGCGCCTCCTCGGCTCCGACCTCGAGACCGACGACGTCGTGCAGGAGGCCTTCCTCACGGCCTGGCGCCGGCTCGGCGACCTCGAGGAGCCCGCCCACCTGCGCGCCTGGCTGATGCGCATCGTGAGCAACCGGAGCATCGACCGGCTGCGGGTGCGACGCGACCACGACGACGTCGACGAGCGCGAGCCCGCCGCCCCGCGGTCGCAGGCGCCGGACCGCGTGGTGGAGGCGCGCCTCCAGGTCGACGCGATGTGGACCGCCCTCGACAAGCTCCCCCTCGAGCAGCGCCGGTGCTGGCTGCTGCGCGAGACCGCCGGGTACTCGTACGCCGAGATCTCCGAGGCCCTGGGCCTGCCCCTCTCGACGGTGCGCGGGCAGCTCGCCCGCGCCCGATCCTTCCTGATGACCGAGATGGAGGCATGGCGATGACCCCCGTCGACTCCGCACCGCCCCCCGGCGACCCCGAGGGCCTGCCCGACGCCCCGACCGACGGCGACCTGCCCGGCGCCGACCTGCCCGGCGACCTGCCCGGCGACGACCTGCCCGGCGCCGCCGCCGTCGAGACGATCGACGGGTTCACCCTCGACGACCTCGCCGACTACCTCGAGCGCGGCCGGTCGCCCCGCGACCCGCGGATCGAGGGGTCCGCCGACTGTCGGCTCGCCCTGCAGGCGCTGGAGCGGCTCGCTCCGCTGTCCCGCGCCTCCCTCGAGCAGGAGGCCGAGCGCGAGCCCGACCGCGACGAGGCCTGGATCGCGGGGCTGCTCGAGACGATCCGCGGCGAGGTCGTGGGCGGACGCGACATCCCCGTCGGCCACCCCGACCCCCGCACCGTGCTCAGCGTCACCGAGGCGGCCGCCCGCGGCCTCGTGCGCCGGGCCGGCGACGCGCTCGACGGCGTGATCCTCACCTCGACCACGTTCGACGGCGACGTCGACGTGCCCGGGGCGCCGGTCGTGGTCCGCGTGACGATCGCGGCCCGCTACGGGCTCGACCTGCAGCGGCTGGCCGACCGGCTGCGCCGGCAGGTCGTGGCCGCGCTGGCCACCCACACCCGGCTCGCCGTCACCGCGGTCGACGTCACCGTCGACGACGTGTGGCTGGCGAGCGACGTCGACCACGACCTCGAGGGAGGCGCGCGATGACCGACCAGGAGACCAGGGCGACCGAGGGCACGGCCCCCGAGCAGCCCACCGACGCGACCCTGTCGCGCGAGCTCACCCGCCTGCTGCGCGGGGTGCCGGGCGTGGTCGACGTCTTCGACGCCCACCCCGTCGTGGAGGCGGCCGTGAAGGTCGTCGCCGCGGAGCTCGACCTGCGCGAGGCGCCGGGGCTCGTCGACGTCGACCGCTCGGAGGGGCTGCTGTCGGTCGCGGCCCATGTCGCCACCGACCTCGCGCAGCCGACGCCCGAGACGTTGGCCCGGGCGGCCGCGGCGCTGCGCGAGCACGTGGCGGGCAGGGCCGCCGCCGGGCCGGGCGGCGGCCCGGGCGAGCCCGGCGGGGCGTCGACCGAGGTCGTCGTCAGCGTGACGGCCCGCCTCGTCGAGGAACGACGGGAGTCGGCCGCCCCGGCGGAGTGACCTGCGCGGGCAGCCGCCCGGCCCCGACCCCGAGCCCCGGTCGGGCGGCTGTGCGGCTCAGGCCCCGAGCTCCTCGGCGACGCGGTCCCACCAGCCGACGGAGGCGGCGCGGACCGAGCCGACCCGCGCCTCCCACGTGGCCCGCGTCGTGCCGGCGTCGAGCCAGGCCGAGCGCACGGCCCGCACCGCGCCGCCGAGCACGACCGACTCGACCGGCACGACGCTCGTCTGCCCGAAGGCACCGAGCGCGCCCGTGAGCTTGACGCGCGTGTAGCCGTCGACGGACATGCCGACCGTGGGCACTCCCCCGGCGACGGCGAAGACCGCGGGGTGGTACCGGCTGGTGAGGTGCAGGGCGGCTCCCCGGGCGAAGCGGGCGGCGGCGACGGAGTCGGTGGTCGGCTCGATGCGCACGCGCGAGGCCGTCATCGCGTCGATCACGCGGCGGTGCAGCACGGAGTCGCCGCGCTCGTCGCCCTCGTGCACCGAGGCCCAGTGCGCGAGGAACGCGATCTCGAGGCCGGTCTCGTCGGCGACCGAGTCGAGCAGGCGGGCGAGGGCGGTGACGACCTGGCCCCGGTCGGCGTCGCCGACGTGCGTCGACAGGCTCACCGCGCAGTACGCGGCGTCGTCCGCCGCGACGAGGGTCGACCGTGGGGCCGGGACCGCCGGAGGCGCGTCCTCCGCCCCGAGGAAGGTCGCGTCGTCGACGTTCTGCGCCACGCGTCGCGCGAGCCCGGGCTGCGTGTCGTCGGCCACGCGCCGCATGAGCGACAGCGAGGCGCCCTCGCGGACGCCGAAGAGCCGGGCGTCGCGGAGCAGCCCCGAGACGAGGCGCTCGTCGTCGGCGACGAGGTCGGGCCCGATCGTCTGGCCGGTGACGACCAAGGGGCGTCCGACGACCGCCGCGACGCGGCCGATCGTCGAGCGCTCGAAGACGTGGAGCGCCCAGCGCGACGCCATGTTGCCGCCGCCCGCGACGACGACGGCGTCGGACTCGCGCACCGCCTCGATCAGCGCGCGGGCGGGGTCGTCGCGCAGGAGGGACGTGCGGCTGCCCTCGGCGGCCTCGACGACGCGCTGCTGCCGCTCGACCTGCCCCTCGCGGCCGCTCGCGACCGTGCCGAGCGCCGCCAGGCCGGCGGGGGCGAAGCCGATCGGGCGGACGGCGTCGACGCCGTAGCGGGCCGCCGTCTCGTCGGGGGCGGACGAGACGACCGTGACGGCGTCGACGCGACGCTGCCGGAGCTGCGTGACGAGCTCCTCGGTCATGGCCTCGTCGCCGTTGTGGATCATGTCGTCGACGACGCCGACGTCTCCGATGACGAGTGTGCGCACGGGGGACCTCCGGGCCTCGGGGGCCGTCGACGGGTGGGGGGAGAGCGCGGGCCGGGCCGCGCCTCCTCGACGGTAGCGGACGCGGGCGACCTCGTCGTGCGTGCGGGCTCGCCGGGCGGCGGGTCAGGTCGCCGAGCGGCGACGCGGGAGACTGGTGGGCATGACCCGCGCCGAGCACCTCCGTGACGAGATCGTGCGCTCGGTGGGCGCCTCCGGGTTCGGAGCCCACGGGCTGCACGTGCTCGTCGGCGACGACGACGAGGCCGGGCACCTCTGGCGGCCCGACGAGCGGCGCGACGTGCACTCGGTCGCGAAGGGCGTCTGCGTGCTGGCCGCGGGCCTCGCGGCCGAGGAAGGCCTCCTCTCGCTCGACGAGCCCGTGGCTCCGCTCGTGGCGGGCGCCCGGCCCGGGCCCGGCGTCGACGAGATCACGATGCGGCACCTGCTGTCGATGTCGAGCGGCGTCGACCTGCCCTGGTCGGAGACGATCATGACCGACTGGTCCGACCTCGCCCTCGAGTTCCTGTCGCGGCCGTCGCGCGGGCGCGTCTTCCAGTACTCGACCGCGAGCACGTACACGGCGATGCGCGCCCTCGCGACGCGGGTCGGCGACGTGGCCGAGTACCTGCGGCCGCGCCTCTTCGACCCGCTCGGCGTCGACGACCCGACGTGGGAGCGCTGCCCCCTCGGCCACGTCGTCGGCGCGGGCGGCCTCTGGCTGACGACCGCCGAGCTCTCCCGCCTCGGTCGGCTCGTGCGGGACCGCGGGCGGTGGGGCGACCGCCAGCTCGTGCCCGCCGGCATCGTCGACGCGATGCACTCCGACTGGGTCGTCTCGGGGCGGAACGAGGGATACCGGGGCTACGCCCTCGCGGGCTGGGACGGGCCGGGCGACGCCTGGCGCCTGCACGGCGCCTACGGCCAGCTGCTGGTCTTCGGCGGTGATGCCGTCGTCACGGTCACGGCCGACGACCACCTCCGCGCCGACGCGCTGACCCGCACGGTCGCGGACCTGCTCGCGTCGCCGGAGCAGCCGCCGCGCTCCGACTAGGGCGCGCGGCGCCCCGCGAAGAGCGCGTGCAGCAGGGGCAGCGCCGACACGGCGATCAGCCAGGTGCCGAGCACGTCGTCGCCGACGCGGAGCACGGCGCCGGCGACCAGCAGCCCCGCGAAGAGCACGGCCGACACGACGCGGCGCACCGCCCGGCGGATGCCCGTCAGCTGGCGCTCGATGCGCGGGCTGCCGACCTCGAGCGTGCCGTCCTCGAGGCGCGAGACGAGGTGGTCGAGCCGGCCAGGGAGGCGCACCGCGACCCCGGCGGCGTCGGTCGCCCGCCGGACGACGTCCTGCACGGCGTTGCCGCGCTCGTCGCGGACGAGCTGCGCGGCGTAGGGCTCGACGGAGTCCCACAGGTTGAAGACGGGGTCGAGCGCGCTCGAGACGCCGGAGGTGAGCGTCACCGCGCGGAGCACGAGCAGGAAGTCGTCGGGCAGCTGGAACGGCAGCGACCGGATGAGGTCGCCGAACTGGCCGGCGAACTCGCGGTACTCGCGCGGGTCGACCTCACGGAGCTCGGCGAAGCCCATGCCGCCGAAGCGGGCGAAGGTCGCCGTGACGGCCCGCTCGAGCTCGATCGTGTCGGCGGTCGGCAGCAGCACGCCGAGGTCGCGCATCGCGCCGACCATGCCGCTGCCGTCGCGGCTCGCAGCGGCGATGAGCAGCTGGCGCAGGCCGTTGCGGGTGCCGGTCGGCACCTCGCCCATCATGCCGAAGTCGATGAAGGTGAGTCGCCAGGGGCGCTCGCCCTCGGCCGCGGCGACCGGGGTCACGAAGATGTTGCCGGGGTGCGGGTCGGCGTGGAAGAAGCCGTTCGAGAAGAGCTGGTCGAACATGACGGCGGCGAAGACCGGGGCCACGTCGACCGGGTCGATGCCCGCGGCGCGGAGGCCGTCGACGTCGGTGATCTTGATCGCCGAGACGTCCTCGAGCACGAGCACGCGCCGGGTCGAGCGCTCCCACACGACGTCGGGCACGCCGACGCGGTCGTCGCCGTCGAAGTCGGCCGCGAAGCGGGCCGAGCTCGCGGCCTCGTGCAGGTAGTCGATCTCCTCCAGGCTCGTGCGGGCGAACTCCTCGACGAGCGCCGGGGCGTCGACGCGGTCGGAGACGAGCCGCACGTGGCTGAGCCAGCCGCCCACCTTGCGGAGGGCGGCGAGGTCGACGTCGACGATCCGGTCGATGCCCGGGCGCTGCACCTTGAGCACGACGTCGACGAGGCCGGTGTCGGCCGAGTCGACCGGACCGAGGACGGCCCGGTGCGCCTGCCCGAGCGACGCGGCGGCGATCGGCTCGGGCGAGACGGAGGCGAAGACCTCGCCGAGGGGCACGCCGAGCTCGGTCTCGGCCAGCGCCCGGATCTCGGGGAACGGGACCGGCGTGACCTCGTCCTGCAGGCCCTCCAGCTCCTTCGTGATCTCGGGCGGCAGGACGTCGAGCCGCGACGACAGGTACTGGCCGACCTTGATCATCAGGCCGCCGAGGTCGAGCGCGAGCGCATGGAAGCCGCGGGCGAAGCGCTGCATGCGCCGGGCACGCGTGCGCTCGGCCACCCAGCGGAGGCCGAAGCGCGGCAGCACGAGCTCGAACCACCAGGTCACGGCGAGGTGCCGTGAGGCGAACCGCAGGATCCGCCGGTAGCGGGCACGACCGGCGGGGTCGCGCACTGCGGGGCTGGCCTCGTCGAGACGGGGCGACGCCACCCGCGTCAGTCTCGGGCGAGGATCGAGTAGATGCGGCGACGGGCCTCGTCGAGCACCGCCACCGCCTCGTCGACCTGGGCGGAGGTGCCGGTGCGGCCGACCTGGGCCGTGGCGCGGGCGAGCTCGACGCCGGCCTTCGGCAGGGCCGTGCGGCGGTCGCCGCCGGAGCGCGGGGCCGTCCACGAGGCGGCCGGGTCGACGCCCGCCGCGGCACGGCCGGTGTCGGTCAGCGACCAGACCTTGCGCCCGTCCGTCTCCTCCGCCGAGATGAGGCCCTCGTCGGCGAGCAGCTGGAGGGTCGGGTAGACGGATCCGGCGCTCGGCTTCCAGTCGCCGCCGCTGCGCTCGTCGATCTCGTGGATGATCTGGTACCCGTGCATCGGCCGCTCGGAGAGCAGCGCGAGGATCGCGGCGCGGACCTCGCCGCGCGGGGCGCGGGAGCCGTCGCGACGGTCGAAGGTGGACCGCAGCTGGTCCATGGCCTGCCACATCCCCTCGAGGTCGACGCCGAAGGGTGTCGGTGCGTGCGAGTTGCCCATGATGGTCTCCTGACGGGGTCGGACTGAGGGGAGCGACCGGCCTCCTGGCGGGGGCCGAACGATGCCCGAACGATATACCCGGCCACCGACGCCGCCCGGGGCCGGCACCCAGGCTCGGCGGCGGCCCCGGGGGTCGGCCGCGCGGCCCCGTCGACGACTCAGGACATCTCGTCGCGGGCGCCCGGGCCTGGGCGCCGGGGCGAACGACGACGACGGATGTTCCTGAGTCGTCGACGCACGCGGAGGCGCGGGATGCGACCGGCGCATCGGACCCGCGAGGTGGACGGGTCGCCCCGTCGCTGCGCCGCCAGGTCGCCAGGTCGCTGGGTCGTCGGGTCGCCAGGTCGCCAGGTCGCGGGTCGCTAGGTCGCCTTGACCGTCGCGAGCTCGTCCCAGTGGGTGGTCGCTCGGGGCGAGACCATGTCGCGCTTCATCGACCAGCCGCGTCGGTGGCGGAGGCCGGCGACGCCGAGCCCCAGGGTGTCCTCGCCGAACTTGCCGGCGATGCGGTCGATCACGGCGCCGTAGGCCGGCGGCGCGGCGGCGGCCTCGTCGAAGACGTCGAGGCTCGCGTGCTCGTCGCGCGGCGTGAGCTCCATCAGCGTCACCCCGGCCCGGACGTAGCGCTTGTCGGGCTCGAGCTGCGGCCCGAGCGCGGCGATGGCCGCGCGGTAGAGGGTCGTCGCGTCGTCGGTGGACTCGGGGAACGCGACCGACACCGAGTGGTTCGTGTGCCCGGCGGTGTCGGAGAACGGCGAGGTCGCGGCGAAGCACCGCATCAGGCGCGTCAGCGAGCCCTGCTTCCGCAGCCGGGCGGCGGCCCGCTGCGTGTAGACCGACAGCACCTCCTCCAGCTCGGTCACGGTGGTGATGGGCACGGCGAACGACCGCGAGTGGTAGATCTGCTCGCGCTCGGGCTGGACCTGCTCGATCGGCAGGCAGTCGACGCCGCGGAGCTCGTGCACGACGCGGGCCTGGACGACGCCGAAGCGCTTCCGGACGAGCGCCGCGTCGGCGTCGCGGAGGTCCGCCGCCGTGTGGACGCCGAGCGGCGCGAGCTTCTTCGCGGTGCGTCGGCCGATGCCCCAGACGTCGCCCACGTCGACGCTCGCGAGGATCGCCGTCTGCCGGGCCGGGGCGTAGCTGCCGAGGTGACACACGCCTCCCAGGGCGGGGTTCTGCTTCGAGCCGCGGTTCGCGAGCTTGGCGAGCGTCTTCGTCGGCGCGATGCCGATGCTGACCGGCAGCCCGATCAGCTTGCGCATGGCCCGGCGGATCTCGCGGGCCTGGGCGATCGTCTCGTCGAGCGTGCCGGTCAGCTCGATGAACGACTCGTCGATCGAGTAGACCTCTTGCTCGCTCGTGTAGCGGCTGAGGATCTCGGCCGAGCGGGCGGACATGTCGCCGTAGAGCTCGTAGTTGCTCGACACCGCGACGACGCCCTGCATCGCCGCGATCGGCGCGATGCTGTGCCAGGGCGCCGCCATGTCGACGTTGAGCGCCTTGGCCTCTTGCGAGCGCGCGATGACGCAGCCGTCGTTGTTCGACAGGACGACCACGGGCCTGCCTTCGAGGGAGGGGTCGAACACCCGCTCACACGAGACGTAGAAGTTGTTGGCGTCGACGATCGCGATGCTGCGCTCGGTCTGCCGGGCCTCGGACGGCGTGCGCCCGGACGGCGCGGGCTCGGGCTGCGCGGGCTCAGACACGATGCAGGCACCTCGTCACGACGCCCCAGACGGTCGCCTCGTCGAGCTCGGAGAGGACGATCTCGGGGTAGGCCGGGTTCTCGGGGCTGAGCACCATCAGGCCGTCGCGCCACGACAGGCGCTTGACCGTGAGCTCGGCGTTGACGACCGCCACCACGACGTGGCCGTCGTGCGCGTCGAGCCCGCGGTCGACGACGAGCTCGTCGCCGTCGAAGATGCCGGCCCCGGTCATGCTGTCGCCGCTCACCCGCACGAGGAAGGTCGCCGTCGGGTCGCGCATGAGGTGTCGGTTGAGGTCGACCGGCCCGTTGTAGTAGCCCTGGGCAGGCGACGGGAAGCCGGCGTGGACGGCCTCCGACGCCTGCTGCGGAAGGAGGTGGTCGGGCCGCTCCTCTCCCCCGACGGGGCCGACGACGGCGGTCACCGCGCGTCCCCGCGGCGTGCCCGAGGCTCGACGAGGAGGCGCGTGTCATCACGCGCGCACCGCTCTCCGCCGTCGTCCACCAGGCCTCCCGCCGAGGACGATACGTCATGCCTCCGACACTGCCGCCGGGCGGCGGCGGGCCCGGGCTGCCGTACCGTGGTGCGCTCGACACCCGGGGAGGGACCCATGAGCGACGACGACCGGCCGCGGACGCACTACGCCGGCTCGTACGAGGCGCGGGCGCCTCGGGGACCGGTGGTCGTGGAGACGGCGGACACCGCGCCTCCGGCCGGTGCGGGCGACGTGGACGTCTGGCTCTCGGAGTGGCAGGTCGCAGAGGACGCCTTCGTCGCGTCCGTGGGCGAGACGGTGGAGTGGGTCGTGGTGCCCGCCGACGAGGCCTGGGTCGAGCTGCTGTTCGCCGGGCGGCGGCCGGTGCGGCTCGACCGGGACACGTACGCGGACGCGACGGGTCGCTCCGGGACGATGACGGTGACCGGGCGCGTCTCGCGCCTCGACCAGGTGTCGACGGCGTTCGAGCCGACCCTCGACGAGGAGGGCCGGGGGCAGCTGTCACCCGTCCCCGGCGGTGCGGTCGGGCACGAGGTGCTCTCGACCGACGAGCGGCGGGGGCACGCCGGTCGGCTCGTGGGCTGGGTGGCGCGCCTGCGGCGGGCGACCGTCACGCCGCGCGGCTGAGCGCCGGCAGCGGGCCGCGCGTCCGACCTAGCGCGCTTCGGGCCGGCGGCGGATCAGGTTCATCATCAGCTGCGACATGACGACCTCGTCGCGCTGGTTCAGCAGCTCGATGCGCGTGCGCACCAGGCCCCGGTCGGGCCTCGACGCGGAGGCGCGCGCCGACACCACGAGGAACCGCGCCCGCAGCAGGTCGCCCGGCCGCACGGGGAGGTGCCAGCGCAGCTCGTCGACGCCCGGCGACGCGACGCTCGCCGCCTCGTTGAGGAAGTGGTCGACCATGAGGCGCATCATCACGGCCGTCGTGTGCCAGCCGCTGGCGATGAGCCCGCCGAAGTCGCCGGTGCGCGACACCTCGGGGTCGACGTGCATCGTGTGCGGGTCGAAGCGCGTCGCGAAGGCCACGATCTCGGCCTCCGTCACCTCCGCCGGGCCGAAGGTGCCGCCGGCGCCGGGGACGTAGTCCTCGAACCAGCGGTCGGCGAGCGGGGTCTCGGTGAAGGAGGGCACGGACGACGACCGTACCCTCCGTCGGCCGCCAGGCGCCCGCACGGCCTGCGTCGCACCCCCTGTCCGGCGTCGCACCCCCAGACCCGGGGGTGCCATGCCGGACAGGGGGTGCGACACGCGCCGACACGACCCCCAAAGAGATGTTTGACGGTGGCGGCGTGCGGCGTCAGCATGGGTCTCGTGTCCTCACTCGACGAACTCCGCGCCACCGCCCACCCGCTCCGGCTGCGCCTCCTCTCGCTGCTCACCGGCCTCCCGGCGAGCGCCGCCGAGGCCGGCCGCGAGCTCGGCTGCTCACAGGCCAGCGCCAGCTACCACCTGCGCGTGCTCGAGCGGGCGGGGCTCGTCGAGGTCGTCGAGACGGTGCGCCTGCGCGGGGGCGAGGCGAAGCGGTACCGGCACGCCTCGTCGGCGCTGCCGTTCCGGGTGGACGAGGCCCGCGCCTCCTCGTCCCGGGCGGAGGCCGACGACCGCGAGCTGTTCGTCGAGGCCCTCGCCGACGAGCTGCGGCGTCGCTCGGCCCTGCGCACCGACGGCCCGCAGACGAGCACCGACGCCGAGCTCTGGGTCGACCCCGAGACGTGGCGCAGCGTGGTGCGGCACGTCGGGCAGGCGTCGGCGGCCCTGCACGCCGCCGCGCAGGCCCCGCGCACGCCCGGCACCCGGCCCGTGTCGATGACCGCGGCGCTGTTCCCGCTGCGACGACCGTGACCGGGCCCGCCGGAGGCGCGGCGCCGGTCGCCGACGCCCGTCCCGCCCCCGGACCGCTGCGGCACCGCTCGTTCCGGTGGCTGCTGGCCGCGCGGACGACGAGCGTCCTCGGCAACGCGGTCGCGCCGATCGCCCTGGCGTTCGCCGTGCTCGACCTGACGGGCTCCGCCGCCGACCTCGGCCTCGTCGTCGCCGCCCGCTCGGTCGCGAACGTCGCGGTGCTGCTGCTCGGCGGCGTCGTCGCCGACCGGCTGCCGCGCGACGTCGTGCTCGTCGGCACGTCGCTCGCCGCGGCCGCGACCCAGGCCGTCGTCGCCGCGCTCGTCGTCACCGGCACGGCGACCGTCCCGTCGCTCGTCGTCCTGGGCGTGCTGAACGGCGCGGTGGCGGCCGTCAGCCTGCCGGCGGCCGCCGCGCTCGTGCCCGACACGGTCCCGACCGAGCTGCTGCGACCGGCGAACGCGCTGCTGCGGCTCGGCCTCAACGGCGGCACGGTCGTCGGGGCGTCGGCCGGGGCCGGGGTCGTCGCGCTCGTCGGGCCCGGGTGGGGGCTCGCCGTCGACGCCGCCGGGTTCGCCCTCGCCGGGCTGCTCTTCTCCCGGCTGAGACTCCCGCGGACAGCAGTGCCGACCGGCCCGCGCGCCTCGGTCGTCGCCGACCTGCGCGAGGGCTGGGACGAGTTCCGCAGCCGCCGGTGGGTGTGGATCGTCGTCGTCCAGTTCATGGTGCTGAACGCCGCCTTCGTCGGCGCGACGACCGTGCTCGGGCCCGTGGTCGCCGACGCGTCGTTCGGGCGGGCCGCCTGGGGGCTCGTCGTCGCGGCGCAGACCGTCGGCCTCGTCGTCGGGGCGGTGGTCGCGCTGCGCTGGCGACCGCGGCGGACCCTGGCCGTCGGCGTGGGTTCGATGGCGCTGACAGCCGTGCCCGTGGCGGCGCTCGGGCTGCTGCCGACCCTGCCCGTGCTGCTCGCGGCGTTCGCCCTCGGCGGCGTCGCGCTCGAG
>Ga0265780_10008860_pt1 | contig 12164 bp, 1 predicted proteins | sample P1T30metagenome_FD_192432 | JGI IMG/M metagenome (GOLD analysis project Ga0265780, IMG submission 192432) | Plant litter microbial communities from East Loma Ridge, Irvine, California - P1 T30 | ecosystem: Environmental > Terrestrial > Plant litter > Unclassified | place: USA: California... | reverse complement strand
TAATTTTTATATACGCGTTAATAAATTACTACTACGTAACGATAAAGTATATAAGTAGCTACTACCTTAATATAGATATACGCAACTATTTCTCTTTATATAATATAATTATTATTAAACTTTTTTAATTGCCTATATAGACTATATAATTAAAACTAAAGCTAGACTAGAACCTATAGCCTTTATTTTACTGCTAGAAATATATTAATTTTAGAATTATATTAGCTCTAAATATAAAGTCTTTTCTAGCTAAGCTAACTACCTTATTGCACTTTTAGAATTATATTAGCTCTAAATAGAAAGTCTTTTTTAGCTAGGCTAACTACCTTATTATATATCTGTTATAATATAACTAACTCTGTGTGCTCTAACTCTAACCTAAAAGTCTTTTTATCGCCGGCTAATAGTCTCTAAGCTTCGTATCGTTATCTCTCTGTTTTTAAGTAATAGCTGTTCTTATACAGTCTAAAAGTAATACTGCTTTCTACCTCTCTAAGCTAACCTAACTATATCTTTCTATTACCTATGTTTATATAGACTCTATAATAAATATAAGCGTAGCTATTATTAGCAATATATCGTAAATTCTTAAGAACTACAAGCGCTTATCTTAGGTCTGCCTTAAGCTATACTAGAAAGTATAAGTATATATAAATTATCTTAAGGCTGCTTTAAAATACTAAAGCTAAACCTTAAAGTGCTAGAGCCTAGAGTGCTAAAGTAAATTCTAGAGGCGTATAGCTCTCTCTAACTGTTTATAATACTTATATAGCCTTAAGTTATTATACTATAGTCTCTATTACGTAGTAAATAATATTTTAGTTATATCTAAGTATAGAGCTATTATTTACTTTATTAATTGCGTAAGCTTAGTAGCTCTCTATTATAATACTAAGTAGCAGGCTAACTAAAGTTCCTATAGCAAAGAGTACTAGTCTAAGATTATTATAACGTATATCTTAAGATCTAGTTAAAAGCTCTCTGCTGTATAAGTATATAAGGTTAATCTTATAACCTGCGCCTAGAATAGTTATATATATAATAAGTTCCTTATTCTTAAGAGAAGTAGCTAGAACTATAGTATATTTCTAGCGCATATCTTACAATATTTATAGCAGAGATATGCAGCATTTTAGAGAATAATATAATACTATTCTAAGTTAAGAATAGTTCGTTAGTAGTTAGCATATAAGAAAGTTACCTTAGTTAGGTATTAAGTAATAATAGATCTACTTTCTAACTATAAGAGGTAGTCTAAGTAAGAGGTTCTAGCTCTAGAATAGTAAATTAGGTAAGATAATAGGCAGTATTATACTCTAGTCTAGGTTTTTAAGTTTATAGATAGGTATATCTACTCTAATTTAGAAAAAGTTATCTAAGAATATTTGCTATATCGTTTAAGAGCAGTTAAGGCGTAAGTAAGTTAGATTAGTTTAATAGTTGCGTATAAAAGAAGTTAGAATTAGAAGAGTAGAGAAAAGTTAAGTATATAGATTAGTAGCGCCTATTTTAGCAGAATAATAGATATAAGAGAAATAAAAGGTATAAGGTAAGAGATAAGAGATAAGAGAGAAGTAAGAGAGAGATAAGAGAGAGATAAGAGAGAGATAAGAGAGAGGTAAGAGAGATTTAAGAAGTAAGAGATAAGAGAGAGATAAAAAAAAAATAAACTAGATAAACTAAGACGTTAAAGTTCTTACTATAGAATTATTTATAAATAAAAACAGATTAGATCTAAGAATATAAAGGTTTGTATATATCTAAGTAGAAAGACTTTATTAGAGTCTCTATATACTCTATTATATAAGTAAACTCTGCTAAGTTTATACGCACTTAGTAACTTCTAAAAAGACTTTTCTACTGCCTTTATAGAGGTCTTAATCTATACTAATCTCTATTTACTTTTGCTATAGTTCTTAGATACTATCTAGTTTAAATATAACGCTCTTAGCAGACTATTCTATCTACTTTAGATATTTCTTTTTCTTATAGCTATTAATAACTATAAGCTTAATATAGACTGTAGTAAGGTAATTATTAGTAATGTATTATATATTCTAGACTAGAGATATAAGGTAGGCAGAATTAACGAAGTTCTAGTTTAGTATCTAGAGATTAATAACTAGTCTCTTTACTAGGTGCAGTTAAGCAGAGGCCTATAAAGCAAAATTTATAATATCTGCCTCGTCTTCTTAAGCGTAGCCTTCTCTTAGATACTAAATAATATTTAAGTTTAATTAATACTAGATATTATCTAGCACTCTATATAGGCTAGATATTCTTATCTCTAGTCTTAAAAAATCTAACTTCTTTAGAGCGCTCTAGCTCTTTAGTTCTTCTACTGCTAGTGCTATTAATAGACTAAACTATATTTATACGTATATAGCATATTCTTAATAGTTTAGCGCGCAGGTGTCTTTAGATTAAGTATATTTGCAGTATTCTTTCTAGAGCGTATCGCGTTAGCGAAACCTAAATTTATCTAGTATTATTATTAGTAGAGATATATATAGAGTTAAGAGCGTATCTTAAAGCATTAGAATTAGCTTATTCTTAAACTCTATATAGATCTAGTAGCAAACTAAACGTAGTTCTAAGTATAAGTTATATTTATTATAATTAACTTCGCTACTATCTGCATCTGCTAGCAGAAGCAATTGTATATTTTAAATAGAACCGAGTATAATATATCTATATATATAGTCTTATAGTTCTCTTAGCAATAGCAGGAATATAGAGGCTTTTAAAGCAGGAAGCTAAACACAGAATATAGGCTTCTACAATATAGATAATAGAGAGTAAATATCTATAATAAAGTAGTTAAATGCAGACTAAGAGTATATAAGAAGAAGATAGAAGATAAGTAAGTAAACAAAAGTAAGTAAGCAGAAAAGATTTATATACTATAGAAGATTACTAGTGTTTACGCTAGCTCTTAGTTGCATTAGCGTATATATAAGATAAAAGTAAGAGAAGATAAAGATAAGAGAAGATAAAGATAAGAGAAAATAAAGGTAAGAGAAGATAAAAGTAAGAGAGATAAAATAAATAAATTTAATAATATATATAAATAACTAGTAAGTAAAATAAGAGAGAGCTAATAGAATAAAATATTAAAATATAGTATAGGTAGAAAAAAGTAGAAGATAAGAAATTAGAATTTAGAAATAAGGTTAATATATATAATAATATTATTTTATTATATAGTAAAAATAAGCTGTATATAAAACCCTTAATTTAGAACTTTACCTATAATATTCTATACTATATATATCTATATATATTATAGACAGTTGTGTTGTGCAATAGTAGTACTACGAAGTTTAGCTAAATTGTTTACCTCTCTTAAAAAAGACTTTATGCTAGTGCCTATTATACTACTATTAATACTATATTATAACTAGCTTTCTTAACAAATATTATTAGAATAGAAATATCTATATAAGCAATATTATATAATTATATACGCACTAACTAGTTATACTACTCTAATAAGATAGAGGTTATAGTTATCTAAAACTAGACCTAATACTAGAGAAGAGAGCAGTATACTAGCAATAACAAAATATTGCCTTAGTAAACTAAGGCTAGTAAAAACAGAAAGCAGCTATACTAAGCAAAGTACCTAAACTTAGTAAATTTACGTTGCCTCTATATCTTTATTGCTAACGCAATTAGATTATAACTATAGATATTAGACTATATATATACCTGCAACTCTCTTAGCGCTACGCTTTATAACTAAACCTGCAGAGCTTAAAGGCTATAGAAGCAGCTTTTAAACAGACTATTAACTAAGCTACTATAGTTAAAGATAATAATAACCTAGAAAATAGCACGTTAAAAAGCAGCTTAATAAGAGCGTTATTGCCTTATATTGCGCCTGCGTAACCTAGTATTAACAACTTATATACAATAGAGATAGCCTTTACTTAACAGATCTTAACTGCAAATTCTTCTATAAATATTAGCGATACTTACAGAAATAATATATATTCTCTATATAATATAGACGCAAATAGAGAAACAGACTCTTTATATAATAGATTACTAGTTAGAGCTAGGTTAAGCAGTAACTATGCTATAGACTCTAAGAAACTTAAAGTATTATTAATAAGGTTTAAGTAGCTTAATATAGGTTAGTACTATAGGCTCTCTAATAAAGTCTTTTGCTTATAAGCTAGGTAACAGCTTTATCTGCGTTGTATAACTACTATCTAGCTAATTACTATCTTTAATTATATATATAATAAGTAACTAGGCAGTTATACGATATTTAATTGCAGCTAACTAGTCTATATCTAAATACCTATACTAATAAAGGTTCGTACTATAGTACTATAAGAAAAGTCTTTTACTTACTAGCTATATAGCAGAATCTCTAGCTGTATTTTCTCTGCTATTCTCTCTGCCTCTTAATATGCCTATACTTAATAAACTAAGTTCTTGTCTATATACTACTAAAGAGCATATATATGCTCTAGTAGTATTAGACTCTAGCGATAATAGGTATAATAAAATAGTATGCTTATAGCTTGCAATACGTGCAGTTATTAACAGCTTTAATCTAAAATATAAATGCAACTTACTCTACTACTCTAGAGCAACTATAGAGGCTATTTCCTATATAATAAACTAGAAATTGTTATATTCTAACCTTCTTCGTTGCTATACTTATGCTCTGTTATTATTACTAAAGCCTATGCACGCATATAGTAATGCAGAGTGCTAGTTAGATTAGCGTACTCTACTTACTAGTTATAGGCTTAACTTAGAACAGCCTAAAACTCTATTAGTTCTTAATTTTAACGCTTCTAAGCAAGAACACTTATATAGCGTAACAGACAAATAAGCAATAGTTGCTTATAAATATAATATTAATAGTGTTATATTTAGCCTAAATAGCTTAGGCGTCTTTAAGAGCAATATTAATTAGATCTTCTAGCTATTATTTGTTTACTTCTAGCAATAGAACTAATATATTAAATTTCTAAGTATTAATATAATAAGCGATAAATGCCTACTAGCCTATAGTAATAATAGATAAAAGTATATTATATTCTTTAGTAAAATGCTATATAAATATATAAATAAATCTAACTGTAAAATTATCTTGTAGTTATAGCACTTAGACAACTACGCTCTGCAGATATAGATAGACTAAATTATACTTCTAGCGCTATAAGTATCTTATAGTGCTAGTTAATAGCACTACTACTCTAGATTATTCTATAAGATTTAGATAAAGGCAAATATTAAGAGCGAAGTATTACTTAGTAACTATAGCAATAGTTAAGTTAATACTAACTTTTCTATCCTATATTATATTCTACTGTAGTTCTAGATAGCAATTTTGCAGCAAGCGAAGAATATTCTAGGTACCTGCCTACTCTATAACGTATTTGCTAAATCTAAGCTTATAGTCTTAAATTATAACATAAAACTCTCTAGTATTAGCAAGAACTAGTTTACTAATATATAAGCTAAATTTCTACGCAATATTAGAAGACGCTAGAACTAAGAGTATATTAATAAGAACAATTTCTAGCTAGACCTAGAACGAGAAGAGTTCTCTAAGAATAATACTATATTAATATATTTATAAAAGGCCTGCTGTAACCTTAAGTAAGCTAATACTCTAAAGAATCTACGCACAGAAGCAGAGGATTTAGTTAAAATTACTACTTTTCTATAGGCTAGAATAATAGCTAGATTAATATTTATTAATACTATACCTTATAATTAACTTCGTCTAGAAGAAATTAGACTCTGTAAGAGTTATAACGTTATAAAAGAGCAGCATGCAAGTTAGATAAAAGGATTTAGCCTATAGCAAGACTCTTTATTTAAGAGTATAAGCTATACTAAAGAGTATATGCAGGTATAGTTAAGTAAGCAAAAGCAGCGTAGTATTTAGAGTATAAAGGCTAACTAGACTCTTCTTAACTAATATCTGCTTAATATTAATACTAGAGTCTATATACTATTAAGTAACTATAACTAATAATTTAGAATATAATAAGAGCTGTAAGTGCGCTACAAACTACTTATTTTATTACTAGATAATTTAAGCTTACTCTCTGCTGCAGTAGACAGAGATAATATAGCTATATTATTATATTATAACTACTAGCAACTATTAACAAGAGATATAAATAAGTTTTAAATCGCAGAAATTAATCGCTAGCTCGTTATATTTTAATTAATTAATGCGTTCGCTAGAGCAAAACTAGGCATAAGTAATACTATTACCTTAGTAGAGTAAGAGGTTAATAGCCTTATAGCTACTGCTATAATTTAGCTAATACGACTATCTCTTAGATATTTAAACCTAGTTAAGTTTCTATCTATATAGCTAGGAAAGAGATAGGTTAAAAGCAAGTTTTTAAATAATTTCTAGCAGAATATACTTTATAAAGACTAAACCTAGCAAAAGCAATAGAGTTTAGATATTAAACGTATAGTAAGAAAGTATAATATAATATAAATACCTAAGAAGCTTAGAATATAGAACCTTTAGCTCTCTATATTCTAGGTACAACGTTTCTTAAATCTTAACGTTAATATAAACACTATTTAACTAATGCTTAAGATATTAATAGCTATATCTTATATAATAACGCTAGAGAGCAAGATCTAAGAATTTACTCGCAGTATATTACGCACTTAGATCTATAACTATAAGCATAACTATCCTAATATATTACGCGCATATACTATATTATTGCAAATATATATCTAGTTATATAACCTTAGAGTCTAGAAAGAAGTCTTTTTAAGATAGTCTTAGCAAATAGAGAATTTAAAAGCAAGTATATCTAGTTTTAATAAGATAACAGGCTGCTTTAGTCTAGCATAGAGAGGCCTAGAGATTTTATCTTTTAAATAGCTTAATAATTACCTTAGCAATTACAGCGCTAACGTAATTAAGCAGTTTAATATAGCATATACTAAAAAGAAAAACACGTCTACGCGCTACCTATCTTAGAGAGATAATACCTAGTAGAGCTACGTAATACTACTATTTTAACCTGCTAATCTGCAGCTAAACTAGGCCTAAAGAATATAGTATATAAAGAAGTTTAAAGAAGTTATAGCGCTTTTAAATAATGCGTGCACGTTTATAGATTAAGAGCCTAGCGTTTTTATAAACGCGTTTCTTTAAGTTCTATCTAACGTAGCTTCTTGCTATATATAGGCTATCTTTTATTATAACTATAATAAAGGCATTACTATAGCTAAAGCCTTAAAGCACAATTCTATTAATAAGTAAGAGAAGCAGAAGAACTAAGAGCCTCTAACTTAGACTAAATAGATATTTCTACGCTTCGTAGATAGTAATATAGACTGCTATTATATTAAGAATAGTGTACCTTAGGCCTTATCTAGAAACTGCCTAAATTAAATTAATATATTATTAAGATAGATAATTCTAATAGAACAAGATAAGAAAACTACTGCAAAGAAGTTATTTAACAATAATAGCTACCTACTAAAGTATCTAGTATATACTAGTTTAATATTAAATAGCCTAGAGAACTTAGACGAACTAGTAGAATACCTTTAGAAAGTAGATAACTAGCTTAAGATAGAGCATATAATAACTCTAGATAGCGAAGCTAATAAGTCTAAGTAGCCTTTACGTCTAGACTAACTAAACTAATAATCTAATATATAGGCGCATTAATTATGCGTGTATACTTAGCTAGTAACGATTTATAGACACTTATATAGTTTAATTTAATACGTATAGCCTAGGCAAAAAAGTCTTTTCTTTAGCTCTCTATAATATTGCATATATATACTGCAATTAGTTAGGCGTATATAGCCTAAACTAAAAAGTCTTTCTTATTAGACCTAGGCTATAATATATAGGCAACGTCTAGAGTATATATTACAGCTAACTCTGTAGTTAGAACTAATTATTTTATATTTTCTTATAATTAACGCTAATATATGCGTATAGTTAGAGTAAATACTTAGCATATTTATAATTACAAACAGTCTTTTGCAATATCTTTTATTTTATTTTAAATACTATACTTAATTCTAATTGCTTATTATCTTAATATCTTCTATTAGCTTATAAGTTATAATAGGTTAGTTACTATCCTTGCTACCTAGCGTAATATGCTTAATTTCAATCTAATTAAATTAGCATATATTATTAACTTGCAGTTACGTCTTGTTACAATGCGTTAGTTATCTCTATCTTATATACTATTTTATATAAATAGGCCTAGTAGTTTAAGCCTATTTTTAAAGCCTACTAGCTTCTAGATATAGTTTTTCTAGAGAACTATATTAACAAAGCTGTACCTTACGCTTATTCTCGAACTACTACGTTTTTTTACTTCTGCTTTTCCTTATTATATCTCTTACTTTCTTATTATACGTTACTTCTCTCTTACCTCTATCTCTTTTACCTCTATTACTTTTATCTTCTTTATCTCTTACCTTCTTATCTCTTACTATACTTATCTCTTATATCTACTATCTCTCTTACTACTATTGCCTTTCTTATCTTAGTACTAGCTCTATATATATAGCGCAAAGAGTCTGCTATTATGTTAGCTAGGCTTAGCATATAATCGCCTATATATATACTCTCTTCTCTTACCTTCTACCTTCTATCTTCTACCTCTTACCTCTACTCTTAACTGCTGCTACCTGTCTCTTTTACGCGCTCTAGCACTACCTAGTTCTGCTTACGCGTCTTTATTACAGCTGCTTATATAGATATTAGTAGCTGTATATGCTAGTTATTAACTACAACGCTCTAGCACGCAGTAAGCGTCTGCATATATAAGAGGCACATCTTATAAGCGTAAATTGCGCAATTTAGCAGTACTAGACTCTTAAAATTATTTGCGCGTTTACAGCATTATCTAAGCCTATTTATAAGTATAATTAATATAGCAATTATTTAGTATGCGCTTATATAAATATAGATCTAATATACGCTTTCTCTATAAGCGTATAATACTACTACGTTCTCTATTAACTGCCTTCTGTACTATATTAAATTATAATATACTATTCTCTGTTAAGCATAGTAACAATTTAAGCAGCTATATTCTAGCAATTAAGAGTCTTACTATTAGTTCTCTGCCTCTAGATACGCAATGCAATCTAGCTTAACTATTGCTCTAACTTAAAAAGACTTTTCTGCCTAAGCCTATAGAAGCTTTTAGTTAAGGCAGCGATACTAAAGATATAGATAAGAAACTTAAGCTACTGTACTAGGACCTAGATATAGAAGCTTAGAGTAGCATTATCTAACCTATTACTAGTTTACTTAACAATAACAACGACGAACTAACGTTATATAACCTAAAGAAGAAGAGGTATATTAAGGTAGCTATAGTGCCTAATAGGCAGCTCCTATAACCTAGAAATAAATTAGCTTATATACTATTAAAGTACCTATATAAGATTAAGCAAAATATATTGCTATTTCTTAAGATCTTATTAGTATAGTTTAGCTATTTTCTAATAGACTATTCTTGCATATAGAAGCTTTTCTAGGCCTATATTGCACGTACTAGAAGTGTTAAGCAAGAGCAGCATAAAAAGAGGTTATCTACTCTACTAGCTATCTTCTAATTAGACTTACTCTGCTTTAAATCTGCCTAAGATTACAACAAAGCTAGTTTTAGTATAGATAAGTAGATAGTTTATAATACTGCCTAATATGCCCTAGCAATAGATTAGGCTAGTTTATTTAAAATCTTTTATAGTGCTCTTAACGAATACAATAAGTAGATATAGAGGCTTATCGTCTAGCGCTATATTCTAAACTACGCAAATAATAAAAAGATTAGCTCTAACTAGTACTACGTTCTTTAAGCTAGTATTATAAAGAGCGACACTAATGCTATTACTAAGTCTATAGCTATAGCTAAAAAGACTTTACTTAGCGCTCTATACTAGTTAACTATAACTGCACTGCTAGCAGTGCCTAAGCCTATATAGCAAGATCTTAAATACCTTGCAATATATAAGGCCTTTAACGTCTAAGAGGCAGCGCACCTTAAGTTACTCTATAAAGCAGAGACTATGCGCAGAGAAAAGGCTATAGCTAGTAATAAGTACAACTTTAGTTTAAACTCTATTAAAGAAATATCTATAAAGTAGCTTAATGCATTCTATAAGAAGTACTAAGCTGCTATAGAGAAAGAATAAAAGAGGTTATTAAGGCAAGTAGAGTAAGTATTAGATAAGAGACTTTAGGCAGAGGCAGTATTACTCTATTTAAAACGCCTTAGGAACTCTAACTATAGAAAAAACCTTTATCTTATGCTCTTATACCTTATAAGAAAGTTTCTAATACAGTTTTTTAATAAGTTTAAGCACGTTAACTATATAGCATACTTAAACTCTATTAAGAAGACTATAGAGACAGGTATACTAAAGAACGAACTTACTTTAGATTCTATACTTAGCGTCTTATAAACCTAGAGAATATAGGTTATAGAGAAGAAGATTTAAGATATAGCAGCTTAAGCTGCTATACTAGATACTAAATAAGAGAATATTGCGCTAGCATAGAAGCTAGCAGAGAAGAAAGCAGAACCTCGTTACTTAACGCGTAAGAAAGAAGAAGCTAAAAAAAACGACATATCCTTAGATAGCGATTTTAACCTAAACCTCGCCCGTAATATAGATATTCTAGAGACTTTAGTATTATACCTCTAAGTATAGTCTATAGTTAGTAAACTACTAACTAGCTAGCAATTTTAGTACTACGACTTAAAAGAATTACTTATATAGTATATAATAGAAGATATACGCTATTTCTGTATACTCTACTAGACTCTAGAAATAGTCTTCTATTAGTAGCAGGTTATTTTTATAAACTAGGCTAGCAAGATAAAGGTAACTAGTCTTATACGCAGTAGCATTAACTATAATTTTATTAGCCTTAGTAAGACAATAGAGTATATAGCGTATATTTATTAAGTAAGTAGTATTATATATCTGCTTTAGTTATTCTAGTTCTTATTCTAAAGTCTTTTTTATAAGCTTTATATAAATTACAGTAGCTTACGACTTTTTCTTCTTTCTAAAGTCTTTTCTTATTACTCTATTACTAACTAATAATAGAACGACCTAGCGAACGATTGTAACTATAATATAGCTTCTTCTAATAATAAACTAGACTGCCTTTCTACTCTAGTAGTTACACTATTGCTACTTATTAGAGAGACTGCCTAGTCTATTAGTTTATTTGCCTTAGAATATAAGAAGGTATATATACTCTATAGTAATCTAGGCATTAAGATAACTAGCAATTTAGAGGTTATTAGTGCTCTACTATTAGATTATACTGTTTAAGACTCTAAGCAGCGCAAGAATATCTACACTACTATCGTTACTTTATATAAGACCTTTATCGCCTAATATAGGCCTTTAGTATATGCGAAGTAGTGCAAAAGTATAAAAAAAACCCTCGCTTTTAACTCTAACAGCGTCGCTATACTTACGCTAGATTAGCTTAATTACTTAAGATATTGCTTTAGAATTATATATCTTAACAAGCTATATAAGTACCTACGCAATAATAATACTGTTTAGGTAACTATTGCTCTTATCGATGCACTAGAAATCTAGCTATTTATTAGTAGCCTTACGCCTTGTAGGTTACAGAATTTTAGCTCTTACTTGCACCTTCTCTCTATATCTAGTATTAAGAAAGAAGCTACTACCTATTTTGTATTACCTGCCTAGAAGAAACGCGAATATCTAGATACTAATTATATCTTATAGCAGCTAGGCACCTCTCTATATAGTCTACTTAAGAGTTATCTAAACGCGAAGTTCTAGTATACTAGTACGTACTAGAATATGTTTATATCTAGACTATTGCAAAGCTAGATAATAAGCAATAGTAGAAGATATAAGATAGATTAAATAGTTAAGCCTATGCTTATAGACTTCGTTATCTGCTAAGACTATAATTCTGCGTATTCTAAGAACTTATCTAATATAATTTCTAAACAGTTACCTTCTTAGACTTACTACTAGGTAGAATATATATTCTTACCTACTATGCAGCAAGAGTAGAAAGCAGGCTATTAATAGTAGTTATCTAGAATGTTTATAGCTAGCAACGATAGTATTAGATCTAGTATCTAGCCTAATCTCTAGGCATAGCGTATAAT
>Ga0265780_10008859_pt1 | contig 12165 bp, 10 predicted proteins | sample P1T30metagenome_FD_192432 | JGI IMG/M metagenome (GOLD analysis project Ga0265780, IMG submission 192432) | Plant litter microbial communities from East Loma Ridge, Irvine, California - P1 T30 | ecosystem: Environmental > Terrestrial > Plant litter > Unclassified | place: USA: California... | reverse complement strand
GAGCTGGAAGACGCGCTTTAGGTTGAGGTTGAGGACACGGTCCCATGCTGCGGCGGGATAGTTATCGTACGACTCGCCCCAGTTGCTTCCACTATTGTTGACGATGACATCGAGCTCTGTACATTGTCAGCGACTGCTCATTGTCTCGCGACGGTGGTACAGATGACAGCCCACGGGAGGACGTACTGCCTGCTCTCTTCTTCAACTCGTCGGCTATGTTCTTTGCTGCATCTTCTTTGTATAGATCGGCGGCAATGAAGTCGGCCTTGCCCTTGCCGAGGGCGTTCAATTCCCTGCACGCTTCCCCGCAGGCTTTGGCGTCGCGAGATGATATGTATACTGTAGCACCGTTTTGGACGAAGCCTTCGCTGATCATGCGACCGATGCCTTTCGCGCCGCCTGTGACGAGCACGATTTTGCCCTGGATGAGAGTCAGTTGGAAGATCGGACGTGCGGGTGGATTATGTGCGTACCCTGACGTCGAAGAGTGAGCTGTTATCCATTTTGCAGATCGGTATAGGTTGGACGAAGGGTGGAAGCGTCGTAGGGAGGAATATGGATAGCCATCGCAACACACGGGTAGATGTTTGTCATCGGAGCTTGCCCCGGATGTTGCAAGCTGGGGGTGAGCCGAGGCTCGGTGCATTGTTCTTCCGTACCGCTCCGCAAATCCAAAGCCTCACATCGACAAAACATCGTGGAGCCTGGTCATCCTCAGCTTATTTTCATCTTTTCTTGGTGTCAACATCCAGTCCGCCGTTTAGTTTCAACGTATTATTAAACATCAGACATGTCTCTAAGGAGTACTCGTGTACGGCAGGCCCCGCTGTGCTCTAGGTCAACTTGGAGTTGATTATGCGTGTAAGTGTCACCTGCAACATGCTCTCGTCCAATTCTCTTAACCCCCTCCGTAAACTTGAATATACCCTAGAAGTCCTGTCGGCGACGTGAGTGTGCTCTTTACGACTTTAGGACGATCCTTCCCGCGTGACTTCTTGGAATGAGGAAGTGCTTCATTGACAGGCAGCGGAAGAATACTACTCCAACATTAACACACCTAACACGGTGGTCGATAAAAGTGAGCGCGAAAGGAGCAAAAAGAAAGAGAAGGAACAAGAAGAAAAAGATTGCGCAAAGCTGCGCAAAAAAGAACAAAAAAAGGGACGGCCATCCAAATCATAACAAAGGCCACCACTGGAATTCGAATCCGCAGAAGATCAACTGTGAGCTAACCGATCCAACACCCAGACTCGAACTCAGGCCATTACATACGGACCTGAAAGACCGTGATGTAAGACGTGCGCTTGGTCCCAATGACCCCATGCCTTATGTTTTGATGGAAGATTTCTAAACTCCATATAATATATAGTACAATAAGACCGCGACCAGCGATATATAATACCAGGACATACATGGGGATCTCTAAGGTTGTTGGCGGGCAGGTGAGTGAAGGGGCGCGTGTAGGCGGTGGCGGAGCGGGCTCAGTGAAGGGCTGAGTGAGTGAGCACGCAATCGAGAGTCAGTGCGGCCTTTCACCATCTGATAATGGCGGAGATAGTGAGACAAACCGCGACGAGAGTATCATCAAGACGTCTTTCCTAGGAGCCTACTTGCAAACGTGTAGTACTCGACTCATGACCTCTGGTAGACACTAAAGACTACAGGACTTGTACGGACGCCGTCGAAACGACCCTCACGACCCTTACCTCACACACACTAGTATCCGCAAGTGGGAAGGCGAGACCTTCGACAGTGATTGAATAGACATTGTCACGATCGAAAAGCTTGCGAACCCAACGCAGCAGATGTCGTCTTCCATCTTTACGCAAACGTTCAGAACGACTGCTCCAGTGCATCGATTTTGATCAACGAGTTATGAGACGAGTGTCTGTAGCTGCCCGCGCATTCTTTCTGTCCTAGGACAGCCTGAGGTTACAAGAGTGCCGTTCGTGATAAGGGTAGACGGTCCAGTCGGCAGCCCAGTAGCAAGTGACACGGGTACATTTAGGATTTCGCTAGGGCTAAGTCGACGTAGAAGAGATCCGAGCGGTGCAGATGTGTTCCAGTGACGCCTGTGGCGCCAGGATTGTCGAGCGCATAATCTGGTCGCTGATGACTCTTGACGCAACTCCGGAACGAACAACTAGTCGAAAGGCTTCCCCGACGAGACATCTAATACTAGCATGCTTGGCAGGTCGTACAAAGCTATCCAGGTCACGATACCTTCACAACTGTCACTGGACGCTCCGTTTGAGTGTCTTGAGAAGACAGTCAAGACTGCATTCGAGCATGGGGACCTAACAAAGAGAGCAATCCTATTGATTGCAGCTTTAGCTGCATATTACGGTTGCTCCTCAGGGCTTTGATTGTCGGAAGAAATCGCTTCTCATTGGCCCATTAAGCTCGTCTCTTATTGGACAAAAAGCCGCCAAGATGTTGGGATGCCCCTTTTAGGCCTAGGGGCTGCTTACGTAAGGAACTCTAAAGGTGAGGGTAAAGGAGCGCAAGAACAACGCGACATCTCTTGCAATGTCTTTTACTATACGATCCTCTAACAAACAAGCATTGCGCGCAGTGTAAGTACAACTTATGCACTAAAGTTGCACCATTTCAGCTCCGTTTACGGGCTGTACGGACTATTTTACAAACAGCCCTGTGGAGGCAGTATGGCAAAGCTGCTCGAGTCCATGTTAGTTACAACGGGCACAAGTAGGCTCACATCGCGGCCAGATGTAGGCAGAGCCAACGAATGACGTCATCGAAGCCAGTCCTGAAGTGCAAAGTCGCGCGCAACGCAGATACATGCAGGAATTTACTACATGTATTGAACATCAGCTCCGCGTCGAACATACGGTAAAGGGTACTGTACATGCCGCGAGACGCAATGTTGATGGGGTACCAGGTGGCCGGTTCGCTGCCCAGGTGATGTGCATGCCTAGGTAGCGGCGCGAGCCGGAAATCATCCAAGATTGACAACGCGCTTTGCCATTGGCTAGCGGAACACTACAGCTTCGGTGTATAAAAAAAAAAGCGATGCATGTGAAATTTTGGGATGACGAATCGGTGACGGTGTACCTGGGCATGATTCAGAAGTTGGTTGATGCTCCATGGCTGTTTCAGATGGCGTGATGTCATTGAAGTTGGAAATAGCGTTCCTTTTATTTGTCCTTCCCTCCATGACCTCAACATCCACGCAAACCTATATACCGCAATAGTAAAAACATGTCTGAAGTTACGAGGCATTCCGAGCGACTCACTAATGGAGATGGTGGAGTGATGAGCTCAATTCGTGACGTGCCTGTTACCGAGCAACGAAGACCGTACATAAGCACTAAAGGCTCAAAGCTTCAACACACCGGTATGTTTCCGCATATGGAAAGTTCAACAGCCAAATCGTTAATACGAGTAGGTACCGCCCGTGCAAACCTCGCTCCATCAGCAGAGTCGCCTCAAGGTACCAAAGGCTGGGCAGAGCAGCATTCCCACCAGACTGTCCTGCAACAACATTGCGACTTCTTCGATCGCGATCACGATGGGATCCTATGGCCACAGGATACTTTCGTTGGCTTCTATCGGCTCGGATTCGGTATCATTCTATCCATAATCGCGGTTTTCGTCATTCATTCGAATTTCTCATACCCTACATGCGAGGGCTGGCTGCCTGATCCTTTCTTCCGTAAGCAATCTGAATCACGAATCGCATGATATACACTGACGTTCTACGCTACTTTCTCAGGCCTTTTCCTCAAGAATGTGCATAGGGATAAGCATGGTAGTGACACCGGAACGTACGATCACGAAGGCCGCTTTTTGCCGCAAAAGTTTGAAGACATATTCGCGAAGTATGCGGAAGGCAGAGACTATTTGACGATCTGGGATGTGAGCAACGTGCTGAAGGGCCAGCGGTGTATTGCTGACCCGATTGGTTGGGGCGGTGCCTTCTTCGAATGCAAGCCGAATCACTACCGTTGCTGAGAATGTGTTACTGACAAACCCAGGGGTTGCGACGTATATTATGCTCTGGCCCGAGGACGGCCGGATGATGAAAGAAGACATACGTGGTATTTACGACGGTAGTATATTCTACACCCTTGCTGCGAGACGAGAGAAGGGCTCGTGAATGAAAAGCGCTTGCTGCGAGATGCTCTAGGGGTATATTGTTGTCATAAAAGTCGCGCGTTGGGTGTTTGCGGAACAGCCAATCGAGTTCAGATGGTGGACGGGCTCATGGAGTTCTGATAAGAATCGATTTTGATAGGAACAGGTGACAGAAGTATATCTACATGGATTCGCGCCGACATGATGAGTTCGTGACCCGGGTATACGAAACAAGGAAACGCAAAGTATCTCGTACAACGAAAAGAAACGCGCTGGCAACAGATGAAGACGACCCCTCTAACAAAACCACGAAGCCCGCCTCCGATGACGAGACTCCGCAACACCCGGTTATCTTGCTTCCAAGCTTCTCTTAGGAGGACTTCGGAACGACGATGGTGCCCGCTGGTGCCGACTGTAGATTAAGCCTTTCGCATGATACGTGAGCCTTCACATGGTGCGTGTACGTCGCACCAGTGCGCGTTGTTGCTCGGTGTAGCACGACTGCACGCGCTGTGGCTGTGGAATTTCTTCGCCGGTTAAGCTGCGGGTTCAGGGCTCACCGGGATAAGCCGGGGCAGCAGGGCTTCCGTGCCTTTGGACAAGGGGGAATGCGGAATCCGCTATGTCTAATCAGTATCCGTGGGTTGGTTCCAACGTTTGCATGCGTACGCACCTGTCGAAACAAGACGAGAGCGAGAGGGATGATGAGAGCGTCGAGATGTGCACCGCCCCCACCTCATCTTCAAGCTAGGCCATGATAGCACTAGTGTAAGTGCCAGCGCGAGAACAGCTACACAGACGCCGATAAGCGTCAGCAGTGCTTCAATCGACAGGGCATGTGTTCGGTTAGCTGCCTCCGCCGTGACGTTTCGCCGTACGGCACATGGTATAACAGCTGCGTGGGAGGAGGAGATAATGTACGCGCTCAACAGCAGCAGAATGAGCGATGAGTTCATCTTGTCACAGCAATCGAAAAGGGATAACTGTGGAGATGTCAAAGCTTGGAAAGTGTGAATCGCTGTTGACGCCTGGAGTGTCTAGCTCTGTCATCTTCCATGGTTGTGATGAATCTCGAGCCTTTGTATAGTATTCACAACCCACGATGCGAAAAGTGTATATGCGCCTCGTGTGTGCCTAATCGTCCACGGGTCCTAGGGCTGTGTAAGAGGCGCTAACCGGATCAGGCTCCACCCTCTTGAGCTGGGAAGCTTCGCGCGCTGCACGTAAGCAGGAAAACTCCCCTTCTCCATTGACTGCCAGTTTCTTGGTGCGTAGATAGGCTACGTAGCGTTGTTCAATTTCTGCCGGTATCTGCTTGGTAGGCTACTGCATCTCTTGTCACGCATTCGCTGTGTGGAATGAATGCGACAGCTTACCTACCTAGGTATGCATCGCATCTGTTTTGAAAAACGGCACTGGAGTTCTGCGATTATAATTATTGGATTGTTGTGACATGTCATCACATCCTGTTATGGTCATGTTGACTTTGTAAGGAAGTTATTGAGCAGGTGACAGCCTTTCCAATTGGTTAGATGAACAAACAGGCCAGATCACATCCTGTAGGGGTGTAACAAGAATGTTCACTCAATTGCAATATCTAGTGATAGATACTATAAGCTCTCTCAGCACGCCCTATATATCTGGGATACAATCCATCGTAATAAGCCATCTGAAGGGATCGCAAGAAGTTCTGACTGAGTCTGCAACCTGAACTGTTCACTGTTCGCCAAAAGCTCGTCGCGACAGTCAGATATATCCGCTTGTTGGATTCCATACAGCAATTATCGCCTGCGTCGCACACCCTTAAATTGTTAAAGAGTGTCGCATCAGCCCGCGCTGTTGTTCGCAGTTGTCGCACTGCGCGCGTTTTGGTCGGCTTACACCAGCCTCATCTGAACTATCGCCTGTTCGAAAGTCGATTGGTGTGCATGTGATCGCGTTTCGCACTGGGCCATCGATGAGACGAATGCTTAAACCCGCTAGGCTTCGTCAACATTGCGTGTCATTTCGAGATCTTGTGAGGAAAGACATACGAGTGGAGCCGGGACGGGAGCGAGAATGGCGGCGGAAATTTAGCCCTGCTCTTAAGCTAGGCCACATGAAGGGAACTGCTATACCCAATATAGCTACTGCTATGGCTATCACACCCACGATTGCCTCAGCAGAAAGGGCTTCTGATTTGGCAGGCGGCTCTGTAGAGCGGCTCAGTCTCCGAGTATATGACATGGGTGTGGCATTGGCAGCGATTAGAAAGTCAGCACACAGTACTAGTGTGAGAGTAGATAGGATGGCCATAGTGATAAAATGATGAGCGAGTATCGTGACCAACGTCAGATCAAATCAGTTTTGGAAGCCGAGAAAATCGAATGGATTTCGTTGTCTTGATTGTGTTCTGTTGTATACATTCTTTGGAAGTGGCCTCAAACATATATATGGAGACAGTGTGGACATCTGGGAGGCTATATAACGCCTGATATCTGACGGGAGACGGGACTCTCGACTCTCATTCGTTAACCCATCCGACCTCGGAGCTCATTCGTTGGAAATAACTCCACCGGTGTACCGGTGTTGCTCTCGGCATCTCATTCGTTGAAGGACCAAATTCTGGTAGTCTCCAGGCTAATCTTATGATCTGCTTTACTGAGCCACCTACCCTGTCAAAACTCGATCCCGCCGCGATATTGGCGCAAATTTGGTCTCAATTTGACTCTGATGATAAGCAAAGACTGCTTGAACACCACCACTGTGAGGAATATTCCTTAGCATGGTGCGATGATATTTTACGGCATAGTCTGATCATACAGATTCATGGTAAAGTGACCGCGACGTGACCTCAAAGACGGTGTAGTTTGATAAATTGCTGCCTGGAAAGCCATTTGGTCGTCGTCAGTGTGGTGCCAGCAAATCTTTGCGATGGCGAGGTTTTACAGGTATGTGCTGCTCCCACTCTTGTATAGAGCCAAGAGAGAAGACTTTTAGATCCTCCGTGCCTTTGCTGGTATTTGACCTGTTCTGGAAGTCTGAGCTCAGTTCGTATCGTCCTCATCAACCCACTCATCCTCCAGCCCAGTGACATCATCGTCATCGCTCGGCTCCTCATCAAACATCAGCAGCAAGCGCAACAACTCATCTTGCGGTCTTTCGATATGCTGCGATAAGTTGGCGAGTATTGGGTCTTCGACTTCGGTAGTCGCGTTATCGCCGTTGTCAAGGCTAGGCGCAAGGCTGATGATGCGAATCGCCTTTGTCGGAAAGATACGCCCATTGCCCCCTTCTTCCCGTCGTTGACCGAGTGTCTGTTGTCTGTCAGCTATTGCGTCCTTTGGAGATTTGAGCGCCGAACGTACCGCGTATGTTGTCATGATGGCATCATCGAACAAGGCCATGAAGCTGACCGGCACTGCGAGTTGAGGCGCTGAACTGGTCAGGAAGGCGTACGAAGGTCCCACCTCTTCAGCGTCTTCTCCAGCTCTGATACTATTGTCCTCGCTGAGCGCAACGACATACACTCTGTTCTGGATCTCGAACATGATCCGGTGGTTTCGCGCGGATAGCCACCCACCGAGATCAAAAGTCGAACCATCAGACTCGCACTCCAGAATTTGACTAACACTTGCCATGTTCTTCGACCCGTCTTCTAATGCCTTGCGGAGATCGGTACAGACAAAGACACGACCCAGACGTGAGAAGCCTACAAAGAGATTGCTGCTGCGGTCCAGCATACCGGCACCCCACTCATCTTCCTCGTTTGGGTCGCGAGATGCGTTTGGAAGAGGGCCCTTGCCGAGACATATAGGCGTAAGGCGGCTTTTGCGGGGTGCTGAAGGAGGGAAGATACGTCGTGATGGGCGGCCATAACGCAAAGCAGCCAATGCTGCATTGGAAGATGGTGGGTCGGTGGGTGGTAACGGCTCAACATGGTACTTCTCCGTACATTGCGATGGCTGTAGGATACCCAAGGCCTGCCCAGACTTCTTATCGTAGACATGGTAACCACGCGTTCCCATTGAATACACAACCACATCCTCGTTTTGATCCAGGTGACCAACCGCATCTTGCTCAATTTCCAGATGCGTAGTCAGTTTTGGTGGGTTCTGCTTCATGTCGTATACAAAGCCCTGGCCCTCTACTGAGACCACGACAAGTGTCCAATACGAGAGCTGAAAACCTCTGGTCTGGCAATCGTGATCCAAAACAGCAACGCGTTGGAATTCTCCTCTTGCCGTGCCCTCTTGATCTGTCCGCCAAACTTCAACTGCGTCTCCTTCGCGATCAAAGGCGGCCATTCCATCTTGATACTCCAGATGCGCATATGGTCTGACGGCATGGTCTTCAGTCGTGTCTAGGGCAGAAGGTAGCTGCCATAGAATACGACCTGTATCCATGTCCGATACATACAAGCCACCTGCATGAGATGTCGAGATGAAGATGCGGCGCTTGAAGTCAGCCTTAAATCGCCATACCGCATGATTGCCAACCTGCAAGATGGACTCGCGAGTGGTCGGTTGCGGTGAGTTCCAATTTCGCTCAAGCAGCGTTTGTCGTTTACACAGGTCTTTCCATGATGTAATGTCATCAAAGAGCTTGGAGAAGCTGGTGTAGTCGTTGACAAACGAGAAGTCGCGCGCGCCGCCAGCTGGTTGTGAGGTCTTATGCGGTTGCGAAGTTTTAGTCGGCGACGAGTAGATGGCTTCTCGATGCGTTCCGTCGATGAACTGGTGCCAGGCGGGCGACACGGCAGTAAGCGATCCTAGGGCTGACACGGGCGTGAAGTCGAGGATGCGGAGCACGAGCTCCGGAGGTAGGACCGTAAGCGGGTCCGGGATGGTGACGTTCATAGTCAATTCCTGTGACGGTGGTTGTGATGTTTGCGCGTTATGCTGGATCTCAGACGCGCTGTCACTCGTGTTCGCACAACAATATTGTTGATGGATCAAAAGAAACAGCTTTCCGATGAAGTCATTGTGGAGAAGTCACGTTCGGACCCCAAGGAACATCCATCACTCATGCACGGAAGTAGCACCAACACCACAACGTTCGCGATAGTCGCCATCGACTGCATACTGGCGCGCCAAATCAGCGACTTGTATCTGATCGCAGAACTATGATCGGCATTGATAATGGCATCGTGGGGCGCTCTTGTGATCGCATTATCCCCGGACGCGTACCTAGATGGTAGCAATCGGCGCGTCTCAGCCCATGCGAAACCATGCCCACCTCAACACACACCGGAGAGATTGATAACAAATGCCAGCCTGATGACTATGAGCACCGTCCGATATGCGATAAGCAAAAGGTCGGCATTTTGCATCCGGTTAGGCATCGATTGTGGAGATGCGGGCTGAGCCCGCATTCGCCAAGTCACTAGTAGCTTCGGTAACAGCGTGGTACTCATACCATGAACCAAAGAGGCATCTCTGTAGGCCTCGTTATCTGGGGTATCGCACCAGCCTGAACCACGATCCCGCCGGGATGTATATAAAAGCAACAACGGCGGCCGCAGATTCTGCAGGTGTGCTCTCCACCGACCGCTCATCATGGCGGGCCGTTTCCTCCTCTCCGGACTGCTGACCGCGGCTCTTGCGTCAATCTCCGCTTCAGCCGCTCCTGTTATCAAAAGGAACCCTTACAGCTTCGTTCTGGAGAACCCTTACGGTGATGCTGTCTTTGAGCTTGGGAATGTTTCTTACCTGGCCAATACCAAACATCCCAAGGCGAGTGCTGGCTGCACAACCCCGGCCGGCTCTGCTACATCGATCCCCATCACCGTCATCAAGACGAACGAGACGACCATCACGAAGGATGTTTTAGAAAGCGTTGTATCGTCATACCTCGACGGCGACGATGTTTTCAGCCATGATTTCATGGACGGACTGTACATCTCCTCGGGCGTCAAGTCGACACTGGATGTCTCCGCTGTCGACTATCTTGCGTCTTTGAACACAAGCATGCTTTTCGTGGATGCCTCAGTGAGTACAGATGCCTCGATGAACAAGATGGTGCTTGAATCGGCTGTCGACCTTCCGGCTGGCCCATATCTCGCATCGGTCGAAGATGGCTCTGTAAGCTTTGCGACTGTATACCGTCTTTACCCGGATACCTACCGCACGTTCCTGTTCGGAGCATACGATGCGAATGATGGACAGGAAAACCACAACCCGCTCGGCGTTTTCCTGCCCAAGTTCTGGGACCCCATGATTCCGTAAGTAGCCATCTGATCGCCTAAGATACCGAACTAACAGAGTCTGCAGTGTTCCTTCACGCATATACTATTGGGGAGACGACAGGCCCTTAGCAGGAGAGCGCGTCGCAATCAAAGATTTATACGATGTCAAGGGCTTGCAAACTTCCGGTGGCAGCCAGGCATGGGCTCGCATCACACCCGTTTCAAACGGCACGGCGCCTTCAGTGCAGCAGATCCTCGATCTCGGAGGTGTTGTCGTTGGAAAGCAGAAGCTCGCTCAATTCGCTTCCGGTGCCAATCCTTGGGAATGGCAAGACGAGCACTATCCGTTCAACCCGAGAGGTGATGGATGGCTCACGTGCTCAGCTTCTTCTTCCGGTGGTGGCTGCTCCGTTGCTGCGTACGATTGGCTTGACTACGCCATTGGGAGCGACACTGGCTCCTCGATGAGGCGACCGGCCGCAGTAGCTGGTGTATATGGACAACGTCCCAGTCAGGGCTTGATATCACTTGAGCGTGTTATCCCATTGGGAGCAGCAACCGATACCGCAGGAGTCTTCTCTCGCGACCCCTACAAATGGATCAAGTTCAGCAAGTCTTGGTACACACCCAGTCTCTACCAGAACTCATCTATCACTGGTCTATCACCGCTTTCCGTCCCAGACACAAACGCATTCCCCAAGACCATTCTCTACCCCACAGACTACCTCCCGCTCAACAACTCGGCTGCCGAACCCATCTTACAAGATTTCATTGCGAACGTGTCCAGGATCTTCAATATGACCGTCAAGGAGTTCAACTTCACCGCCACAGTCCAGAACTTCTCTGACCCCATTGCGAGCAACTTCACCAGGATGGGGCAAGCGACCAGCGCAATCAACGGGTGGTCTTCATGGCAAGTCGTCGGGAAACCCCTGATAACCGCTTGGGCCGCACTCTTCGACGGCCGCTTCCCGCCAATCGATCCCGCAAGACGGCTCGGCTGGTTCGCCTTTGACGAATCGCGAACTAACCAGACCACCTACGATGAAGCACTCGTAACCAAGAACACGGCCGTGGAGTGGTACGAAAAGGAACTCCAGTACAGCACTCCCGAATCGTGTTCAGAGTCTGTGATGCTCTACGACATCGGCACCGGCGGCTTGCCTTCCTACCGCGAAAAGGATCTCAACGACTCGCCTTATGCTTCTTACCTAGCTGTCACACCACCGACGGCGAAGATCACTGGTGCGGGCATATGTCCGATATTCGGGTGTGCGGATTTTACGATTCCGATTGGTCAGGTGCCGTACCGGAGTGAAGTTACGTTCCATGAGGAGATGGTGCCTGTAACCATCAACATGGTAGTAAAGAGGGGATGTGACTTCGTGCTCTACAACATGATTGAGAAGTTGGCGGATGAGGGTGTGCTGAAGACGGTCAAGACGGGGAGAACAGCCTATTGATAGTAGAGCTGACTTCGTGGAGTGAGTATGCGATATGACATGATGAATGTAATGCAATCTGGAATGACAGTTTTCTTTTGGCCTCAACAACTGTCACTTGACACAAGTGTAAGCATCCGACTGAGTCGAGAGTTGCCTGGGCGAAATGTGGCCGGTGTTGGTTGTCAAAAGACGCCATATTGCTTTTGAAACGACGACTGTGGACACCACCGCACTGATGGAGAGGAGATTGCCTGGTAAGGCTGCATTGCATTGTTGCGAACCAACTGGTTCAGCGCTCTGGTATCTAGAGCCGTAATGCATCAATCTACCTTTCGAAAAGCGACCACAACGCCAAATGTAGAGTAGACAATACAATGCCCAATGTCTATAGTTCCCCCGACGCTTTTGAGATGCCGTATTGATGCAGTATTAGAAGAAGAATAAGATGCAAAGACC
>Ga0265780_10008858_pt1 | contig 12167 bp, 17 predicted proteins | sample P1T30metagenome_FD_192432 | JGI IMG/M metagenome (GOLD analysis project Ga0265780, IMG submission 192432) | Plant litter microbial communities from East Loma Ridge, Irvine, California - P1 T30 | ecosystem: Environmental > Terrestrial > Plant litter > Unclassified | place: USA: California... | reverse complement strand
AGAGAGAGATGAGGGTTGTTGAACGTCGTATCGAGGGTAGGTGGGTAATCGAAGCACTAGCGCGCGGCTGGTGACTTCCTCGCTTGTCCGCGTACTTTTACTGCGCAGAGGGTTCGGGAAGTGGTGTGTTTTTATTTCATGGTGGAAAGGGTGGTGGACCGTGGCGCGATCGGGGTTCTGTGGCGGTGCCGAGAGGGCGAGTTGATAAACGTGCGAAGTGCAGTGCTAGTGGGGATTTGATGGCGCTAGTGGATTTGATACTCACTTGTACTGCGCAGAGCATTATGTTTTTGGAGCGAGGGGAGATGGCTTTCCATGGTCGTCAGTGGATGTCTGTGGGTTTCCGGCTGCAATGAGTTTGGGGTTGTAACTTGCATCTCTTCAGGATGCATTAAGCGATGAATAATAGGGTCGGTGGGATAGTGGCGTGTATCTCTTCAGGATATGTGAAGCGATGACTGGACGGCATGATGAAATGGTGATGTGCATGTCCTCGGGCTACCTTGTGAGATGACTGGAGGAGAGGGTAGGACAGTATGGCGGATTCCTCCAGGTAACCCTATGCGACGATTAGAGCGGATGATGGGACAGTGCTCTGTATCTTCTCTGGCTACCTTAATCGATGACTGTATTTGATGCCCACTTGTACGGCTCTGATTCCCGAAGCTTAAAGGGTAAATGGAATAGTCCATGTAATTACCGTGGTTTCTTGGTCTACTAGTGAGCTATTTCGTGGCAATTATGCTGAATTTTTGAAGTTTCTGAGCGGTATAAAAGCGTTTTTCACATTTGTGAAGATTTGACATAGGTCAACATACGTGTTGCAGTAGTCTCAGCAAGAGTTGAAGCATATTTGCACTACCTCTTCACAGATTTCAGCAACAGTATATCAACGTTTAAGCAGTCTTATAGTGTGTTAAGTAGCACGCCCTCAAACGAGTATCATCAGAAGCTGATATTGAACATAGACCCACTTTCTCTTCACCCTACTAGCTCAGCAAGCAATATGTCAGCTCCTTGGCGCTCAAAATCAAGAGCACAGCGCCAAGCGCAGATATACGAGCAGCCGTGGCGCTGTAATGCAGGGCCTAGTTCGACGTCTGCCAATGCCCAGGGTCATGCTGGGCCATCAAGCCAACAAACCAAAAGTGGGCCTTCACCAAAAACGGTTCCCGCTTCGACGACAGCTGTGGCGCCCTCTACTGGCCCCTGCCCTGTGGGATGGCAAAATTCAGGTGCCCCTTCAACCGGACTATCATCCTCTTCGTCTGTTCCTGGATGGGAGCAAAGTTCGGGTCACTTGTCGGCCACTCGTCTTCCGGCTCTCGCGGAGGATATCCGTGCCACTACGCCGCAGCATCCGCCTATAGATATGCCTGCATCTACGCTCCCGCCTCCTTCTCCGCAAACCTCCGGGTTTTTCCCGCGCCCCCCTGGATTCTCCCAGCCGGCTCAAGGACCATCGCCTGGTTTCTCTTCCGGACCCTTTCCACAGGTCCAAAATTATGGTCAGCCAAGACCAATCGCACCGCCACCTGGGATCCCTATGCCCACCCAACAAGGGATTCTAACAACAATGGACAAGGGCCCGGGTCCAGAACGTCTTTATACCCTGATCCGCATCCTTGAGAGATCTACCGGCGGCGTAGATTATCTCTTTTGTGACAATGAGAACGGCAGCCTCTGGCAAGGCCACTTCAACGGCCCCATGGCCTACTTCTATACCGTGTGCAAGGACCAAGACAGTTTCCCCGTCGCTGGATTCAGAGTTGGGAACAGCCAGATGTTTGGCACGAGTCCGAACATCATGTTCCCACTCTTCAACCAGACGACGATGAAGGAATATGTCCCGGGCATGATGGGGCCCCCTGTCCAAGATACCGACAAGCTGCGACTCAAGTGGCCCGACGTCTTCGGCGCACTGAGAGCCGTACCAGGAGATACCAAATGCCGCGATGCGTTCGCCAAAGAACTCGCCGTCAACGCGCACTTGGCTGTGTGCTCGCAGCCCAACCTTGCACTATATAAGGGCGCCGTTGTCAAGGACATGCACGGTGGCCCACGAGTCACATGCATCGTGTATGACAAGTACGACGCCACGTTGTCGGAGTTCGCCAAAGTCAAGAATCTGTTGCATCCTGACCATGTCGAGCGTATCGCGACAGGCATTCGACGAGGCATTGAAGCTCTGCACAAGAGAAATGTTGTGCATCGGCAGGTCATGGCAAAGAACGTGTACATCACTTACGTTGTGCGAATGACCGAGGTGTCTATCGCAGTCAGATTAGGCAACTTTGAGCAGGCGGAGCACTGCGTGACTGGGCAAGAGCTGGAGTTCTTGCAAGCAAAGTATCATGACGGTTTCCGCCAGGTTTTGTTAGAAGAGTGGCTGAGGTATGTTCTGCGCAGCCCGGGCAGGTTGCTCACAGATGACGACAACTACTACAACGCAAAAGTCCAGGAGGGGTTTTTTCGAGGCAAAGAGCTGGAAGAAATGGAAAAGCGCCTTGAATGTAAACTCAACCAGAATGGTCCCTGGAATAACACTGCAAGCGATATGGCAGTGTGGATGACCCCACCCTAGACATGTGTCTACGAAAGGTTTGGGAGCGTTGTTCATGTTGATTCTGCGTTTCACCTCATGCATCAGCTTGAGGGCCTGTTGGTCCATGGATTTTGTTTTGCTTTTGTTTGATTATTCATGTATTGCTTTCTTATATTTCTTTACGTTTCGTTCCTCTCACAACCCACAATGGATCGAGGTGATCTGGCAAATGCGGCGAGCGGATGATTACTGTACCATGATCGTCCGTCACCCGCATGCCACTTTCATCTCGAGCGCAAAGGTCGACAATCTCGACGTCTTTCCAGCCCGCAAAGTGGAGATAGTCTAGTTAATTTGTTAGTTCTAGGGTTTATTTGCATAAGTGTTTTGCTACTTACCTCCAACGAATTCTAAGCGCTGCTTTTCTGACAACATCATCCACCTCCGCACGACCTTGTTCGGAAAACATCGGTTGCTAATGACCAAATGTACTTTGCCGCCTTCGTTCGTGGCATCTAGCAAATTGCGACATATCTTGAGTGGGTTGTTGAGGTAGTCAATGCTGACGACACAAGTAGTCGCATCAAATTTCATCCCTTTCCCGTCGTCGCCCCATCCTGAACGTACATCGTGCGGTGCCTTGTTCAGGTCTAGTACTCTCCATTCCTTGAGAGCGCCATTGAGTTTCATCTCTTCGGCGTTCAAGCCTACGCCGTACACCTCAAGCTCTTTGCGCTGGACGGCTTCTTTAATTTCGAATGGGTAGAAAGATTTCCAAGACGTGCACATATCCATGATACGGCCCTTGGTAGGTAATACCGTGCCATAGTACTCCGACAGCCGCGCTATGCTCGGGTCATCGATATGTGTGACGAGTCTTGGTTGGCGATAGAACACCCCATCGTCATTTTCATCATAGCGCACAAAATCAGAGTCTTCGTATGGCCAGGTGTCGCATGTTGGCTTGTACGGTGTTGCCGGGAATGGCCCTGTCCCGAAAGATGCTGCGCTCGCCATGCCGAAGATAGAGAAGTAATTGAGTGGGAGCTTAGACGAATAGGCGCAGACGCGAGGTGAAGTGTGGAAGATTGGCCGAAGAAATTGCGACCATCGTGGAAGGGACATTGGTGTGGTTTAGGCCAGATCGTGCAAGCGTAAAGTCGCCATCGAGAAGTCGCGTCGAGGTCGTGATGTCATGACCACGACTTCACGTGCGCCCGTGTTGAAACCCATGCAGTTCCTTCCGGACCATCGGAGATACCCTCTTTAGTATCAATCTGTATATCACTTAATACGATCGAAAGATTTAGACAATAAGAATAGATGAAATTGGCTGCGTGATATGTCCTTCGCGACGCGGATATCTTATTCCGAGTTCCGAACGAGCGTTTCCGATTATGCGGGGCGCTCTCAAGAGGAACCCAGAAAAGGAGCAATGTGAGCTGTAATTATTCCTGTTAGCACATCAAATTACTGTTCAAGATGACTGGAATACTCACAACCGCACGTCTCGTGTTCAAAGATAGTCCAGCTCGCGAAACAGCCATCGAAGCATTTCGGAAGATCATCGCCTTCACAACGCCCAACGAACCAGAAGTGCTGCAATATGTATGCGCGTTGCCCGTCGAAGACAATTTGGGTACAGAGATTTATATGATCGAGGAGTATGTCAGAATCTTACACCGACGTGGACAAACAACTCATGCCCGTCCAGATATGCCAACCAAGCAGCAAGTGATGCGCACCTGGCAACAGATCCTGTGCAAGATTTGATACAGTTATTCACCACAGGAGACGTACTCGCTGGGCCTCCCGAAGTTCACAACTGCCCGGTTCGATACAAAAAGAGCCTGGGACAGCCTCTTTCGGTGTCTTCTAACCCCGGAATCGTTCTCTTACATTCTACATCTACCGGAGCCGACGCGTGGACAAAAGCGGTTGAGAATATCAACGAATTAAGTTTCGGTGCAGTAGTGGAGGATACGGAAACTAAGGGAGTACGATTGGAATTAATTTTCGGCAGTTGGAGTAGCTACGAAGCGTTCGAGAAGAGCGATGCCGCGAAGGGTGCCGAAAGCGCTACAAAGATTCGGCCCATTGCGGGCTTTCTGGGTCGCGAGGATAGAAGCAAATTGTAACGTTAAGCATTGTCCTCTTCAGCACAACTACATACGCTCGCACCCTGACATCTCGAATCTGGTATCCACATCTCCATCCACATGCTGAACGATTGACTAGGCCATCCCCGTGAGTAGAGTCCTCTAATTACATGGTGAGCCGAATGAGTACAGTAGTTCCAGTAGTCACCAAGATCTGCTCGTTTGAGGTAGTGCAATCCCATCTTTGATTCTCCGTGCTCCTGATAAAACCAACCGAGTTGGCGCATTTCCTGGTCGCAGCATTAGTAAGGTACCATATGGATCTTCCTCAACATATCGGAGCTTTCTTCGTCATTTGGCCAGTGACATTGCGCTATTGTGTCGCCTCTGTTACGCCCGTTCTCAGACTTCGAGGTTCAGCACGATGTAGGCGGGGCGAGCCAAAGCAGGGGTGGTGTAGACATTGTGCTGCTTGCCGGATGGCAACCAATTCGAAGCGGCCGACTCGGGCCAGAGTACATTCGCGGTCCTGGCATTCTCATGATCTCGGGCCATTGGATGTTGTGCGTAACCCGGAGGTACGTCGACAGGCGCGGACTTACCATGAGCCATCCGCGCTGGAGTACTGGCTGTAACAGATTCAGCTTTACGCCGACTTTCTCTATTTCACCTGGGAGTTCGAGGATATCTAAAGCGTTTAGAGAAGAAAAATAACTCTACTCACTTGATTCCACTTGTGTTGCCTTCTAATGAGCCTATCCTGAGGCTCTTTGTTAGATTCCCCGAGTTCTTTACTTGCAGAATTCTCTTCTCGCTCCTCAACAGGCCAGTCATTTGACTGCAAAAGGCTCAGCTCGGTCTGCAACCAAAGCCCTTTGGGATCGCCCATCAAGATGCGTTCTTCACACCACCTATCCAGTTCTGCGGATTCCCAAGAAGTGACGTTTCCCCAATATCTTGCCATACTTATCGTGTCGTACACAATCGATCGATCGCATCCGCATTCCATTACGGCAAATCGGATCGTGGACAAGTCAGCGCCTTTGCCAAGGCGGCGGTTATGGTTCAAGAGCTCAACTGCGTCCAGATTGTGCTCTCGCATAGCTTGACGCCGGCCCTCAACAGCAACCTGCAAGATCTCCGTGTCGTTCCAGTCAACTGTCATGCTCGTGGTCCATAACAGGAATCGCAGGAACTTCACTTTGTCCGGTGTCCACGGTCCAAAGAGAAGTTTCCTGGGGAGTCGCGCCTTGATGAAAGCAAATTGCGGGAGATGGCTTCTAGAAAACACCATGTTGGTTGCATCTTCGAAATCCGGTGGCCATTGCGCATCGAAGCAACTTCCTTCTGTTCTCCCACACAAACAACCTATGGGAGCGTACGTTTTCGTGATCCATGATCGGAAGAATCCCCAAGTCATCCATTTACTGGCGAAGATGTAGGTTTGTGCAGACGTCTGCACAGTACGATCTAGCATTGTAGTCATGAGGTAATACTTGCATGTTGCGTCGTAGACATAATCGCTGGAAAGCCTCGCTGCAAGGCGCGGTGAGGCCTGTAGTAGAGCGATATTGTAACCGGACGTGAAGAATATTGGCTGGAGCAGCTCGACTGGAAGACTTTCAATACCTGAAGAAGGCATTCTTGATGGTTTGGGTGGATTTTGTAGTCAAGCCAAGTTGATGTCAGCCGGCTGGTGCCTAGTTCGTACTGGACAGGTCAAGGGGTGTCTAAGATTGAGACCCGTTCTGATCGGAAGTTCATAAGAGGATCTCTAGGTATCACTAAGGATCAAGCTTGAGGCTACATATCGATGTTAGACTAATGAAGCCGAGGTTCATCGCGGAGTTATTGCCGACATACGTGGAGGTCGCAGCTCCTCGCCCCGCGTCATCTTCCCAAACGGGAATCCCGAGGGACAACTTCAGCTTTCCAACCTCGCAACGGCTTCCCTGCATGATCGCTGTTCTCGGGCCTTTGACGTGTCACGATCATTTTTGATCGGCAATTAGTTCCAACTTCACGTTGATTCACACGAAAGCGTCCACTCGCCCACAGCACCGTTGACCTCCTGTGCATTTCCTCAACATCAGACTTGTCTGCGTACCCCAGACATGGCGGACTTAGATCCAAGCAACATTTTCAGCGTCAAAGGCCTTGTTGCCGTTATCACCGGAGGAGGAACAGGTTCGCAGCCCAGTCTTGCAAAAGGCACGTGACTGACACCTTCATCAGGCATCGGATTGATGCTAGCGCAGACTCTTGAAGCCAATGGCGCGATCGTCTATATCCTCGGAAGGCGAATGGAAGTGCTTGAGGAAGCTGCAAGCACTGCTGTGCGTGTGATCTACTAGATACCCGAAGCCTATGCTGACGCGTTGCACAGAAGCATGGAAACATCCACACCTTCAGGACCGACGTGACTTCGAAGTCCGATCTCGCAGCCGCAGCAGAGCACATAAGCCAAAAGTCCGGCTACGTCAACTTGGTGATTGCCAACTCAGGTATCCAGGGCCCAACGCTTGGGGGCCTCTCACAAGATGCGTCGCTCATCGAGTTCCGAGACTATCTGCAGAGCTGGGATGTCGAAGAATATAATCGCACATATGCTGTCAACACCACAGCAGTCTTTTCGACGCTCGTCGCGTTTCTTGAGCTCCTAGACAAGGGCAACAAAGCTGGCAACGTCGAGCAGCAAAGCCAGTTCATCGGTATCGCAAGTGCGGGCGCATTTAACCGCGTTCCAATGGCGGGCTTTGCATATGCAGGCTCAAAAGCAGCAGTTGTGCATACCATGAAGCAGTTCGCAACGAAACTTGTCCCTTATGGGATCCGATGCAACACCATTGCGCCAGGACGTAAGTCGCACAGACAGATTCCTTGCGTTAAATACACTCTAGCAATTTTCTACCTACTAACGTCTTTAAAGTCTATCCCAGCGACATGACGACCAGCTTGTTGTCGCAAAACCCGAGTGGAGTCTACCCTAGAGATTACATACCAGCGGAAAGAGTTGGTGACATCAAAGACATGGCCGGAACGATACTGTTCCTTGCAAGTCGCGCAGGAGGATATGTGAATGGCAATGTGCTGTTGACGGATGGCGGACGTTTGAGCATTCTGCCTGGAACGTACTGAAAGTGCTTGCACGTGTTATGCTGATGGGCTACGGGCCGAAACTAATCGCATTGCGGGATTGCATGCAGATGTACTGCAAGGCTCATCTCCGAGGCTAGAGCGGTCAGCTTCCCCACTATTTGCACGACCTTCGTTCCTCTTTCCATCAGTCACAAATAAGCCATAATGAAGAATTTTACCTTCGCTCACGTGTTCTATGCGCTCTTAACAGCAATTGTTGGATTTGCTTCCGCGGAACAAGCTGCGCAACCTCGCCGAGATGTGTTTTATGTCGGTGGAAGGTACACCAGGGTCACAGTACGTCAATAAATAGATGACGAGCTCAAGAGCTGACTTATAAGACTGGGAATACCACTTCACAGATCATGACAGGGCAGATATATGTCGAAAGGTTAACTCCGCCAAACGTCACCCAAGCAAACCCTCTTGTGTTCATTGCTGGAGCCGGTCAGACGGGTACAAACTTTTTGGAGACGCCTGACGGTCGACCAGGATGGGCCTCCTTTTTTCTTGACCAAGGCTTCGTCGTATATCTCAGCGATCAAGCATCTCGTGGTCGCTCCAGATGGCAACCCTCGGTCGGCTCGATGATAGCAAGTGGTACAGAAAAAGTGGAAGAAATCTTTACAGCGCTTTCGAGGCACAATCTTTGGCCCCAATCTAAGCTGCACACCCAATGGCCTGGGACTGGAGTAGTCGGAGATCCAATATTCGATGCATTTTACGTTTCGCAGGTCCAATACATGCCTGATAGCGACATCTACGAAGACGAGAACACTGCCGCTTACTCCGCACTGCTCGATAAAATTGGTGCAGCGCACGTTTTTACTCACAGCCAAGCTGGCTCGTACGGATGGCGTCTAGGAGATGCACGACCGAAATTGGTGAAGAGCATCATCGCTATCGAGCCAGCTGGCCCGCCATTCGACGGAAGAGCGCCTTTCACTGGAAACAAGACGTGGGGCCTCACGTACGAGAGGGTTGAATACGAACCTTCGATCGGAAACGACTCGTCGCTTCTACAAACAGTACGAGTGCCAGCCCCGGACGCGGATCACAATGATTGCATCTTGCAGCGTGAACCAGCGAGGAAATTGAAGAACCTGGCGGATATCCCAGTACTGGTAGTCACCGGAGAAGCAAGCTACCATGCGCCGTACGACTACTGTACTGCTGCGGTTTTGAAGCAAGCAGGCGTGCAGGTAAAGTTCGCTGATTTGCCCAAAGAGGGTATTCATGGCAACGGACATTTCATGTTCATGGAGAAGAATAACATAGAAATTGCGGAGCATATCCTCGGGTGGATCGGGTCCATATGAACAGCAAGGCTCGCGAATTGCAAGTCACACATCAGTAAGAGCAGGTCAGTATAGTCTTGTCGTATCGTTCGAGGATCCCCCTAAGCTCAAAGGGCGTCGTGGTAGAGAGCAACCTTGCAGCCATTCTTGCTCTTACATGTCAGCTTCATCTCACCCACCCAGTCTTCCTTATCGCGACTCTCAAGTACTTCAAACTTCTTCGCAAGCCTTAAAAGCACATAAGCTGCCTCAACAAGCACTTTCTGTTTCCCCAGTCATTCTCTGTTGCTGCCGCCAAAGCCCATTAAATCCCAATGCGTAGGCTGAATTGACTCCCAACGTGCGGGACGGAAAGTCTCGACATCTTTAACGTAGACGGCTGGATCGCGATGAAGTGCGTACCAGCTCATGTTGGCAACTGTTCCTTTGGGTATGAAGATTGACTCGTCCTGGTTGGGGCCGCCGCCCACCGGTAGCTTCGTGTCTTGTGTCGCAGAACGGCCCATGATAGGAAAGACCGGATATAAGCGAAGCGACTCCATGAGAACATTCTGGACTATGGTAAGGTTCAAGAGGATGTCGAAGCTAACGTCGCTCACTTCGTACGACTTCACCGCTAGGCATATCTTCCGCCACTACTGGGGTGCCGAGATAGCAGGAACCACGCATCTCCGAGGAGAGCAGATGTCGTCTCCTGTGACGCTATCATACCTTGTAGTATCTCACCACGAATGAAGAGCCGGTCATCAGTCTGAGTAGAAACGCCGGAGAGGAGACTGGGCGGTCCTGGCCGATAACTCTCCAGCTTCGACTCAGCACTAGCGCTCAGTGCTTGATCTATAGAGTAGTCTATTCACTTATGAATACCTAGGTAGAGAAGACTTCTTTTCGACTTCGCTACCATAGGTACTTGTGGTATGTCTCAACATCTCGGTTGATGATAGTACGTCATCGCCTAGTGTGCCACAATCTGGAGGCTAATTTCAAGTTAGCACCATCGGGCGTAAAGTCAGCACCTTATCTAGATGTTCCCAGTGATTCAAGACCTATGCGGTTTACACATTTACCAATCTACCTACATTGTCGAAGCGGAGCGATCTTGTGCTAAAGAATGATCAGCCTAGGGCCGCTATGACAAAAGCACATGATGGAAAGACAGGAATAGCCGGCTGAAGACCCCCTGTAAGTTACGCATCAATACGTCGTGGACAATCGTCATGCGATACGCAAGATCATTAGTCACGCAAGTTTCTACAACCAACAATCGAGGTTGGATAGGTCATCGCTGAGGAATGCTCAGTGGAGAGCCTTGTAACCGCAACCCTTGTATTTTGAAAACTGTAACCCACCATGCGCATGCAATTTGACCTCTGAACTCCGAACGTCTCCTCATCTTTCTCCCTCAGAAAATATGCTATACTCTTTGACACTGCATGCGTTGTTGTCAGATCGATCAGTGTTTCGCTTCCACAAACTTCGTCATAATCGGCGGCTTGTCCCAAAGTGTATAACCTCTCATGTCGTCCATCCACTTTTCAAATCCGGGTTGAGGCACGACGTCAAACCTCCACAGCAATCTAGCCAAAATGATGCGCAACTCTGCGTAAGCTAGATTTTTGCCAATGCAGTTTGCTGGGCCGGTAGAAAACGGGTAGAATGACTTCTTGTTATCATTCGCAAATGACGCATCGTAGAGTGGGTCGTCCTTCGGCAAGAACCGCTGAGGACAGAACTCATCGGGACGATGCCAATTGCGAGGGCTGTGGTGGGTGGCGTACTGGTGAAGATAAACCTTGGTCTATGTTTCGAGGTAATTAGCTTGGCCAACAAGATGATAATAACCCGTATAACTTACACCTTTGGGGATGAAGTAGCCGCCTACAAAATCTCCTGGAGATATTCTGGGCGGTGAGACGACCACGGGAGGAAAGGCGCGCAGACTCTCTTCGATGACCGCTTGCAGGTATGGCAAATTTAAAGTCGACATAATTGTAATTTCATCCTCGGATGTGAAGTTCGAGCGGATTTCGTCGACTAATCTTTGCATGATTGGAGGATTCATGCCGAGAAGGTATATGGTTCCGGAGAGGCAGGTCGCGGTCGTCTCACTTCCAGCTATTATCAAAGCCTCGGAGTTCTGGTGAATTTCCGGCTTCGACATACCCTTTTCGTCATTGTGCCTCAGGATGTATCTGATTAGTAGACATAGAGTCAGCCTTCGTTGCAAGAACAGATGGGGTTTTCTTACGCCATGAAGTCCTTTTTACCGTGACCCTCAACCCCTAGGGCGATACGGCGGTCCGTTCTTTCTCTCGTCAACGCTTTATGATCGGCTTGTACAGCGTCCATTTTCTTTCCAAGAAGGAGCGTGACAAAAGGGCGTGTGAGAGAATAGCTTTTGAAGAACGTTATGATGGTGTAGGCTCGGATTGCACTGAAGATCATCCCCACCCAGGGATGCATTTCTTGTGAGGCCAGACAATCAAATGGCTCACCATACATGAGCTCACCGATGATGTCGAAGGTAGTGTAATCTGTTTGAGAAGCACAGTTAGTGGTCATCCTGTAAAGAATAGGACGAGAGAATCAGCCTGGCGTCGTTGACTCTTGATCGTCATAAAGATTTGCGACGAAAACAGAATGTAAGGAAAGCGAACATACTATACTGATGTTAGCAACACAGAACTAGGCGCACAAATTGTAGCTACTTACCTGAACCATTTCACGATGTCGATCTCAGTATCTGAGGCTGCAAAACCGCTAAGGCGCGAAATAAATAGGTCCACATAGTGCTTGATCAAAGGTTCCTGCGCATACATGGCGCTTTGCGAGAAGGCATGGGAAAGCACGCGACGTTGTCGGCTGTGACCAGCGCGATCAGTGAGAAAGAGACTGGCCTGCGGGTTTCCGTCGGTTGAATTGTCGAAGAACGTGGGATCTCGCGCAAAATCATCTTTGCCAGGGCGTCTGAACCCAAAAACGTCTTCCCAGCCTGGATCGCCGTCGACACCGATCTCGTTGGGGCCCATTCTGAGGATGCGGCCGTATTTCTCATGCATTACAGGCGCGTCTCTCCACCATAGTCCA
>Ga0265780_10008856_pt1 | contig 12169 bp, 9 predicted proteins | sample P1T30metagenome_FD_192432 | JGI IMG/M metagenome (GOLD analysis project Ga0265780, IMG submission 192432) | Plant litter microbial communities from East Loma Ridge, Irvine, California - P1 T30 | ecosystem: Environmental > Terrestrial > Plant litter > Unclassified | place: USA: California... | reverse complement strand
TGAATATCAAGAAATACAAACATACCTTCCCTCTGGAGCTTGAAAACGGGCAGCAGCTCACCGGGCTCGAAATTGCCTATCAGAGCTGGGGCACATTAAATGAAAAAAGGGATAATGTAATATGGGTTATTCATGCGCTGACGGCAAATTCTGATGTTTTTGACTGGTGGAGCGGTTTGTTTGGAAATAACCGCCTGTTTAATCCTGAGGAGCATTTCATAATATGCCCCAATGTTCTGGGCTCACATTACGGCACAACGAGCCCTCTCAGCCCCGATCCCCAGACCGGAGAGGCCAGTTATTTATCTTTTCCGGAATTCACTGTCAGGGATATGGCGGCCCTGCACAGCATTCTTGCAGATCACCTGGATATTTTCCGCATAAACACCCTTATTGGCGGCTCCCTCGGCGGGCAGCAAGCCCTGGAATGGGCTATTTCAGACTCCCTCAGATTTGATAATCTTATCCTGATCGCTACCAATGCCGTCCATTCTCCCTGGGGTATCGCATTTAATGAGAGTCAGCGCCTGGCGCTGTTAAGCGATCCTACTTTCCTGACCAGTACACCTGAGGGCGGCAGTAAAGGGTTAAAAGCGGCACGAAGCATAGCTCTTTTGTCTTATCGCAATTACGACACTTATGCTATTTCACAGCAGGAAACTTCTGATGAAAAAACAGACGGTTTCAAAGCTTCTTCCTATCAGAAATACCAGGGTGAAAAGCTGGTAAAGCGTTTTAATGCCTATAGCTACTGGTACCTGAGCAAAGCTATGGATAGTCACAACGTTGGGAGGAACAGGGGAAAGATAAGTTCTACATTAAAACAGGTAAACGCGAAAACTCTCGTAATAGGCATAACTTCAGATATCCTCTTTCCGCCTTCAGAACAAAGATATCTGGCCCAACATATTGAAGGCGCTGTTTACAAAGAAATCGGATCATTTTATGGTCACGATGGGTTTCTGATTGAAACAGATACTCTTCATGAAATAATATCTTCTTTTTTAACTAAGGGTGATACCCGCAACATCACCGCATTATATAAAACAATCTTAACATGAGTAAAAAATTAACAATAGGATTATTTGGTTTTGGTGTAGTAGGACAAGGACTTTACGATATAATACGGACCAAGGAATTAAATCTTGAAATAAAAAAAATTGTAATTAAACATCCCGAAAAACAACGTTCATTACCGGCAGGCCTGTTTACGACCGATGCTGATATTGTGGTAAACGACCCTGAGATCAATACCATTATCGAACTCATCAATGATGCGGATGCAGCTTATACGATAGTTTCAACCGCCTTAAAAAATGGCAAGAATGTTGTGTCGGCTAACAAAAAGATGATAGCCGCCCACCTCGAAGAGCTTGTTGAGCTTCAGGAAAAACATGGTGTATCATTGTTGTATGAAGGATCTGTTTGCGGCAGTATCCCTATAATCCGCAATCTTGAAGAGTATTATGACAATGAACTGCTTTACTCGGTGAGGGGCATTTTCAACGGGTCTTCGAATTATATTTTGTCGAAGATATTTAATGAGGGGCTCGATTATTCTATAGCGCTGAGACAGGCTCAGGACCTGGGTTTTGCGGAAACAGACCCAACTCTCGATGTAGGCGGATTTGATGCCAAATATAAGCTGGTGATAGCAACAGCTCATGCTTACGGAATTCTTTCCAATCCGGAAGAAGTACTAAATATTGGTATACAGAATTTATCAGCGAAGGATATCCAGTTTGCCAGGGAGAAAAATTTCAAGATAAAACTTGTACCGACAGCACTTGAGTTTGCAGAAAAACAGGTGGTACTGTATGTGCTTCCCAAGTTGATCAGGAACGACGATTTTCTTTACAATGTAGAAAATGAATATAATGGAGTTATAGTACAGGCGGCATTTGCAGATCAGCAGTTTTTCTTCGGAAAAGGTGCCGGAGGCCATCCTACCGGTTCGGCGGTATTATCAGACATTGCAGCGCTTCGTTACGACTATAAATATGAGTACAAAAAATATCATCAGAAAAAAGGATTTGAGAAATCAGATAATTACTCATTCAATGTCTACCTGCGATACAGTGATGAAGAGCTTATCGATAAACTTCAGTTCGAAAAAATAACTGAACGTTACTATTCGCCTGATTTCAGTTATGTAACCGGCAGGGTATCGTTGAAGAGTTTACTTGCAAATAAAGATCTGTTGAACAAGAAAGGCACCTTTATTGCCGAGATAGGAAATACAAGCCCTGTTAATCATGAGACCGGCTCGTCTGAAGAGCATCTTGAACTTGAGAAAACAGAAGTGCTTAGTCACTTAGCTGTATAAAAAAGAAGAGGCGGTTTTAACCGCCTCTTCTTTTTATGGCCAGATGCCCATATTCATATAGGATACTGCGATTTTATTGATAGAGCCGACAAATGCAGCGGTTCTGAGATCTGTAATTTTATTATTTCCGTTTTTAATATCTCTTATTTCATGATAAGAACGGATCATAGTATCTTCCAAACCAGAATTAACAAGCTCAAGCTCTGAAGCGCCTTTTACGACGAGACCTTTCTGTTCTGGTGAAAGGCTCATTCCCGTCATTTTTTCCACCATGTTTACCAGGTTGAGATTTGCATTTTCTTCGTAACGTTTATCCATGCGTCCAAAGGCTACATGGTAAAGATTCTTCAGCCATTCAAAATAAGAAACGGTAACGCCGCCTGCATTGCAATACATGTCAGGAATAATTATTCCTCCCCGGCTGGTAAAGATCGAACCAGCTTCAGGAGAGGTAGGTCCGTTTGCTCCTTCTGCAATAATCTTTGCTTTTATCCTGTCTATATTTTCCGCTGTGATCTGGTTTTCGAGAGCTGCAGGTACCAGTATATCACATTCTTGTTCCAGGCCCAGAGAAGATACAGCGAATTCAGACTTAGCACCTTTAAAGCCCAGTACAGAACCGGTTTCTTTACGGTGGGCTACAAGTTCTTCGATATCCAGCCCATCGGGATTATATACCGCACCTTCAAATTCGCAGAGGCCTACGATTACAGCTCCAAATTCCTGAAGAAATTTAGCGGAATGATAGCCTACATTTCCAAGTCCCTGTACAATAACTCTTTTTCCGGCAAGGCCGGGTGTAAGGCCCATGGCCTGCATATCTTCTGCTACATTGACGCACTCGCGTACAGCAATGGCAACGCCGCGACCTGTAGCCTCCCTCCTTCCGGCTATTCCGTGCAGTGCTATAGGCTTGCCTGTTACACAGCCCATGGCATCAAGCTGGCCAGGATTCATGGTATAATAGGTATCTGCGATCCAGCTCATCTCACGCTCACCAGAGCCATAATCAGGAGCAGGAACGTCAATGGCTGGTCCGATAAAGTTCTTCTTGATGAGCTCGACAGTATATCTTCTGGTAATATTTTCAAGTTCAGCAAGCGAATAACTTTTAGGGTTGATCTTAATTCCGCCCTTTGCACCACCGAAAGGCACGTTAACAATGGCACATTTATAGGTCATCAAGGCGGCCAGTGCCATAACCTCGTCTTCGTTAACCATTTCACTGTAACGGATTCCGCCTTTTGTAGGCGACATATGATGCGAGTGCTCAACGCGCCATGCATCAATCACTTCTACGCCATTGCCCTTTCTTATCGGAAAACGGAATCTGTAAACGCTATTGCAGGCTTTAATCTGGTCGAGTAAGCCCGATGGATGAGAAGTGAACTGAGCGGCACGTTCAAAGGTGTCGCATACATCGTCAAAAAAGCCACCGGCGTTGGGTGCAACTTTATTATCTGCCATATTCTGTTTTAAGTTTATGATCTGTTGGTCGTTTAAAATACCCTGTTTATTCCTTTTCTTCTATCTTTTTTACTTTAGCATCGATAGTGAAAAGATAGGCAATAAGTGCAAGTAATATAACTGCAACAACGGCTACCACTACATATATCTTACCCGAGCTACGTAATGTATCAGCCATTTCGATACCTCCTGCCTCACGGGCAAATGTCCTTGCTGCTGTAAGCAGCAATACCAATGCAGTAACTAATAAATTTCTCATGTGTTTTAATTAAATTTTTTGTTCTCCAGGCGGCGAATACGGAAACGCAGGGTAGCAATCCATACTCCCAGCAATATCCAGCCAAGGCAGGCAGGATAAAAAACCAGTCTCATCCGGCTGTCAAGGTCATATGCGCCAAAACCGGGATTACCCCCGTTTCCGGGATGGAGAGAATCGGTCATCCGGGGAAGAATAAACAACAATACGATCATTACCGGAAAAGCGAATATATTGTATATCGCAGATATCCTGGCGCGTTTTTGCTCCTCTTCCATAGAATTACGAAGTACGAGATATGCCAGATACATCAGCGTTGAAATAGCGGCACTATTTAATTTCGGATCGTTGGGCCAGGGATCGCCCCATGTAAAATTAGCCCAGATCATTCCTGTAACCAGGCCCAGGAAGCCAAAGACCACACCTGCATTCACAAATTCGACAGCCATAAGATCGTCCAGCTCGTTATTGGACCCCAGGTGTTTGATGCTGTAGATAACAGAAACAAGATATAAAACGATCATTGTAAACCACATAGGGACATGAAAGTAAAGATTACGTATACTTTCGTGCAGTATTGGTAAATGTGGTACGTCCAGTAAAAATCCTGTAATTAACGAATAAAGAACAAGAACTGAGGCTAGTACTTTCCACCAGTTTTTTCTCATATGATCTCTGAATTAATCGACAAAGGTAAAAATTAAGAATGTGCTTCAAAATGAAAAAAAATAATCCTGATCAAATGTATCCAGGCCTCTTATCCGGATGATTTCAAAAAAAAGCCGGTTTACTGATTAAACAATAAACCGGCCGGATAAAATTGATTTGACAATAACTTAAAGTGACTTGAGTTCCTCCTGCTCGGAAGCAATGCTTTCAACAATAGAAGTTTCGATCTTTTTACTTTCCAGGGGGTACTGGATGAGGTCCACATAATCCTGTATAGAACCGTCGGCAAGACAAGTCTCAATGATCTTCCTGCCAAGCGGGTGCAGATCGGGAACCAGGTACTGCTGAAGCTCCTTTTTGAAGAAGTCTGTCAGGATTTGTGCACCGGCATCATATCCCTCCGTTCCATTATCTTTCTGCTGATCTACCTGAAGGAAGTGTTTAGGTACAACCTGTCCGTCTATCTTCAGTGAGTCAAGTGCATAACCAAGGATCGGGCATCTTGAAGGTACCAAAGGTTCTTTTTTGAAACTGACGTTTCCTCGTCTTGAAAGATATTCGCGGGCAATCCATTGTCCGGCAAAACCTACCTCATAAGCACCGATATTCTGGTTCGGGATTAATATATATCTTGTGAGAGGTGTATTTAAAATCTGCTCCAGCAAAAGGTTCGCCTGGTCAACTCTTAATCCTGTAGCAAAAGGCCAGTAAGATCCTACACCTTCGCTAACCATACCACTGCCGGTGCTTGTTACACTTGGATTGGCATGTCCGCGGGGCGCAACCAGCCGCCATAGCCATGCCAGTGAAGGCGGAAGAATATGACAGATACCTATAATGCCATAACTCGGATTTTCTCTCGTACTTGGCGGCGTTCTTATTCCAAAACTACGGATATCAACTTCTACAGGCTCATCAATAGTATTTGGAACATGTCTCCTCGGAAGGATCACTCTCGGATTAGGGCAGGGAACACCCGGAGAATCAAGCGTATGTTCCCAGATAAGACAGGTCGCATCCGGTTTACCATCTATGCTCAAAAATACAAGCGGTTCTTTAGGGTGTATAGTAGCCCTTTCAATATCCGGGTCTGTTCCATATTGTGTAATATGGTTGATTCTCAGGAACCACCCGTATTCAGCGTCCTTTATTACCAGCTTTTTACCGTTTTGCAAAGCCGGAAGTGCCAGTGCCATGTCATCCGTTACAGGCTGCAGTTCTGATTCTTCTTTAATTTCGAGGTGATATTTTTCTCCGCTTTTAATATTGGTGCCGAGTAAAAGTCTGCCATCAAGCTCCCTGTGGAAAGCAGTAGTCATTTCACTTTTTCCGCCTCCGCTGGCACCTTCATGCATAATGGTGAAATCATTCTCATAAGGAGTGGTTACTTTAACAGCTGAAGCATGAAGTGTTGTCCATCCTTCTTCTTCGCCAATATCAAGCAGAACCGCATAAACGCCTTTTTTTGCGCTTGGACCCGGATAGAGATTATAAGCGAACATTTCGTGCATTTTGTCAAGGCGGTTATGAACCACTACCTGTTTGCCGCTGAAATGCGTATGCCTGAATGGCGGCGCTACATATATTATTGCTCTGGGCTTAAAATCGTGTGCAATTTTACTTCTTGGAATAAAACCCTGCAGATCTGCAAGTGCAGCAGCAAAAAAACCTGCGTTTCCGGGAGCTACAAGAAGAGAGCAGTACCCATCGTCGCCGCCCGACATAAACGGAACTATGATAAGTTCTTCCTGTGATTCAAGCCAGGCAAAGGTTTCTTTCCTTAGTTCATCAAATTCTGCACCGTAACGATCCTTGAACCTGGGTTTGTCTGTTGGCCTGCTGTCGGCAATAACCATACAGTTCGGATCTCTTCTTCGCAGATAAGGATCTGTATAATTCACAGAAATACCGTTTTTACACCTTACAACAGTGGCTTCGAGAACCTTTCCCTTTCCGGGAGTTTCGTATGAAACGTCATAGATATTTCCTTCTATTCTTCCTAAAGAAAGGTCTACCAGATCCTCCCTGCTTTCCGCTAAAATTACTTCCTTGTTCTCGAGGATCGCTTTTAGTTCATCAGGAAGTACAAACTTTTTGAAAAGTGATTTTTCCATTATACTTATGAATAAATTTACGTTCAGTGTTTTAGGGTAAGAAGTCCTGCTGTTATTACACTGATTTCATTAAGCAATTTTAACCAGGATAGGCAGTTTAAGAAATGATGTGTGTCATTATTTGATGGTTTCTTAAACCCGCAATTAAAGAATTGTTATAATTTTAATTTGCACCAAATTTTTTTGACTTAAAATGTCATTATTCAAAAATTCGGCTGTTATTTACTCTTTTTTTTAATAAAATTTAATTTTAAGCTTCGGTAAACTACCGGAAAGCATTGCCTGAACTACTCAAAATCTGCAGAAAGAATTTTATTGAAGTTTCGATCGTTCAGATTAACCGGAATGACGGTTAAATCTTTAAATTGAGCCCCGAAAGCACGATCTATAAAGATTAATTAAATATGGCCCTCAATTACGTTTGGATAGCATTTTTTATCATTTCATTTATTATCGCACTAATTAAACTGATCTTTTTCGGAGATACAGAAATATTCCAGAAGCTGGTTGAAAGCCTGTTTGACACAACCAAGTCTTCAGTAATGGATATCGCACTGCCACTGGCAGGAACCATGGCCTTCTGGCTTGGTATTATGAATGTAGGTGAAAAGGCCGGTGCCATAAACTTTCTTTCAAGGATCGTCGGCCCTTTTTTTAACCGTCTTTTTCCGGAAGTTCCGCGGAATCATCCGGCTACAGGCCAGATGATGATGAATTTTTCTGCCAATCTTCTGGGACTTGATAATGCAGCCACTCCGCTTGGTCTTAAAGCAATGGGGAGCCTGCAGGAACTTAATCCCGATAAGGATACTGCATCGAATGCCCAGATCATGTTCCTGGTGCTGCATACGTCTGGTTTGACATTATTGCCCATTTCAATAATAGCGCAGCGTGCAATATTAAATGCTGCAGATCCTACTGATATCTTTATTCCCTGTATCATTGCTACTTATGTTGCTACAGTTGTAGGAATGCTTACGGTTGCTGTATGGCAGAAGATCAATCTGTTCAATACGGTTATTATCTCATGGCTGGTCGGCCTGACGGCTTTTATTACCCTGGTAGTATGGTATTTTACGGCATTCCTTGATAAGGAACAGATAAGTGCAGTTTCAAAAGTTGTATCCAATCTGTTGTTATTCAGTATACCAATCGCCTTCATCCTGGGAGCTTTGCGGAAAAAGGTAAACGTGTTTGAAGCCTTTGTTGAAGGTGCCAAAGGAGGCTTTGAAACTTCAGTAAAGATCATACCTTACCTGGTGGCAATGCTGGCGGCGATCAGTGTATTCAGAAATTCAGGAGCATTAGGTTATATTGTAGACGGGTTTAAATTTATCTTCAGCCAGTTCGCTATGGACACCCGTTTTACAGATGCGCTTCCGGTGGCATTAATGAAGCCCTTAAGTGGCTCCGGCGCTAAGGCGATGATGATTGAAACCATGACAACCTTCGGTCCCGATTCCTTTATCGGCAGGCTTGCATGTGTGTTCAATGGCTCGGCAGATACAACATTTTATATAGTAGCACTGTACTTTGGTTCGGTAGGAATAAAAAAGAGCCGTTATGCCATCACAGCGGGTTTAATTGCAGATCTTGCAGGAGTAATAACAGCCATATTAATTTCGTATTTATTTTTTGGATAATTTATTATGTTTTCGAAAACTATTGCACTCATTGCCCATGACGGGCGTAAACCGGAAATGGTCGCCTTTGTAAAGGAGTACCACGACATACTTGGAAGAATGAACCTTATTGCCACGGGCACTACCGGCTCTTATATACAGGAAACGGGTCTGGAGGTAACAAAAAAACTCAGCGGACCTCTCGGAGGCGACGCCCAGATAGCAGCGCTGGCAGCTGAAGGCCATGTGGCCGGGATATTGTTTTTTCGTGATCCGCTGGGTAAACACCCTCATGAGCCGGATGTACAGATGTTGCTGAGAGTCTGCGATGTTCACAATGTGCCCCTGGCTACGAATCCGGCTACGGCAAGATACCTGCTTCTTGGGATGGTTGAAGAGTGGGAAAGGCAGCAGGGGATCTAAAGCAGTTTGTTTATGAAAAAAATACTTACAATAACCTTACTCCTGGCAGCTTCAGCACATGCTCAGAATAAACTTACGCCCGAACTATTATGGAAACTGGGCAGAGTGTCGGGAGAAGCTGTTACTCCGGATGGAAAAGAACTCATTTACGGCGTTTCTTACTATGATCTTAAAAACAATAAGTCTGAACGTAATTTATATAAAATAGCGGTAAAGGGTGGTGAGCCGCTGCAGCTCACAGAAGCCGCCGGATCTGAGTCTGTGCTTAACATCGATCCCCGGTCAGGAAAGATCTTTTATCTCTATAAAACGCAGTTATGGTCTATGAATGCCGATGGCAGCAATAAAACTGCGCTTACAGAAGCAGGACTTAGCAACGTCCGTTTTTCTCCCGACAGAAAATATATCCTTTTCTCCAGAGAAGTGGCAATTTTAAAGATAGAAGGTAAAGACCGGTATCCCGGCCTCGATAAATCTGAGGCTTATGTATTCGACGATTTAAATTACCGTCACTGGGATGCCTGGGAAGACGGGAAATTCCAGCATATATTCTATGCGCCTTTTAACGCCGGCAAGATCGGGGAAGCAACTGATATCATGAAGGATGAACCTTACGATTGCCCGCAGATGCCTTTCGGCGGATCGGAAGACGCGCTATGGAGTCCGGACGGAAAGCATATTGTATATGTTACTAAGAAGAAATTCGGTAAGGACTATGCCCAAAGTACAAATACAGATATTTTTTTTTATAACATCGAGACCCAAAAAACCACAAACTTCAGCGAGGGTATTATGGGCTACGATACCAATCCCGCCTTTAACAAAGCCGGCACGAAACTGGCCTGGCTGAGTATGGATGAAGAAGGAAACGAGTCAGATAAAAACGATATTCTTCTATACGATTTCAAGACGCTTAAAACGTATAATCTCACAAAGGCTTGGGATGGTACGGTTGCCTCTTTTACCTGGAGCAATGACGGCACAAAAATATATTTCCTGGCGGCCGTAAAAGGTACGGAACAGTTATTTGAGATCAACAACCTCTCAAACCCGGTAAATTTAACGGCGAAGAACATCAGACAGGTTACCAGCGGGCAGTTCGACGTAAACGGGATCATAGGGCAGACGGAGAATACCTTGCTGGTAAGCCGTACCGATATGAACCATGCGGCCGAAATCTATCGCGCCGATGCCGTTACGGGAGTGCTTACTCCACTGACTTCAGTTAACAAAGGCATCTACGACCAGCTTAGCCTGAGCAAGATAGAGGAACGCCATACAAAAACTACCGATGGTAAAGATATGCTGTCCTGGGTAATTTATCCGCCTGATTTTGATCCTTCAAAGAAATATCCCACGTTGTTGTATTGCCAGGGCGGCCCACAGTCTGCGCTGAGCCAGTTTTATTCCTTCCGCTGGAATTTCCAGCTTATGGCAGCCAACGGATATATTATTATTGCCCCCAATCGCAGAGGCATGCCGGGGCATGGCGTAAAGTGGAATGAAGAGATCAGCGGCGACTGGGGTGGCCAGCCTATCCGGGACTATCTTTCGGCGATAGACGATCTGGCAAAAGAACCTTATGTAGATAAAAACAGGCTCGGCGCAGTCGGAGCAAGTTATGGGGGGTATTCAGTTTTTATGCTTGCCGGCGTACACGAAAACCGCTTCAAATCGTTCATTGCACACGATGGTTTATTTGACCTCCGAAGCTGGTACGGTACAACCGAAGAATTATGGTTCGCCAATAAAGATATAGGCGGTCCGTACTGGAAGCCCGGCCCTCCCCCCAGTTATGTAAAATCCAGCCCTATTGAGTTTGTCGATAAATGGAATACTCCTATAATGATAGTTCAGGGTGGTATAGATTACCGTGTTCCCGTAGAACAGGGTCTTGAAGCATTTCAGGCTGCTCAGCTGAAGGGTATAAAAAGCAGGCTTCTTTATCTGCCAAATGAAAATCACTGGGTTGTTACAGCCCAGAACAGTATTGTCTGGCAAAATGAGTTCTTTAAGTGGCTTAAAGAAACATTATAATCAATATACATTTTGGATACCCGGTAAGGCAGAGCCTTTACCGGGTATTTATTTTTTATAAAATGCAAATACAGGTTTCAGCAGGAAGATCAATATAGCGAATATCCAGAACGGGGGCCGATCCAACCGTATCGTTTTATGATAGGTACTGAGTAAACGCATAACAGGCAGCTTAGGCGGTAAGCCACTGCGATTCGTTTTGCTTGCGTTGACCAGGTCTGTCATATTTTCAAAGAAAGATTCGGTATTCATCGCAGGCCAGACTTTCCAGTTAACCACAGCTTCTTCCTGGCTGGAATTCCACATAGAATGTCTTATTCCCGGTTTAATGTTTATACTGCTTCCTGTTCCATAAGCCCTGACGATGCCGTTTATACGGATATGCATTTCGCCTGACAATACTGTGAAGTTTTCGTTCTGATAAGGATGATAATGTACCGGAGGTTCGATGGAAAAAGGAGGATAATTTGCCTCCATTTCCAGGATCTCTCCTGCGGTATCTGAAGCTGTTCTTTTAAAAAAAATACGCTGGCCTGTTTTTACATTAACCAGCTGCTGGTATTTCATAGCCATTTTTGAAGAAATAAATTAAAGTGTTTTCTGATGTAACCGTTAGACTTATCAGGCGTCTTATTGTTATATATAAATTTAAATAATAGACGCATTATGAAAAGATTGTATTACATCATGCTGTTAATTATTTTACAGCCAGTCCTGTCTTTTTCTCAGGCTAAAGTTGACGCCTCTGAAATTATTGCTAAGATTAATCAGGGTCAGTCCGTTTCTTATTCCAATACCCTGATAAGCGGCACGCTCGATCTGACCCGGCTTGGAAACCGGAAACAAAAACGGGAGCAGGAGAATGGCGAAAATAACGCCGACGTGTTTGTCAGTACCGTAACATCTCCTATTACATTCGTAAACTGCTCTTTTGAAGGGCCGGTATTAGGATATTATAATCCTGATAACGAATTTGAAGCTGTATTTAAAAAGAAGAGTGAAATCTTCAATACTAATTTTGAGAAGAAAGTAATGTTCGAAGATTGCAGCTTTAAAAAAGAAGTCGCCTTTAAATACTCTGAATTTTTAACTTCCGTATCTTTCAGGGCCTGCCGGTTTGAAGGAGAAACAACTTTTAAATACAGCAAATTTGCTACGGGACCGGATTTCAGCAAGACCATCTTTGACGATATTGCAGATTTTAAGTATGTAAAGTTTCCTGGAAAAAGTCTGTTTATTTCGGCCCTGTTCAATG